>Ga0065711_1027874_pt1 | contig 45312 bp, 20 predicted proteins | sample Hoacrofraction12_FD_59098 | JGI IMG/M metagenome (GOLD analysis project Ga0065711, IMG submission 59098) | Hoatzin crop microbial communities from Cojedes, Venezuela - Epithelial fraction 12 v2 (version 2) | ecosystem: Host-associated > Birds > Digestive system > Esophagus > Crop | place... | reverse complement strand
GTTGTGGAGTCTCCTTCTCTGGAGATATTCAAGACCCGCCTGGACGCGGTCCTGTGCAGCCTGCTGTAGGTGACCCTGCTTTGTCAGGAGGGTTGGACCAGATGACCCACAGAGATTCCTTCCAACCCCTACTATTCTGTGATACTATGAATACATGTAAACATGAATATAAAAATGTGTTTATAGTTTTTATATATATATATATATACACATGCGCAAATATAATTGCAGAATTCACAAACTTGTGCCAGTGCTGCCATGTTGTTGCTGGACTGGATTTGCAGTATCCGTAATGATGAAAAATGAGGTTGCTAAGAGACTACACCTTGATTTTGAGATTCACTTCATTGGAGTTTGTTGTAAATACTGCAACACTCCACTTTGACTGTTTATGTGCATCAAGGCCTGACTGACTGGGGGTGTGAGATGAAGCATGTTGCAGGATGAGAAGCAGAGGACAAAATAATCCGCAGGGGTGGTCCTAACTATTGCACTATCTTTACACAACCATAAATGGAATAAGAGGTTGTTATGAAATATTGTCCTGCCTTCTGGCCAGCGAATGATTCTTTTTGTATGATCCAAGAACTAAATTAATTGCTAGTACGGACCAGGTATAACAGATTTTTTTATTAGCTACTTGGCTGTCAGACACAAAATAAAATTTGAAAATGTATTGATCAAATCATCTGACATACTCCCAGCGGTTTAGTTATGCTTCTTTTCACCTTTCTTCCAGACTGACTTGTCTGAATGTGAGTAGTGCTGGGGTTCCTCCACTAACAGACTATTTGCTAGTAATCCTTTAATGGATGCTGTTGTTCCATTTGAGCCAGTGTTTGTTAATTACCAGTGTTAAATGGAAAGGTACCGTCTTCCCAGAAGCTGCAGCTACTGCAGCAAAACAGCAGTATCTTCCTTGGAAGAGATACAAAATTAAGACCTTGGCTGCTTTAAGCCCTACATGTCCCATGGCATTTTCACAAGCACAGAGAGACCTTGGCTTGGTTGTCCAGCTGAACTGCAAACATGTAATGAGATTTGCCCTAATTTAAATTGCTCTGTAGCTGCAATCTACCATGTACAGCAACATTTTTGTCTGAAGAATATAAAAATAATAAATTATTTAGCTATTCATTCTGGTATTTTGCATAAACTTCAGAACAGATATGGGTTTTTTAGCAAGGGAAACACTAGCTATATTTAAAATTTTGGCAATATTACCTGTTAATTTGACAGCAATTTTCTAGTTTATTTTATGGCCCCCAGTTCAACGTATTTTCCCCTTCAGGAAAATACTTAGACATGTGGTGAGGTACAACTAACTTAAGCATAGGTAAAAGCATGTAATCACTGTTCAGAGGGACATTTGCATTGAAGCTGTAAACACAAGACAGACTAGGAGAAATGCACGTTGTTGTTAATTATTGCATCCACACGAAGTGCAGATAATAAAATGTACACTGAATTCAAACAAAACAAGAATCCAGGGGGAAAGTGGATATACTACAAAATATTTGAAGTAAACTCCAAGCAGGTGGACTACATAGCAAGAAGGCATCAACACTTGACATCAATTACATCTACCTGAGTTTTGGTTTGCATACTTTCAACTTCCCCTCCCCAGGCCCCACCAAAAGAGTTCTTGAATTTTGCTTATCATTCAATGGATGTTTAAAAAAACCTGTCATTTCCTTTGTGGTTTTTTTTTTAGTGTATAACAAAACAGGGATTTTGCATTCATGTCTGTAAAGGGCATAGAGTTAGATGAGCACAACACAAATTCACATTTATCAATGGCTATTAATACAATTTGTAGGCAATATGCTCTCTGCAAGATCCTCCAACACCACCAGAGGCCAAAGGAGGCTGTTGCTGGTAAAGCTGAGATATACTTAGGCAGCGCAAGATCAGATGTTGATGGCAGCACATTTCTTCCCATGTATTGTTGCTAGCAAGCTAAAAAGGTTGGATTACACTGACTGAAACAGAAAACTAATTTTCTTAAATGTAAGCCCCTTCAGTATCTATTTCAGGATCCATTCCAAGTAATGGACAATCAAGACAAAGAAAAGCAAAGAATGTGTTCAAGGTCTCAAACCCTAATTCTGAGATCAGTCTTCTGCCAATCAAACGTGATCCAATTTTGTCTTCTTAACCTAGACAAATATTTGCTACATCGTAGTTTTGAAATACAATCAGAACATTACAGAAATAATGACTGAAGGAAGTTTGGTGAAATTTAAGAGTATGGTACACAGCTGGTGTTTGGCAGTGACAGTTGTTTTGTCCTGTCTCATAATGTATAATATAACACACTGCATGCAGAGTGAAAAAAACCCGGACTTTACATCTTTAAGACATTTTATTCATATTTGATGCACAGGGTATTAATTTTTGAGCCTGCTATTCAAATTCAGAAATGCAGAGTCTTTATCTTTTCAACTTCACAGCATGACCATACATTTGCCACTTGACAGGCAAATTAAGAAAAATGTCTCATTTATATGCTTTAGCAAAGGTTTGTAAGCCTCTGGGCTGTCTCAGAATAACAGGAAATAGAAACTTGACTGCTGTGATCACAGTAAAAAAAACCCAACAGACCAAAGTCTGGTCTAATGTAAGAGTATCAGGAAATATTTAATTCCATAGAGTTTAAACACCTGTGCTGCTGTAGGGGACTATGAAAGACTTTTCGTTACTGCTGACTGCGTTCAGCAGACTTTCATGTGTTCGTAGATCACCTCATTAAAATGCAGACCAGGACTACAGACCTTTGCGAGCTGGATAAAGAAGAAGCACAGGTTTAAAAAAAATACAAGTGATTGATGACATGGGTAACACAGGTATTACACTAGCAGCTGCAGAGAAAAAGAGCTCAAATAGAATAAAAATATGCTACTGTTTTCAGTATTGTGAATGTGCTATACAAAAGAGCAGAAATCCTTTTGGTTTGTTTTTTTGAAATAGAACATAGATAACTTCCTTCCTCCAGTCCTAATAAAAAATATTAATCACACAGACGAATCTAAAGATGGATTTAGGCAATTACAGCTTTAGGAAGGCTGTTATCTCGTACGTGCATATAGCTAACCTATGCTAGGATTTCACGTGGGACATGTACATATAAAAACTATTAGTGCAATAAAGTCTTCACTAAGATGTCATTAGCACAGTTAACGAAATAATTGTCTGTCTATCTTCCCTCCCTGTTGGCCATTTGCATGCAATGTTGTACAGAGTTCTCTGCCCTGCCCTTCTCCAGAAAAGACTGCTGTGACCCACTGCACCAAAATCTGTGCAACTGTGCTGTGCTTGTCACTTCATTGTAACTTGACAAGTCAGATGAAGAGACAAAACTATCGTTATCCTTCTACACAGGAGGCAAAGTGAAGCACAGAAATACTAAGTAGCTAATGTAAGATTTCACAAGAGAACTTTGGCTGGCAGGAACTAAATACAGATCACGAGACTCTGATACTCCCATTGCCCTGCAGGACCATTCTCTCTGCCAATCCCCAGAAGATCTAAGATGCTTTGATGTGCTAAGGGAAAAAATAAAACAATATAAATATAAACCGAACAAATTCATTTTGGGTTCAGTAGGGTTCAGGCATGAAATAAACATCCACTGGATTTCAGATCTGAATCTAATCAACCTTTTATGCAGCACTTGAAGGTCCTCCAAGAAAAAAACTGGAGCTTTTGATACTAGAATAACTGGCCTTTTTGAGTTATTTCTATTTTTTTCTTACTTCCATTGCTTCCCAAAAGTGGTATAATAAGGTCTCTGATCAAAGTAATTAAGGCTTCTAATTAATAGGGGGAAATCACATTAACATATGGTATCACTCCCAATTTCAATTAATTACTCTAGACAAGGATTTATTCCAAATTTTCTTCCTGACAATCTGCAAAAGTCTTTACTAAATAGCCATTTTTTCAAACATGATATCCTGACAGAAAAAGAGAATTAGTGTTATTCTAGCATCAGATAGCAACCAAAGTTTAAAAGGACGAATGTGCACATGACAAATCTTTCACATCTGTGAGAGACTTTTTTTATCCGTAAAAATTCTGTCATTTTTCAGATAGCTCTTGAACTGAGAACCTGGATCTGCTTCTGGAAATCATGATGTTTTTTCCTGGTAATTTAAACCAGAAATTGAATTATTTGTATTTATTTAGTTAGCTATATCATTACAGTTATTTACTTGCCCTGAGGTCATTGCAAACATTCTAAAACCATTTCTGAACTAAATAGGATCGGCCCTCTGCACCTGTGGACAAGCTGCCTTTATAGGAAGCTGTTTGTAAATAAGACATGCTCATATTTTGAGGGATCATCCTTTCTGTTTAACAAAATGAACATACGACATGCAAAGATGAATTTGTTATTGGCTTTGCTTCTTTTTTCAGTGAGAAAACTGAAATTAACCCCCTGCCAATCATAAATCCCGCTACATATTCAGGCAATCCTTATTCATGGACAGAATTTCACTGGAAGGCAGACCAGTGTAATAAATACCCTTTGCTGGCGCTGCTTATTCGAGACTAACAGACTTATTCACAAAATTTAGGTTCTGGGCTTGCAATTAAGCGAATTTGATTGAAGACCCATTATTTCCTAGCTGTGCAGTTTCTCAAAGAAAGACTGATTAATGGTGATCTGTGATATATTTTTACTCGCATTTCATATTCAGCCCAGAATAAAACTCCCTAGAAGCTGTTACTAAGCAATGGTTGTAGAAGACTGGGTAGAAGCTAAGGATCTGCCTGCTTTTAAAACCTTCACAAAGCATCCATCACATCTGACACCTGAATATTTTTGGACAATCTGCCCCTAAGCATGTAACTCTTCCCCGATTAACAGACTACAACTAGTTGTCTGATTTAAGATAATCACCCAAAATGACCTTAAATTGCACCATAGTCAGTAATGGGAACAGGATATCACCTAAAATGAGATTAATCTACCACTGCCCTATTTAGGTTAAGGGAGGCTCATGTGGTCAGTTTAGGCTTTGGCCTTTAAATTACATAAGCTAAATTTTGATTTGAGACTACATCTGTTCTGCTACTGTATTCATAAACTAAATAGTGACAACCATCTGGACTGTTTAATTATTACAACAGTCCCTGGCACAGCATCGTCCCTGGGCAAATCACACTTTCCCAAATGGTTTCTGGAAAGATTCTGGGCTACAATGGGCCAGCAACCATCCTTAATAGAAATTTTGCATGCAGCATATATTGTTTGGGAGGGTAAAAGAATTTAGTAGCATGGATGTGGCCCACCTATGCCAGCTGGCCCAGGGAATGGGTCCCAGCACTGCTCAACTTACTGGTATAGATGCAGCCTCAGCCTACAGACCAGTTCTAAAGAAGGACTTAAACGACCTCCCAAGATGAGTACCACAACAATAAGCTCCCTTGGCCTGCTCATGACACTCTTCCTCATGCAGCCCGACATTCTGTTGGCCTTCTTTGCCACAAGATCACACTGCTAGCTCTTGGTCACCATCTCATCAATCATGATCCCCAAGTCTCTTTCTGCAAAGCTGCTTCCCAACTAGTTGGCCCCCAGCCTGTCCCAGTGCCTGGGGTTACTCCTTCCCAGGTGCAGAATTTTTTGCTTCCCTTTATTTAATGAGATTCCAGTTTGTCTAATTCTTCAGTCTGTCAGGGTCCCTCTGAATGGCAGCAAAATCCTCTGGTGTATCAACAACTCCTCCAAGTTTCGAATCATTTGCAAAATTGCTGAGGTACATTCTGTCCCACCCTCCAGGTCATGAATGCAGATGTTAAACAGTATTGGCTCCAGTATTGACCCCGCAGGCACACCACTATTGACTAGACTGAAGCTGGACTTCATGCTGTTGATCACAACCCTTTGAGCACAGCAGCTCAGTCTACCTCACTGTCCACTTATCTACTCTGTTTGTGAGGATGTTACAGGAAACCTTGTCAAAAGCCTTAATACAGTCAAGACAAAACATCTGTTTCTTTCACTTCCTCCACTAAGCCAGTCATTTCAGCATAGAGAGCTATCAGTCTGGTTAAGCATGATTTCCCTCTCATGTATCCTTGATGATTACTGCCAGTCACCTCCGCATCCCTTGTGTACCTGCTCCACCACATTCCCAGGGATCAATTTGAGGTTGACTAGCCTGTAGTTCCCTGGATAGTATTAAAAAATCTTTGCTTCTGTATGAACACTCACCCCTACTGAAAAGGGGCCTCCCGCTTGGGTCACTATCTGCTCATCCCATCCATCTATCTGCCTACCCATCAAACTTCTACAGTAATTTTTGAAACTGTTTTTGGCACAGTTGACAAAAGGGTACTAATCCACACCATACTAGGTTATAATTTGAGGAACTACTGGAGACAGATGACAGGAAGGCTACGAGGATGATGAGGGGACTGGAACATCTCTCCAACGAGGAAAGGCTGAGGGAACTGGGCTTGTTCAACCTGAAGAAGAGAAGGCTCAGAGGGGACCTTAGAAATGCCTATAAATATCTCAAGGGTGGGTGTCAGGAGGATGAGGCCAGACTCTTTTCAGTGGTGCCCAGTGACAGGACAAGGGGCAATGGGCACAAACTGAAGCATAGGAAGTTCCATCTGAACATGAGGAAGAACTCTGAGGGTGATGGAGCACTGGAACAGGTTGCCCAGAGAGACTGTGGAGTCTCCTTCTCTGGAGATATTCAAGACCCGCCTGGACGAGGTCCTGTGCAGCCTGCTGTAGGTGACCCTGCTTCAGCAGGGAGGTTGGACTAGATGATCTCCAAAGGTCCGTTCCAGTGGAACGGTTTGTGCTGCAGTGAATGTTAGTACTTCCTCAGTACAGACCCTTCAGTAGACAAAGGCATAACACTGTCTAATTTCTCGGTCTCAGTTGGTTTGTTGCCTCATGACAGAGTTGGGTGACTGAGCATGACTAGATGTAAATCTAGGTATGAAAAGTGGGCTTTCAAGGCTGAGATGCTTTGAGAGTTCACAGGCATCCAGGTTTAGGAATTCACATTATAAAAAAGTTCATGGAATACAGCTTAGGGCATAGAAATGTAACATTCACTTAAGTTTTACTACATATGCCTAGATGTTTTTTCTTATCTTCTTTTTTTCTTTTAAGCTCACCTCAATATCATCAATCACTACAGATACTTCGAGTAAAAATGTCCACTAAATAAATTTGGAAGTGGACTTAATAAACCTCATGCCACTGACATCTAGTTTTAAATTTCTCAAAACAAAAGCACCAGACTAAACCAGCTATACTTCATTAATAAACCAAATATATTGCAGTAGGTAAGAAAGAAGTTTGGAAAGCTTTTCCTTCCTTTTACAAAGGCATACACAAGATAAAGCAAAACTTCAAAAAGTGTAATTTAGTTCGTCTAGTTGTTCATTAATTAAAATTTTATTGGTGGTTATATCAGACTGTTTAATGCCTTTTAATTTTTCAAGATCTCTCACAAGGGATGAAATGTCCCTTCCTCCCTTCCAAGTAAACAGCTTCCCTTCTACCCATTTGCAAATGCACTTCCTAAGACAGGGAGGTCTGAGCTGCATAATGCCACTTAGGGGCTATCAATCAGTACAGATGGTTCAAGGGACTGTATTACATCTGCATATCTCCTACTGTCTCTGTTAAGTATCTACCTTCTCCCCAGCTTGTACAGTTCTGTTTCTGTACATGAAATTTTCAACACGCAAAACTGCTGCTGCAATCCAAGAAAGTTCTGCTTATGAAAAGCCTGATCAGGCCCTGCACACAAGGATAATAACATGTCAGCAAGGATAATAACAGAATCACAGAATGTTCAGGGTTGGAAGGGACCTCTGTGGGTTTTCTAGTCCAACCCCCTTGCCAAAACACATCATAAAAATCATAATAACATGCTACACATGTAACAGTAGCATTATACTAACAGTAACTAATTCAGGCCATATTTATAACAGTATTAAAGTGCAGTTTTGATAGTGGCCAAATTCTAGGCAAGCAGTTCCATTTACTTTGTAATGATCAAGCTCACATACTATTAATAATTTTAAATTTTTGGCACTTACCCTCTTTGATGTCCAAAATTCTGAGGAGAAGAGAAGAAAGAAGACAAGCCTTACTTTTCTCTTCAGCAGTTTTCTCTGTCTCTCTTCTTTCTTTTATTTCATGCATTCTTGCTGGCATTTTAGACCTGGTTCACTGCACCTGACAACATTCCTCAGGAGGATGCTGTCAGCTGGAAAAAAAAGAGAGCCTAGGAGGTGAATGCAAACAAATCACATTTGTTTGCATGTGTTGTAAAATGTGAATGACTTTCTCTTCCTTGTCTTACTAGTACATCTTGGAAATCAAAATCAAAGACATGAATGTGGCAATGTGAAGGAGGAAAAATATTGTAGGTACAGGTGTAGCTGATCAAAGAGCCTGTCTGTTGCTGACACCACCTGGCAATAAATGTAGAAATACTGTTTCAAGCACTAATGATTCTGAAATGATTGTGAAGGTATACAAGTTGGTTCTTAGTAGTTGGAGGATATTTGTGATGCAGAACAAGAATTTGTTCCTAATTAAAGCTGCAATAACTAATGAATGCCAAGAGACAACCTGACCCGGTAGAGGGTATGAAAATCTCTCAGTATAAGGGGGAAGTCTTGAGACTGGAAGTAAATAACAGCCAGTTATCAGAGGATGCAGAACAGGTTATCTTAAGCCACAAAATGTTTAAATCAACTATATTAGAACATCTGTCCCAGGATTTATTTCTTCCCAGACTGTCTGTAAATGGGGATGTGTTGCATCCTGCAACAGGAAGCACTATCTCTTACATTTGTTTTACACTGTTTAACTAAAGTAATTGGAAAATATTATCCACCATATGCTACTTTTTTTCAGTGAATTATAAACTGTACAGAAGCACAGGCATAGCAATGATTAATAGTTAGCCTTGTTTCAATGAACACAGACCTTGGCATGCCGAAATAGAATGATATCAATGCTCCCTGGCTAGGAATCCTTACATCATTAGCACCGGTGCGGGAGTAGGATGTTATTAACACTGCAGAGGAGGAACTAGATTTCTCTTTTGGTAGTAGAGGCAATCCTGAAGGCATCTTTTTATCTATCAGCATATGTAAAACTAGCTGTTTCTCTTTTGCTATACCCTTGGCCTTTGTTTCATATTGAAGTTCAACAATTATCTACCATGCTCTCTTCACTGCCATTCTGTAACCTGTTCTTCTGTTTTAACATGAATATTCTGAGGCATTTCACTGCAACTAGCTTACAACTGATAAAGCCTGTCTTTATGTCTGTGACTTTTCACATCATGACTCAGTGGCCCAGCAGGCTTTGTCTTTTCTTTATTTGTAAAATTGGGATTTGTAAAAAGAGGCTTTGGCCAGCAACTAATCCCTATACAGCCTTTGGGAAGGACACAATATGTAAGTAGAGGAGTTTCCTTCCCATTACACTTTGAGCTCTAGTAATTAGACAGTTATTTATCAGTTCAAGATTTAGATATCTACTTCCATATGACGCTAACCTGATTTGAATATTGTGTGAGTGTCTAGCAGAAGTGCAAGTGTGCCTCCACATCTTCACTCCTCATCCCTTTTGCCCGATGGGCATGTTGTTCATATGAGACTTGTTTTATTAATGAAGTCAAAAAAAACAAATACTTACTTAGGAAGGATATGAAACAATGCTTACATCAAAACATAATTGAAAAGCATAGATTAAAACTCCAAAATAAAATGTTCTGTTTATCTGTAGAAAAATAACAATAGTCCATCATTTCCCCATCCACAACTGGAACTTGGAGCATCTGGCACCTGTTTGCCATCTGATCTAGAAAATTACAAGTGAGGGCTTCCAGCATAATGCAACTGTATTGTCAAATATCTATTTTGGCATTGTATATAAATAATTATAGTTATGTTTGTGTATTTATATGTAATATGTATAATTTAAAAAGTAGGTGTAGTGTCCTTTCCAAAAATACTTGTCTACAATATTGTCTATAGAAACACACGTCTGCTGCATAGGTATTTTTGGCAACTGTTTTACTTTTCTTCCTCAGATTTTTCAGAAGAACAGAGCAGCAGTTTCTGCTATTTTGAGCCCTTTCCTGCTATCCATTTCAAGTCAGAGTTGTTATTTACCTTTTCCCTAAGAAGCATTTATAACCTTGTCTGCCTTAATAAAGCAAAACAAAAGACATTACCAGAACGTACTAGAAAGACTGAGCAGTGGGGATGACATCTGGTCACTGTCTAATTTTCATGCAGCTATACCAGCTGACATATTCTTTGTGTTAGGTTGCAGTGAAAAGCCAGCAGAAGGAAGGTGGGAGATGTGAGGTGGGAAACAACCGGCCGCACATATAGAAAACCAGTGCCATTCCTCAGGATCCAAACAAGTAAAACCTTTTTACCAAGACTTAAAACACAGGAAAATTGAAAGAGGGACCTTAATCATTCCTCTTCTATAGAACTACAAACCAATTTGCGCTTCTGTAATTGCCTTAAAAAAATCTCTGCTCTCTGTAAGTTTGAGAGAATAAATTGCTTCAGAGCTCTCTGCCCTCTTCCTTTTTTACAGTTAGTTCTTTTATTTTCTCACCTACGACTGCAAACTTCAAGTGATATGAAATACGTGACTCCGAAAGTGACAGGGAAATAATTTGTGTGGTGATTGGCTTAAGAGAGGAAAAAAGGAAGAGCACTGAAAGTCAAGGCTAGCTCCCTGTTTCAGGGGACTACTTTTCCCTGTAGCACAAGCAGTATTTCTATGAGCTCTGTTTCTTTTCCAAGAGAGTACGAGGGGTCAACAGAAACCAGCAGCTAATGTTAAATTGCATTTCAAAACCTTAAGCTGCCTATGTCTGTGCTAAAGAGTCATCATTTGTGTGGGAACTTTGGTTTCCTCTAGCAACATTATACATCACTCTGGCTAACACTGCAGCAAACCGCTGAAGGTACTGAACAAATGCAGCATTAAGGGTGCTGTATATTCACACCTTTTGCTATGGGGAAAGTCATTGCTGAAAAGTCTTCATTCAGAGGCCAGAAATTCCTCTGAAAACACTTTCAGTTCAGGTCTCCAAACATCATGCAATTGCTTATATCATCAGTAGATTTGAAAGTGATGTATATTCCTACTAGCAGGGCAGGAGAGGAAGCAATGCTGTATTTTCTAGGGTAACTGGTAACAGTGTCCTGATTGCTTCTGATCACATGAGGAAACACAAAGACCCCATCTGTGACTCTATTTAGCAACAAACGAAAAGATACAACTATGTATCGCCAGCAAAGTAAAGGCTTTAACACTCCACACACACATATGCACTCACCTCCCATAGTGAAGTCATACAGCTCAGGGAAAAAGAGCTGATTAGGGTGAGTACAGGAGGTAGGAGTCCTCAGACTGATTCTGACTCACATTTCCACAGTATGAGCATCGGGTGAACCTGGATGAGCTGGACCTGGATGTCGGAGAGTTCAGCTTCACGAGCAGAGTGATGGAGCCATGACCACCCCTCCAGCTTCAGGTTTCCGGTGCCAACTTCTCTAATCTTTCCACACAAAAGCACTAGAACTGGAAGTATGTATTAAAATGAGAAAACATCCTGTTATCATTCCTTGCACGCCCAAGCATGTGTTCAGGGACTTGCCGTGGTATATCACACCTTGGTATCTGAGTAGCTCAAACTAATCCATAACTCTGAGGCAGGAGTAGAGTCCCCCATGACTGGCTCAGATGATTGTATATTTCAGCTCAGCATTTGTTCTCTTGTGATTTCTAAGTAACATTTATCTTGATACCCCTTTGGCAATCTTGCTTCTTCTACCCAGTGTGATTTTATGTGTGATTCTGTGATTCTACATCTGATCTCTGATGATTAACCATGCCTTCATTTGCATTTTGCTTGTATCAGGATGATGTGTAAATTTCTACTTTCTCCAAATAACATTATGAAATTGTGCAGTACCAGAGAGACAATGTATTTATACTAACGATGTGCATGTGCTGGGAGTGTGTGTGGGGGGTGTATCAAGCTAGCTCTTCCTATGGAAAAAAGATGATAATGGCGATGCTTCTTGTTGATCTCTGATTTTTTTTCTTGTCTCCCTTTGCTAAGCTAGAGGTGGCAAAAGGCAAATTCACAAACATGAAACATTTATTTTTCTCTTGCAGTTTCTGGTTGAAATTGACAAATTTACAGGCAATAAATCACGTTATTTTTGTATTCCACTGGACAATTAGACTATTAAACAGGCCTTTTACCACACTGAGGGAATTTCTGGCTATTTTAGGAAACAGGAAAAATTGGAGGAAACAATACAAAGAAATAAATACATATTATATATGTGCATGTCTACATATAAATATATGGTGTATATATTTTAAATACTTTTTTTAAAATATAAAAAGTTTTTTAGTTCTGATTCAGATCCTGGTTCTTTCTGCTTCAGGCGGCCAGGTTTGTGTCAGTATTACTGCATACTAAAGCCATAGATTCTATTTGAAAACAGCCTGGTTTAAGCAGATATTGTTATTTTCTAAGAGTACAAGCATCTATTATTTAATGAATAACTGCTACTTCTCAGGTCATTATCACCATCTCATCTTAATTATTAGGACTTGGGTCAGTCCTGCTAACTACTCATGTGCATGTTCTTCATAAAAGTCAAACCCGATATTGTCAAATGTCCTTGGGATTTTGCCGGCCCTCTTTTCTGTTCCCATTCAGTCACACTCAGTTACGAAGGATGTAGATGATCTTAGCAGATTGTAATCGATGGCCTTGCTGGACTTGTCAAACACAAGACAAAAGACAAACTCGGACTGAGGCGTCTCTCCACTGAGGTGTCAAGAGTCGAAGAGCAATTAACTGGTGCTTATCTTATCAGACAAAAGTAAGGGGGGATAGTCCATCACTGTAAACCCAGTGATCTGTGGGGCACGTGGAGGCTGCGCAGCCAGAGATTGCTTTGGATAAAGCACAGATGGCCCCCAGATGCGCATACCAATATGCCCGCTCCGAAGGTGTGTCACACTGCTGAGTCCCGCTTCTGACGACAGGACATTCCATGACAAGAGCCAATCGATACACAATAATTGACTTAGTCCCACCTCGCAAAAAGATTTCCAAACATATAAAAATTGGCATTTGAAAACTCTCTTTGAGAGGAGGAGCCAAGCGAGAACTTCACCTGACGGACGGGTCAACGGGCCTGAATCTCTCTTCCCCCCCCAAGAAGGGACGCCTTTTTGGTAAGAGTCGCACCTCTGACTTTGTCAGACGTATCCCCAGGAACACATTGTTAACTAAAGCGCTAAACTATTACCTTGAGCTCAGCTTTTCTAGACTGTGCATTTATCAATGGCAATTCCGAATCTGTGATAACTGTCACTTGAATATCTATTGTTTCAACTTTGCGAAACTGTTTCAGTGAAAGTCTTTGGAGGGGCTCTGGCAGGCAAGTTGAATCTGAGAAGTGGCTATACACTTAACCCTTTAGACATAAACCGTTGACCAAGTGTGGAATTATTAGTAAAATTAAGGGTTTACATCTGAAAATTAAGGTTTATATGAAAACGTAGCAGTGTTCACCCATTGAGGAAAAGCAAAAGGAGCTCTGAGAATGGGACACAGCTGCAGCAGGCATGCGAGGAATCCACTCACACAGCAACTCCCTGCAACATACCATAGAGGATGGAGCAAAGTGGAAACTCCGTGGCCATGTTCCGTGATGATAAAGCAAGAAGAAATGGTCCTCTAGAACTGATAAGCAGCTCACCTGGCCCCCTGAGCCAACAGGTTTTCGAAACCTTGCCAAAGTGCTATCCTCTCGTGAACTTTGCTCGTTTTAATATCATTTTAATAGCAAAACACAACTCCATGCCGAAGGCTACCCGCCTCTGAGGTGCGACCACCCCTCTTCGTGTCTGCGCTCTCAATTTTTCATAAACTATACCTTTAAATGTGAAGCGAGAGAATTTTACACCAATCATGATAAAAGGTATGTATGACTACAGTCAATCAAACTCCACCTTAAAGGTAGAAAAGATATAAAAATAGTCAGGGAAATGGGGGATATTCAGAGAAGAAGATAGCACCGTAGATCTTTGGAGGAAAAGAAGATGACACCGTGAGCACGTCAAGGGAAACTCCACCTCAGACGGCCTCCGACAGCCGGGACTGGCCGACGGGCTGAGCCTTGCTTCTTCCCCCCCTTGGGATGCCTTGGGTGAGACTTCAACTAAGCGCTTTTCTCGGGAATAGTTACTCCCTACTGTTTATAGCCAGGCTGTATTATTTATAACCTTTTCATGCGTTTTATATTTGCAAGTGCTTTCTTGCAGACAGTCACTATCACCGGCAATTCAGAAAACCTATATACCTGTTGCACAAATAAAACTGCACTGTTTAAGTAGCCAGTTGTCACAGTTTCTCACTGAACGCGACCAAATGCAGCCGTGCTAGTTCCTGAGCACGACTGGACTGAAAGTGCAGACCGCTATTAGTGTATCCAGAATCGTGGTAGTTTAATATACATATTAAATGCAACTGGACTGGTAGTGGCAAATTGGATATCACTCAGAATTTAAACCTAGCTGCACCTAGCCTCTCACTCTGGTGAAGAGAGTTTGAATGCAAGGGGGTTTATTTTCTGCCAAATTAACGCGACACCAAGTCTGGGACTAGGAGTTGATCCAGCCGCACCTATACTCTCCTCTGAGAGAGAGTTTAGCAAGCAAGGGGGTCTTCTCTGAACCTCGTGACTCAACGGGAGGGCTCTCCTTTTGCCGCTAATCAGACTCCCCTTACCCCCCTTTAATGCGACACAGATACAGGTGCCTCCTCAGTGGCATCAGTTGCTGAGTTGCTATGCTACCTGGAGTTGCATTTGTTTTTTTGCTGACTGAAAAGAAGATACTTGGCTTCCTTTAGCCTCTTGTTTGCAGATGACACCAAGCTGAGTGGTGCAGTTGACACACCAGAAGGACGGGATGCCATCCAGAGGGACCTGGACAAGCTGGAGAGGTGGGCCTGTGTGAAACTTACGAGGGTTGGGGCAATCCTCAGTACCAATACAGTCTGGGGGACGATGTAATTGAGAGCAGCCCTGCTGAGAAGGACTGGAGGGTACTGATAAATGAAAAGCTGGACGTGAACCACCAATGTGCGCTTGCGGCCCAGAAGGCCAACCTTATCCTGGGCTGCATCAAAAGCAGCGTGGCCAGCAGCTTGAGGAAGGTTATTCCGCCCCTCTACTCCACACTGGTGAGACCTCACCTGGAGTCCTGCATCCAGCTCTGGAGCCCTCAGCACAAGAAGGATATGGAGCTGTTGGAGTGGGTCCAGAGGAGGGCGACAAAAATGATGAGAGGGCTGGAGCACATCTCCTACAAGGACAGGCTGAGAGAGTTATGGTTGTTCAGTCTGGAAAAGCGAAGGCTGCAGGGAGACCTGATTGCAGCCTTTCAGTAGCCTTTCAGTACTTGAAGTGGGCTTATAAGATGGGAGAGGGTTTATAGTAGGGCCTGTTGTGATAGGACAAGGGCTAATGGCTTTAAACCAAGGCAGGGTAGGTTTAGAATGGATATAAGGAAGAAATGTTTTACAGTGAGGGTGGTGGAATACTGGCAGATTTGCCCAGAGACGTGGTAGAAGTCCCATCCCTGGAAACATTCGAGGCCAGGTTGGACCGGGCTCTGAGCAACCTAGTCTAATCGAAGATGTCTCTGCTCACTGTAGGGGGGCTGGGCTAGATGACCCTTAAAGGTCCATTCCAACCCAAACCATTTTATGATTCTATGATTCTATGAACATATATTCACCTAATAGGGCTGAGCACATGCAGAATTGCACAAACAGATGCAGGCAGCAATCTTAAGAAGCTTCCAGTAATTGGTTATAGCTGTCTGCTTATTCTTTCTCTCCTCCCACTCTACAGTGTACAACAGAAGCTTATTCATATTGCAATATGAATAAACTAAATAATAATATAGATAATAATAATAAAGATTGTGAAAATAACTCAACTGGAAGAGATTTTCATTTTGTCTTGCTTTGTTTTTTTTTTAATTAAAGAGTGTTACAAAGCTCCTTTTATCTGGAAATCATTTGTAGTGGTGCTATGTGTGCATATTATTTACGTTTGTTTCAAGAAGTAAAAAGTTTATATTGCTCTATAAGTACATCCTAAGACAATGAGTGTCATTTGTCACAAATATGTGCTGTCAAGAAAGGCATCTCAACACAACGGATCCGGAACAAGTACATGTACATCCTATCATTTGTTAGCGAGGAATAATAACGCCACAAAAGTGCAACTCTAGCAGACGGGGATGAACTGTCAGGGCCGAAGATGCTGTGAACAAATGAACTCCTTCTTGTTTTCTGGAGTTACTTCTGTGTATGCTGTTATATCAGTTTGACTGAACAAGTCTGACATAAAGATTGATGTAACTTACTGGCTGCGGAGCCTCTCTGAAAAGCTGTTCTCAGTCTCTTTCAGGAGGAAGCTTGTATTCCAGTGAATTGCTCCATATATTTGGTGAGCTATGACACATGCTTTACTGAGTTCTGATGTGCATCTGCATGCTTCTCCAGGTTCATTGCCTCAATGCTTTATTTCAGAAGGACTTCATTTTCTTTGCTGTTCAAAGTCCTAGAGAAGATTAAGGAAAAGTAAAGGCTGGATCTTCAAACATATACTCGCTTTAAGAATAATTTCCTCTGCCTTCAACAGCACTATTCACAAATCTAATGTTAAATGTAATCCTGGTCATCTGGGCCTTTTTGTGAGCGTTCCTCAATTTTCCTTAAAGTTAGTGTGAACTTTTATATTACGTTTGATAAAGCTTTGGATAAAGCCTTGCATATACATACGAGGAAATTAATGTCTATTCACTGCAAAGCTTTCAAAGTACCATACAGGCTCATAGTGCTCTTACAGCTGATCTACTTCGAGTTAGTTATCAGTCTCAGGAAATTTATGTTAAGATTTTGTACAAATAATGAGTCAAACAACAGGATTTTTACCTGAGGAAAGAGGGTGGAATTAACTCCCCATATAGATTTCTCTTCTCTGGGAGAAAAAATTCAAAAGGTATGTCTCAAAATGCTTGAAAAGCTGGAGAAATTATAACTGTCCTCATTTGTCAAATCTGAAAAAGATGAAATCTTATTAAGTTTGGATTATATCACACTAGTCAGTTCATCTTAGGTTAGTTTTACTGAGTTAGAAAACCCACACTTTGCAACTTGATTTTATTATCAGTGCAACACAACAAGGCAGTCATCTTTTATTCTGACACTATTCAAAAATGGAATGTGATGGAATATGTACTGAACATTATGATTAGGAATCTTTTTATTTCAAAAAAATAAAGTAATTTTTATAGTTTTGTTAAATAAATCAACCATAATTCAGATATCTGCATGCACTAAAACAACTTCTTGAAATTATGGCAGATAACTGTACAAATTAGCTCAATATTATAGGGATTTAGACCAAATTTTTTTTAAAGACAAATTAGAAAACATTGCTTTTGGATTCTTGTATGAATTTTGCCACCTAAATTGAACTTATGTTACAAATAAGAAATGTTCTTCATTTATTGAGCATTTATTTTACTTGTAAAAAATTCAGACAAGGACTTTTCTGTGCATCTCCCAGGAAAACAAATTTTCTCCTTTAGGTAAAATGAATATTACATTTCAGGCTTCAAGAGACTAAAAAAGCTATTTCTCATAAAAAAAAAAATTCTATAGATGAAGTAACAAATCTTTTTTATTTTGAAACTTATATAGTAACTGTACATTTTTTTTCTAGTTTAACTACTTTATTTGCAGCACCTTGGGAAAATCTGACTTTTCCAGAGGACTTATCTGTCTAAGCTGTATGGCACACTTGAAATCTCTCAGAATGTCATCTCGCAGTATTGCGTTTCTGCATTCGGTCTGTGTACAACCTGAGGAAGTTGGAATTACATATACTACCACTGTGTAAAATACGGCTACTGTAACATATTTACTACAAACTTTTTATCAAAAAAATACATGAACCAGTATTTATTTTCTTTAGATTTACAATTATAGATTTACTAACATATTCTTTATCACATATTTTACTCCCGGAGTCTACAAATATCTTTAATCAATAAAATTTTTACTAACAATATTGTTGTGAAATTTTAATATTTACAAAAATATTATTAGCATAATTCTGCATGTCATTAAGAATTGTGAAGTAACAAGAATTTTTAATTGCTTTGATTTATTTGAATTCATTTGTTTGGATATAGCTAGCTGCTTGTGGAATTCTAGATCAATCAGGTACATGAACACAGAAATAGACAGAAACTATTGAGATAAATAATTGATAATGTAATAAAACAGAAGATATCTGAAAAGAAGACTTCATAAAGATATCTATTACAACAATTTAGGTTGCTTATACCTTAGAAAAGGCTTTGTATAAAGGACAAGATATCCACTTATTTAAGAGACATAACAGAAAAAACTGATAATTTATGAAAAAATGCTACAAGCCCACATTTTTCTTATAATATTGTATTAAACACATGTCAAGAAGACAAGAACTGGTTGGAATAAGCAAGCCAATTCTATGTAAAGGGATCTAGCAAAGGATGCTGTAGAAAAAGGCAAACAATCTCAGACATTCCTTAGTAGGAAAATAGTGTGTGGTGATCTGTGTTTATTGAGTAGGATCCAGTTATTCTGGCTTTACTACACATTTGGAAACAGAACTACCACAAGTCAGGAGCTCTTTTAATAATGTTAACCTACTTTCACAACACATTTTGCTTATTGACTCTATAATAGTTTTCAATCACAAAAGAACTGTTTTATGAATATTTTTGTTGTGAAATATTAATATTTAGGCAGTAGTACTGAAATGTAGGCACTTTCTATTACAGGAACTTAATGTTTAGTCTCAAATGTTTTAGATATATTCATGCTGTTTTTTCTTAAAATTAGCAATAAAAAATCCAAAATATTGTTCAATGTTGTAGGAAATCTGACAGATTTTTATGAATTCTCATACAGGTTTTTTTACACAATCAAAGTAGGTTTGTAGCCTGAATAACAGCAATATTTCTCCTTAGCTGTTTAAATGACTTGCAATAAAAATAGAGACAAATGACTACAAGAATAAGAGGCATCAATATGAAACTGTCTGTATGTGTGAATCTTTTCCCATAAAATGTTGCATTATCTGGTGAATATTTTTTCTCTTTTTTTTTCTACCAGTTTGAATCTTCTGGCAGCATGAATTTGGCTTTGAGTAATGTGGTCTTTCTACTAAGATTTAGATAACTATTTTCAACAGTGTTCATGCCACAAACAGGTTGTTTATCGCTTATCAGTCATTGTTTTTTTATTCCAAAAGACATGAATACTGGTTAAATACTGTCAAACAGACCTCATATCTCCTTCAGGTTAACTTAGATACTTGATCTAGTACCTGTCCTGGGCAGTCCACATAGCTCCCAGCACAGTAACAAAGATGCAACATTTCACAAATCGCTTCTCTCAGCTACTTTTTTGTACTCACAAATTAATTTTCTTTTAATGAGAAAAAAATTGATGGGGGGATGACAAATTAAGATATGCTCAATTAGAGACATTTATTAGATATATTTCTTAAGTTTTTCATTCAATGCCCCTTGAAAAACGTTTAGAAAATCTAAGGAACAGTCTAAACTTAATGCTACAATAACCTCTTTGGAAAAACCTTGCATCGTATAAAATACAACTCTAAATTTTATTTTAAAGCAAAATTAAACTTATAGAAGGAAAATCTATAGCATTACTCCAGCAAAAATGTTGTCTTTTATCTTTTTCAACTATTTCCCTTTTTAGTCTTCAGTGAGAAAATTAAAAACATCAGAGGTGTAAAGAGTGACTCTACAGTCTGCTTCAGATAGTAATGTATTTCAGGACTTGTTTAGCATTAGTTGCATATTCTTAATTTCCAGTGAAATTCAAGCTAATTTTTAAAATTCCACAGATTTGGAAATGCTTTCCTAAATCTAGGGACAGACACATGCAAACCATAACATTTGTGTGGTTCTTAGTGGATATTCTTATGTCTACTTATATCTTTACCTCTTGCGTATAGTATCATATGTAAGTATTGTATTTTAACTGTTTATTGATTTTTTATAAGAATATCTCTTTTCTTGTTTCTTTCAACCATTTGTTTCTTCAATGTGTCTTGTAGCAGAAATGAGAAAGACAAATACTAAACTAAACCCCCTCCTTTCCACAGGGACTTTCAGCCCTACATTACTTAGCTGCTTCTGAAAAATCCCACTGATTGTCTCATATTAAAACCTGACTATTCGTGTAAAGCATGTATTACATAAGATCTTTTAAAAACAAAGACACCTGTCACATATCTTTAGAAGTATCTGGATCTGATTACAGAAGTTTGAAATCAGTATGCCCCTTCTAAAGAACCTTGGAAATTTCATCACAACTAATTTCCAGTGGGTATTTCAAGATCTCTACTTCTGAGCAATTCTACATATTTGACATATGGGCAAACATAAGCATTTTAAATAAAGCAAATTTTTTGCCCCCAAAATTCTGAACTAAACTATACATCTGAAGCCCTGGTTGAAAGATGTATATTTGTGCTTTTGCAGATGAAAGTTTTAGGCCTTGCTGTCTAATACAATTTCCTCAAGAATCCCAGGACCTGAGTTGAGCTCCAGTTATTTTTGAGACTCTTATACACACATGCATTTAGTCTTATGACAAATTTACTTCAATAAATTAAATAAATAAAAATTATAAGAAATATTTTATGGATAATTTAAAATGTTGTTAAATTTAATTAATTATTAAGTATTAATTAGAAAAGTAAATTAAATACATAAATTTAATTAAATATATAAAATTCTAAATATATAAATATATGATATATGATATATGAAATATTGATCAAAATTAAATTAAGTATATAAATGAAATTAATGAAATTAATTAATGAAAATATTATTAGATATTATGGGTAATTAAATAAAAAGAAATACAAAAAGTTTCTTTACAAGTTCATGATTTTGGTGTCACAGGTTAGTCACATGACGTCAGTTTAGTCTGTCATGTGCTAGTCTTTTTTACAGTTGTGTACATATACATATATAAGTGTATAAATACATATATAAGAGGTTGTGTATTTGAAGAAAGAGGTAACTGTCAGGAAAAAAATGGCGAATTGTTCCCAGAGAGCACCAGTGGAACATAGAGGCAATGATCAATCCTCTTATATGCCATGTTTTGCCCTTCAGAGCAAGCAGAGGGTCCATAGAGCTCATTTGTCACCGGCTTGTTCTTCAGACAGTATTTATTGTTGAAAGAAGCACAGGCTGAAAATGCCTTTGTGTTTCTCACAACACCTCACATAGGCATTTAATCACGGTATAAGGAAAAGTATTGGGAAAACTATAGCAGTTTCAATCTGAGGCAAACTCACTTTTTTCATGACCTTCAATAAGCTGTTTAAGATGATAATGCATATATTCATGAGACAAATTGCATGTTTTATGCACCTACAAGACATTTGAAATGCTATGGTAATGGAAACACAATAAATATGTAAACCTTAGACAGAAACCTACATTTTTGCTTTATTTCAATAGCCTGAATAGTTACAATGTCAGAATAACAACATGCTGAAATAAATTTGATTTGGCAATCAGCATCTACTGTGGCATAGGTATCTATATGCAGAGTCTGAATATTTTGGCTTCATGGGGTGGCTCAAAAAAGTCATGTCAGGCGAACTGTGATAAAGTTACACCTGACCATGTAACTCCGTATGCAATTTATTAGGCTTACAAGTTGTTGGTGAAATGTCTTGACTAGTGAACCACATAGTTTCATAATTGCCTTGATCTTTTCCAGTCTTCTGCTTTCTGGGGTCAGCTCCAAGGCCATCTCTTAACAGCTGGTTTACCTTCTGATATTCTGCCTTAATGAAATGTTTTGTGGTTTCTGTATAAACTCTGTGAGCTCTTGTTACACAAACATTGCCCTATTATTATAGTGTGGAAAACTTGGAATAAAGGAATGGGCAGCTTCATATTTTACATCCAAGCGTTAAAAAATAAATCCAGTTTCTAGATAGTTGTAAAAAACATTTTATACTTCTTGCTTGTTATAATGTACCAGAGAAATGGCCTCGTCAGCATATTTGACTTCTTACAAACATAATGCATATGAATAACCTTTGAATAACAAGTAGATCCCATAAAATACAATAATTAACTCCTTCACACATTCAAGGTTTTATAAAAGTTGTAAGATTTTTATATCATAAAAATAAGATGAACAATGTTCCAGGGACTAAAAGCCCTTACAAATGTGCCCATAAAGATGTAAAAGAGGCAGTGTGGGGGAAAGGCAGCAAAGAAGAATGAACCTACTGAGACTGGAGAAGATGGATGCGACAACCAAAAGATGTATAGCTACATGAAGTGAGAGACATACAGTGGGCATGTCTGATAGCAAACAATCAGATGATATTCTCCAACAGAGAAACCCATAATAGGTTATTAGCAAGAAGAGAAGAAATATAAACTTCCCAATTCATTAGACAAATATTAAATGGAGGGAAAAAGTTTGAAAACTGACAAATTATTATAAGGTTTCTGGAAAACATAACTCAGGCATGTGAAAAATAATGGAGACAAAAACTGGCATCTCTCAAGCTCAATACAGAAAACACAGATAAAATAGTGAGAGGAAATGGAGTCTCAAAATTAATGAATCAGAAGATGCAGCCTAAAAAAGTTAATATTGAAGTAACAGAAACATCAAAACCTTTATGGGTGGCAAAGCAAACGATCATTACCATCTAAAAGGAATAGAAGAATATGCTTATGCTGACATTTAATACACAAAATGGGTATTTTTTCAAGAGTTTCTGAATAGATCAGGAATATCTTTGCAGATATTGCATTGCTCCCCAAGCCCTTTTATCTGCAAAGAATTATGCACTGGGAACAAAACTGCAAATGCTACTAAGAAGATGAAATCATCTGCTATTAATAAAGTATGTCAGATTTCTAAAGGTGGCTAAAATATGACTGTCTACACCATTTCTGAAAGAATACTTGAGAAGAAGAGAAAGTAGTAACTAGTGGTTTCAATTGTCTAACTGCTGAAGAAAAAATACTTGTCAAACTGCAATTACTGTCACAAAACTACTTTATTGACAGTACCAAATAATTCTTAGGCAGATTATTGTCGACAGTGGAAGAAACTGAAGACAAGAGAAAAAAATTAAAAGTATGACATTTCAGAGGAGGAAGATTACGTATCTTGAATCCTATGGAACACTTGAGAATAAATGACTAGTCATCATTAACTGTACTCATTTTGTCACTTTGATGCTCTTCACCAGAGCACTTTTTGAAAGGATAGTGGAGAACTCAGAGGAAAGTAGAGAATTTTTAGTAATCAAAAGATAGCAGAATATTCACATCTTATTTTGTTATTCCATGAATGATATGCAGAAGTTTTCCAAAGAAATTGTACAGTCTAGTAATAGAAGACAAGTAGTAATGTTAAGTTCTCATCTTGCTGTTGATATTGGCTTTAGATTGATTCACAGAAGTGGAGAAACTACAGAATTTGGAGTGACAACGGAAAGATCAAAGATTTGTGGGCAGTGTAGCTCTTCCCTCAGCTGCTCTATGCAATGTACAGACAAAATCCTAAAAAGAAAGTGGACTAGTTATCTCCAATGAACAAGGATGACAGGTTTCAAATTAAAAAATTTAAAAAAAAAAAAAAGAAAAAACCAAATATGATACCTACTAGAAAAACTAAACCAAAACAGATGCTGAAGAATTTGTTTGTAACCATGGTGTTTATGAAAGAAAACTCTGCAGGAAGATGTATTAGATTGTATGAATGACAATAACTGATATAACTCAAAACAGTTAACAAGATACTAGTACAAAACCCTTTGTTCAATTCAATTTAATTATATGGATTATCTCTACCATTGTACCATGATAGAACTATAGAAATGGAATAATATCATAAACAGGGAAACCAACAGAAAATATTGATTATTTTTATTTAAATCTAAAGTTTTTAAAATAGATCAATAAATACAGAGGTAAAACTATGTAACTTCTTCTAGCATTGTGAATTGCATAAAAGAATGGCAAAACTAGATGCTTGTGTTATGTAGTGTTGGCCAAAAATGTTGAGAAATAAAATTCATTGGTGAATGAAGTGAGTGCTGAAAAGGGAGCTGGTCCCATTTATTCCAATCACAAAAAACCCACCAGACTAAAACATGAACTAATGATGATGAAGACCAACTACATCATGACAGTACATCTTTAGGAAAGATGTAACAGCATGGGTGATTAGCTCATAGAAGCATAAGAATGTTGGATGTGATGATATTGTTCGAAAATTATCCTATGCCCCAGGATTCGGGAATGAAAAAAAAAAAAGAAAGGTGAGGCCCACCTCCATACAGACAGCCTTCACAAAGTCATGACAGAGTTCAAGTCCTAAATTCAGAACCTAAGGCCACATCTCACTCAAGGTTCAGTTTCATCTTGACATAGTTTGCTGCAAAATGTCTAAAGCATGAAAACTGGCATTCAATTCATTTATCGTAAATAGTTCTTGCCTGCAAGCCATCTACAAAGGAGTCAGAAAGCACAAACATGATAAGAGGGAAAGGTCAGTTTGAGTTCCAAATGGTAATTTTACAAGCCAAATACACATACCAAAAAAAGTAGGGAGATATGAAAAGTAGGCCATATATCTAACTGTTCATTAGAACACTGGTTTATCATTACGTACCATGATGTATCATGATGTACCTCTACAGGTACGTCATGTAGATGCTCACATGCCAAAAAAACATGCCGCTGAAGAACACCGAAACAATGAACAGGTAGCCAAGGCTGTCAAAATAGAAGTGGCACCGGTGGAGCTGGACTGGGAGCACAAGAGTAAGCTATTGGTAGCTGGATGGACCCAGAAAACATCAGGACATCTAAGGAGAGCTGCAACATACAGATGGGTTTGTGATCAAGGGGTGGACCTGACCATGGAAACCAACACACAGGTCACCTATGAATGTGAAACATGCCACAACTAAATGAGCCACATGAGTAAATCTCCCTGAAATAGAGGGTGGTGGCTCGGTTTTCAATATGGCAAAGCCTGGCAAATTGACTATATTGGACTACTGTAATGAACACACCAAGGCAAGCACTACACACTCACCGTAGTGGAAGCAACTGCCAGGCGATTAGAAACATAGCATGTAAACCATGGCACTGCCTGAAACACCAGTCTAGACCTTGAAAAGCAAATTTGTGGTGACATGGTCCGCCCAGAAAGACTTGAGTCAGACAATGGGACTCATTTCTGAAATAACCTCATAAATTCCTGGTCCAAGAAACACGGCCTTGACTGGGTGTATCACATCCCCTATCACCCACAAGCCTCTGGAAAAATTGAGAGATATTATGGTCTGTTAAAGACTATGTTGAAAGCATTGGGCAATCAGGCATGGAAGCGCTAGGATACACATGAGAAGCCACTTGGCTAGTTAATGTGAAAGGATCTGCTAACCATCATGGTCCTGCCCAAACAAAACCCCTATGTGCTGCGGGAGAAGACAAGGTCCCCATAGCGCTGTCATGGTTTAATCCCAGTAGGCAGCTCAGCTTCACCCAGTGTCTGTCTCATTTCCCCTGGTGGGATGAGGGAGCGAATCGGAAGGGTAAAAGTGAGAAAACTCATGGGTTGAGATAAAGACAGTTCAATAGGTAAAACAAAAGCCACCCACACAAGCAAAGTAGAACAAATAATTCATTCACTACATCCCATTGGCAGGCAGGTGTTCAGCCATCTCCGGGAAAGTAGGGATCCATCACACATAACAGTTACATGGGAAGACAAACGCCATCACTCCGAACAAGTCATCCTCCTACTTCTTCCCTCAGATTTCATTGTTGAGCATGATGTCATATGGTATGGAATATCCTTTTGGTTGTTTGGGGTCAGCTGTCTCAGCTGTGTCCCCTATCAACTTCTCGTGCACCCCCAGCTTACTCGCTGGTGGGGTGGAGTGAGAAGCAGAAAAGACTTTGACTCTGTGTAAGCACTGCTCAGCAGTAACTAAAACATCCCTGTATTATCAACACTGTTTTCAGCACAAATTCAAAACATAGCCCTATACCAAGTACAGTGAAGAAAAATAGCACAGTCAAAACTGTTACAAGTGCACACAAAGAAATGGCTGGGGAAGGCAGTGCACCTTGCTGCTCTCTTGAGAAAAGCCAAGCACATTCATGGGATTGTCTTTGCTCACAGACCTGGGTGTACTTAGTGGGTAATGCAGAAGGATGGGGAGATCCAGTGTGTGCCTCAAGGATATTTAACCTTGGGAGAAAAATAATCTGTGACGGGAGTTGTATGCTGTGGGAAGTAACATAGCAGCAACAACCTGAACTGACGCAGAGTGAGCTTTGTAAGGAGAGCAGACATCTTGACAGATGGGCCCCAAGTCATAGCATGCTTTTATAAACATTTAAGGGAGGGGTGGTAGCCCACGGAATCAGAGAACAATATCTATCTGTTAAGGGACAGAGTAGTTGATGAAAATGTGTAAATCTCTATGCTGGATATACAGATGGTTTAAGTGTGTAGTGTAAATTGTGAACAGTGGTCGAGAAACAGATACAACTCTGAACTCCACTAAACCACTCTTTCCCTGATCGGGAATCGAACCCAGGCCGCAGCGGTGAGAGCGCCAAATCCTAACCACTAGACCATCAGGGAACACACAAAATTGTTTAAAATAGATTAGATTAGATTAGATTACTGGTTTATCAGTCTCTCAGGGAGAGAGTGATCTCACCCAAACTCAGCTATCTAGAATTTTTCCCGTTTAGGGATTTGAGTTCCCTCAATAGTCCCTGTAGAGAGAAATGGAATTCTCCCCAGCCTTCTAAAATACATATCTTCAGCTGGTGTAAGTCTCCCATCTGAGCTCCCAGTTTCTCTGCCAACTACTGTATAGGTGACAGGTTAGACTAGTTACCTAATATTTAAACACCCACACATTATATGATTCTTACCCTTAGAGTTGATTTAATTTGTGTAAAAATAGGCATCTTATACTACGTGCATCATTTCTGTCAGACTAGGAGGGGCTTGGAGGGGCCTGGGAAAATCCTTTCAGGACTCTAGGAGACTAAATTGTGCTGAATGCCTATGTTCAGGCAAAAGAACACTGTAATCTTGGTAGAGTACTCATGATGCAAAATGAGTCTTAACATGATCTCTTTATTTCACAGTGTTAACATTTTAATTTTTTTTATTTTATCTACTGCTTGTCTACATTTGTTTTTCCTTAGCAAAGCCAAACACAGCTGCAATTAAGACACAATGAATACTGGGCGTTCTGACATATTTCCATGGAAGCTGGATCAAGCTAGCTCTTGGGGTTTTTTGAGATATCAGTCCAGTCCTTCACACTGAATCTGTATGGATATAAGGGAGCTGTCTTCTTTGGAGTGTTTCACCTGTCATAACTCAAGTGCTAAGCTTCTAAGAGGAATCTTTTCAACCTCTCTGTGCCTTTACAAGTATATCTGTATTTGCAATATATACTTATGACAAGTCAGAAGCCATGTGGAACTCTTGATTGTCTTTCTATGTACATTTGTGACAACGAACAGTCAAAGACATTATTCTCTCCACCTCTGAATTTTAAGAAGTATTATGGCATCAGTGATGATTACGAAAAATAGATAACCAATGTTTTCCCTCCCTCCTATCAGTTAACATGTTCTCTTCCAATATCAGTTTTGTCAGCCATAGAATATATTCTCTCAAATGCAGCAATTTATCTGTTTCTTGCATGATGATTAAAGAAAATTAGAAACATTTTGCATGTAATGCTGGCCCCCTACAGATTCGTTTGAGATGTACTTTGTTAATTAAATCTTAGCTTGGTAGATGTGTAACTATTGGTATATTACAAAGGTCACCAATATATCATTCATGGACTGAGTGATTTAAACTCTTTCTCTCTTTTCTACATGATGCCAGAGCTAAAAACCTTTTTTTGGCTTGAGAAACTGCTTCTGAATACAGGAATTGCTCATTCATACTTTTTTTCAGTATAATTCTGCCAAGCATTGGTCTGTAAGATGGAAAAAAAGCCTAAAAGGATTACAAACTAAAACTCGAGCTATGTCGATCACTGATCTGTGAAGAATTAAAACTAGTTTCATTTTGGAAAGAAGTTAATATTCTTAGTAAAACATCGTCTATTCAAGTTCCTGTGCATCCTTTATATAAAACCACAAGTATACTTCCAAGATATGCCAACAAGTACATGCAGTTCATTAGAAGTTTCCTTAGGACTTTTTTCCTAACAGAAGAATTTAGATCAGAAAAGTTACTTCTATTTAATTCTTTGGTTCTAGATATGTAAATAATATTCAGAATAATTTTCATAAAAGGATAGTTAGGCATATTGGAATTAATCAATTTTACAAGTATAACAAAATAAAGAATAGTTTATAGCTGGAAACATACTGTGAAGAGCTCAATAGGGAACAATGTTACACTGATCTGGTGAGAGAAAATGATGCTAAATGGCTTCTCCAGAGTTCAATTTCTGTGACATATGAATACTAAACCAAACTAAACTATGTAATAGATATATCTACAAAAGAAAGCTTGGGGTAGATACAAGAACAGCTATTTATACTCTGCAACAGTGGCTACTGCAAAACCTCACTAATTCACAGAACCTGTAAGGGGAGAGGCTTCTAAGAACAGAGCCCACAGTCCAGCACTGGGAGTAGGGAACCATCTCAACAGGGTTCAAGAGATATTTAGCAAGATAAGTACTAGGTTTTAAGTATCTTCTTTAGTCCTGTAAGATGGAGTAGTGGTAAGAAATCTCTCAGATATGTGTGATGGGGGTTTGGATACCAGTGGGCTCAAGACAGGAATGAAGTGGGATCTCTGACGTTCTTGATGAGCGTGTTAAACATGGAGTATATTGAACAAAGTAGGTCACCTTCACTGCAGTCATGTGACTGGAGCCTGTTAGCCATGGATTCACTGCGAACCTTTCTGCCCGGAGTCTGTTAGCAGATATGGGCAGAAAAAACTATTGGTTTGTAATCTTGAAGAGGTAGGCATGAAGCTGATGTACACCGTCAAAAGCAAAGTCTTTACGTGTCTTCCTTCTAATGTTTGGAAACTGGAAACCTTTTGCTGCTTCTAGAATTGAATGGTCACTGAAAAGGATTTTGTGAATCTAACTTACAGACAGGAGTCTAAAATGGCAGCTGCAAAACTCAAGATAGCTTTGTGAATCTAGGTTCACAAACAGTAGATTTGATGATGACCCCTAACTATATTGAATTCCATTATTTGCATACAATCCAAGATACCAAAAATAGATGGATGCAGTATGACCAGACCACTTTCTAGAAAGTCCTGTAGGAAGAACTTGCTGCAATACTCACTGTAACCAGGGAGGATTCAATTCAGAAATCAGAGAGTTAAATCTTACACTCCACACATCACTGTCTACAGACATGGTAACCATTGCAGTCAAAAGAGATTTGAAGCTTTGTTCAGTTGCCCACACATGAGTGTTTAGTGGAATTTGAGATAGTCTAAGATATACTCTCTGTCCTTCATTTGCTGATCCCAAAGGATACAAGTGTCCTGTACTAGATCCGCCAGCTGCAGAAGGATGTCCTAGTTGTTCTAGAGTATGTTACATAGAATTAAGTGCCTATAGGTGGGCAATTGAATCAAAGACCTAGGTATTTACTTCAGGATCAGCTTATAGCAGAGTTATGTTACACTGATTGTAGTAATTATATATATTCATTGACTCCATGAGTATTTAGACATGTGGCACACCTACACGTACCTACACATGGCACACCTACACCTACCTACACATACAGAATTAAAATTAGACATTTTCATTGTAAACTGAATTCTGCCATTGAAGTCTGATGCTGAACATAAGTCTAAAGGACATCATTTTGACATCACCTCGTAGATTAAATCTTTCTTTTTTTGGAGAAGAATGTTGCTATAACCTTTTATTTTCCCCTAAACCTCTAAAGACTTTACCTAACCAGTGGAAATCACAACAGTTGTATCAGACAAAAATATTAAGCATGAAATTCAAAAGCTCTTTTTACAAACAGAAAGAAATTATTTTCTAAATGCCTGTGTTCATTCCTATCTGATGTAGGAATAAAAAGGAATACCTAATGAACTGATGATTCAGCTAAGTTTATTTAACTTTGTTTATGCCAGCATAAATTCTACAGAGCTTTCATTGACCTAAATACGTGTGAGCATATCAGTTATTCACTAGGAATCGCACTGCAATCTTTTTTCTGTCTCTGAATCCTGAAGCACTGCATAAATTAAAAAACCATGTGCTGAAAGATTTTTGAATTAAGACTCTCTTAAAAAGCTGACTGATTTGTCAGGCTTGCAAGATAAAATGAGATTTCTTTTCTATCCTAACCAAAGCTTGCAGATATTGTATAATTAGTGTGTAAGGGAAGCAGAGCTTCAAGATGATGCACAGTAGTCATGTGAAGAGTGTTATGATATATGGCAGTCACTTGTGCCGCTATCATCTGTTTGACTTTCTAAGTTCATACATTATTCCACCCTTTAGAGGTTGAACTTGTGCAGTCACAGCCTTGTATTTCTATTGTATTTCAGCAGATTTGTGAAAAATTTGGAAGAGTCATGAACAATTTTTTTAGTTTTTTTTTCAGAAGCAATTAATTTTGATTTTATCACTCTATCTTCTTTGACGCAGAGAAGGTATATGTGTTTTACAGACAGATGCAATTTATGTGTATTGTGATCATAAAAAGAACTAACTCATACAGGAGAATGTATTGAGAAATAAAACTACTACTAATTAAACTCAAAACTGAAAATGCATGAACTTTGTAATTGCTATTTATGAAGGTTCTGAAGAGGCCAAGAATAGAAATAGTGATCATCAGAATACCTTCCTATGCTGACAAAGACTTCTACATTGATAACACTTTCAAAATGTCTTCACCATTTTAAGACAAAGTGTTCTTGGAAAATTGTGCAAGTAGTAAACAGAATGCTTCTCATGTTGATAACAGCTTAATTTAATTCCTTGTAAGAGGATTATATATATTTTACATTTCATGATACTTGTGTGATGACAGATGAGACTACTTGTTTTTATTAGGTTGTGTGATTAAAAAGATAATCATAGTGAAAACCAAGACTCAGCAAGTATCCAAGGAAAAATGATAGGCAAATGTAACCAACAAGTAACCTGATCAGTGAATATGGAGCTCACCAAGTCAGCTACTCTTAAGATTGTCGAAACAGAATTATTAGATCATTGCCCCTTGTCCCACCCGCCAAGATGACTCAAGGAAAGAAGTCCTCTTCCTGGAATACTTTACAATCTAAGGGGAATTATTTTCCAAAGGGGTACAGGACTTATGTCGGGATGCAGGCGGAAAAGGATTCTGAGGTGGAGCACAGAGAATTTGAACATGGTATGAAACTTCAGGGGACTGTGGGAATATGCAAAACATTTAGGGGAAGGATCAAAAGAAGGGGAAGGGAGGGATCAAGTTAGGTCAGGGAGAAAAAAGGGAATAAAAAAGGCAAGTTTTCTGTCAGCAAAAGCCTGGCAACCCTGGTGGTTGATTACCGCAGCCTGTTATAAGTTCTTTCTAAACCCATTCTAACTATTTTCTGTGTGGGTCACTCCCTGAACCTGTTTGTGCAAACTGCTCACGAACTTCAGGTTTGACCAGCCGGTGAGTAGGAAGAGATCCATATAGGGAAACACCCAAAGCCTCAGTTGGTGTGTGGGAATGGGCCACACACATTGGACGGCTTTCAAATATATGTTACTATTCAAGGAACCCACAGACGTGAGTGTGCTTGTGAGAAGAGTGAGGGTGTGCATGTATCCTGATTCCAATCCCAGTCACCCTGGGGGGAGGAGGAACGAGAGGAGGCCGTCTGTGATGTTCATGTCTCTGTGAGTGTTGTGGGTGTTTGTGTGGGTGCTGATAAAGGCACTGACACCTCTCTGCGCTGATCTGTGTGTTTGGCCATGTTGGCACTATGTGTACATCTACCAGCTGGGAATACGTGCTCAGCCTCACTGCTGGCACACAGGGAACATGGACCTGTGGAAGCCTCCCTTCTACCACACTGGGATGAGAAAAATCTCAGGAGGATTCATAGAACCTTATGATTATAATACATGATTCAATACCACGTAGTATTAGCGTGCTTCCAGAAGGTACTGTGTAGCCTCAGCTCCACTGGCTCAATCTTGAGTTCAACATTTAACCCCATCTAGTAAGAAAATGATAAGCAGTTATAGGTAGGAAAGCCACAGCAACTGACAGCCAGCTCACCTCAAACTGAAGGTATTATTCCTTCCCATTTTTGAAAAAGGGTGATGAAAAGCTTAGCAAATCCGTACATTTCATTGCCAAGATCCTTGGCAATGATCACGCAGAATGTGACCACATGTTGGTTACTTAGATGAATAGCACAAGCTGCCACAGAGCAGAAGACCTGAGAGGCACCCTGTGTGTGAGAATTTGTACCTCTGCAGATATTTCTTGTGATGGCTCTCCATTTTAGTTTAAAAATCCTGGTGCTTTTTCATGCTGCAACGAGAGTAGAGATTAAAAAAATGACAGTGTCACCGTCATTGCACCACTGAAACAAGATTGCAGAGGGATATTTTGTGCGCAGATTGACCAGGCAGAATAAAGCCTGCTATTTCAGTGCACATCTGTTACTGACTCCAAAAAAAGGATATCATCTAAGCCTCTCATACGACTGCGTTGAAGGCTCTAAATTCTTTATAATAAAGTCTGTCATCAAAGTATTGTCTTATCCCATTCCTGCTCAACTGGGGGGACCAGATGGGATCATATGTTTCAGATATTCCTGACAAGTGCAGTGTTGCCAGAATTAACAAGTGTGTGCCATTTCTGCAGTTACCCTGTTGACAGAAAACTCACACTCTTGCTAGAGAGATTGTGGAAAGTGCTCTTGGAATTAACTTATTGACAGATATCTGTCAATTAAAAAAACAGTAACAGCAGTGTGTCAGAAAGTGATGTGCTGCTGACAGTCTACTGCTTGAGCTTTAATGGAGAGACCTCCGTATAGCTTTGTAGTGTACATACTTAGCAGGTTAGCGGGGCCCATGTAAAGCAATCCTATTGCTTTAATCCACTTAGCTACTTGCATGCATGAAAGTCTTCTATTTCATCACTCAAAAGTAAAGGCCACATGGTAGTTATTTTATGGTTTTCTTCTCATAATTCATTTGCTCTGCATTTTACCCTGAGTTTTAATGCAAAACTATCACTATTGATCACTCTGAGTAAGTAGATTTTAGGATGGGTTATTAAACATTTACTAGATTTTTTTTTCCTCAACCTTCAACACTCCATCAGACTCTTTCATCACCATTTTCCTGCTTCATGAAATTAAGATTTTGAAGCTCTTTAAAATTATGATTTCTAGATGCTAATAACCCAGCCTGACTTTTCCGTTTACCTGCTTTCTTTCCTAATTTTCTTTATCTGCAGTTTTCTTTTCTGGTTTCAAAATTGGTCTAACTACTAGTGTACCAAAATTATAGAGGCTAATTCAAAAGACACAGTTATAGATTCTCTAAGATGAAATTAACACCGTGAAAACCTCAGTAGTTCACATTGCTTGTCCTTAGGATAATGCTTTGGAGCAGGACTAAGCAAGGTTTTGTGGAAAGGAAAGAAAGGTGTGTGTTCTATAGAATAAGGAATGTCACCTATGTGGTGACATTGGTAGACTATAGGTTTGTTGTCTGAATAGTGTCATGGAAAAGACACACCATAAAAGTTGATGGAGTAATGTGCAAGCAGGGTCTCAATTACTTCAGGCCCCTAATCCCTGTGCACGGAGCAAAAAGCAGCTTCAAGGCCTATGACACTGGAAGTATAAAGCAGGTCCATCACTACACTATGGACTGAGGTAGGATTCCTTTTTCTTTAATTCCCAAGCAGAAGTCATGATGGAAAATACAGCACAGTACAAGCACCTAAGAATGAGGACTAGAAAGGCAAGATGAAGGAAAAATAACACAGATTGCTTACACACATTCGAGGTATTCTGAAGTAAATGAGAATTAAAAGCTGCACAGTAATTCACCCTGTCCAGATGAAAGATTTACATTTAAAAAGCAAGTTGGTAATGCTCTCTGCAATAACTCCATGCCTCAGCATTTAACCTTGGCAATACACTCTCTCTCACAGATAATAGCAACATAAATAATTTCCTGCAGTTGTCAGTGGCCAAATGACTTGTTTTTCTCTCAGATTAGTAAAAGGTGTAACACTTTTACATAAACCTAAATCAGAACTTTGAAAGTTCATGAAGGGCAAATTTGGTGCATCAGTGGGACCTTTTATTGGTTGTTATAAATAAAAAGCTTTGAACAAAAAATAAATTACCTTAAATTTACTTAAAATTTACTCTTTCTGCTGCTAAAACATGAATCCTGTTAGAATTTTGCATTATCATGAATTGCAAATTATTATAATTAGAAGAAGAGCCCTATCCAACAGGAGCTTTAAAGGTAGAATATTAGACTTAATGCAAGTGAAAACACATGCTCTTAATTCTTTACTATCGTAAACTAAAAATAGGATAAAACTTTCAGTTTTCTGACTTGGAAGACAGCCAAAGAATATCACTCCATCAAATATCCTTTGCTTTCCCAATGCGTCCCACAGACACAATTATCTACTGACTTCACATTGAGCAATATCAGGGTAATATTTACCTATCCATTAATATATGCAGAAAAATCTTAAATTTAGAATCTGAGACACTCCTTGGATACAGTAGGTACTTCAAAACTGCTTTGCATTCTATAAAAATACGCCCTGTATTTCTCTACCCAGGTTTCACTGACATTATAGTGAGGTTTATTAAATCTAGAACGGATTGAACTCACCAGGATATTTAGTTGTGTGCATGTGTATCTCGAATTAACTCTTGGTCAGGAAGGTGGAGTGGGGAATGATCAAGGGTAAATAGCTGCTAAAGACACTCCACCCACAAAAAAAGAAGTCAAGGAGTTTGGTGAATCATTGTGTTGATATGCTAGAGTCTTGGTAACCAGCTCTTGGCTCTGAAGCAGTCCTTCTCCTCCTCTCCCACACAGATCGCCTGGGTTTTCAGTTGTCACTACAGCAAGAGACAGAGAAAGTGACAAGTCAGATCTCTCTAGAGGGAAGCAAACACTGGAGCAGATCTAACAAAATGTAAAGTGTTTTTCCCAAGACTGCTCTGAGGATATACAAGATGGCTAAAACTTTTATCAACCCTTGCTGACATTACCAACTCTGAGGTAGGATTTATAGCAGGTAATAATTCCGAAAGCCACAATCTGCAACAGAATTAAGCACTGAGCACACGAAAGAATATCATCCTCTTTTGCTGAAAAGTTCAATTTTCTGGAATAAAGCATTCTGCCAGATACATTTCTTCTGCCTAGAGGGAGTAGGAGAGAAAAATACGTGGCAAATGGCAGCTAGGGTCCTTAAAGAATTACTGGCAGGAACTGAGATGCTATGATAGTGGCTGCAGAACAAGAAGCATTACAGAAACAGCAACAAAGATAATCCTCAGTACATGACCTACCAGTGACAGGAAAGGGGAGAAAAGGGTACTGTGCTAGTGAAAATTAATTTTGTGATTAATGGGATTCAGTATGCATTTTGGTTTTGGTCTAGTTGTGTTGATTAATGTTATTAAATCTTTCTCTTCAAACACTGTGGCTGGATTCTCCCTGTGCACAGCTAAATCATAAAAGGGCCCATGCTCACTTTAATCCTTGTCTCTTGCCAGCGCGGTATAAACGATAGTGAAAATGGTGTTACACATTGTTTTATTGATATTTTAATTGTAGTAATATACTTCTGCTGTCATAAAATTTTAGACGGAATTTAAACTCACTGGAGCGATGAGATATAAACTACATGAAGGGGGAGATTTATAAGTAAATGCAGCAGTGAACTGGTAGATTAATGAAAAATGAAACATTCTGGTTGCAACATTAATCTCTGAAATGGCATTACTAATGTTATAGAGGAAAAAATAATATTTTATATTATAATCAAAATTTCATTAGCATTTCAATGAACTGAAAGTCAGTGCTTTGAACTCCAGCAAAACTAATCACTTATAAGGTCCCCAGTAGTTCTGTAGGCTATTTGGTTCTTTTTTTATAAATACGCATTTTAATGGTCCATTTTGCCTTCAGAGAAACAAAAATTTTGAAAATTTTAAGATTAGTCTTTGCAGTTTGAGGGTGTTGTAAAAATGGAGGAAGATGGAACCACTTAAAACTTCCATCTCCCTCCTCTCTCCCCTTTCCAGCTATTACATTTGAAAGCAGGACCCCATTTTGGTTTTTTTTCAGTAAGGTGCCTGTGCATATTTGAGAGCAAAGAGTACAGGAGAGAATGCTGACTGATAAATCACTTGAATCAATGGTCTAGCATCTCTGGGCTATTATTTCTGTTTAACTCAGTTTTAGTTGCCCTTTTCAGTCCTCAAATCACCCATTTACCCATAAAAAACAATAAAGCTCCATAAACAAAGAAACATCCGCTATTGCTTACTGAAGTCCAAACTACCTTCAAAATCAGTGGAAGGAAACAGACATTCCTGATGGTGACTCGTCTAATCTAGCAGACGGCTGAGGTTCAGTGAGAGGCAACGCACTCCTGGCCCCACACCATGTAATCTGAGACACCGCAGTATTGATAACCACGTGCGAGGAAATCCTCTTTAAAAGGTGGTTCCTGACCCTGAGGTAGTCATCTTTCCTCTCTCAGCTGTCTGAAGATATCCACATCACAGAGCCTTAATCTGGAGAGAGAATTGTCCTCCCCTATAACTCCCTGCAAAACACCTTGCATAAATGCTCCAGTGTGTTCTTGTGTGCTTCCCTTCAACACCCCGTTAATTCACAGGGTCCTTAGGCAGGCACGAGGGCTTTCCGACAGCATAACAGCCCCAAGGGACCTACTGATGCACCGTCTGGGGGCAGGAGGCCAGCACACAACCGCCATGTATGCTCAACAGAGAGAGAGAAAGGCTCACCGGGCCTCCATCCAGGTAGTGTCGATAATCAGGAGATCATTGAAGGATGTGATTTGAATCAGCGAATATATACTGAAGTTCATCAAATCAAGGCCAGCATGTCTGAGACTGTTTTTTTCTAGATTAAGTGCACTTTCTGGAAAGAACGAAAGTGTTGTGGATCAGGAAATTCTTTACAGAACAGAACGTGTTTAGAAGGATACCTCTTGTCTCTAGCATGATCAGAGAGAGAGGATTACACTGAAAGACACCTCTGTCAATCAGCCATGTCAGAAATCCTCCTCCCCTCACTAGTTTCTTCCATATTTTCCTTTTCACTCCTACATTTCATAACATGTATTGTTACAGAAACAAAACGAAGAGTTCTAAAATCTTTGTATTTATTCTTTCTATTTCTTTCCTGCTTCTCCCTTTGCCTGTGTTACATAAAGTCTGTTAACCTGGTTCATGTTTCTCCTACTTTTTCTGTGTTTCATTTGTGTGTAGTTTCTCCAAGCCAGAGAAGGTACAAGGTGGTGGGAATGAAATCAGTCCTGTTTGATTTATGTGGAAGAAATAAAAGTTGCACTTCCATAACTGTAATTTTTCTCTTGCAGCTCTGTGGAGAACTGAAGAGTCACATCACTCAAGCTACTAGTTTTTAGTAAACAAGTGGCTGGATATTGCTGTACTTGTTCCTTCCTGATAAATCTGTAGCATCTACTATAATGATGTAGAAAAAGACCAAAATCTTGTGTATTCTCAGAATCATGTAATTCTTTAGTAAAAATTAATCCATATTTTTCCTATGGATTTTAGGATGGAATATATTGCTAATGTGAAATCTCATGTAAGCAAGCTCTGAGACTCTATAGCATTATGCTTAGTGCCAGTTTTACCATATTATACAGGATTTATTTATGGAAATGTCCACATTATTTATAGAAAATAAACCTGATTACAAAAGCAGAGCTGGTGGATATTGCATGTTTTCACACAGGTAATTTGCAATGAACAAATACTTTTTTTCTGGGAATTTTTGGCACAAAACCAAACTATTTTGCCGATTTCTTACCTCTGCACAAAAAACAAAAAAAGAGGAGGGAGGGAAATAAAAGCTCTTGTGTGTCTGAACCACACTTTGCACAAGAGACTTCAGGCTTAGAGTGGTCAGTCCATGAGAATGCCTGCCATGGGAAGAACCCAAATTAGTCCCAGCAGCTTGACAAGTCACAGCCCTCACACAGACCCTGTGGAAGTCACCTCCTCCTGATCCTGTGAATGGTTCCTACACTGCTGCAGGCAAACAAGCTGAGCCAGCAAAGACTGTTTATTTTTTGAGCCTCTTCTGACTGAGGCATTTAAAGGCATGCTGATACAAACAGTTCAGCTCTGAGGTCAGCAGAGGCAGCAGCGGGAGGCAAAGGGGACAGTGAGGAGGAGGAGAGGGCAACAGCAATTAGCAGGGGAAGGCTGGAGTTTGCAGCTTCTGATGGCTGAATATTTGCAACCCGATGAGTTTAGCCTGTAGAGGAGTAGCCACCCCTAAACCCCTGCTCCACTGTGTTACTACAAATGTAATCAGTAGTCTTGCACTATGTATTTTTCTGAAGCTAACCAAAGCTGTATAAATTAAAATCAGTCAGTTACCTTCTACTTTCTATTCAGGAAGCATGTAGAGCTAAAGATTGTTTCTTTCATTAAATTAAAGTCTAAAACTATGTCCTGTGCTGCTAGATTTATAGAACTACTTTCTTCCCTCAAAAACAAATATAGCAACCAAAAATACTTTTCATTATCTCACCCACTGACCTCTAATTGCTATCTTCATGAAATTATGATCAAGCAAGCATTTAATTTAATTTAATGGAGAGGTACACACTTAATTCAGAAATCTGAATATATTATAGGTTGTCAGATGATAAATTTGATAACATGGCTTCTGTGTTCTGCTCAAAAGAGCAAAGAAAACTTACATAAGGGTTTTCACTATCAATTTCTCCTGGTATTAGATGCATCTGTGCAAACAAATTTTATTTCTGTTGCAGGAAGACTTTATTTGATCTAGCCTATTAATGAAAACTGCAAATATTCTTTCTTCTTATTTCTGTCTTTAGTCAGGTTACATTTCGCTCCATCAGCAGATTTAAATTTTTACTGATCCTAGTTATTTAATGCTCCATGATATTCTTAACACCTTTGACGTTCTGTGCTTTTCGGATTTTTCTGCTTTATGCTTGGAAGGTGTCTGAAGAGATTTATATTGTCTTAAAAACTGGATATAGATTCACAAAGAAGTAAATGCATACACAGTCCCAGCTGGCAGGATGGCACCTTAAGATGTTAAGAGATATTTTTAAAAATCATGTCTTATTTTTATGGAGGGATTGGCTCTGAGCTACAATCTCCACCTTTTGCACCAACCTCTGACAATCTGTTTCAACCCAGACCTTTTCACAGCTCTCCTTAGGAACTTTTTTATTTGAATGCATTAGCACCAGGGACGAGAGACAGAGGATTCCGATAGTTCTTGTTCTTTGGAACAGGCTGTTCTGGCTTTCGTGTGCAGACCTGGCTGGGACAGGGCAATGCGATCCCGCTCGGCAGCTCAGTCAAAGTTAAAAAAGAGCAACGTGTTAACAGCAGATTGAACGTATGTCAACAAGACTCTACTGGCACTGTGCTTGGCGCAGCAGCCGTGCAAACAGCAATAAGCAACAAAAATGGGGCCGGGGAGGGATAATAAGGTATTTGTTTGATATTGCAACACCCAAGTAAAGCTGCAGTAGCCCTGCTGTCTGTTACAGGCTGTGTCTATGCTGTGAGCAGCAGACATCACGCTCAACGTCCCATCTGTCAGTGCACACCCTGGCCTGGGGCTGGGAGTCATGAGGTGCCCCCCAGGGTGGCAGGGTCTGGCAGCCAGGGCCTGTCCCACCCCAGCCAGGAGCCAGGCACCTGGGCAGCCCCAGCCCTGGGCATCAGGAACCTCCCTGGGGGCGGGATGAGGCTGGGCCGGACGTGGGCCCGCAGGTGGACCCGGCTCAGTGGGGCCATGGCTGGGCAGGGCAGGGCTGTTGGGAGCTAAAGGCTGGCCCAGCTGTGGCGTCGCTGGGGCAGGGGCTGATGGCCCCAGGGGTGACATGGTATCCTGAGCCATAGCAGGGTGGCAGGAGCCCTGGGGAGCTGACATGGGGTCCTGGGCATGGGCAGGGCGGCAGGAGACATGAGGAGCTGTCGTGGGTTCCTGGGCCATGGCAGGGAGAGGGTCCCACGATGGCTGATTCAGACAATATCTCCCATCCAGGAGTTGACAGTTCAGTTAAAATTCCTGGATGAGCAGATGCTGGTGATCTGTATCTTCCCAGTTTGATTTGAAATTTGTGGTGATGATTCTTCAATTTGAGACAAGTTTTTCCTGTTGTGTAAATGAAAAATCCAATGCAGAAATCTCTGAAACTTCCTACGAATGCAGTCAACAAAAATCTTATTTGAATCTCATTGATCTCCCGTTGTAGCTACCAATGTCCCTTTATACATAAAAAATGCAACCCTCAAACATAGCTGTGGATGTGGCTGATTTTTTTTTTTTTGAAAGTGGGTTATATTATTACAGATACATTATTGGCATTTTCAGTAATAAAGCAATACCTTTTTTTCACTTTGCTTTAGATTTTACTAATTAAATTTTGTTTTAACACTTGAACTTTTTGTTAGCAAGGGCTATATACACTTACATCAAATGTATAGTCTGTAACACCATGCAAGAGCTACACTTTTTAAAATAGTTATATGAAATATAATTAAGGAAACACATTGCTTTAACTAGAGAAAACTAGAACTAAATGCCTAGGGACTACAGATTGCACTGAAGTCACATCAGAATGAAATTATTTTTGGGTAATTTAGGGTAAATTGTACTTTGCTCAGAGACTGTAGAACTAGTTCTGATCAACTTACTTTCTCCAAGTTTCCTTGGCTGGAGTTCTAACTTTCTTTGATATTCAAAATATATTTCTCTTTTTAGCATTAGTTTCTGTATTTGATGAATCTTCAAGAGAATTGCTTACCTCCTAAAGATAAAGGGTATGAGGACAGACTATGACACTAAATTCAAAGCTTGCATTCTAAATACGCAGGCTATAATTTTTCTTGAGTTTTGTGCAAATATCCTAGGTTTTGAGAACTCAGTCTAAACAGTCTGTGAACCCTTTGACATCAATTGACCTTCTGACCATGCATTTGACTAAAATAATTCACCGTAAGTAGTACTCAGTGTGAGTTTTGATGTTCTATTGCAGTAGACATAGCCCAAAGAATTCTATTATTTGGCATCTTAATAATTAGTTCAGAACCTTGCCTTTAATATTTGTTCAGTCCTTTGGACGATGTGGAGGGAGGGATGTTTCACCTGTGATACGAGATCATCACAAGTTCCAATGCATGTCATGACTGAAGGCCCGGTTGCAGCTCCACCCTTTTCTGGAGAATTTGATTACATTCACTGAGGGTTTTATCTTTGTCAGTACAATTATTCTGTATTAAAATAATGCACGGGTCAGACAGACTTCCTTAGAAACTCTGAACTTAGAAAAAGCTGGTAATAAAGTGTGTTGTGTTTTACTGAACCTTAAACTACCTCCTCCAGGAAATCACAGCTAACTGCTCCCAGTCCCTCAGAACTGGATGGTTATTTTGATATTAAACTCAGTTTATATTACGTGTATCGTAGGACTGCTTAGGAATTTCAGTAGAGAAGCTCCAATTCCGTAGGAAACAGGTGAGGCTTTTATTCCCTGAGAGGCCCCAGGTGCGATCTTTTAAAATAATATTATGTAAATAGTTATTAATATCCATTAGACAGATGAGGATCCTGATATCAGGAATTTTGGTATTCATCAAAGGAGGAGGCTTTACTATAAATGAAAGAATTGAAAAAAACCCATATTCTTTATTTTGGATTCCAAGATTTTTGGCTGTGTCTAGTTTTTCTAGCGTCTCCTCCCAACAAATTAATAAAGTCAAGATCCTGGAGTTTCTTCCTAGTGTTTAGCTGAGACAATGCTAGTTCTGGATGAAGACAGAACATAGAAATTTAAAATTTTAGCAGGTTCTAAAAACTTTCTTTCCTCTTTTAATCTTTCTTCTTTCTACTTTTCTTTCTTGGCCACTGCATATTAAAGTATGTTGTTAATAATTACCACTGCTATCCTTGTAGTCACCATAGCTATCCCCAAAATGCAGACAGGATAATGACTGGTGTCCTGAAGAAAGTTAATGGACTGCCTAACTCCCTGCTTTTTTTTCCAGGTGATAAAATGAAATCATCTCTCTGATATTGCTGTTCCTCTTGAATTGAATTCCTATTCTTTCTCTGTGCTGGCATGGGTTTTATCACATCACAAGTGGGAGTGAGAAGGTAATTACTGAAAAGGTGGCACATACTGAACTTGTTACAGAAGCCTAGGGTTTCAGACATTTAAGTGGAAGTTATGTTCTGAAGTACAATTATGTAGCACCATAAAAATAATCAGCAATCATGAATAAATTTGGAGGGTTATGTAACAAGATTGTGCACAGTATAATGTTCTGTTGATTTGTTGTCTATCGGCATTAAAGATTAAAATATTTCCTATAGAAGCTGTTCACATCGAAGCAATGTTAGAGTTACAACAGTATTATTTGCATTTATGAGAACAGCTCAGGGACAGAAAAAATTGGCTAAGGTTCTTTCTGGAGTACAAGACTTATCCAAATTATCATCTAGAGACACCACTGGAGAACTGACTAAACAGTATGACTCTGCAAGGGTCATTTTTTTGTGACAGACCTCTGGATGAAAAATAATAATGAAAATTGTAAATTGTTAGTAATTGGAGAGTAGCTAGTTTTGCAAAATTCTAATGAATGAAAATGTAGCTAAGCCTCTTAAGAGAACATCACTGTCTGAAAATTTCTAATAAGTATAAACATAATAAAGCCTCTTTAGATAGCATCTTTCCTAACAGTATTAGCCATAGTGTCTCATGTGAAAAGTATGGATGTCAGGAACATTTGTGGAAAAAGGACCATTCACATGTCTGTTATGAAATCTGTTAGGATCACAAAATATAGTTAGGGTAATAGTTGATTCATCAAAACTGAACTGGAACTTGAAGCTTATTGAATGAGAACTCATGCATGATTTAAAACCCATAACTGAAAATCATGAGCTCTGAGTTCTGCTAGCCAATACTATAATATGTTCTCCATACCTTATTTTCCTACTTTTAGGGGGTGGTGGTGGGATAGTAATACTATTGCATCCTATGCATCCTCTAGTACTACAAAATTAGAATATGTAGATCAGTGGTAACTGAATTTCTTAAGCTTAAATGGAAGACACTGAGGTTATAAGGACAGTGGTTAAGATTATACATATGCTTTATTAGTAGGAACCTATATACATACTTATGGGAGAACAGGAATTTAGGACTTAGGTTCACAAAAGTATTTTATTTTGGATTTATATTCTTACATGAATAGTTAGATTGAAGACAATGTCAGTGGTTGAGAATTTTGAAATATAATTCAACAAATCATAGAATCGTAGAAATGTTTGAGTTGGAAGAGACCTTTAAATGTCATCTAGCCCAACCCCCCTGCAGTGAGCAGGGACATCTTCACCTAGACCAGGTTGCTCAGAGCCCCGTCCAGCCTGACCTTGAATGTTTCCAGGGATGGGGCATCTACCACCTCTCTGGGCAACCTGTTCCAGGGCCTCACCAGTCTCACAGTAAAGAATTTCTTCCTTATATCTGGCTTGAATCAACTTTCTTTTAGTTTAAAGCCATTACCCCTTGTCCTCTCCGCAGCCCTGCCAAGAATGACTTGGGGGTACCAGTGGGTGAAAAGCAGAACATGAGCCATGGATAAAATGAAACAAACTTTAATTTGTGACAAAAATGAAACAACCAAAACTGACAAAACAACGGGGATAACCAAGACAACACTCCAATAACATTTAACAAACTACAGGTTCGGTACACTAGTCAGGGATGCTATTGCTACACAGCAACACGCCAGAGTGACGATCCAAACTGTGCACACATTCTCTCACTCAAGGGTACTCAGAAGATAGGCTTGCTCACCCAAAGGGGGCAAGGGCTCATTCAAGGATATCCAGAAGTAATCGCTCACCAAAATAGGGTGAGGGCACTTAGTCCTAGGAAGTTTCCTTAGGCAGCATCTCAACCCAAGGGAAGTCTCCGATCACAGGCCCGCTTCTCTGGGGACAACCATCGCAGAGGGTCTCCAGTGGGAGTCCCTTTTATAGCCTCGTCAGATCTGAACTGTGGTCATTTATGGTCAGTGGTCTACAAGTTTCTCCCAGCCTTGGCACATCATTGGCTGGGACCCTGCCTGCTGATGGAGGGGTCCCGCCTTTCTCCTTCCCGCTGTGGGGAGGACGTGACCAGGGCCGCAGTGTTCCAGTGGCAGCGCGGTGGTTGGCACTGGGCCAGAGGTGCGAACGTGACCACTGCCACGGCTGAGCACCAGAGGAGCGAAAATAAGGGTGTGAAAGGGACAGTGGTGGCCATGTTGAAAATACCTGGTCTTTGTCAGGACGAGTGCACCTGCCACAATGCTGAGACCTAAACGAGCATTTGTTTGGTGCAGCATTTCTTTAATCAAAATAGAGTCCTGCCAGGTTTTAACACGAATGTGTTTTGACAGGATATGTTTGTTTCAACATTTGACAAGAAAACAAAAGTAACAAATTTTCATCTCATGTTTAGCTTTGAAAAAGAATCACAGAATCACAGAATCACAGAATCACAGAATGGTAAGGGTTGGAAGGGACCTCTGTGGGTCATCTAGTCCAACCCTCCTGACAAAGCAGGGTCATCTACAGCAGGCTGCACAGGACCTTGTCCAGGTGGGTCTTCAATATCTCCAGAGAAGGAGACTCCACAACCTCCCTGGGCAGCCTGTTCCAGTGCTCTGTCACCCTCAGAGGGAAGAAGTTCTTCCTCATGTTCAGACGGAACTTCCTGTG
>Ga0065711_1027875_pt1 | contig 45314 bp, 29 predicted proteins | sample Hoacrofraction12_FD_59098 | JGI IMG/M metagenome (GOLD analysis project Ga0065711, IMG submission 59098) | Hoatzin crop microbial communities from Cojedes, Venezuela - Epithelial fraction 12 v2 (version 2) | ecosystem: Host-associated > Birds > Digestive system > Esophagus > Crop | place... | reverse complement strand
GGGGGGGGGGGGGGAACAGTGATTTAGTGTGGATTGCTCCATGGTTGCAGTGGAGTCAGCAAGAGCGTATTTAATTGAAGTCTCTCACTCTCTCCCCTGCCACAGTTCTTGTTCCAGTGCTTCAGAAGCAACACAGTCTCAAGGAATGAGATGGGTCTTCATGATTTACAGCTTTAAAAATGAATTTTCAAGTGATTCCAAATGTAAAAAAGAGGACTTTTAAAACTCTTTCAATGTCATGGGCTATTTTTGGATGTTGCAGCCTCAAGCCACTTTGGTCAAGAGCCCATGAATGGCAGTCGGATGGTCTATGTGCAATTTAAGCCCTTTGAACATAGTCCTCTCATTTTATCCAGTGTCCCTCTCCGCGCTCGAACCTGGCAACAGCAGTAATAATAACATACGGGCAACTCTGCTGCCTAACTGAGGTGTTTCTTGCCCTTCGTTCTGGGATTAGATGAAGTTAGACCACAGGGAAAACTCCCTCTCTGTCTGACGTGTAGCACTTGCCATATCTGATCCAGTGAGTCTGCAAGTAGGAACATGTTAAATTAATGGTGTGGATGTGGAAACACCAGTTTGGGGTAGGGGGCATTACGAACTCTTGCACAGACACCACTTGTGATTGTGGTCATATCACATAATGTCTGTCCTTCATCTCTTTGTAAACATCTAGGTGTAGATTTACTGCAGAAGATCAAGCATACTTTAGCCCACTGGCCAGCTGGTTTTTCTGATATTCCTTCAGACATTCCTGCTCTGCTTCTGTTCTCCCCCTCTGCTTCAGACCTAGACAGAGAGTTTTTCTCCCTCTTGCTTAACAGAACTGTGAGATTTGAGGATCACAATGAAATATGATCACCTTTGTAGCCTAGAGGTCTTCACTTCAGCAAACTGATAGAAGCCTGGGGAATAAATGAAGAGGGTCTGGGGTTGAAACACAGTCTGGAAAACACCAAGTGGAATAACAAGCACCTCTTGTGTCATAAATGCATCCCGAAATTACAGGATTTTTTGTTAAGGAGATATTGTGGGTCCTCTCTCTGCTTGTCCTGCACTCTTTCCTGGTGATCAGAGATGGGAAGAACTGTAGTGACCACACATGGGAAGAGCTTTGGTTTCAGAAACGAAAGAGTAATGTGATGTTTTTTTGTTCATTAATGAACTCTGATAATAAAATAAGGTAATAAAATAATGCCCAGATTCCCAGAGTGATACATAAATTTGACATAGCCCACAAAAATTTCCTTGGGGTCTTCACTTTGATGAATGTGTTTAATTAAACATACTGGATATATAAAAAGATCACCAACTGGACTAAAAATATTCTGTGAACAATGAGCCATAGAAAATAATGGGGTTTGGTGTCTCCCTTTGTTTACTCTGGAGGAAGTTGGAAGTGTTCCATTTGTTCGGATTAGTATTAGTGTCGATGAAAGTAGAGAACCACTAGTCTTGACTCGCCAGTGTTTTCCAGCTGCAGTCCATGGACCCCTCCAGTGGGTGTGGGAAAGATCCTTACCTATTGTAAGTGAGATGAAATTCATAACACAGATGCCTCCAACTCCACTAACATGGTTTTACAGCTGCGCAAGCTGGAGAAGATTGGAAGTCACAAGGTCCAGATGCTCAGCTGGTGCAGGCTGATAGTACTGCATTTCAACGTCAGCAGACTTGGCTGTCTCTCCTTGGCTATATCAGGAAAGATCTCATCGCTTGCCTTCATGTAGTTCTTTGTACTCACGTCTATTCAACACAGTATGTTTAATCAAGAAGCCACATCTGCCAGGCAGATGAGACTCTGATGCAGAGCTACAGTGCATCTAGGGTCAATGTTACCCAAGAAATGGTCAATAACTCAGGCGATCAAGTTGTCAGGCCTGATTCTCATAGCACCAGTGAAGTCCTTAACTTTGTGTATTTTTCTGTGTTCACATATCCAGAGGGTTGAATGCAAAAAGAGTGGTACGAAGCCAAATGCTCTGGGTTTTTTTGGATAAAAAGTGTGGGAGTCAGAGAGAGAAGCTGGAGGGTGTTTGAGGATTTCTCCCTTAGGCTACCCTGAAGCACAGACTGAACAAATGAACATCTTTGTTCTGAACCAGCCAGACTACTGTGCCTCCAACACATTGCAGCATTGCTGCTGCCACAGGGGCTTCTACACAGCAAAAATGTTGTTTAGTGAATTTATTTTTTGTAGAACTTTATTTTTGCCCAGAAAATTTCATTCTGGTGAAGAAATCCCCTTCTTGGAGACATGCTACAGAGCCTGCTGTAGGCAGTTGAGAGAGGCAGATAAGTGAGTTCCTTGTTGTTCGTGGAAGAAAATTGTTTCTCAGAATGGGGATTTTAAGAGAATCATAGTCTGAGTCATCTGCCCTGAATCATCACCTGCAGCCCTTTAACCCCCCTCCACTGGCCAAAGGAAGTTAGTCTCCTAATTATGAATCTAGCATGAAGCAGCCCACAGGTATTGGGGCGGCACAAAACAGAAGATGATCTCCAGCCCTGGGTTCAACTGGCCTCATCCTCTAAAATAGGAAGCAAGACAAAACAAAAATGGTCAAAGCACAAGTTGCTGAGGAGACACAAGGCTGCATCCTAAGTGGGTTGTAAACTGGCTGAACAATGCTCCCCTTACCCACCTTACATCGGGTGAGCCCATAGCTAACACTGGTTCCTGCACCAACTTCCACCTTAGTTCAGGATGCATCATCCCAGTATCATCTGACATTCAGATCCCCTCTCTCACATCCTTTGGGGTTTGTGGGTAGAGTGACATATCTCCAAAATGGTCTCCTGGCACTGCAAACAATACTGCAGTCTTCTTGGGCAAAGGCTGATCCAGACTTGCTGCACATAAAGCTCAGGAACAGTCTCCCTGGGGAAGAAATGTCTTGCAAAGAGGCTGATATCAAACCAGGCAGCCCACAATTGTGTTTGAAGAAGAGATTGTGAGTATACCCCAGTCCTGCAGCCTGATACACCAGGGACCCTGGGACCCACACAAACTGGCTACTGCCCCCAAGAACATGTAGAAATGAAGTAAGATAACTGGAGCTTTGGGACCTAATTGAATAGAAAGGATTGTCAAGCACTAGAACAGGCTGCTCAGGGAAGTGGTTGAGTCACCATCCCTAAAGGCATTTAAAAGATGTTGAGAAGTGGCACTTAGGGACATGGTTTAGTGGTGGGCTTGGCAGTGTTAAGTCAATGGTTGGACTCGATGATCTTAAGGGTCTTCTCCAATGCAAACGATTCTATGATTCTGGGATTCTATGATTCTGTGAAGAGGTCTGTGAAGGCTGCCTGTCTCAGAAACCTTCCCTCCTCACCAACTTGCAGTTTTCCCACAAAGGAGATGTGACCCAGGCACCAAACACTCCAGCACTCCTCACAGACGTCTCTCAGCAGACGAGCTGGAACCCAGCTTTTAGAACATCTTCTCACCTTACCATTTGTCTGTCAGTGTGAAATGTTGTTTGACAAGGATGGTGCCTCTGGCTCATCTCTGAATTTCTGCATCACTTGTAGGTGAAGGTGCTGCTTTTTTCTCATAGGTCAAACAGTGACTACTCATCAATTATGCAGCTTGTCATTACCAGAACACTGTTCATTTGTGAGTCAGAGAAACCCATAACACCGTAAAAACTGGATCTGAGCCAGTGCTTGGTCCTGGTTCCTGTGAAAGGGGACTGTCATATTTGTATCCAGACAGAGCAGAAAATACCACACTGTCAAAAAAGCAGTTCCAGATCGCAGTTCCTTTTACATGCAAAGCTTTGGCGCACACTAGACAAAAGCTACAATTTGTGGGTGGGAAAAGCTGTTAAAAGTTGATTCTGATTTGGTTTTGGCTTAAAAAAGAACATAAAGAAGCACAGAGCAGGAAGATCTAGTAGCAAAGCAAGGCAAGGTAAGGACCTCTGTGTCAAGGAGAGGAGGCTGTGGAAAGTTGCTTGTGGGACCAGAAAAAGGAAAGCTCTGTGTCTCCCCTCCCTACCACAAATTCCTGAGCCACCCAACACAGAACCATCATCATGACGAGTTTTGCTCTGCTTTAACAGGAACTAGGGCAAAAGGACTTGAAGGTGCTAGTGCTCCAATTTGTCATCTCATCCCAGCTCCTCCTTCTTCCAGCTCTGAGAATCTCTTCACTATCGCACATTCAGCATTCAGCTTCTTATAGTTCTTTGGTTCTTTCCTGAAGCCACACCAATGGCATGACTCTACAAGAAAATGACCAAAACCGTACAAAGGTCTCATCTCACAAGCCCCTAGAAGGGGCAGGAGGGCAGGAAGGACTGTGCTCTAAAGACCTTGCAGTCTACTCAGACAGAAGGGAGAAAGGAAGCCTGGGTGCATGGCAAGTCAGCACAACAAGCTTGATGATTTCCTCCCTGACTGATGATACACCATGTCCTAGGAAGCTTGATATGTAAAGCTGAGCTTCTCTTCTCAGGGTAGGACAACCCATTTCTAGCAGGTGGGAAAAGTTGCACCAACCAGATACAACAGGAATAATCTCATCCTTTGATTTTCATTCCAAGCTGGTGTCGGCATATTAACATTTAAATCTTCACTCAGCTTTAATTATTGCTAATCAAGCTAGACTCTGTGCACTAACTATAAATCTGCCTTGCCAGATTGTTAAGTAAGAGTAGGGCTTGCATGCCATGACGTGGGCCAGATGTTTTCTGCGGTACATTAAAAAAAACATACTTCTCCATCTACTGAAAGTGCATGTTTTGTCCACATCTGTTGAAAAGATTAATGAGTCCTCTTGAACTCGGTTTACTGCAACTCAGATCTGTAAATTACTAACTTTCCTTTTTTCCCCAACTATGTAAAATATTTTTTTTAAAAATACAGCTGAGTTTTTAGAAGAAGGAAAACTAACCAGCATAAAGGAGGAAACCTGACTGAAAGTGAACTTTAACCTCAAACAGGAACTTCATAACAATTCAAAGTTTTATTCCAAGGCTCTCCAGGTTAATCTGTATTTTGATGTTTTAAGCCTTGCCAGCTGAAAAATGCAAAGGTAGGGCAGGGTTATAAAACACTCCTGCAGCTGGGAACATGGCGGCAAAACTCACAGATCCGTTCACTTTTCCAGGCACAGCACTCGACCAGTCAGCCAGGGAGTCGGTCACCCATGCTTGGATTTCAGCACTTCTTTCACTTCAGCTATTTGTCACTGAACCCTTCCCAGCTAATAAAAGTGTTTCTGCTGGGCTTGCTGATGTCCCAGACCTGACCCAACCTCTAAGGGCATTGTCCTGGGCTGTTAAATTGTCCTCAAGTTCCTCTTTGCAGCGACTCCCTGTAGACTTCAGTTAGATGAAGATGGAGTGAGCAGGAACTATTGCAGAGGAGCAGATGTTAACTATTTAAATTTTGATATGATTTGTCGTCTTCGGACCATGCAACGTTGCCCATTTAACTGTGTGGTCTCTGTGTTCATTCACTCTGTCTGCTCTCTTGAGCTGCTCTAACTGCAAAGACTGTGTAATCTGCCCATATCAAGGATTAAATTGTCTCTTTATTTTCAAATGATCCAAGGCTAATAGTCAAGGCAGGGAGCAAGCAGGCACAGAAGTAGGGACATCTCCCTCCCTTGTGCATGCACACAGAGGGAGGCACAGACTTCTAGAAAGAAGTCCAAGCTAGTGGAAGAGAAGAATCTAGTGAGAATCAACAGTAACTTCAGGAAGACAGAGCAGAAGCTGGAGACAGGCTGTAAATGGTGAGGCTATTTAGTAACTGGCTGTGATTTTATGACCAAATCAGACAGAATCTGTCTCTCTTTTTGCCACCTCTGCCTGGCTGGGTCTTTTCCAGGGGCTTTTTCCTACCTTTGTAAGAAGGCACCCCTGAGGTGAGAGGAGTGGTGTAGCCATCCGGGGCATCCTGGCACAGGTATAACTCTGCCCCACACTCGCAGGGAGGAGCAAGAGCCTCCATGTCTGCATCTGTCAGGCCAACACATCTCACCAAGCAGAAGGCAGAAAACTTAAAAAGGGAAACATGTTCCCTGTTTCTCATTCCACAGTGAGTAACTCCATACTTCCCTGCAATGAGCTGAGTATTTTGTCAAAGCTAAGAGTTCCTAGGTTTTGATTTAACATGAAAGACCTTGTATATATCAGACCTCATATATATCAGACCTCCAGGTAAAGCAGAATAACCCCAATGTAGTGCCAGTAAAGAAATCAGCACCAGAGTGTTGCACTGACAGAAAGCATAACTGCTCAGCCGTGTAAGAGCAGGTGCTTTCTGTCAAACCAGGTTCTGTTTGTTGCAGTTTGACATAACACTTGAGACCACACAAATCCTTGTTCTCCATATTTCCAATATTATATTCAGTTTAGTTTCTATTAACAAGATAAAAGACAGCCACTGACTTGAGTCAGCTGGGAGTAGAGCCTAAACGCCTGTCTCAAATCCTCAAGCATGCTGCTGAGAGCTGAGATGAAGTTGAGTAGTCCTGGAAAAAAAGGATGAGGATTTGGGGGCTCTTAAGTCTGTTCCAGACTCAGCAGGTGAGTCTAGGTGAGAATCATCAGTTTGCATGGTGCAAGTTAGTCACTCTCAGATCACTTTAGCATCCATGAAAAGCTATACAGATGTAGTGGAGGGCGATGCATCTCCTCCTAAACTGCGTTATCGTCAGTCTGTCAGATTAATTTTCCCTTGGAGGTGCCATTTTCTCCTTTTTCACTCTAATGGAAGCTCACAGTGACTGGCTTAGAGCAAGACATCACATTTTAGATTTCTAAGAATTTAGGAAGATGAATACCCTCACGTAACCTCTCCTTTGTGTCACATCTGTAGAATGTGAGTAATGATTCTGTGCAACTCAGGGAAACTTCAACAGTGAATGGTTGAAGAAAGTCTCATTAAAGAATGTGAAATTGTTGCTAGTGATATATGTCACCCCAGCTTTAATAAAGCCAGATAAATCTTTGCTCACAAAATTTGGTCTCTACGGTAGATTTTGCAAAGCAAGACACCCAGGACGGCAGTGAGCAGGAGTGCTTGGCCAGGAAAGCAGGACTGCTGAGCAGCCATGTTGTGGTACATAGTTCAGAACCAGCCTGGGAGGACAGAAACTTATTGTCAGATGGATGGCGGGAGGTGGTGGGCAACTTGCAGCACAGCTCTTCTCCAGCCAGTCCCTCCCTCTGCTGCCATGCTCACTGGAGCCTGTTGTGAGAGGATCTTCAAGTCCACCTGTGGCTCTGAGCCTGATTTAGGAGACCATTTAGGATTCACTTTGCCCTTGTTAGGACACCATCCCTCTGACCTTGAGCTGGTGGATGACAACCACAGCAGGACATCTGTCTCTTCACCAATCTGCTCACCTACGCTCACTGCTACCAGGGGTTTCTGCTCCTTAGCTAGAGAGCTGTGCATTTGCTGTGTTTGGTGCATTTTGTTTGGGAATTGGAGCAGAGGGTGCAGCTGGCAGAACCTTCTGAAGGTGAGCTGGACAGGTTGCAGTGGGACGAAGAGCAACACTTTTCTTGGCCAAACATGCCCTGCTTCAGCTTCTTTCTACACAAAACAACCTGCAAGGTGACTTCACTAACATGTTCCCTTGGAGGGTGTAGCTGCAAGCTTTCTGACTTTAGAGCCGTTCTTATTTGCGCCACTGTCAAAGCAGAGAGGCAGGGATGGCGCAGATGAAGCCCAAGGGAAACCCTCTGCTCATATCCTACCCTGAAATGACAGGAAGGTCAGACCTAGTTTCCCTGCATCTGCCAGAGTCACCCCCCCTTCCCATCCCTCCCCCTGCTCTGGGGACAGACAAACCACCCATGCCAGAGTCCCAGGGTTCATCAAAATTTTTCTGAAGAACAAATTTTTTGCTGTAAGAAGCCAGATTGCACAAACAGGCAGATGTTTGTAAGAAAATCTCCCAAAGAATATTAAAATCCCAAGACACATTTTTTTCATAGCTCACATCTCAACTGCTGTGAGGATGCTTGGGTTGCTCACTGGAGGCAAAAAGTAGAAGTGCCCAGCAGAGATGGTAAGAGGTGTAAATTTCCAAATGAAGCCTTCCTCCATGATCAGAGATGAGGTCTGTTTACTGGGAACAACAAAGGAATGATCCTCGTTCATCAGAAGAGCAGCAATGCTCTGAAAACCCTCCAGAGACTGGGGTCTTGATATCGATTGGAGCAATGAAGTTCTGCTCCTAATCTGAGAACAGGCAGATAAAGTATTGTCATCCAGAAGTGAAAAGGACCTTGCTACACTCCTGCATCTGATTTGTGTCAGACAGTGGGGACAACCCATCTCTGCCATCCAAGACAGCTACAGCCAGCTGTGTCCCTTTTTGATAACCCTCTTGTACTTTTGTCACACTCCCTTGTTCAAGACAACACCCCAGCTTTTCTTTGCTCAAAGGGAGTTCTAGTACACACTTCAAAGCATCTATACTGAACCACCTCTCCCACCCAAAGAACTACCTGTCAATAAATCTCTGCGACTCTGCAGATTGAAATACCTTTCAAGTCTCCAATGTTTACCTCCAGGATGGGCTTGCAGCACATCCTGAAATCCTGGAAATCAAGGCTGGAATAAGTGGCTAAGGGCTTCTTTTAAAGACCTATAACATTCTTGTAAACTCATAGCTCTTCTCTCCCATCACCCACAAAAGTGGGATGAATTCTACAGACTGTACAGACAGGTCAACAGGTAGATAGATACAGATTCAGCAGGGTGCTATGTTCATCCCTCCACTTCTCCTGGGAAATAGTTCAAGTCTGTACATACAACCGATATACAATCATCCTCACATCCTAACATATACTGTAAAACTAACATATGTGTTATTTGTGTATACATGTTTGCAGTGCAGACATATGACTTCCCTCATTTGTTCAGTCCCATGAGCCAAAGGGAGCTGATTCTCCTACCAGCTGCATGGGTTGTCTGTGCAAGAGAAGTACAGTAGTGTCATACAGATGTAGACCCATGGATCTCTCACAACAGAGGACGGTCTTTTCCAACACGAGCATGAAAATACAACTGTACAGTCCCCTTTCAGCCCTCCTTTCCCCCAAGTACATTTGGGCCCTAGTTTGAGGCTGTGTTTGAGTTTTGGAGCTCCCTGGGTCTAAGTAGTGCCACCTTATCTAGCAGATTTCATGCTGATGGATATGAGTATTGAGAACTCCTGAATCTGGTACACTTGATTTTGATTCTTCTGTTCTGTGACAATTTTAATCTATCCCCACAGAAAAAGTGGTACAGGTGTTACAGCTGGAAATGATCCTCTCCATATTTGCAGGTGCTACTAACCCTTCTTCTGCAGAAGTCCTCCATCTTCTACCCTTTCCCCAGGTTTTGGAGTTGTTCAGCATCTGTGCATTTCTTTTTTGCATCTGATGCTCCCATTGCTTCAGAACTGCAAAGCTTTCCCATGGCTTCAGGCAGAAGAAATTGAAGTATTTTATTCAGCCTCTGAGAGGACTGGCAAAAATTTCGTCCAACAAAGATGGCTTCATAAACAGGGTCAGATAACAGTTGTACCCAATAAGCTGGCCTTGGCATAACTATTTACTTCAGCACATAAGAGCCTGCGATTCTAGTTATGTAGTCATTACGCAAAGGACTGCGTGAGACCTTGATGACTCACGCTCCATACTTTCAATTACCCCGTGAGCTAATCTCTTGATACCATTGCCTAAACAAAACTAGTTTTCTTTTCACTGCATATGATGCAATTCATTAATGTCACTAGACCACACACTGGCTGAGGAAACAGCTCCTTTGGATTTTTGGAAGGGACCCTGGACTGCAGTCCTCAGCCTGTCTGTCTACCTGTTGTCTTTCCAAACAAGCCTGGGATAGCCAACCCAGCCAAGCAATCAAGTACCCAGTTACTGGGGCGAGACTGCCTGGAGCCTTACATGAAATATGCTTGGGAGGAGTCCGAAGCTCAAAGCCAAGGCTGGTTAAGGAAAAAAAAGGTCCTATTATGGTTGCTCTTGCTGAACATTCCACTTGAAGGAATTTCTTCCTTTTAAGATGGAACGTGAAATGGTTAGACACCATTAAACTGTCATTTTTATGTTTTGATTTTGTGTGTCGTCTATTTATAACCATAAATCTGCATGACAGGTCAGGTGGTGAGGAATGTCCTAAGGACAACTCTTAACCATGTCATCCTTGTGCACGTTATTGCTTAAGAAAACAAGATCTCACGGCCTTGATGGGCAGGGATGGAGCTTAAGGTTCTTATTTTCTGGACCTACTGTAACAACTTCCATTAAGGTTTTCAAATATAATCTCTAAAGTGGAAAGAAAGAGAATAAGAAAGAAGGAAGGAAGGAAGCAAGCAAGCAAGCAAGCAAGCAAGCAAGAAAGCAAACAAGCAAGCAAGAAAGCAAGCAAGCAAGCAAGCAAGCAAGAATCTGCCCTGGAAGACAGGCTTGGGTTTCTGGTACCTTTTCACTTGCAGTTTACCGTGACAGTCCTTCCACATTGCTGGGATAATGATCTCTGGGATCATGCTCACCTCTGACGACCTCAGAGATGATCTCTGGAATGGTCCCTTGGTAATCAGTAAAACCTCTGCAACTTGTCTCTCTTTGGACTTTCTCACTCCCTTTCACCAGCCTTTTACCTCCTTGTGGTGATACTGGCCTTTGCCGAAACTTTTGGCATATCATTCACCAAGCTGACAACATTTGTGTAATCACCTTTTTCACCTCTCTTTCTTGGCTGCCCAGCTACTCCATGTCCTCAATTCTTCTCTTTTCACATGTAGAGGCAAAGAAGTCTTTGCTCCTTGCTCCTCATCCTCTGCAGGTCTGACACTTGGTGTTACTCAGCCCAGGATCCTGTGTCATTTGCTGGACCTCCAGGTTTCTAAAGTAAGGCTCAGAAAACCACCAAACTTTGCCTTGCATGTGCATCGCGTAAAAGCATACCAAGAGTTAACCTTTTACGGCTCCACGAGGCTGTAAAGAGCTAGACTTACCCACCTAAACAGGCAGGGAAAACTTTTCCACATCTTTTTATAACTAGCTTCTCTGCAATTCAGTGCCACTTCTTAACCTGTTCAAAATTGTACCTTTTTTCCCTTACAGAAGAAAACTCCTAAATGGTCAAAATCCATTCTGTTTCTCACTTTGAATAGGAAATTACTCCTTAAGTAGCCTTCTCCAAGCAATCTGGACTGAGAACAAGGGGCACACTCCTACTGGTCTATCCCATGTGGAGAAATGAAACCCCTCACAGGAATACCTGTCCTGTCCCACCGGTATTTGGGGAACAGGTGGATCTCTGGCAGCCGCACAACTTTACTGAACTCTTGCAGATACAGAGAAGTGGCAGAACAGCATCAGAGGTTGTTTTGCTCTGGAAATCCAGTGCTAATGACTCCCTGATGGTGCCACATGTGTTGGTGATCACCTGAGCAACTTCACATCCACTGCCCTGTGCTGTGTGCAGACATCCAAGGTTTTGGACTCGTTTCCCATAGATGTTGTGTATACCCGCTCTAAACTGCTTGACACCCTGATGAACAAGGACTCTAACTCTGTAAATACTGTCATGGCAGTCCATATCCACATGCCAGAGGGTGAAGGCTCGCCATAAACCTGGATGTCCTCAATGCTGGATTGAGGAAAGAGACAATTACTTTCTCAGAGTTGTTCCAGGGATGCTCTTCAGTCCAATAAGTCCTTTTCATTGTAACAGAACTGTTCTTATTACACCTGAAATGCAACCGCTGGTGTTCAGACAGTGGCACTCCAATCCAGAGCCCAGTCCAAGGCTGGGCATAAACCTGGTAATCACATCCCCAGGATCTTGGATACTTCCTAAATGAGCACACCCCAAGCAGCAAGAGATTTTTGGCACTGCCTTTCCATGAATTTTATTTTCTTGTGAAGATCAAGCACTTTGAAATTCGCTGATGACATGAAAGCCAAAGAAGCAGCAGAACATCAATAAAGTATCCAATCTGTAAAATGACCAAGAGAATGTAGTAGAGACAACACATGAAACATTCAGGTAAAATAAAGAAATAGGAAACCAACACAGACAAGACCCATCTGGTTCCCCAGTAGCTAATGGCTTGGACAGATTTGAAAATTAACACAAAATGAAGTACTCTGTGATTAAGGGTGATTCCTGAATATTTCCGCATATATAAATTTTCATTCCCAAGTGACAACACCCCACTTCTAACACACAGCTTTTGCAGACCAGTACCTATGTAGCCAAACATAGAATGCATCAGAGTTCCTCCACAGGCAATAGGTTTGCAACTGCTGTCATCAGGAAGACCAGTACCTTACTGATCTACTGGAACATCCAATAAATTATCCCATTTTTTCCTATGTGAACTACCGCATCTGAATGTTTTCACAATTATAACTTGTTTAGCACCATACTGCACCTTGATCTTCTCAACTGGCCGCTCCTGAAAAACATAGCTAAAAAAAACCCCAATAACTGAAAACAACTGGTGATAACTCAGCGTATGGGATGTGGGACTGACAACACTGTGATGTTCTTCGCAGCTCCGTTGACTATGACATTCATATTTGTTGAATCCCAGGCACTGTTCGTGAACAAGGAGAGTTCAAGGAACATCCACCAAAGAAATTAGGCTTCCATCCTAAGAAACTTAACAACATAGCTCACAATTCAAAAAGTAAATAAAATAACTGCAATAAAACTGTGAGAGGGCCAATACATACACTAAGCTGGCATGAAATTTGTGTGGGTACAAAATTTAAGTGAAAGTAAGATAGATACCTAAAATTAAAAAGGAAAAATATTTCTAAGGATACTTGTAGATAATTCATACACCAAGGCAAAAATCATGCTTTTGGGGTTTTTTGCAGCTATTTGTTTCAGAAGAAAACTATATTGTGCATAGTGGATACAAACAGGCAAGCAGGTAGAAAGTTCTGTGTGAGAGTTTCTCACCCATTGCAGGGTGTGTGCTGCTGTCGAGCACAGATGGCTTTTGGCAGCTTGTATCCTCACCCACCCCCATGTCTTCTGTAGTTTGACCAGAGGAGATAGTGAATATTCAGGCACTAGCATGTCTGCAGCAGAATTCCTTGTAGAGTTGCTGTAAATACCCACGCTCTGGAGATCTCCAGGAAAGTGCGATCTGTGGTGGAGATACCACCCTGTACACACTCAGCTCCTCTGCCTTTGTCAGGCATGCAATAATCCCCATTTCTCTCTCTGGAACCACCATAAAAGCAAAAACCCATCCCCAGCCAACTTTCAGAGCACAGATTAAAACTTCACATCATCCCTTCAGCCTTATGGTCTCTCTCCAGCAATTGGCAATGCACCCTCAGCATTGATTCACGAGGCTTTGGACCCATTCCTCCCACTTGCTGGTTGGGTACTGCTCTGTCTCTGTAGCCTGACCATCCTGTTTGGAGGAGTATCTCTACTAACTAGCTCCCACCTTCATGCTCCAGTTGTTGGCCAGATCATAGCTCACAGGAGCTATATGTGCCGGGGGCCAGATGGGAGAGTGAGTATTGCTGGGCAGAGGGCTGGCTTTGTAGGAAGGCTATTCTTCATGTCCTCTCTCGTTTTCAATGTCCCCATAATTCAGGGTGAGTTTTCTGCCTGGCCTCGGAAGGGTGGAGGGGAAACCAGATCTATTCCTTATCCCCGTGAGACAGCTGCTGCAGGTATTAAGGCTGGTCTGGCCTTTGCCTTTAAATCCAGATGGTTTTAGGATTTAATTACAAAGTTGTTTGCGCTTTTTTCCCCCCCTCCCTCCATCTGAAAACCAAATCTGCACCAATGATACAAGGAATGCACAAAACATTTGATTTACACAGTTGTGGGATATAATCAGCAGCACAAATAGAAGTGGTGACGAGGAAAACGCTTCAAATGAAAATAAAAGCAAGCAGTGACAAAGCTTTCTTTGTACAAAGAATGACAGCCGCAGTTCTCAGGGTCACACTCAGTCAGGCAGGGTTCATCACAACCCCTGTTTTAGGAAAGGATTCCAGCAGGAACCCTTCTGGCTCAGGGAAAGGGAAGCAGCAAATGAAAAATGCCTTTCAGCAGATGGAAGTGACATGCTCTAGATTAGATGCGCTGTTAGGGAAATGCCAGGTTGTATACAAACTTGATTTCAACTCTGGGTTGAACCAGCTTCTATGAACACACAAAGGATATCCCACATAGAGAAATCTTGCAAGTTTTAGTAGGAAATTACTTTTTGTATTATTGTGGAAGTCTTAGCAAATACATTCAAGACTTCCATTAGAACACCTCATATATATTATTCCCTATAGGCAAGGACCTCTGGTGGCCCTTTGCTTTCCAAAACATCCCCCTTTATTTGCCTCTGCTTATGAAAAGAGAAGACTTTCTGTCCTCGAGGCTGTAGGACTTCAAGGGAGATGCAGTCTGATGGCAAGGTCCAGAAAACATCAAGGAATTGTGACAAGAGGTACCCAAATACCGACTCCTGGGAGGAACGAGAGCAGTTTGGGTGGACACAGCAGAGTGTGGAAGCCACCAGAACAAAATTATTCACTATGAATTATTCACTATGATGTAAACCAAACTGTTTTGATTCAGAATACCTGAAAGACCATGTTATCCGAGAAACAGGCAACCGCATGATGATACTCAGCTCCTCATTTCGATTTTGCATAAGCAGAGAAAACCCAGTGGTAGCAGAGCAACAAAAGAACAAAGATAACAGCAACAATTTTAGATGACACTCAAGCCCTTTCCTTTGAAAAATAAAAGCTGCCTTGAAGTTTAATGCTCTAAGTTGAAAGGGTCCCGGCCAAATTCAGATCACCAAGGATGATTAAGGATTTCTTTGGAAATTGGAAACCCCAGGCTGTTGACATTCTTGTGATGATCTCCCTCTTCAGTGTGTACTCAAGAAAAGAAGCCAGGCAGATGGGGGAGAGTTATCTCTGGAGATATTTCATCTCAGGTACAGCAAAAAAAGGACTCCAGAAAACATAACCCTGGCCTTGTTCTGGGAATTGCTACACATTTCTTGCAAAACCTACAAGAAATTTCATATTTTCTCCTCAGCCTGGGGGAAACACAGTGAGCAGACGAAGCAGTTTTGAAGCTGGTTTCACTATGTCTGCCTGTAATTGCAGTAGGTTTATGGGTCTGGAGCTTTTGTTGTTTTTTTTTTTTACTGTTGATTATGCTATTGTGTGTTTTGGGACCTGTTAACTGCAAATAGATGTGGGCTTATCAATGGACCAGCAATGCTTTCTCCTGCTTCAACTCCCTTGAAAACCAAGGACTTGTGCTCCTGTTTCATGGGTAATGGACTGATTTTTCTTTTCAGTTAGAAATCCTACAAGTAGCGAATTTATTCTGAGGTGACAGAGGAATGTTTTTGGTCATAGACTGAGTCCTCAGGACTCCTACAGTATTGGGAAACCAGAGATTATCTCACCCTGAACAGAACCCACTTCTCCCCACAGCTGTCACCCCAAAAGTGCTCGGAAGTGGTAACTATTGGAGGAACATGAAGAGGGCTGATGAAACAGAAACACTGCCACTCCAGATGCAGGGAAGAGGTGAGATATATAATTGAAAATCCATCCCTGCACATTTTCTGACATCCACCCAAAAGCTTGCCTACCTTGGCTTCCAGGAGACTCTTCAGATAGTCTTGCCTCCCATTCAGCACTGATGCTGATTTCCAAAGGGCCTGGCTAAGAAGTAGGGAGGTAAAGGGGAGATCTTCTGGAAATTTGTTTCAGAGTCTAAATGTCAGATGAAGTCTTCTGAAAATCTTGCTTAGATAGTAGGTGACAAGCAGGTGAGCATTTGGCTGAGAACTTTAGAAAAATCGAGGCTATGATGCCGAATAACACAATATATAGATGGGAAAGAGCTGATCTCGTACTGATATTCCCCCCAGCACTGAAAAATTTCTTCTAGAATCCATTTCTATGTTAGACAGAGGCTCGTGCTTTCAATCTGTGCAGTGAAAGATAGACAAAAGAAGAAACAGCATCCTGTTTCTTGGGCATAAGGCTTCTTAACAAGCACAGTCTGAAATACTACAAGGACAGGCAGTTGATTTCCTTCTCGCATTTGCTTGAAAAGTCCAAGCTGTGAAATTCATATTGCTAGGCACTGCTTGGTGGTCCAGCATAGGATGGTGTAGTCATGTGTTGGGCAAAGTGATGGTAGAAGTGCGGACTGTGGCCACAGGGCATAGAAAAGGCAAGGTTTGTAAGTATTGGCAGTGGTCTTTTATTAGGTCAGCTAGAGCAGCTGAAAAAGAAAACAAAAAAAACAACTCCATATTTGTGGCCAATAGTCTGTTTTCCATGTTCTAAAAGCTTCTTTCTCATTAAACTCTACAGTAATAGCTGAGTCTGGGGAAAGATGCTATCTCTTACATGAGCCACAGCCTAAGGAAATAAGATTCTTTGTTTAGGACTTCATAATCTGACCTGCTTTCAACTACAGTCCCCTGTACCCTTCATTTATTAAATTCTGTTATGAAACCGAATTGGGACAGAAATTTCTAAGTCTATACATTGGTTTGCAGTTACTGAGATTGACTGAATATCTTCCCAACAGAGGCACCGAGCACTGAAATCCTAGGAGCCAGGCTCACCATGCTTGGTTCCTTAATGCACCTTCTGTAATTGTTCATGCTTGTGCCAGGAAAGTGGGGAATGTTGCTGCATCTCAGAGCCCTTGCTGGACAATCTTCTGCTCACGGCCTCTTTGGTAAAACGGCAATGTCAGCCCCATAAATGCAGCTGATTTGCGGTGGTGTAAATGATATTGGGATTTCCTCCAGGTGCAAAATAATGGACAACCAGACCCAGATAGCAGAGCCAGGGACATCTGTACCCCTCTTCCTCCACGTGTGCTGTTCATTACTTTGACCCATTCAGGCTGCTGCTGACTTACGTCATAAGGCACGAACAGAAAAGCAGAGGAGAAAAAGCAAGAATCAGGTGCTCCTGAGATAACAGAGCTCCTTTGCGACAGACCACATTATTCACTTCACTGCAGGGTCTGCGTAATTCACCCCCTGGATCTGAAAGTCCTTCTTAATCTAAATGAAGATCAAAACAAGAAAGTTGAATGTGTTCTTACACTAGTAGAGGGAAGACACTGACCCTGTCCTTTAGCTCTCTGTAGATGCGTAAATAGGTTCTGGAGTTAAAGGAGGGCTTTTGAACGAGAACTAAAGTTTGGTTTCTTTTTTATAACAGCAGGAACTAAAGAAAAGTTTTGCAGGGCTACGGCAAATAACCTTTTTATTCTTGAAGTCTCACTACCATGCCTGAATTGAAACGTGGCTGAAAGTACTTGCTTAGGAAAACAAATGACTGGACTCAGTTGAAAGTCAACAGAGGAAGTCCTTTCTCCGCTGTTTGCTCGAGGTTAAGCTAGATGTTGCCTCTTGTGATTAAATGCTGCACAATTTCCTGTATGTTTGGGGTAAACAGTCACATGCTTGCTCTGCCACTAGCCCAGGCTGTTGAGTCATCAGTCATCCACCTTCCCAAAGCTGCTCAGCCACATTGACATGAAATGATGCTTGTGCTGCCATGCCCCATCCTCCACAGGGACATATGAACAGCGTCAGAGTCCCACTAGCTGTATTCAAAACAGATGATGGAGGGGCAATTTCCTCCCTTTAAGCACATATGCAGTATCATTACTCTATTAATAGGACCTCCAGGGCTTCAGAGTAACAGCAGATACTTTAATAAACTTATCAGTTGTCTTCAGGCTGTTGTCTACAAATCCCAGGGGGAAACGTGGTCTCTGGACTGCCTCTGAGCCCACGAAAAGCAATTAAGAAATCCAAGCTATTGTCAGTAAGCTGAAGTTTGCTATTCAGGGATCCACCAGTCAGCAGAAAACACTGAGATACCTGCAAAACACAAAAATGTTGAGAACTTCTGCACTAGGGAAAGTGCAAAAATTACAAAAATTGGCATTCCCCTCTGTTGAAAGCTTAATTCAAATACTTTCACTTAAGCAGAATATTGCAGGGGATGGTGCCTTTCTTCCTCCCAGAGCACCACAACCCCCGCAGGACAGCTGCACTCCTGCAACTCTGGCCATCGAAGGACAATCTCTGGCTTTTATCCCCTATGACGTTCTGTCAAAAACACCAAGCACTTTGTTTTCTCCTTGGTGGTGTGAAAACTTCCCAGCAGAAGTGGTAGAGCTGGGATTTGGATGTTTATTGCTGTTAAGTGTTCTTCAATGTCATTTACAGCCTGTGCTGATTTTCATGGGCTACCTGTTATGAGGCATGTGTTTTCTTCTTGCTCTCTCTGTCACCGTTTCGTCTTCACCTTGTAGCTGAAATGTCGTCCCTTTCCACGCAGAAGGGGTTTTCTTGCTCCCTTGTGCATCAGCCATTTTGCTGCTGGAAAAGTGAAATTCCCCCCACTGACACCTCCCATCAGGATCTTCCACTTGTGTAGACTTGGGGTGTCGGTAAGATATTAAAACTATCCCGATTCATAAAAGGCAGATAGAAACTATTTTTTCTGAGCTGCAGAGGAGAGACCACTACCCAGCACAGCCGGAGTGTGAGGCTGTACAGCACAGCCCCTGCTTTCACAGCATAAACACATGTTGCAAAGGAAGGATTGGGGAAATGCTGCCTGCTTGGTTGTCCATTGCCTGCGTCACAGCACCCCAAGAGACGCAGAGCCCCCAGACATGGAACCATATGGGGACAGTAAGGTGAGAAACTTGTGAGCAAAACAAACTTGAGCGTGCTGGAGTGAAGAATCCAGCCAGCTGAGCCTTCATGGGACCAGTCTTTGCAGAGACAGCGAGGCAGAGAGATACTTATTATTGGATAGGGTTGGCTAAATTGCAGCACACTCGAACATACTCTTGAAGCACAGGGGAGATGCAGGACACAAAGTTGCTTCTGCCTAATGATGCCAACAGGCAAAGCCTGCATTGCAGCAACTGCTCTTTCTCTTTTTCTACAAGCAGGAGAGGATGTCGTCTAGCACAGCTCCTCTGTGACCAGCTGAAATAAGAGACCGTTTTCAACACCCAAATTCTTATGGTGGGTGAATTTTTGAGAACTAATAGTCGCTGCTCACCTCTGTGTGCAGGAAAATTCCTGCAGTAACAAAGAAAGTGGGCTGCAGACACAGGTCAGAGAGAAGCAGACACACTACTGTACAAGTCATATATTCTGCTTTTCACTCTACTCCTCTTCCTAGTTCAGCATCATTAACCTGAAAATAGTCAGAACCCTCCAAGTAAGGCACAGGAGCTATTCTGCAACAAGAAAACGTCCCTCAACAGGAGGACCATCCCAGGTGGACCATTAAATTTGCCTCTAGAACATGGACTTTCAGTTTCCCAACCAGCTGAGGAAGAAACCTGACTAAGAATGGGTCAAGCATATATGGCTACATCCTCCTGAGGCAGGATAGCTGTCATATTCTGATAACCATGCGTGGATGTTTCTTCAATGATTTTTTTCTTCCATATTTTCAATTTATTATTATTATTATTATTATTATCCCATAAAAATCCACGTGCTTTCTGAAGCCTGGTAAACGTTGGGCATCCACAGCACCTTGCAGTGAAGGGTGCTGCAGGTAACAGGATGACTTGTGAAAGGGATTCTCCTTTCCTCTGTCTCTTTTCAGTTTCTTTTCATACTATTGCCCAAAAAAAAAAAAAGCTAATAATCCAATAATCCCTTCTTGTGCTTTTAAAAAAATTCTTTGTGTTAGATATGAGAAGAATTTAATTCTCTGTTCTTAGAAATGGGTGAAGTTTTACCTGCAATCTCACATCCAGTCAAGTCAACTTCTCTTTAAGAAATTCAGAAATGTGTTGGAGGAAGTCCAGGGTTCAGCAAGAGTAGCAGGTGTGTTAAAAAGTGACTTGAACCAACCACTGAAATAATTGAGCTTTTCAGTCTAGAAATAAGAAGACGGAATGGAGGATATAATGGTATGCCCCTCTAAAAAAATACTGCATATAAAAAGACCAATCATTGGTCTTCGTGTCTGGGAAATACCTTTTGGGAAAGGACACAAAGTAATTAGTTTGCTTTGCAGGACAGGAGATTTTGGTTAGAAATGAAGCCAATCTTTGCTCTCAGCGAAGGGGCTGGGAAGCATGAGTGCAGGAGTGGAGAAGGCACCCGAGATGGACAGATGGACAGACCTGTCTGCTCTCACCTCACAGCTTGCTTGCCCCTCACCATTCCTGCAATCGTAATTGCATTCAGAGGATCACTGTTTTTTGACAATGTCATCCTAGCTTTCCCATCAATCTTTCCCAAAATGGCTTGGGAAAAGCATTCCCTTTTTCCTCTCAAATCTGCTGAGCACCCAGAGCACATTTTCTGTCTCTGTGAGTTTTCTCTGCTGTAACTGATGTAGTGATCAAACCTCCACAGGCCGCTCTTGCTTCATTTGAAGTGAAGATGCCACTTTTCCCAGCTGGACTGTGCTTATCCACTGTGCCTAAGCTAGCTGTCTCCAGACACCGACAGCTGCAGATGGATTGACTTACTTCCCAGATAAGAGGGGGATCACCGGGTAAGACAATAAATATAGTCACAATCCACATTTTCTTCCAACAGTAAGTTGTCTCTTGCTACATCATACATTTTCCATGCAAGGTGTGAGGTTCCTCTGGTATGTGATCCTCCATAATTTGGCAGCACTGGTGTAATAAGATTTATCAACACTGCTAAATAAATTCTGCCAAGGAGTGGACTTGACGTCTGTTCCTCAGCTGCCCACAGCACAAAATCAATAGTTTGATCCCTGACTGTTTTGGATCACTCTGGCTCTCAGCAAGGCAAAGCCTAGTTGGTGAGCAGTTCACTGCAAGGACGAATCACAGAATCACAGAATCACAGAATGGTAGGGATTGGAAGGGACCTCTGGGGATTATCTAGTCCAGGTCCCCTGCCAAAGCAAGGTCGCCTAGAGCGGTCTGCACAGGTCCTCTCCCAGGCGGGTTTGGAATATCTCCAGACAAGGAGACTCCACAACCACTCTGGGCAGCCTGCTCCAGTGCTCTGTCACCCTCAAAGAAGTTTTTCCTCACTTTCAGATGGAAATTCCTATTCTTCAGTTTGTGCCTGTTGCCCCTTGTCCTGTCCCTGGGCACCACTGGAAAGAGTTTGGCTATCATTCACTGTCATAACTACGGAAATGGTAAGGACCAGAGCCTTAAAAGAACGCTGAATGGTAAAGGAATTGCATGCTTGAAGTGATTTCTTGGAGACTCAGATATTGTGACAAAACTTTTGCATGGCTCTGTGAAGTCCCCAGACCTGTGGCAGGCCAGAAGTTTAGTAATTATAACGAAGTCTTGCAGACGTATGAATCAGAAGAGCTCCAGTGAAGGTATCACTCATTTACCACAGGAACAAATAAAACGAAGTCCAGTTTAGTGGTATTGATTTGCAGTGACTAGGGAGTTTCTGTTCCTTGCTCTAGAAAAGAATGTAAATCTTATAGCATCCCTGTAGAGTAGGGAAACTGAGGAATGAAGTACTATAAGCCAGGTCTCTTGGTTTTTGCCCTGCTTTCCTCAGGAAATAAGGCTGCATGTTCACACTGTGTATGTTATCTGTTTCCCTGCGTCAGCCCTAAAACAATATTAGCCCTTTTTACAGTGTTAACCAAATTTGACGAGCAAGGTAAAGTCTGGAAGATATTATGTCCCATTGAAGACAAAATTTTCTTGAAAATACTAGGTGGCAATGATCTCCAGTGCCTCTGTGATGCAGCTGAAAGAGTCTGTAGCTTGTTTCATATCAGATATTCTCCACTCAGAAGAGCTGGACAGTATTTGGGCTCCTTCTTTTTATCTCTCTCCCATCTGAGCAAGATGCTCTCTAACCACATGATCACTATTGCTCTTCAAGGAAAAAGAGCTTTTATTTTCAGCCCAGAATGGCAAAATGCTGCAGACACTATAATGTGAGCTAAAGGCTAAGAAAAATTCAAGCATAAGCAAGCAGAGAGTGTGGCTTTTATCTTTGCCTTGTTATTCACGCCGCTGTCTTTCTCAGCACTTCTCTCCCACTTGTCTGGCAAATTAAAAACATAAGGAGATAAAATAAAAGGTTCCATTTCCAAAAGTTCCCTTTTTATTGTAAATGCTTTTCAAGCCCTTTCTGTTCTGCTGTGGATGGGACTCCTGCAGTCACGCTTTCTTCTAAGCATGAAAGGACTTCAAACGTTCAAGAGCTGAGCTAAACATTTGCCACATGATGCAGAAAATCAATAATACCATTTTGGAGCATCCCCAAAGCAGAACAGTCCTGCTAATGTCCAGGTCTGCATGCACAGTCCTCGCACCCTGGGATTGTCTCTATTTTGTTTCTGGGTAAACTGAGGTGCAGAAGCAGCCTGTGAATTTATTGCGGAGTAAACCAGTACTCTTAAAATAGGAAGTGTAACAGTAACTGCCCTAATGGTGGGTCTACCATTTTTTAGAGCTGAGCTAGAAGGCTTCCTTCCCTTCTTATATGCTGTCCTGCACATGTCTGCTTGGAATTTCCATGGGGCTGAACTGCAAGGCATCTGCCAGTGAGCCACGCAATCAAATAAACTCCCAGACCAAAGGTGATCACCCAGCACCGAGCACTCTGTCACCCACAGGTATCAATCGCTGCATCAGTAGTGAAAAAGGAACAAACACAAATTTCCCAAATTAGTTCTATATTTTCAACATATACAGTCGAGAGTAAAAGGAGCAAGAGACTGCTTTCTGACTGCAAGGCTCTTCACACTTTTCTCCCCAAACAGATCTAGTTTTTCTGCCCTGGCTTATGGGAATGGTCCTTGGCAGATGGCATCCACTGAAACTGTGCTGTCTAGGAAAGCACCAGCGCAGGGTAAAGTCACACCAGGGTGTACAGGATGGTGAGCCAGGGCTGGAGGCTGTGCCCTGGCATTATTTAGGGACTCAGATAAACGTCATCCACTCATGCGTGATAGCACCCCTAAATCAGTTCTTTGCACAGTACAGGGGTGCACGGACATGAACCAGCTGTGTCCTGCAGGCTGGAACAAGTCCTGGTTGTCTGCAGTGATGCACAGCAGTCTTCAACCTGTGCTAGTGATGACCTCTTCAATGAGGAGCTTTTCGTTAACTCCAGCTTTGGCCCCGAGACCTCTACTGTAAAAAAGACTGCCAGTCCAAAATGACAAAAGCAGTGTTTGTCATTTAGGATTGATGATATGCTGGCAGAGAGCAGAACTTGCCCTGGGGATTTTATACATCTCATTTCTGCCTCTAGAGACTACTGAATTAAGGGAGAAAAAAGCAACTCAAAGCCACATATTGTCTTTATTTTCTCTTCTTGTACAATAGAGGAGGAATAACACAAAATACCAGTAAATCTAACATCGCTTATGGGAGAAAATCATATTACATTGCCATCAGGAGCCCTGTGTCCAGCTCCGGAGCCCTCAGCACAGGACAGACCTGGAGCAGTTGGAGCGGGGCCAGAGGAGGCCCCAGCAATGATCCAAGGGCTGGAACAACTCTGCTGGGAGGAAAGGCTGGGAGAGCTGGGGCTGCTCAGCCTGGGGAAGAGAAGGCTCCTAGGAGACCTTATTGTGGCCTTTCAGTTCTCAGAGGGGGTTTAGAAGAAAGAAGGGGACAGGCTTTTTAGCAGGGCCTGTTGTAATAGGACAAGGGGTAACGGCTTTAAACTAAGGGAGAGTATATTCAGACTAGATATGCAGAAGAAATTTTTTTACGATGAGGGTAGTGAGGCACTGGCACAGGTTTCCCAGAGAGGTGGTCGATGTCCCATCCATGGAAACCTTCAAGGCCAGGTTGGAAGGGGTTCTGAGCAACCTGATCCAGTTGAAGATGTCCCTGCTCATCGCGGGGGGGGGATGAGTTGGTTGGTCTTATAAGGTTCCCTCCTACCCAAACCATTCCATGATTTTGTTAACTGTAAGAGGCTTTTGACAGATAAATGGAAGCCTTGAAAACGTCATTTTGTTCAAGCTGCCCTCCTCTATTTCTAACCATTGACGGTGCCAGGGAGTTGGGGGCAGATTAAATGGGAGACACAGAAGTGACAACCAGAGTTTTAAAGCAAACAACAGTGTATTTGGGGTGGTGATGGGTTGTTGCCCATGCTCTGCTTTCACTGCCCCTAAATGCTTCTCTGAAGTGAAGCAAAGCGACCTGGTGTGCCAAATTTCGGTTTGATTGTTTTTACAACATCCTCCATAGACAGCTAAGTTGGGCAAGTGTTGCCACAGTGTGAAATATAGGCAGAAAATCCTCCCCTCAGATATCTGTCAGCAGTAGGCTGAAAATAAAATAAAGCAGGCAACTATACTGCCGTACCATACAGGCAAACAGCAGCTAGCATCCAAATGCCAAAATAAATTCTTTGCCCTGTGTTGCAGAGGAACTCATGGGAGAAATGTGCATTGGCCCTTCACAGTCTTTGTGGTCCGTGAAACATTTATGCTAACTGCATCGGGTGACCAGTCATCTCCCCCAGGGTCTGTACTTATGTGCAAAAGCAAGCTAATTTTCAAGCTACCTTGCCCAAATTCTGCTGCTATTTCCAGGGCTGCAGCTCCCCGTGATGAGTCCCCGCTCACAGGCAGAACCCGGCGGGACACAGAGATCGTTGCACCATGGGGCTTTGATGACTCAAAGGTTTTTTGGATGTGACTATGCGACTGCTAATCACCAAGTGCCAGAAGGGGCTTTCCAGCATGGCAAATGACCATTTTTATGCAATGTGTTATGGAGCATTAATTCATAAAGTATTCTGGGGGATTAAAGGATATTTTTTGCTTTCTCAGACTGTGGAGCAGAGCAGGCAGTGCACTGCACAAGAGATTCAGTTTTATTTCCAGCTCTGACAAAGGCACAAAGTGCATGACCGGGGGCAATTCATCTACTGTTAAATGAGGTAAGGAATCTTACTTTACTTACTTACAAAAAAGTTTTGAGATGCACTGATTAAAAAAAAATACAATTAGATCCACTTCACAAAAACAGCATTACTAAAGCAAGCTGCTTTAAAGCGTTCTGCAGATGAATGTTCCTCAGAGGCAGCAAGAAAGAGCAACAGAGGCTGTGACAGCTTTAAACAGCACATAAATGTCTTCTTCAGCTTTTCTTCTGCTTTCCTCCCTTGGACCTCCCCTAGATTTCTGCTTTTAACACTGAAAACCCCCAAGGTGTGACTTTTCCCACAAGTGGTTGTATGTATTTGAAACTAGGGGCAAGAATTATTCTGACTTTTGGAAAAGAAAACACAAGATTTCTGGGGAGAGTCAAAGAAAAAATATGTGTAGAGCGATCTCTGCCCACTCTTTACTGAACAAGAAATGTGCTGGAGGCAGAAGGTGAAGCACAGCCTAGCTAGACGCCCATTGCTACATGCTCAGGTGACAGCAGACTTGGGCTGGGCTGGATTTTGGACAATGCAGACTGTGATGGAGGGGGGAGTGGATGGTGGAGAAGAGAGAGAGGGAGGTCAGGACGTTCTCATAGGAACTCCCTGCAGGAAGCGACCTCTGGGGTCACGGAGTCTTGCCCGGAGTCTCACATCCCACCACATCCTGTAGACCCCGTAGTCAACCCAGCAAGCTCCACACCATACTCAGCCACCTTAGCCTACGGGGAATATTACAGTTCAGCCATCAGCACTGCCATGCTGTGAAGCTGTGATACAGCCACTTTCTTGCTAACCAGTAGATATGTAACAGCTGAGGCAATTAAGCTCCTTGACTTGTTTTGCGGTTTTCTCTCCTTATTTTTCTCCTTCAAAAATCCACCCAGAAGACTGTGTTAATCAACAGTAGCAAGGAGACTCTCACCTGCCAGGAAATGCTGAACTTGAACTTGCATGCGAACACTGAAACCTGAAATTATAGATCTCCTCATGTGTACGTGTCCCAGCATGGACTTCATGAGCTCATTACCTGCTCTCTCTGGAATGATGCAGTGCAGCTTTCAAATTGGTTTCCTGCAGGTTTGGGCCTTTTTTGTTTTTTTTTTTTTGCCATTTCAGTCTTACCCAAATGGGTAATAAAGGGCTGCTCTGATTGTGCTCAAATAAAATTAAATGTAACAACTTTCTGAGCCCATGCTTAGTTCAGGTACCGTTTTGGGGGCATTTTTGTTGCCTGGCCTTTTCCTCGCTTTGTTGTGAAAGGTTAAGCTGCCGAAGGGACAGTCATGATTGCTAGGTTGGATGGCTGGTGGGAGGGACAAAGAACTTTGGATACATGTCAAAACTTTCAGAGGACTGGTTGATCGAAACTAATTCAGGGGTAATTATTATCAGTATATCTGAATAATTAGTCTCATTTTCCAGCATATAACAGCTACGAACTACAGCTTGGTTCTTAGTGGCACATAGCCATTTTTCTAGCTGTTTAACGTAACCGGTCATTGACCCTTCAGGGGTCTGCTCAGAGCTGTTCTGCAGCCCAGGCATTGCATCAGATCTCACTGCTCTGGACTCCTCTGGAAGGGCCGCACGGGTGGACCGCGCTAAAAGAGATTCCAGTGTGAACACCGTGTCCTGGTGCTCAGCTGCTCCATGATATCAAATGTATAAAGTTTAAACAAGCAAAGTGAATGCCATGTGCTGTGCTGTCTTTGAAAGTGTACTTTTTCTAAGACAAAACCATGTTTGTTGACAGGGCTGGAGTCAAAGACCTTTCATGTATCCTCCAAACATGTAGAGCATGAAGGGGTTGCTCTCTTATGCAATGCCTGAACTTCAAGACTTGACCTAATTCAGTCATTATTATGCCAGCTCACGGTCTCAGGCACCTCAAGGGGGTGGTTGGTCTACATCCCAGGGAACCAAAGTCTTCATATAGTTCACAGTCTGGCAGTGCGTCTCTGCTTCTGCTAGACCAAGTTGAATTTTACCCTTGTGCCCGAAGTGCCAAGGACTTGTGAAATTGCAAGGACCTTCCAATTCTACCTTGCTCCCAAGAAACATTTAGGTCATCTGCAGCCAGGTAATTAGGCAGGTGAGACTCTTCGCATGAGAGTTTGGTCACCATCATTAATGTGTTTATTGTCCTATGTCAACTGCAGAAACACAAGGTTTTGAGGGGTAAAAAATTGGTGTATTCAGAAACATGTGAACATTTATAAATTAAAACTGGACTTGCGAACTGATCTTTTCATCCATCCATCCATTGAAGAAACTTCCTTTCTGGCCGAAGTCAGGAGGCTCCAATACTGACTCTTGAGCTCCGCAGGGTCCTCCAGAACCGGATTTATGCAAAGCTCATCTTCACAATTGCTAATTAAAATGGTTTCTAGGATTATTAGCAACAAGAGGACAACTTGAAAATAGAGGAAAGCAAGTCTTAGTCATGGTACTCTTTTCCATGGGTTTCACTGTATGGAGAATACGAGACTTCTCCTTCGTCTGCGTGTCTCCCCAACTGGAAGCCCAGTAAGCACCCAGCCTCTCCCTGTCCACTCTGCAATGATTAGGAGGATTCTTTTTCAAATTAGCTCTCTCTTCACTATAAGAGCTCATAAGAGACACTGCAGCTCCTACCTGTGTATTAGCCCCATGCATGTAGACGAGATTTCTTCAAACAGATTGTTACACCTTCTACTGAACTCCTTCTGTTGTGTGCTCTTTAAAGAACTTCTTGAAGAACTGGTTGAGACAGATGGAGTTACAAGTCATCAACCCATCTCCTAGGCAAGTGGCTTTTGCTACGAGCCCTTTAGGTCTTTTTAAAGCTCAGAGTCTTTCATAGTCTTTGAGCAAAACACATATTATAATGCTATTACTGTTACACTGGCTGGCAGCTTGTTGTGGCTCTGCATTGTTCATGTGCCCTTTTTCTTACAGTTTTTCTATCTCAATCCAATTAATAGACAATGCTTTTTCAAAGGCATCTCAACCTTGACACTGGGCACTCTAAGTGGTCTGTGACCTAATATCTCTCACAACTGTCTTCAGCTTCACCTGCTATCTGTTGAGACTCTCATTATTAGGTAAATGTGGGATTTTTTCTGCAAATTGCTCCCATGTATTTGGCTATTTAATTGTTACTGGTTGTGCACTGAAGTGTTCTTATAAGTCCTCTATTGTTCTCTGCTGGACTGTGACACTCTCTGCTCTCCAACTCATCAGCCACTGTGAAATGGCACTATTTCATATTATGATAATAGCCATAAATGCATGGTTCAATATTAACGACACTCCAAATTTCAGAGCTGGGCTCGGTCGATTAGATTATTAGTACAGGCACAGAGAGCTTTGCAATGGATTAGACACAGCGCTTTCCTTGGAGAACAGAGTCACAAGGGTTATCATCTCAAATCTGCTCAGGAAAGGATACTCAAAAAAGAGACATGGTTATCCCTTTGGACTAATCTAAGCATGCCGCCACAAGATTCCTAAAATACTTCAGATTATACCCTTATCTTATTTGTCTTTGGGGGAACTTTACATATCTTGAAGTCAGCAGACGTATCGTTTACTTAGCTTAATTGCTCATTGACTTCACAAATCTCTTTTCAGCACTAGTGGAGTCATCGTTTGATGTCACACTGAAGTCTGAGAAACGCTGCAATTTTGGGCAAGTCAAACAGAATTGAAAAGCATTGCACACCTGCGGTTCACAGGCACTTGCTTAGCTTAAGTACTCTCTGCTAAGCAGACATTTGCTATCATTTCTTCCCCTCCCAATCCTGTAACCTCAGTTACTCTATCACCTTGACATCTTTGCTAAATGGATATAAATGACAAATGCTGATAAATTCCTGTGCCAGTCACACAAGTCAGGAAAACAAGCAAACATAAGATTAATACAAGTTAATCGGATACTGTTTACAGAATAATTAGTCTTGAAACACCATCTCTCTCTGCTTTTAATAATGAATATTTGTAAATCACTGTTGCCACATGAGATCATTCAGCATCTTTTCTGCCTTATAGCTTTCAGCCTAATTTTACTAATGAGTGCCTTTTCAGTCTAACAATGTTCTTTAGATAGAAAGTTAGCAGATTTATATGCACATAAAAAATAAGTACATCACCTGTAATACCTCCCTGGCAGTCAGGTTTTACTTTGCATGACTGACTCATTATGGATAATTAATATTGGCATGATTACTGTTTGGCAAATTAAACTATGTGCCCATGGAGTAAAAACAGGACCACAGAATAACGTCTTTGCAAGCCAGACAGCCATATAAAATCTTGGTGACTTGCTTCTACCTGCTACAGCCTGTCTGCTCTGGAAGGCTCTTCTTCCTCCATGTCACATAATTTTGGTAAAGCTTAACAGGTGAGTGATGCTGACATCCCTCATGCTGAGCCTTGCCAAAACCACCACGTCATCACAGGAATTAATCCCTCTCTGGCAAGTAGCAGGCTGCCAGCAGTGCTCTCAGGGTGCCAGACACAGGGTGAAACTTGACCGTCTCTGGTAGATCCAGATGTCCTCCACAGTGCTATTATTCTAAAAAAAAAAACAAAAAAAAAATCAAGCTAATTAACTTTTAATGTTTAGCATTTGATTATTTATTAATAATAATTCTGTTCTATTCTATTCTATTCTGTCCTACTCCTATTCTATTCTATTCTAATTTATTTTATTCTATTCTGTCAGGGGCAGTGGCAACAAAGTTTAGTGGTGATACAAGAAGTAACCAGGGATTGATTTTGTGCAAAAGCCTTTGCAGTAACTTGCCCCTCAGTTTAGACTGTGATGTTACTGGCCCTAATTTATGAACTGAAAGGAATCTGTGAACATAATCCAGTGTGTCGGCACTTCGAAGAAACTTCTTCTAGGTACAATCTTGTAGTTTCTGGTAGACACTTTCATAAACCACAGCTCCGGTGCTCCAGACCATCTACATCCTGACCATCACAGCAGCTCTACAGAGAGGGACCTGGGAGTGCTGGTGGACAACAGGTTGACCATGAGCCAGCAGTGTGCCCTCGTTGCCAAGAAGGCCAATGGGAACCTGGGTTGCATTAAGAGGAGTGTGGCCAGCAGGTCGAGGGAGGTTTTCCTTCCCCTCTGCTCTGCCCTGGTGAGGCCCCATCTGGAGTGCTGTGTCCAGTTCTGGGCTCCCCAGTGCAAGAAAGATGAGGAGCTACTGGAGAGAGTCCAGCAGAGGGCTGTGAGGATGAGGAGGGGACTGGAGCATCTCTCCTACGAGGAGAGGCTGAGGGAGTTGGCCTTGTTCAGCCTGGAGAAGAGAAGGCTGAGAGGGGACCTTAGAAATGCTTATAAATATCTGTAGGGTGGGTGTCAGGAGGATGGGGCCAAGCTCTTTCCAGTGGTGCCCAGTGACAGGACAAGGGGCAACGGGCACAAACTGAAACAGAGGAAGTTCCAGCTGAACATGAGGAAGAACTTCTTCACTCTGAGGGTGACGGAGCACTGGCCCAGGCTGCCCAGGGAGGCTGTGGAGTCTCCTTCTCTGGAGATATTCCAGACCCACCTGGGCGTGGTCCTGTGCAGCCTGCTGTAGGTGACCCTGCTTCGGCAGGGGGGTTGGACTAGATGACCCACAGAAGTCCCTTCCAACCCTGAACATTCTGTGATTCTGTGATCACGGGTCCCATTCCTGCAGCTGTAACGGATGATTCAAATGATGTGTCCTCCTTATCATCTCGCTTGGTTTTCAGTTACACGTAATGAAGTCTACAAAGATGATAATTTTATTTATAACTTACAAGTGACCCAACAATGTAAGGCAGAAGGAAGAAGCTTGTTCTCAATTTTTATTCTCCATCCTTTTGTTTGGTGCATGAGCAAACTTATTTTTGCAGCACTTTTGTATTTTCCAGGCTGTTAACTGCCCACAATTGTATTTGCTGAGTGCACCTTGTACCATCTCCATAAAAAACTACTATAACTGCTTTTACGTGTCAAAAGATCTATTTTTTTCTCACAGAAAACATCCTGAATTGTGCAAAAATAGGAGGTGTGGTACAAGAAAGAGATTCTGTGACTGTCCTCACCTTTTTCTTCACCCGCAAATCAAGAAGTTGGTCTCATCTCCCTCCACCCATCTCTTTAGCTATACCAATGCAACCACAGAATTAATTTTTCCTGTGTGTGTTTGTGATACCCTCTGCTTTCCCTGACACTCTCTGGTCAGACTATGGGATAAGAGGTGTTAAGATTTCTTGATGCTTCCAGAGTGCTTTTTTTAACTCCTCATGTTCTTAAAAGCCTTACTGCAAGTATATTGTCACCTTTTCTTTTTTCCTTGGCTTCACCTTCTCCACCCACTACCCCACTTTGTTTTCAGCAGGCTGCAGAGATGGTATCTTCTGTCACCAGCACTAAAAATGTCCCCAGTGCCCAGTTATGGAGTATAGCATAAAACCCTCAAGGGAAGTTGTGCTTCACTTGCTAGTTTACTCTGACTTCAATGATGTAAAACATTTCAGCGTGACCCATGCCTGGAAGGCATTTTACCAAATAGAAGTGGTTTCCTGCTGAAACTCAATGAGCTGGTTATTCCTGGTGCTATTGCAAGTTCTGTCAGTGTCAGCACAACGCAGCTTGCATAGGGTTATTATAGAAATATAATCCATAGTTACCAAATTGTAATCACAGTGCAAAAACTGTTAGCACCTGCTTCATCCACCACTACCTTATTAACCACTCTGATTAATATGAGCTGTTGGAAAACCCTCTGGGTACTGATGCTTTGATCTACATCTAAATATAGTCATAATTTTAGCAGCTGAATACTGAAACCCCCTGGGTCAAACAATCCCTTCGTAAGTGAAAAAAAAAGGTAGCAAGCCATCTCCTGGAGCATTAGCCAGGTTAGAGAGATATCACAAAGCAAACCGTCTAAGGTACCTGTTTTTATCACTGCCATTGTTTGGGACAAAGCTTTGCTCTACTGTTAGATATATCCACTGCAACTGGAAGCTGGGTAACGTGTCCCAAAACCAAGCTGCTTTGTCTTTGGAATCTTTCATGTTTCCGAAATGCAACTTGGATGCCAGAATTCTTGGCCTCAGTGAATTCCAGTTGTTGTTCTGGGTTTTTTTTCCCGGTTTCACAAAAAAATTATTTTGCTTGATGGAATCTATTGTAAACCAACCCAAAGCAAAAATAGTTACTGGTTTTTTATGCATAAGTACATAAATATATATAGTTGTCTACATAAATCCTCCTTATATGCTTTGCTGAGATTTTCAGCGTGGTGGTGGGGAGCAGGAACGACTCTTACTGAATTCAGGTACTGCCAAGTTGTTGTGATATTTTCTGGATTCCTGGATTAGAAGTGGATGTATGTAAACTGTTCTCGACAAACTCTCTTGGAACAGCTCTTGTGTACTCCAGACACAAAGTTTTTGATAACCATGGAAAAATATGTACAAAACAAGAAAAAAATGCATTTCAAACATTTTTTAATTGTTTGTGGATTGAAAAAGATTTCAGGCAACTCAGGTTACTTCCTTTCTTTAAAAACCCAGAGAGTGTTTATTCGTTTATGCATAGCATTCCTTTTTCCCTGCTAGACAGCTGATGTATATGATTTGTGTATCTGGGGTAAGTTGGTTTATCTGAGAACTTTAGATGGAATCAAAGGGCAAAATGTGTTCTGACGTTTAATTTTACAAGTACATTCGTTCTGCCAAATAATTAATACTTTAAATTCCTCCAAATGGGAAGTCATACTTTTGGGCCTGTAAGCAGACTTGTTATTCCTAACCATAAAGTCTGAAAAAGAACAGCTTTTTTTGCAGATATCAGTCCTTGTGGCACCTATAATTTACAGCATTAGTAAATACAAATGGAATTAATGCCAGGTAAGGTTTCCAAAGGGCCTGGGAATCGGATACACTTTCGAAAGACTGTTGACCATGGATCACAAACAGATCTGTTTAAGGGACATGCCTGGCACACTGTCTTGAAAATTTTTCTTCACCAAAGTAGCGGTGTTGAACTCAGCAGTTCAAAATGTCTGGGTAAGCGCTGGCAGGATTCACCCCTCCTTAAATTTCTACATTTTTACAGAGCTGTCTGAACATGTAGGAACAAGCCCTAACTACAGCTGACTTATTTATGTTGTTCACGCCAATCAAAATACTAAAGAACTTGGGACATTAGCACCCCTTTATCTCTTTGTCTGTACAGATTGCAATCCATAGAAAAGAGGAATTAACTCTTTCCCCCTTCCCTCCCATCCTTTTTCTTTCTTCAATTATTTTACACTTGTGATTCATTCTTTTCAGCATCTTTAGCTTGTATCATATGAAATTTGGCTTTCGGCATTATCATAGGATTGAAACTACCTTCATTTTCACCCCTTTGGTCCCTCTAAGAAACACTGAAAAAGCCATAAAAGCAATATTCTGTCCTTGAAGGTGTTCCAGAGCCAACTGAGCACAGCTCTGAGCAACCTGATCTAGTGAGACCTGTTCTGAGCAGAGTGTTGGACTAGATGACCTTTTCAACCCAAAATTTGATGCTACGGTTCTACGAAATTCTAACTGAACTACATTTCCTATGCTGGCCAATATCAGTAGTCTTTCCCAGTAGAGTGACTGAAACCTAAGGAATGTAGTAATATGAGTGTGGCATGGTGCTTAACTTTTAAATCCTTCTTCACCTTGAGCTATTTTTGGCCCCCTTCACAGAAGTGTGGCACTATCCAGAATTTGGGAAACCAGCTGACCAGCCAACATTACTGAGCTAAAGATAGCCCATATGTCACCCATTACCATCAACAGTCTTCTGCCATCTCCTCTCTGAATTAACAGTAGAGTTCATCACAAGCCACAAACTTTCTGTAGACTAAAGTTACCGAGATTTCTGTGCCAAAATCAATCTTAGCCCTGACCATATAATTAGACCACATTCCCATTGCCTCTCTTGGGGTTTTTTTGGTTACTATCCAAATCTAAAGTGTAATAAGAGGTAATAACAGTATCCCAAACCCTGAAAAATCTTAGCATGGAGAAAATTACATTAATTTCCAATACATTTACAGCAATATGATTCCAAACACTTTCAGAGTATTATGTCATATAAGAATGGTTTAAGTGAAAAAAAGGGTTGCTATGAACTTGATCGACTTTTACTTACTTACGGCCTGGTGCATTCTCATCTCTGAAGTGCAATTTCTTTTTCCACACCAATGTGAATTCCTGACAAATGTTTCTTGTGTGCCTGCCATGGCCCCAATTCTTCTCCACTGGCTGCTGCCACTCATCCACTCTCCTGCACCACACAGCTGACTATTCCTTCTGAAGGGCTAGAGTTTTACATTTGGCCTTATTGAATTGGACTTCATTTTTTCCAGACAGTTTTTCCAATCTGTCAAGACAATTTTGGATTTCAGTCTTGTCCTCCAGCTTATTCACACAGGTTGCAAATGCCATCAATCTGTACAATCTCAAAGTCATTAATAAAAAATGTTGACTGGTACCTGTCCTACGGCAGACTTATGCTTTTGTTTCTTAATACATTGTTTTGGTCTGATACTTCTCAGACAATAGTCTTAATGTTTTGCTATTTTTCAGTGAAATGCCAGTACAATAAATAGTACCATTATCCAACCCTTCTTTCCCAAAATTGCTTAGGAGACTAGCTAGTGAAATAATGTCCAGACCTTAAGTCACAATATTTGACATCTACAGTTTATTTCCTATCCTCCAGCATTATTGCTTTGTCAAAAAAAAATTAAATTTCTTTAACACAAGTTGTTCTTCAAAAAAAAAAACTGTTTTAGCTGTTATTCATCCCTCTGTTGTCTTCTTCACGCTTGCAGATTATTTATTTCAACATTATTCTGAAAACCAAAATGATATTAAGTCACTGTATCACCCCATCCTTTTTTCCAAAGACTGGCACCATGTAAGTCTTTTCCCACGTCACTCCCCACCCCATGTTCTCAAAGGTCATTACCATATCTCTGTGTTTTTTCCCAGCTATCTCCCAGAATAGACATAGGCAAATGTTGTCAAGTCAAGACTATTTGAAACACCTACCTCCTTTATCTTTTTTTCTCCCGTTATATCCTGACTTCTCGTTTCTTTTCATAATGTTAATTGTGCCAGACACCTAATCACTTTTGAGATAGCACTATTTTTCATGTCTTTGGGTGATATCTTCCTCTCCTTTGAGACGAGGAACAACTGTGCCATGGACATTCATCTCTTTCTTCATATACATTCAGATGTTTTTTTCTTATTCTTTGTCCATCTGATTTTTGTCCCTATATGTTTGTGCTTGTCTAAAAAACTTGTCCATAGTGCTCCGACAAAGTTTCTGGATCCTGAATTTTTTCTACCCATCTCTGAGATCCCTAAAGGTCTGTTTGTCCAGGTCAGTTTCTTACAACTTTCTTAAGCCTTTTTTTATGTTGGGATAGTCTGTATGTCTTCCTTTAACAGAAATTTCTTTAAGCCTTGCCAGTTCTCCACAATTTTTCCACTTAAAATAGTTCCCTTCTGGGTCTTAACTACTTCGATTTGAGGAAATGTACTTTCCTGGAGACCATTATCAGTATCTTGCCTGCTTCTCCTAAGACCCATCCATACTCTTTCAGTTTCATCCAAGCTGTCCTCTATCATCATGTTCTCAGTCCGTTTCTACCTGTTCTATTAAAAGTCATAAGATCTCCTTTTCTCTTTGGGTGGGTTTTTTTTTAGTTGCTCATAAAAAAATTATTAACATCCAGGGTTTTTTTATATATCCTGCTGTACTCTTCTTTCCAGGCATGCCTTGTTCAAAGTCTTCCTTTCTCACATGCCCCAGTTGCTACCAATAGAATCATAGAATCATTTAGGTTGCAAAAGACCTTTAAGATCATCAAGTCACCACTGTGACTAATTCTGCAAATTTTCCAGAAATGGATTCAAAGTTGTAAAGTGAATCTTTCACACTGAGAGCTGGAATATGGTTGTGGCACCTGACCAAGTTAATAATCAGTGTTTAGCAAAGGAGTGAATTGCTGCTACACCACAGACCTTTCTACGAGCATATCAGTTCTGGCATCTCTCTTAAACACTAAAACCAAATCAAACATTGGATAAAGCCAACTGGTGCACGCAGCAGGAAAGGCTGCTTTACACAGCACTGGGGCTTTGCTGGAGTGTTTGTTGGAGTCATTCTCATCCTAGCTTTGTAGGAAACCCAAAGACTGTTCCAACTCCAGGCATCAACTCTAATTGCAGCTCTTGAATACGCAGATTTGCATAGACTGTGGTCAAGCTCCATGAAGAAGAGCTTTTTCCCAGTTTATTGGATGGATTGTTTATATTCCTTGTGGTTTATTTGTCTGCTTAATTAGTGCTTGAATATCTTTGCGTTGTTTTTCCTCTAGAAGCTGATTCTAGGGTATTTTAATATCCTCTAGGAAATTTCTTGTAATGCTTCAATTAAAAGCTTTCTCACACTTAGCTTATTTTAATTTAGGGCTCTGCATTCAAATGACAGAGGAACAATAAAAGGAAAATTGGTTGGATCCTACTATTTTGATAAGTTTAAAAGATGAACATTATTGATTGCATGGGTTATCTCTTTGGTTTCTCCTTATGTTCTGTAGGCTCAGATATATCATACACATCAACATTGTGTCTGAGCACTTCTTGGCAATGCATTAAGAAGCTATGTGACTTACACAGATTATTTATATGGTCATTGCTGTTCTCATCTTTCCCCTTCCACTGTGTGCATGGAGTCTTTTCCTGTTCTTTTAACTTATTTAGTAAATACACCATTTGTACTAGACATATTGTGATGCACTGTTGTTTAAAAAGTCAGGATTAAGGAAAAGAAGGATGGGGGTCCTTAGCTCAACAGCCTCGGTGACAACTTTTTGCTATGAACAAGAGGAGTTTTACCCAGCTCAGAAAAAGTGAATTGTGTCAGCAGAGTGAAAGCGTTAGCCAGCAATTCCATATTGTTGATCTTCTACATATTTCAGCCCGAACCCTTCTTCATCTCAGAATCCAATCACTAATTATCCTTCTGTATGATATAATTCACCATAAATGCAAACCTCCTTTTGAATCTTCCTGTTCACTTTCTGTCAGGCAAAGTGTTGCTGCCCCTGAATTTTGTTCAAATCTTACAACTTTATGAGTTTGCTAGGTGAGCCGTGCTCATCTCTTCTCCTTGATTTGAATGCATCTAGCTGAAACAGTAGTTTGAGTGGTGTGTTTATGACGATTCGTGGATGTGATTACCAAGAGCTAGAGGCAAGCATGCAATGCAAATGTGTGAAATAAATCAGCAAGTATAGGGCTGGTCAGCTTATCAAACATCATGTGGTTGAATGTCCCAGAAACTTGAATACGTGTCACACCCTGCACAGGCCTTGTCTGGCATGCCCTGCCTTGGCTACGCATCTCTATTAAATGACCATCACCATGATTTGCTACTGTGGAGCTGACCTAGTTTCTGGAGAGAAGCTCCAATTAAGCAAATATCTCAGCTGTGTATTTTTTCTTAATAGGAACATGTTACTTTGAGTACATTCTTTTGAAGGATATAGCATTGCTTTGGGAAAGTCAGTGCTGCAAAAAATCCACTCAAGCTGTCCAGCAGTTACTTAGGAATTAAGTATATCATATGAGAAGGAAACCACACATTTTCTAATCTTTGCCAACCACATGGAGATTCATCTCTCTTATGTTTCATGTCCTGAGATGACGACCGTGATAAGAATTGACTTAAATCCCACAGACCATGTTTTTGCTTGCAAATTGGCTTAAGCTCATCTCCTAATCAGGTAGTTGAACCACTTATGTTTCTTGGCTGAATTTCAATTTGGGTTCATCTCTTATGAAATTGTTCCAGTTCATTAACCAGTCTGGTGATCCTGAACCAGTCTTTATGGGAAAATACAACACTTCTAGCCAGGAAAGAGAAGATGACCAAGGCAGATTTAAGATAAGATCTTTAGACTCTTTGTCTTAGTCTTGTGACAGATCTTGAAGGCTGCTTCCCAGCAGAGTGTCCCAGATCCTCCCCGCCTCCTTCAGCTAGACATCTACAGCTGAGTAGCCACTGAGCCTTCCGTGGGGTCATGAGTGGTACTAGTACGATGGCAGGTCCACCTCTCTTCCTGACAGTGCTGGCACGTACAGCCTCGGAGCACTGAGCCCTTCACTCTTGCCCTAGGCTATTATCTGGGGTACATCAGTGGATGGATGGGGCAGCACAGGTTGGTGAGGCAAATCAACCTTAACAGGGCACTGCTGAGGGCAACAACATGGTTCTCCAATGTGACAGAGAGGCATCATAGGTGTGCCTCTGGTTAGGAAGGATTCTCTGTTGATGGTGTTCCTAGAGCTGGCTTTAAAAATGTCAGGCTTGTACAGAGTCAGGGAGAGTCAGAATATGGCATGGAAACATGACACTTCCCTTGTGTATTCCCACTGTTTACCATTGCTTTCAGCTGAGAAGGCTTCCTGAATCTGACACAATTTCCTCATTTAGTAACCTATTTCTTCACAGACTTGTGCAAACTCTCCCAGGAACCTTATAAACTTCCTGTACTGCAATATCATCTGGCAAGGAAGCCTGCTGCAGATACGGTTACCCCTTCTTGTCTTCTCTTAATCTGACATGCAATACTTTCATGCAATGGCCCCTAGTTCTTACTCCAGCAGACACCAGGAACAAATGTTCTTCTTCACCACCTCCTTTCCCCTTGATTTTTTATCATCACCTGTAAGTGTCTCTTTCCCAGACTGAGGAGTCCTAACCTACTTCATCAGACTTCATACAAAACTGTTACTAATAACTGCACGGATTTGTTGCCCTCCTCTGCAGTTCTCCTATATCTCCTTTGAGATAAGGGTGCCAAACTTACACATGGTATTCAAGATGTGGGACAATCCAGATTGTAAAGTCTTACGCACTGTCATAATGTTCTGTGTTTTCTTTTCCACTGCTAACATTTTATGGTGCTTTTTGTTTTATTCTATTCAGCTTTGGGCTGTTTTATAGAAATCCTAGGTATTTAAGGAAGTATTTATCATAACCCCAAGAGCTCGTTGCGTTTTTCAGTATCTAGTGTGAAAGGAGACAATTTCTGCAGTCCCTGCAGCCAATACCTAAAGGCATTGTTTCAGCTGAATGTATCACACTGTTCTCACTAGATTCAGCTTCAGCTTTTCCAGCATGCTGTAAAAATTCCCAAAACTAGTTTTGCCTTCATGAAGCCAAAGACGTTTTCTTAATCTGAATCCAGCAAGTTACTTTTAAAGAATTAGAGGATGCCCATGGTAGTATTCAAAAAACAATTACAAGGATTATGAACACAAAATGTTTTTTAACAGTAAAATGTGCCATCAGCTCCCTTCTTTATCAGTTTCATACGTTTTAAGTTTCATTGCATCAATACAATAAAAAGAAGATGATGCCTGCTGGAAACTCAGGAGACCAGAAGTCTGTTCCAAGTGTCACCAAAGTCCTGCTCCCTGGCCTGTGGCAAATTTTTGTATCTCTGGTTTGTCTCCAATTATTTATTTATTCTATTTTCAGGGGAAATCCTGAGGGGAAGAGGTTAGCACATATTCTCATGTAAGTGCCTCACTCCTCTTTCCCCTGCACCAACATGAAGAGTGGCCTTGCTGGGACCATAAGAAGGCCTAGAGTCTTTTCTCTGACAATAGTAAGCTGCCTAGGAAAATGTGTAACAGCAGAGCAGGTAAGTAGTAATACACCTATACACCGTCCAGAGTCTATAGTTGTATTACTCTTCCTCCAACCAGGGGCAGAGGTGCCTCCTCTGTGTTTGACACCCTTAACAGCCCTTTTTCCCTCCTCTAGCTCATTTCTTGGCAATTTTGGCTGCATTTTGCTTTAACAGCTAATCTGCAGCCAAGACCGTATCCATTCTCAGACACCTGTAACCTGGCAGTTGTGCCACAGTGATGGCACTGCCAAGGTGTAGCCATTGTGCAGGAAAATCCAGAGTTTCTCACTAGCATGGTGCTGCATGCAGCTATATCATAAAACAAGAAGTGATCAGAGGTGGGTCACTGGTGTACAAAGGGATTTGCATACACTGACAAGCTGAAAATAATAGAATGGGTGCCAAGAGCTCTCCTAAACAAATTATTTTCCTGGCATTCAACAAGCTATTGGCATTCATGCTAATTTTGCTTACTTTCACCCTCTCATCTGACCCCTCACTGCTGTGCGAAGGTAGTCCCATTACATGGAATTATTTGGATGTAGGAGGCACCCCTGGATGGTGAGGAGCTGAGCTGTGGTCTTTGTTGGCTCTAGCAGCTGGCTGTTTTATTCTTCGTAAACAAATATGACCTAAGGCAAACATTGGTTTTTCACATTTTCTCCAGCAAATATGGCTTTAAAAGTGGAGGGGGGAAACAAAGTCTAAGAAAGCCTCTCAGCTGTCAGTAACTTCTGTGTTAATTTTTAATGTTTTATTTTCCCTCATCCTGGAAAGAAAGTGGAGCAGTAGAAAGCACTAATCTCCAACTGCAGTAATTTCCTGAATGCCAGAGAACTGCTGTCAAAACCAAGGATTCACTCACTGCTGAAACATCTGTATTACATTACTCTACTTTCCTTTTTGCTCCTGCATCGTGGCCTGCAGTCAGCCGCTGTTCCAAACCAGAAGCTGGAAGCAGCTGCAGACTTCAAAACCTTTCCAGGCTTCCCCTGTCTAACACAGTTGCAGTGTAACTTTCACAGTAAAGGCTTCTTTTTGGATTGTATGGATGCTTCTTTATCCAAACACCACAAAGCAAAGAGTAAATCTTGTTTCCTTCCTGGAACAGAGCTGGAAAAAATCTGCGCTGGGTTCCTACCATTTTTTAATGTGGCCTTACTGATTTCTTTTTGCCTCAATTTCCCGGTAGTTGCCTTTAATCTGTATCATTTTCTTCCACTGACTCTCCAAATGCTCATAACACACACTTTTCTGGAAGTGCACTTTTCTTCTTTTCCTCTCTGTATATTTATATTCTAGTCCCTACTAAAAATAATGATGATAGTTTCAATAATGACTGATCTTTCTTGACCTGATTTAGCTCTTTAGGTAGCTGACGCAAGAAGATTATTCATTGTCTTCTCCAAAGTAATTTCCATGAGTCTTTGGGAGTCATGTCTTCTGTCTGATTGACTCATTAGATTTCAAGTTCCTTAATAGCCAAGATCAGAAGGATTGATTTGGATAGTACATTGAGGGAGTTTGCTCCTGACTTGCATGTCAGACCTGGATTTCTCTTGAGAGGTAGCAACGCATACAGAACCCACGGATTTTTCACCAGAAGAATGCATGACCCTAGCAATTGCCCTGAGATATTTATTTTGACACCTGTCATGTTGCTGGCATGTTGTGGGACAACTACCTTCTGTCAGTGTCACCACAACAAGGACTCTCTGGCATGCAAGGAAATGCTCAAAAAGCAAAAAGAGGGGTGGTACAGGGGACAGCCCCAAGCAAAGACAAACTCTGTAAAATGATGGTTGCACAGTGAACATTGCCAAGATATCTTCAGACTCTCCTTCATTCAATTCTCTCAGTCTTTGCAGCCTGCAGCCTTGTGGGGCACCTGAGCCCGCCTCGCCAGGGACCATGGTGATCTGGGAAATCTAACAGTGGAGACAGAAAATTTGTCTCCTATCCCTGAAGGATTTTGGTTAATATCTTTGTTTCTTTGTCTTTAACTGGGGGATAACATGTAATTTCTGAAATTCATCTCTAACTCCTTCCTTCCAATAGGGACGTGTAATTTGAAAGACACATTAAGTGAGGCTTGCTCTTCATCACTGGGAACAGAGATCTGATGCCACATCGGGGGTTTGGATGTCCCACTCTCCTCCCTGGGAGATCAGGAATTCAATTACCAGGTGGTTTCTTGAAAAGGTGCAGCTTCAGAAATACCCTGGTAAAAAGCTTACCCAATAGTGTAAAAGTGAAGCACCTTGGAGCAGCACAGAAGGAGATGACTACCTCCCCTTCTCCACAGCAGCCCGGTGTCACTACCACTGGTACTGTTGCTGAACTTCCATGGGGTTTGGGAACCACTTGGAAGATCTCCAAACCCTATGGAAGTTCGTTTGAAGAAACAGGGCTCATACGAAGATGCAAAGCCACCAGTGAAGAAATTCGGGAACCGCAGCTTGGTACAATGTCGTATCTGAAGAGACATCCTTACAGTGGACAACAGGGAAGTCTGATTCAAGGCATCTCATTTAAGCCTAGCAAGGGCATCATATGTGTTACATCCCTGGATGGGCATTCACCTGGTAAATACATCTGCGTATGGTCACTGGCTGCCAAAGCAGTTGCTCTTTCAAGCTGTGGAGTCCCAGGCGCATATTTATCTGTCACCGTCCATTCTCTTCCCTGGCTCTGCTTGCTAACAGAAAGCTCTGCCCTGGAAGGCCAAGTTCACTGACTGCAATGACAAAGCAGCACAGAAACACTTGGTGACAACTGATAAGACACTGATGCTGCCACCCAAATAGTCCAGCCATAGCAGTAAGGTGATTCCTTCAGCAAAACCTGTCTTAATGGGGCTACTCTGACCTAGTTCACCTCCAAACTAGAGAGCTATCAGTGGTGTTTTCTTGCTTTTACTAGCCAAGATGAATCTGATGTTCCCTTCTGGCCTCTAAATCAGAATGCAGCCATGCAGTCACTTTAGAGCCAGGGGGAAGAGAACAAGCCTATCCTACATGTGTCATGCTAAAAGCAGACATCTGGTTAATGCTTTTACATGCACGTTGCTATGCCTGTTGCTAAATTCATGACCACTTTTAACCCTGTAGGTTGCATCAAATTTCAGCGTTTGGACCAGTAGCTACAGATACTATTCTCCTCTTCTTTTATTAACTTTGAATATTTATACATGTACAACCTCTTTAATGGAAATCATATTCCCAGACTAGGAAACTGCCAGGTTGACATCACTCACAGGGACACTGTTTGTTGCTTTAAGGAGCAGATTTACAGAAGCTAAGCTGAACCACATGAGAGTTCAAGCAAAAAGACACAGATATGCATTTCTGATCTTTCATGGCAAGGTCAGGGAGGGCTGAGCTGATCAACAATGTGTTGAAACAGGGATGAGGAGATGTCCTCCTCCTGCTGTCAGTGCTGCCATAGGATTCCACTTTGCAATGGATTACATTGGATCAGAAGGAAAAAGTGAGGCATACAGAAGACATGTAACTCTCTCTGACCCTAATTACCCATGCTATAGACCCCAGAAAGTCTTTAAGATTTTGAAGCAATGAGGTGGCTGACCTGAGTCCAGACTTTGCACACTCCCAGGTAGCACATGAGTTCCCGAAACGGCCACGTTTGGAGAACAAGCACTGGGTAAGCAAGCAGAACCCGGGCTGGCTGGTGTTGCATGTCACCAGGACTGGCAAGAAAAACCTCTGCCAGGAGGGATTTTTGTCTCAGCCAGACGAAGAAGAAAGGCAGCTGAGAAGCATCTTGGTATATAGGGCCAAATTTCTCAGACGATGTGAAACATGATGGTGCCATTCTTTCTGTGAGTGTCAGAATCTGTTCCCAGAGGGCTGGTAACTGTCCTTATTTGTACTGAGAGAGACTACAGGAACAAGTCTTTGTTAGGCATTGCCACTCGCTGTTGGCATTAAAAGCAAGAATAAGAATGATGCATTGGGAGTTTTATCCCCCTGCTCCCTTTGCTTGGCAAACATTTCACGGATGCAAAACACTTGTGTGCTTTTAGCTAAGTACAAGCTCAACTTCCACCATTAAAAATTTGGCATCTGTACGGTATTAAATTGAAAAGAGAGCAGAAAAACCACCACCGGCAAATAGGAGACAAACAAAGTTAGCGGCTGGAGAAATTAATGCAAGAGACATTTTCTTCCAGGTGAGGTTTTTGCGGTAAATCACCCTCAGGTCACGGCTCTGCCTACGCCCTATGTCGTTGCCTACAGGTAGCCAGCTTCAAGCACTCATTTTATTGACTCCTACCTCGAGGTGGACATGAGGTGAAGAAGCCAGTCAGGGGGTGAACTTGCTTAATGCCACACAAATAAATCAGCCCAGTATCTATTCCTCATCCTCTAATATTTTAGGTGGTTTAGAAAAGAAACCCCAAAACCTCACACACATCGAACCCAGACCTTTTTAGCCTGTCACGAGGTAGCTGCTGAAGTAATTTGGGTTATTTCTAACCAAAGGCAAAGTTGAGGAGCAGCACAGAGTTTGCAGAATTGAATTTTAGTCAAAGCCTATGCTACTCATTTTCATGCCATGTATTTATACTTGTTTGTATTTAATTGTGCTAAATTAGAGCGTGGGAGCCTGGGAGGTCCCTGTGTTCATTTAAGCAAGCAAACAAGCTACTGGGAGAGATTACAATGTGACCTGAATTTACAGAAATAATATACATTTTGTTGTATTTCTACGTATATATTCAAATTTCTATTTATATTCATATTCATGTTTATCATAGAATCACAGAGTCATAGAATTGTTTGGGTTGGGTGGGAGCTTACAGACCATCCAGTTCCAAACCCCTGCCATGGGCAAGGACCCCTTCCACCAGAGCAGGTTGCTCCAAGCCCTATCCAGCCTAGCCTTGAACCCTGCCAGGGAGGGGGCAGCCACAGCTTCTCTGGGCAACCTGGGCCAGCGTCCCGCCACCCTCCTAGTACAAAATTTCCTTCTTCTTCCTGATCTAAATCTACCCTCTTGCAGTGTAAAGCTATTAGTCCTTGTCCTGTCGCTGTTTGCACTTTTGAAAAGTCCCTCTCCATCTTTCTTACAGACCCCATCATCAATTTATGCATCATGCAAACTGAACTACAAAAAGGTTTTAGACTGTTGGGCTTTACTTGGACTCAAGATCATTGCCTTGATTCTAATGCACACTCCTGGCCTGGACTAACACACATAGATCAATTCACCCTTCTGTTGACAGCGTAACACCATGACCAGCCGGTGTTAACCCCTGCCCTATGTGCTTCTCTCCTTGTGGCCACACCACTTTCCCCCTCCTCCTTCCCTGCCGTCCCCTTTGTCCCATCCTGTTGTGATGACACATGGACAGGTCTATAGCAGGACCAAGCTTGGAGGTATCTTCACATGAGGGCACCGTGCTGGACACCACGTCGTCTCCAAGCCCAAAGATCCTCATGCCGTGCAAGTGTCCCGTGCTCCTGATTGCCACAGGGAAGTCCTCAAGCCAAACAGAATCACAGAATCACAGAATGGTAGGAGTTGGAAGGGACCTCTGTCGGTCATCTAGTTCAACCCTCCTGCCCAAGCAGGGTCACCTACAGTAGGCTGTAGAGGACCTTGTCCAGGCGGGTCTTGAATATCTCCAG
>Ga0065711_1027873_pt1 | contig 45320 bp, 22 predicted proteins | sample Hoacrofraction12_FD_59098 | JGI IMG/M metagenome (GOLD analysis project Ga0065711, IMG submission 59098) | Hoatzin crop microbial communities from Cojedes, Venezuela - Epithelial fraction 12 v2 (version 2) | ecosystem: Host-associated > Birds > Digestive system > Esophagus > Crop | place... | reverse complement strand
CCACATTCCATGGACCTTTCTCTTCCACCTGATCTCCGCTAGAAGCTCCTTGTTTAACCATGCAGGTCTCCTGCCTCCTTTGCTCGATTTCTTTCTCAGGGGGATGCACCATTCCTGAGCATGGAGGAAGTGACGTTTAAAGAGCGACCAGCACTCATGGACCCCCCTTCCTTCGAGAGCCCTGGCCCACGGGACTCCTCCCAGTAGCTCCTTGAAGAGGCCAAAGTCAGCCCTCCTGAGGTCCAAGGTTTTGATCCTGCTTATCGCCCTGCTTCCTCCACGCAGCTCCTGAACTCGACCATTTCATGGTCACTGCAGCCGAGTCTACCTCCAACCTTCACGTCCTCCACCAGTATCTCCTTGTTTGTTAATACAAGGCCCAGCAGAGCGCCTTTCCTTGTTGGTTTCTCCACCACTTGCATCAGAAAGTTATCATCGATGCTCTGTAGGAACCTCCTGGATTGCGCCTGCCTAGCTGTGTGGTCTTCCCAGCTGATGTCAGGGTGGTTGAAGTGGATAAAGGGAAGAGCAATGTCTGCCTCTGGAGAATTGGGCTCTGGGGTCAAACTCAGAGGTCAAGCATATGGTTAGGGAAATTAGTGGTTATTCTGAATGAAGAGTGACGCCAAGACACACATTCACACTGAGAGGTGTAAAATTAAGAAGCAGCATAAAATTTCTCATTTCTCTCTTTAATCAAAAGACTGCTTCACGACATTAAGAAGGCAATCAAGCTACAAATGATGTCTCTGAAGGAAGAACTGCACATTGTTTATGATAACAAGTGCATTTTCTGTGAAGGTTTGAAACAGTAATCAATTAGCACACAAACATATCTGCTGTGATTTGTAAAGGAGCATTAGAGAACTAAAATATGTAAGCTCTGGCTGGGAGTTAGTAAGTAGATAATCTGGTGCTTAGCAGTGATCTCTGTTCCAACACTTCCTCCATTATTTTGCAGTGCACCATTTTACTTTCAGTCTTTGGATACATATTGCGTCATCTAAAATTAAGTCCCCTGATTGTCTCAGCAGGTATCCCAGGCAATATTTGCAGTAATTATGTCACTTTGAAAGCAGCATAGGAAAACAATATTGTGCCATTTTATTTCTCTTCACAGCTATCCAAACAACATTAAAATGAATCAGAAGTGCATTGCATTCAGAGCAACAACACAAATATCAAATATCTCCAACACAGCGAGTGCCATCGAGCAATTAGCAGGAGTCCTCCTGACTAAACTAATACATTTTGCACTTCTGGAGCAATTCAATGGGAATGCACACCACTGAGGGAAAGAATAGTAATCTTTAATAGTGTTAACAGGTCATATAGTAGAGATTATTATATAATTACTTCAGTAGCTATTTTACAGAAGAGAAGAGTGTTCCTAAAAATCAGCACTTTCAGTGTGATCATTCTAGGCCTACACGGAAAAACACTCATACCTTCTTTAGTTTTTTTAATTGACATATATTGTCTTTGTTGCTTCAGTGTCCTCTGACATGCTCCGGATAGCTGCTTGCTGAATGTAGAGTCTGGAAATCTTAGCTAAATACAAAGATAAGGAGATATTAGAACCTGACCTAACTCCACAGTTGCTCACAAGCAATACAGGTAAGTATGTAAGTATTTAAGTTGTGAATAGTGGCAGAAATATTCACTGGTGCCACAGGTCAAGCTGTGGAACAGATTTCTTGGGGTAACATTTTTGTTGCCCTTCTTCATATGTTTTTATTCCCATGACACCCCTTCTGAGACTGGGGGAGTGACAGCTAGCGCGGTCAGCAAAAGTGAGATGCAGGAAAATACATAAATATCTAAAATGTAAATCGTGATAGTAATAATCACTGTTGTCACATTTGACTCATACCAAATAAGAGAGGTACCACCACCAAAGGTACGCCCGGAGTCTTAGCCCAGCATACTACTAAAGCTGAATTTAACAAAAAGAGTGAGATTCAGGATCAAATGTCAGTGGATCTTGTTTTATCTGTGACAAAGATAATTTATTTCCTACTGTGTCTATTGTTTTGTTTTCAGCAGCATCTGTATAAGCAAATAAATACTCCAGCCAACTAGTTGTGTTGGAGGCTGGACTTCAGATGTACTAATTGAAGCTTTCAGAGCCAGCCTAATATGCATAATGTGGTCTCATGGAAGATGCAGGTATAACTATCACGTGGTGACTGGCACTGCTTAGCATTCATTTGGTTTTCAAGCTGCAGTGGAAGAGTGGTTCAAAATTAGGATGTACAACATTTATCAACATGCTGAATTAAATGTAAACACCTTCTCTTTTTTGTATGCATCACGAAGGAAGAAAAAGTCCAAATCTTATTACAGAAGTAAATTCAAAGACAGTTTTCTCAGGAGGTGGGTTGTTATTCACAAAGTGCTTTCAGGAGTCAGCTGAGAGATGGGACCAGGTGTTCTAATTTTGCTTCCCTGTTGCAATGGGCAGGGCACTTCTGTGGCCTCTTTTCCCCGTCTACAAAATAAGGCTAGAGCAATAATGAGTTCTTAGGTTTTATGATTCACTTAATGTTTGCATAGCACTTTAAAATATCAGGAGTAACATAAAAATAATAACTACTGGATGTACTATAGCCCACACATACACCTTTACTTCCAGCGTGTGCTCTTACATTGGTTCTACATTTTATTGAAACACAACTTGTATAATTTTCATGTCATGAGAAATAGCTTACTAGGTAACATACTAAATAAAAAATTTGGCATGAAACACTCTAAAACAATGATTTCCATCCCAGGAGAAACAAAGGTATTTAAAAGATGCTTTTTCAATAAAAATAAACGATTAAAGTTGGCATGGATTCTCTGGGCATAATTGCAGCTATGCTTGTTTCAAAATGCCTATTAAATCTGATTCACCAGTAGTGTGCTACTAGCATGCCTCTGCCTATGGGAAAAGCCTGAGCAATAATTTAAACTACTTTAAATTGAAAATTTAGAGCTGTTATAATTAATTGTGAATTATTAGAAACAGCTCAATAAAAAATGAAAAAACCCAACAAAACAAAACCAGAGTGTTTATAACATAACAGATCATTAGCAAACTGCTGGAGAATCCAAAGATTTGCCAGAATATATGTAGTACAGGAGAAAGAAAGCTAAAAAGACATATCGCAGGCATAATCATGCTTTTAAATCAAAACTCAAATTTGCTACCAAATACTCCAGCAATGAGTCTCCCCGGAGGGGTAGTAGAGCCCATCCCCACCTGTGTTTTCTCACCGCCAGTCAAGTCTTTGTGAATGTTACTTGCCATTGTAACAAAGGAAATCTGGAGACACCCAACACCCTGGCTGCCCTCTGATTTGATTTCTGAGGAGCAGTGATGAGGATTTGATTAGGCAAGATGTGATGAAGGTGTACATATGGCAGGTACGCCCCTCTGTTCAGCCCTCCTTTTTATGATGAAGCAGTTTTTATTATTAAATAGAGGATTTTTGTGTGTCTTGGGGTTGATAAGCAGGCTTGGCACGTGTCACAGCATTCTCATGCGCTCGTGTGCCTACACGGGTACCCTCAGAGAGTATTTGGTGTCTGTCCCAAGCTCACAGGGACGGCCGAGTGGCAACTGGAAAGGGGCATACTGGAGAATGTTAAAAGGTCATTTGCAAAGTAATGGCCTTTTTTTTCTGTTTTCCAATGTATAACAACTGAATGTTCCTACCTTGTTTGTGTTCTCTTCATAATGAATAACTTATACTGGTATTTTGTATGATCTTGTTCTTCCAAAGCCACACTGCACTACAAATGTACGCATATGCACATCTAAGACAAAATTTTCTGTTGAGATTCCCATCAGCTGAAAAACTGATGTCACACAGGTGTCACAGGTATCCTCCATCATGTCACTGGATACTAGCAGAAAAATTTTGCCCTTGGAAAACCTGGATGTTCAGCACTGATATTACAGAGGAACTATATAAGATCAGATCTGGCAAAAAGGGACTTCAGTCATACTGTCCACACACTTTGAAATCAGACTTTTATAGAGCCTGCTGAATCTTAACCTATATATTTAGCAGAAATCTAACGACATACAGGCTTCTTGGTCAGCTTTGCAGTCATGCATTCATTCAGCACAATCACATTGTACTTTAAGATTTTAAAAATGTGGAAATCATTCTGCTAGAACCAACTAATGCCTTCTATTCTGCATCACATTGCCGGCAGTGACTTCCAACAGGAGTTTTGTAGGGAAACAGAAGTAAGAAATAAAACCCCCCACTTTTTCTGATTTTGTAATTTTCTCCTGTTACGTAAAAAGCAGCTCCAGCATTGGCTGTGAATAGCCGCTGCGCTGGAACAGCAGGACTTATGGCTATTCTGTTCGTAACATGGTTTCTGCAATTTAAAAGAGAGAAATAGACTAAAGAGAGCAGTACAGTCAAACTGTGGCCAGCTGAAATGAATAGACTCCATCTGAATGGTAATTTAGAGACACCTTAGCATCGACTTTAAATGTGCTTCAGCAAGTGCTTTTCACAAGGAGGAAATGCGATGAAATTAAATTCCTCTCCAACAATAATTTACAGCTGCCTATTATAAGCTTGTGAAAAGTGTCAGTGGAGATACTGAACACATCTCTTGCCAATTTGAACTTCTCTTAAAAATTCTGTACGTTTGCACAGTATTATTCTGTTTCTGTCTAGCGGCACTTTCTATTCTATTCTAGAGGAACTGTGTTCTATTATTCATGGCTAATTTTAATTACTATATCTATAATTTCAGCCACATCCTAATTTACTGTGTTGATTGTCCATTGAGATCCTGTGAACTGTAAACTGTTATTTCCATCTCTTCCTCAGCAATCATGTCAGTTATTCAGTCAATCTTCCCACTGCAGAGTTTTCTATTCAGAGATAAAGTTGGTTGATTAATTATTTTTACAGTAATAACGTCCAAAACAGTTACTGTTCAGTTGACTGCACATCTTCCTCATTAGAACAGTTATGGTTTCAAGCTGCTCTGTGTAAATCTGAAAGCTTGTACAGTGAGAGAGAAACTTGGTCCCTATTCTCACTACCCTGCTTGCAAAAATACACTATTTTTGATTGCACGGTAACTCATGCTTAAAGTCGTGATCCTTGCACAGCCGTTTGTAGTCTTGGATGTGGGTGTGCAAGACACTCACTCTTGAGCGAGTTGGAGAAAAGCTGTGAAGTTCGGGGACTAAAACTGCTTGTTATCGATGGCTGGGAAGGAAGATGATGCCTGTGAGAGACGTGAGCTGCTGCCTGTTGATTCTGCCGTTCCCACCTGCCCGAAGCTTGCCGCTCGCCACTCCTGCTCTCTGGCCACGGCTCTCCCCTGCAGCTCCCAGCCCAGCAGGCTGGAAGGAAGCAGACGTTCCCAAGCCGAAGGGATGTCACAGTGGGTGCAGCACCCATTGCACAGGCTCCCCACAGGCAGGGCAGCAGGGACTGTAGTCACTCACTCGGGCACAGACCTCTCCTGGCTTCCCATCCTGCCGTGGCCTCGGCTCTACGAGTTGTTCTCTCCTCCTCTAGCACCCAGACCCTTAACAAACCTGTCTCCCTCTATCACTGCAGAAAGCACACACACACTGTCGAGGCACCACTGCACCCTTTTCATTCATCCTCGGGAAACAGGCTTGTCTTTCTTTTACCTTCTTGTTTCTACCTTTCTTTCTAAGTAAAGTTGCAGCTGCCAAAATTACAGAATTTCCCTACCCCTTCCTCTAACCATGATGGTTGTGTGAAATCCTTATATCCTGCTTCTCTGTCTTCCCATCCTAGGGCCTGTTCGTGCCTTTTGAGCCTCCTTTGTTCTACTTTTAGGGTCAGCCTTACTTTCTGTCTTGGTCTCCTTTCCCAGCTCTGGACTTTTTCAGATAATCCTAACTGTGGGAACAACTTTCTATTTACTATCCAGCCGGTTCCACCCTTTCATGTGTTTGTTCTTCGGAGCTTCCCACCACACAGTTTACTGGATCCTCAGTGCCTTTAGACTGTGGATAAATCAGTGTGAGGACCCAGTCTGGGCTTAGCACACTTCACCTGAAGTGCAGCATAGCTCTGGCACAGATTTTTCCATCTCCCTTTGGGCAAGTCAACTGTATTCGCAGGACTTTCGTTTATCATTTGAAAAATGGGGATAACATTTTTTGGTTTTCTTTCCCTTGCCATCTACCTTTTGTTATGGAGTCATCCCAACAATTTTAGAGCTGGGAGCCAGGACTTCTGATGAGCTTGTGGGTCTAATGGCACATTGTATTTCAAAATATCTGCATGAGTGCATAGGGTAGTGTTTCTCCCTGTCCCTGACTTTACTAACAGGCAGACACAGAGCTGCCTTTGAAGCAAAGGCCAGACAGTATCACCATGTAGATGAGATCTGGGCCACAGCCATCAGCTGAAGCACCTGCTTGGGCTGACACTGTATTAAAGCAGGGTCTGGCTGTGTTTCTGCCTTTCACCCCTCCCCACCTCAGCCCACCAACAGGTCTCTGTGAAGGATCCAGCCAGGGTGAGTCCTGCTGTGTGCTGGTACTCATCTAACACAGAAAACAAAAATTATCTGGATTTTTCTAATGGGACATGTCATTTTAAATTTCTATGTAAGTGCACTAATAAATGAGTAAGTTTCGCCTGCCTGATAATCCTGCTTTTTCTTTTTCCTTTGAATGGACTTTGGTATTTTTAAGCAATACGTATACAAATTCTTCCCTTGTATTCTTTTAATGAGAGCAAAATGTAATATGCTAAAGTAGAAATAATGTCATTTAGTTACAGAGGTCTGACTGAAATCAAGCAAAGGAAATAAACGTGAAGCACAGAAAGGCCAACTAAAATTTCTTCAGTTTACCTGCTGTAATTCTCTTGATGTTATTACTGGAGCTACAGAATCATAGGATAAGATTTTTTGATTTCTGATTCCCAACAACTCACTACACTTTAGTGTTTATTATGGGTGAATACCTAACATCAGGCATTTACTGACTCTTTCTGGGACACTGACAAGTATTAAAGGTTTGAATAGTGAAGCAGAATTCAAATGTTTGCAGATGCACCATCTGTGGCTATCAAAACCCTCTGAAATACCATATGTGAAATGAATTCAGATACACTATAAACCCAAACTGGGAGAGAAGGCATAAATTGTTGGAAGTAAATATTTATCTGAAGACAAATGGCACCGAATGGAAAACATTACCAATTGGCTCCGTTTGGAAAATGAAGAAAGAGCCATGCTTTTCTGGACTGGATGATGACCAGTATCTCCAGCTTTCTGGATATCAACAGGAAGCCAGGCATTTTGATTACTGTGAAAAGTCTGAGCATAGTTGTCTCAGGACTGCGATGTCAACCTCCATCATGCAATTACTTGATTTTCAGATGGGATTTTGAAGTGTCCCCATGCTGCATTTCACACCTGCGAAGGTTCTCCATAAGCATCCTAAAAGCTACAGCACAAGAGCACCAGGGAGATTGCCTGACTGACATGAGAGAAATGACCTGGGAAATTTCCTCTTCACCTTCTCATAAGAAATGCCTGAATGGAGAAATCCTAATTTTCTGTAGATGGACAGGTCTGTTTGCTGTCCAGCTGCAGATGCATGTTGTTAGTAAACAGCTAATAATCACCATCCTCCTTCCAACTTGGCAAGATTAACATTAAAGCTGTTGTCGCGCTTGCTTGACACCGTTCCCTCTCTCTTTCTCTCCTCAGGAGGGACTGATGCCCACTACTCCTGAGCCCAAAGGGGCACCCATTGGGCTGGGAGCCCTTGGCTGACTGGGCTGTTTGGAGACACACTGCTGGGCTCTGCCAGGTAAGACGTTTCCATTTTTGATTACTATATATAGTCAGAAAAACTGTCCAAAAATGTCAAATGCCAGCACGTGCACAGGCCTCCTGACATAACAGCACGCATAACAAAGTGAAAAAGTCATTTAGCGAGAATGTCAGCAAGTCTGATGTGGAGGAACAGGAGAGACGTTTTTCTTCTTTTCATTCAGTAAAGACAGAAAAAAGATTTTGGGGAGTGGAAATCAGTGGTGTGGAACAGTGTCAATGAAAAAACACATTTTAAAAGCATCTATAAAGTGTTTGAGTCAATGAGAAGTGAGGCCTAATTTGGATTTAAAATGGAAAAAATGCATTAAAAAATTAAAGCTTGAGAGTGCTGTTTTTCAGAAAGCAGTCTGTCTGCTTTGCAACATCTAAATAATCTATGACACATCTTCAGGCAACAGGATGTCCTAATGTATTGGTTGAGAATTACATGGCAAACAAAATGTCAGTGGGTCACAGCATTTAAAATGAGGTAATATATTTATTGATACAGATAACAGCAGAAAGGAGTGTCACGTTCAGAAAAAGCATTGATAGCTAAAAAGCCTGGCAACCTCACTTTACAGATGGGAACTATTCAGAGGTCTTCATCAAAAATAGGTGTGGCATAAGTACTGGGTATTAAGTCATTTTGCCCCAAAAATACGACTCGCATAAAATGAAGATCCATTCTTTGTCCTGGCAAGTGTGAGATACATGAACAGGAAGGCAGAGCAAGGGCTGCTAAGGTGAATGCCTCTTAGCCACCCTGCTGCCACATCCCTGAAGACATGAGAGAGTCCTGAGTTTCTGTGCTTTTATGAAGGGAGACACAGCATCTTCCTAACAGTGGGAATAAGGGGATGACTGAGGGCAATCCTGATGTGATTGCTAGGAAAGCTGACCATTCTCCCCTGCAGCAGAAATGGATGCCCACCAAGGCTTCCTTATCCCAGATAATGCTCAAAAAGTCTCCTCTGCAGATCAGCTTGTGCGATGAAGAAGGTTTCATATTTGGAGCTTTTCTTTGTGGAACAGCTCTTCCAGCATTTCTCAGAATAAGAGGGATTTCACGTAACAGTAACCCTGTAGAAATTGCTCATCCCTAGATACTGGCAAAAATAACAGTCCAACTCAATAAACTTTATATCATTTCCAATTGTAAATTACTTCTAGAAAATACTGCTTATCTGTAAATATGTGGGTTGGAACCGGATGATCTTTAAGGTCCCTTCCAACCCTTACCATTCTATGATTCTATGATTCTATGAATTTGTGGTCATAATGTATTATAATGTGTTGCTACTATAATGGTTGGTCTTGTCATCAGAATATTTTAAATGAAAGAAATGTTAGTTCTTATAAATATTGCTCTAGACACCAATGAAAGTGTTCCTTGCCCTGCTGTACTGCTTAGTCGTATTTGCATAAAAAGCTTAGCAAGGAATTAAAGAATGCATGTGCTTTCTGTGTGAGGTGTTGACTAACAATGCAAGAATCTCAGCTTTTCCAGGTCACCAGCATCCCCAATTTAGGGAAGTGTCGCTGTAAATTCCTCAATTGTGTCAGGTCCACAGAGTGAGTCAGGAGATAGGAGTTTCCTATATTATCTCCTTTGGGCAAGAACCTACACTACACCTACTCCTACATGTTGCCTAAATCTGGCAGAATTTAAGCAACTCTGCCAGGCTAGGGAACAAGAAAGCCTTCTCATTCACAGCAGAGCCTGACTCACAAGAGCCCTGAAAGTCTCTAGGCAGCTCGGGAGTCTTCCCAGACTCATCTCAGTCCCTGGTGCCTAAACTGGCTCCAACGTGTTTTAGAAGATCCTTGGTCTGAAGATCTATGAGATTTTCTTCTTCCTAAGCACCAATGAAAGCCAAAGGTTAGTCCGAGAATTGATTAAGGTTTAATCCAGTAAAAATTATGTAAACATAGCTAAAATTTGCCAATATGCTCATTTAAAAAATTTACTGGTGCAGGTCCAGTACATCTTTTGCCAGTATCCAAACAGCTAGCGCACTTGTCTTAGCCAAACAAACTCAGTGTGGATTTTCCCTGGTGGAGGGACCACAGTCACTTCAGGAAAAGGCACCTTCCGTAATATCCCTTGAAACTGAGCCACTACACATATAATAAAGCCAGATAAATGAGGTGTGGCTGTAGTATCTAGTGATGAAGTATTCAAGAGTTTCTACTGCAAAGTAAGCCATATGAAAGAAAATGGCATGTTTTAAGAGGTGTTAATATTTACTTCAGTCATGTCAAATTGTTGCTTTTCCTCTTCTGCCAGTGTATTTGAGTGTTCAGTCTCTGTCCCAGCATCTCAAAGGGAGCCCATAGGTATACACATGATGCTTGACAGCTCACGGAATCCTGGTGAGGACACACAGGAAAGCTCGACAGCCTGAGTTATTCCTGCAGCCTTGCAGTCACAGACAGACAACAGCCAAACTTTGCAGTCAACTGCAAAAATGAGAAAACCTAATGGATTTTTCACCTACTAGATAAATCTTATGGCAAACATCATGATGGTTAATTCAGAATAAAGAAATATTGGGCTTCTAGTTTGGGGCAAGGTAGAAAAAATGATCACTTTAATATTTAGACATCTGTAAAAAAGGGGAAGATTTCAAACAAATCAAAACCATTGGCTTCTGTGACATGTACATGTAGAGTAAGCATTGTGCCTGGAAGCAGGCAACAAGAATGTAACAATATTTCCTGTTCCGGTGCAGGTATTTATGAACATCTGTCAAGGAGATGAAATCATAAATGATTCAAGTGAAATCCCCATCCCAGTTCCCCTCAGTAAATGAAATTCTGATAAATTAATTCTGCCAATGTAGTTTATTGTGAAGACATGACCCCTAATTAAGCACCTGCAGTAACAAGACACACTGAATTACACGAGTGGTCAGATGTGGTGTTCTAACAGACATGCCACTGAGGGTAAAAGACTGAAAATAAGGTCAGCCATGAACATCCCAGTCCAATTAGCAGGATGAGAAGTGAAATCCTGCAAAACGTAAATAATAATAGTATTTTCGGCTTAGGACTGAACACAGATAATTGAGCAAAACACATTCATGGTGCTTACCTAGTCTCAGCAGCACATGGTCTAGGAAGTGCCAAGACCATCTTGGCATTTTATATTCAAACATCAAGATGACTCAGACACTAAGCTACCGCAAATAAGATTACGGGACCTAATGAAGATCATTAGAGTGTTGGGCCAACGTCCAAAGTGAAGAAACTTCACTAGGAAGACTATCAATGAAACTAGGTAAGGGACACTTGTGTAACTGCATATACAATGAGAAAAAATTTATGGAAAAAGAAAAAATTAAAAATACAGTGAGGTAATTTTAGCCAAAATAGTTGGGAGAAGTCAGACAGGCTTTTATAAATAATACTTGGAGACATTTTAAGCATCATAGAGGCTTACTGGTAAATAAGAAGATAAAATTGATGGCAACCTGGATGCTGATATTTAAAGACAGCTTTTTGATAAATTACGAAGTATTAAAGGCTTGGTTAAACTAGATATTGATAAAGTGAAGTCTAGATGTCATCAGTGGAATAAATGTTAAGACAAAATTCTAAATTTGCAACAATGAGGGAATTATAAACAACAAACAGCATAATCGGATATTGAACAGCTGGTGCTCTAAGACTTACAAAATTAGTAGGTTATGCAAAGATAGGAGATGAAGTAGGTAGATTTTAGTTACCCATTTTATATAGCATCCCAGGAATACCTGAAAATATATTAAAAAACAATTGGATAAAATAATTGCTAAATAGTCTGAAAGACTAATAATCCTGTGATAAATGGCAACTGATCTAATCAGTGGAGGAAGCACATGGTTTGCTTAAGACCTTTATCAACAACCTGACTCCTTTTGAGAAGAAAAGGTTTGTGAGGAAAAGCCTATTTTTCAACATTACGCCAAAAACAGATGAGATATAAACTAAAGCCCATTCTGTGCCAGAAGTATTTAGTCTGAAATGTAAGTTGCAATACGAATAGGTTAATGTTCAGTGCAGAGTGCAGACTGATGAAAGCAAGCCCGTATTCATTTATACAGTGTAAAGATATTAATTCATGGTATCAGTAGATAGCACATCATTCACTGACATAGCAGTCCACACAGACTGATTATGATCCAGATTACGCATAACATGGAGAAGTGATGGCCAAGAAGGTCAGCAGGAAATAATGAGAATACCAGCCCAGGTGATTGGAGAATTTATTGCACTGAAAGCAAGTCAAAGGTGGAAGAAATGGAATGAGAACTGACTTGGAGATTCACAAAAACACTGCTATGCTCAGGATTTAGGTGTGCTGCACAAATGGAGTGAACACTGTTGCTCAAAGGCATGCACAGTCTGGAATAGTGTGCCCAGGGGAACATGCCTGCGAGCATGTTTAGAAATTTGCTGTCCATTTGGGGTTCCTTCACTATGGCTTTAGAGAGAGGCTCCATGCTTTGGTCTTTGCTCTTTTCCCTCTTCATGTTTTATGATCCTACACAAATTTAGCTTCTCTCTCCATCGACATAGTTTAGAGATCCAGTGTTTTAATGTACACCAATTAAAAACTCCACCTATGTCTCTGGCATCTCCCACCAGATATCTGGATGTCTTGTCAAAGTCAACATAACTGAGAGGGACCTTTGAATTTCCTTCCCTCATCTTTTTTATTACTTTCTTGTGCGATCCTTACAGATGCCACCGCTCACCCTACTCGTTTCTCGCATTTACCAACAAGAAGTCGCCTTGGCCCTAACTTGACTCTCCTGTTCAGACTGTATCTGACGTTCTTTCTCTAGAGCTCTCAATCTCTTTGATGGCTTGCCTGCATGGCTGTAGCTCTTCCCTGGCCTTTGGGTGCGACTGATTAATCCCATATCTTTTTCTCTAGTTACACTGGCAGAAGCAGTCCCAGCCTGCTCACAGGCCATCCTAGCCTGAGGTTTTGAAGGTGCATTCTTCTGCAGCTCCCACTTCCTGATCATGTCAACAACAGCTGACTTTCAAGAGTGGCAGGGTGTGGTCTTCTTAGTTCTCCCTCTCATGGTACCCATAAATACATCAGATCAGCTTAATTTCCTCCTTCGTGTCTATCTTTAAGTTCTTCTTGGAGTTGACTATTTCAAAGAAAAACAAAATTTCAAAGAAAACAAAATCCTCAACAACAGCAACAATTTTTGCCTGTTACTCTGTTAAATACTCTCACTGTTTCCATATGCTTCACTATGTGCACCCTTCATATAAAAAATAACCAAGATGTAATTTGTTAGCTGCAGACTCTCCTTGAGGTGTGTATTTGTGTAGCAGTTCACACAAGGAGGCCTCCCCGCTGACCTTGCTTCTACGTTCCACAGGGAAAAATCCCCACCTGGTGTGAACTGAACCAGAAGGACAGCAGACAGCTGAGCAAGTAGCAAAGCACAGCGGCTCAGCCTGCAATGAAGCCTGTATTTCTGGAGCAACCATACACACCATAACACAAAATAGCACTAGCTTTGTCGACTTGTCAGTCCAGGGTTTTGTTCTTCCCTCTTCACCACGGCACATGAGCGTGCCCTTACTTGCATATTGCCAACAGCTCCTGAAAGTACACGCTGCATGGCGACAGTCAGTGAGACACACAGGGCAACAACAGTCCTAAAACATTTTTCTTTTTACTGTGTGAACATTAACTTTGATGGCTGCTGTCATAGTTGCACACACACCACCAGATTTAACTTTTTCCTTTCACTAATTGACGACCAGGGTGCTCCCTAAATAAATTTTCTCTCCTATAGCTTTACGTTACAGATATGCACTAGACATTTTCTCAGGAGTGTCTGCACTGCACTAGGTTTGCATTTGTTATGGGGTTTTGTATGTTTCTACTCAGCAGGAGCAAATATAAGTGCTTTAAAACCAGGCTGGAATTCTTTTTCCTTTTTGTAGCTAAAATTTACTGTACATTTTTGAAAGAGATAATTATAAATCTAAAAGGCTAATTCTCACTGATGCTACTGAGAAAGTACTTTCCCTGGCACATAATTTTGAAAGGTTGCCCTAATACATGTGTATTTTGAAGGCAGAGATGCAAATAAATCACCCATTTTTTCTCTGATACCTGAACAACCAAAGCTGATTTTCTGACATGCAAACCTACAGCAGCTGTCTGATCTTCTAGTCTGTTACATATGCTTTGTCTGATGCTCTCCCTATAGGAGAACACAGAACTGCTGTAGACAACATTATGCCTCTTGATCTGCCGATTCCAGACTTGTGCCCTCTTGTATTCCCAAAGTGAGAAGTAATGTGCACGGGAGATCTTACTCAAAGCTTCTTAGTCACTGAGGGATTTAGAAAATACACTGTGTGCGCTCCTCTGGCCACTGAGCTGTAGGATTTTGGAAGCAGCTCACTCTTTCTCCGCTTATCATTTTAATCAATTAAAAGGGTTGTCCATCCTGTGCTAATCTGCTTTCAGCCCTTACTAGATCAAAAGACTCCAGCTGATTATCATTGCAGATTAACAGGATATCAGACAAACGTTAATTTGCATGTTGCAAAGTCAGTGTCAGCATTCATTGTATGTCTCTAAGGCCTGCAGAATGGAGATTAATATGATTAAAAAAGGAAAAGGAAGAAAGCATGAGGTATGGCTATTTTCATCTTCTCCAAATCATAGAAAGACATGCAAGACTGTCCCCACAGCTCTGCTCAGGGAACAGAGATGGGAGAGAAGTGTTTACATTTTACTTGTTCGTAGCCTGACAACATAAAAATACCCAGTCCAAAACCTATTTTCTCCTGTTTTCCTATCACACACAATCTAGGAGACAAAAAAATACCTCCAAAACTCGGATGTGAAAAGTTAGATTATAGAATAGAGTAATAAGAAGTTTGAGTAGTCTTGTAGAGTGCCTCATAGCCTATTTCGAGTACACTTTATTTGAGTAAATTTTGAATCTGTCTTTTAGGGGAAAAAACCCCAACATTGTTCCACATGAAGTGGGAGTGAAAAACACCGTCTGTCATGCCGAAATGTGTAGTAGCTTGGTGGTGCAGTTGTTCATCTGAGAAGTGGTAGCTGGTGGGTACACCAGAAAGCTTGGACTCAGAAGATGTAATCTAATCTTGGTGATATTTTATGAGCAATCATTTCAACTCCGTATTAGCTGTGTTTCCACTCCCACCTGTCGAGTTTTAGCTCTGCCTGATTATGGAGTTGGTGGACACCACTTGAACACAAGCTGCCCATGTGAGGCTTTAGCTAAGAAACACTTGATTAGCAGCAGGACAAGCTCTCGGAAGACTATGGCAATGGTTTCACACTTGTGCAATGCCAGTAACAGGACCAATACTGACACGGTGTCTATTTGTGGTGTCCCTACATTGTAGAGATCATGGCAAAAATTCAAAGTGTCTAAAGAACAGTTGCAAAATTATTTCCTGAGAAATTCCTGAGAGAGAGAAAGAGAGAGGCTTGCAATGTTCATCTGAGAGAAATGAAGTGACTTGCTTTCTGTCTGCAGATATCTATATCGGAAATAGACCTTTGATAGTAAACAGGTCTTCTGTTCAGGAGAGTAAGACACAGTGAGATTCAGTGATTGGAAATAAAATAAAAATGAATGAAGTCTAGAAACAAGGTCTATGTTTTTTCTGTCTATGATGACATCTAACAGCTGGTGTGTTCTCCAGCACTGGAAAGCTCAGTTCAGGGTTGAATATATTTCCATAAGTTATACTATAGCTCATTTGGAAATTACAGGTTCGATGCTGAGATGAGTGCACTGTGGATCTTCGGCATTTATTAAACATAGTATCAGACTAGTTCACCGCAATGATGCATTCTTGCTTTTAAATCTACTACTTGAATGCAAGATCTATAGGGGATAAATTTGCTCTTACTACTGCTGCTAGACATCATCTGGCATAGTATACTCCTGTTTGCAGTGAGGATTTCTAGCCTGTGTCCTGTGTGCAATATGTAAATACAATATGCTTTTGATAACTGAATAAAAAATATATATGGGTCCTGCTCTCTACATAGAAGCTGTTACATAGCTCAAAGCAGGACTCTGCTAGGCCAGTGTTTCATTGCTTCCAAAACACTAAAGCAACATTGGCTGCAAAAGTGACCCTTGCTCTGCCTCACTGTTCACAAGAACCATGTTAGTGCCATGTCAGAAAATGATTCACAGACCTTTATTGCCAGAGATACTCATATATAACTTCTTGAGAATATTTTGAGCATCTCTTTCTACATCTACTTTTGCAATGTCCAAGACATGGCCTTTGTGTTGAACTTGATGTTTTATGCAGTACTTTCACACATCGGCAGAATATGCAAGGTAGAGTAATCCTGTACCAGGCACAAGGTTCAAACAAACTAGCTTCTCGCATCCAACAGCAGCCATTACTGTGGCCTTCACTTTTCAGTGTTTGAAACACTGAAGTAGGTATGTATGAGGAAATCTGAATCATTTGGTCACATCTTGCTTAACTCATGGCAAGCTTTGGTTTAATTTATAGAGAAGTACATGTATATATATGTCGTAGTATATGTTATATATTCTATAATACATAAGACACAATTATATAGTTTATAAATAATATCCTTATCTCTGATAATTTTTTATGCATACATCTGTAAATATCTACATATATTTTTTAGCTAAATATCTTGATATATTATCCATACTTTTTAAATACAACCTTCCTAAGATTTAACAAAATGTCTTCTAGATCTTCATGCTATAAGAGCGGAATGAAAGATTTTTCTACTGTCCTTTCGAAGCTATTCATTACTTATACAGAATTGTAACATTAGAGTGCAAGGTTTGAAACAGGCAAAAGCTCTGTGCAATCCCAGTGTGATCAAATTCATTCAATAAATGCCACGCCAGAGCAAGAAGTGAGAATGGATGTGTGCATTAGCTGGCATGTCTGTATCTTTATTTATGGAAGGAGCTCTGGAAATTCTTTCATTCTGCACTGTGTTACAGTGCAGACATTCCTGGCAAGTATGTGGTCCTGAAGGTGGTGACCAGAGGCAGTGGTCGTGGTACCACTCCTACTGTTCAGTGGACTTTTTTAAATTGCTTTAATGACAGACTCTGAATGTCAGGGTCTTCTGTCTTTCTTGAAACAAATTCTGGTTTTACCATGTGGTGACAGGACTTTCTTTTATACAGGGTACACGTATTTGTGCAATTCCCAAGCACACCTTTGTGACACAGAGTGTTTCTGCCGGAGGTATGCGCATTCAGTGTGCAGGTGGCTAGTGAAGTGCTGACAGAAATACCCAGGTCTTCTTGGGAACAGGGACTGCAGTAGAAGACACGGTCCTGTGCTCTTCAGATCCTGTAGCCCTGGTAAAGCTGTCTCAATCACTCAGGCAGGGAGACTGTCCCCTAGCCCTGCTATACCAGGATGACATTTTTTAGCTTTAAATTACCCTAGACTCTCAGGGATCAGGCTAGAAATTAAAATCTACCTTAGATGAATACGTAAAGATGCAAGAGGTGGCTGTCCTGGCAGAAGGACTTTGCCCTGCCCACATCAGCAAGGCAGATATGTGGCAGATGTGAAGGGCCACTAACACTTTCATTATGCAGCTGTGGTATTCTTTTTCTCATTCCCGGAAAGAGGCAGACCTAAACTCAGAAGACTAACACTGTGGTGAAAGAGCTGAGCTTGAAGACTTGCTAAACTACATCAAAGTTTCAGAACTCTTGAGTTTGTATTAGAAATATATCTCTTACCAAGTGAGCTCTCAAGCCCATTAAGAATGATTTGATTTCATTTTTCAATTATTTTACGACAGATTCTCCTGAAATCCACACTCCTCCTACACACCTAACTGCTAATGACATCTTTTTCTTCACGTTACAAGTCAAAATGTTAAAAAATCCAAAATGAGCTAACAAAACATCTCCCTGTTTAAATTCAGTCCAAGGATGTCTTTGAAATAAGTTCTTGAGAGATGCTTATATAAGCTTTGTGTAAACCCACAAACACCTATCAGTCAACACCTGTTGATAACAATACACAATCAGGTGAAACACCTACTGTCCTTCCTCCTCATTCCTCCCCAGAGAAGCAGGTACCAGCAGACTATGGCCACAACCTGCTCTGTACGTTGCAACAATAATTATTGTTAAAGTCCTGACAAACGTTCTCCTTTCGAATGATGAATTGGAGCAGGCTTGGCACTGCCTTACTTCTGTGACCACATGTCCAGATATCACTGTAGATAGGTGCCTCGTAGTAGTACACTTGTAAACATTTTCTTAGGCAACCATTATTCCACTTCCTTGTTTCATCTCTTTTTCCCCATGACAGGAATCAGGTTCCTTCAGTAAGCCCATCAAACGACTTGGGATGTAGCAAGGAGAGCTGCCACCATCATCTTTAACCTAAACAGAAGTTTTCCTTCTTTCGTTGTTTGTTTTTTTTTTTTTACTATCATTCTGTGTTGAATTTGTGTTGCCCCTAACAGAGGGGGTACAGGGAGAGGCTCTTCACATAAATTTCAGAAGTGTAAGCAATCACCTGGAAGTGAGGATGGTGTTAATGCAAGGTTAGAGATTTGGGCTGCTGCAATTCACCACAAGCTTTCAAAGAGCCACCAGGAGGGATTGTGCTGGGTCACAGCTGTTGTGTCATTTGTTTGCATGTGTTCTTCACAAGGGTCACCAGCCCTTATGGACCCTTGCCCCAGACAAGGGGATGCAAATTCTAGTTACTTATTTTGATTGCTCTGGGGGAATTTTCCTTAGTCTGACATCAAAAGAAAAAAAAGTATTCAAGGTATTCCAAAGTTGACTTCTTTTGGAAGAAAAGGTTGATGACTTTCACAAACTGGGTGCCTCTGAATTCAAACAGGCCTCTTTATGTTTTTCATTGATTTTTCTCTACGCCTTTCATTACCTAAGTCAGAAGCTAGGTAGAAAAAGCACACCACCTATAATTGCATACTCAATAATATAATGCTGTCCAGCATTTAATGTGATTTGAAAAGTATAACAGAATTACTGTTAACATCTATAATCAATCACTCAGTACAGTTTTATATTGTGAAAAGTCACCAAAACACACAAGCTGAAGTTGTAATTATTGCTTACACATGGCAGCCTTTTCTATTCTGTTAAGTGATGCAGGAGTTCAGGCTGGGGGAAAGGAGAGGATCTGGTGGCTTAGAAAATGGACATTAGCAGACAGGGACAGCCATGATAATCTAATTGACCTTCTGTGTATCACAGGCCACAGATTTCTACGCACTAATGTCAAGACAGGACTTCCTCCCAGCCAACAAGGATTTGGAGTGAAAAAAGGCAGTGATCTGCAGTGGAAGAAGCTGTGCTGTGGCGGTGCACGCTACCCAAGTCAGGAGCAGCAGACTCTGGGCACCATGGTGTGCACCCGGCAAGGGAGTGCGCTGCATGGGGTGGCCCTAACATAGCTCGCTTCTTCTTTCAGAAGATCAGCTATTCCATTCAAAGCTCCCCTGCATCTTCTGTAGTTGTTCACAGCAGTACAAAGCAGGGATTTGCACAAGCTGTCAGTCTGCTCTGATGTGACATCACAGTCAACACTTACATTCACATGAGGACTGGAGAGGTGCCAGGACAATGTAGCATCAGTCCCAAGAAGTAAATGGAGGGGTAGCTGTGGTCACTGCTCTCTGCTGCAAGACCTGGCCAAGATTTTCAGCAGTAAGCACCTAATCCATTATTAGGCTGCCTAGTAACAGAGTGATTTTTAGCATGTTTTATAGTCTGGGAAGAGGCATCTGGAAATGTTGTGACAGATGAGGTACTCATGATTCCTAAAGGCTAAGGTCAGATATGGCAATCGTGATAACAGCCCCTGGGTTCTGGTCTGAATGCTTCAAACTGCCAAGACTGCATTTTGTTTTGCATTCTTATTTCAGTTTCGTTCCTGGCTCTCCTATTGGCTTTCCTATAGGATCATAGGATCATAGAATCAGAGAATGCTTTGGGTTGGAAGGGACCTTTAGAGGTCATCTAACCCAACCCCTCTGCATTGAGCAAGGACATCTTCAACTAGATCATGCTGATGATCTTGGGCTACTCACTTAGTATCTTCTTACCTCAAGTCAGTGTTACAAGGAGGAGATCACAACAATTCCCTTCTCTAATCTCTGTATCAAGTCAAAATCAAAGACTACCTTGGGCACTGATGTTTTCCTCATCTTGACACACTTTCTTAAGTGAAAGTACCACTATTTTGGCTATGGTTTGTATAGCTGTGCTGCAGTAGACCAAAAAAACCAAGTTATTCCTTGCATTAAACATGTCAGCATCTTTGCAGCTTTCATGTTATTTATGTTGCAAATTAAGAAAAAGAGTAGGTAGCCGCAGCAATCCTTGATTACTGCAATAACTTTTCTTGTCCCAGCACACACCACAGCACTCACCCAGCTGTCCAAGAGGGTTCATATTGTCTAGAATCAATATTTGACCATCTTTCTCCACATCAGGCCTAAGCAGAGTTGCTTGGATTTGAGTGTTGCTGAAAAGCATCCTCTCCAGCAGAGGTAATGCAGTGGCCAAAACTGGCTACAAACTCCTCATTAATCTCATCTGGGTGCTGGGCTCCTTCTTGCTGCCATGATCAAATGACTAGGAAGACCATCATCTCAGTTCACATAGTAGTGCGATCCTACCTCAAATACGGAATCCCTTTTTGAGGCAGTTAGGTATATAAAAAGACAGACAGACAACTTCTGGTGACTGCCTGGGATTTTTGCCACCACTTAGTTTCAGAATGTCCCACTAGATCTCTTGTTTTATTGGTTTTCTACCTGCATGGCAAGTGATAAGAATTTTTACGACAACATTTTTTGACCTATCAGATGCATTAATCAAAGCACAGTTTTATTACAGATACAGAATTAAAAAGGAAAAAAGCAAAGAACTTAGAACATACAATAGCACCATTACTAATTATCCTGATAAAGTACTACAGACATTTTTATAGGACATTGATGGAGGCGTTGTCATAGACACGAGGCTGTAATGACTTAAGTGATTTTTTGCATCTTTTTAGGCCAGCTTAGAAAATCAGACCACCTTTAAGGGATACAAACCCTGATGTATTTAATTCCACAGCAGCTATAGGTCTGGTCTCTTTGGATTGAGTACTGCAGAAGGCAATGTCCTGATGGTTTACCCCTAGATGGCACTGCCTGGTAGCCTGGCTTCAGCTCACCTCCCATCCTTTCCCTTGATTTCGTAGCCAAGATTTCTACTTCACTCAAAATTGAGTGGAGAACAGGACGACGAGATGAGGGAATTAACTTTCCGCCATGCTTTATTGAAGTGGTAAATATTCCTGTGTCTGATCCTTGCAAGCAAAAAAGCAAATAAGTCTTCAACCAAAGTGTTATAAAGCAGGAATTCCTATATATGTGCTTTTAGATAACGTCTACTTTTTTCTGCATGCAGCGGATATTTATTCTAACAGGGCTCCCTGCTATTAAAGCAGAGGCATCAAGATGGGAAGACGTATTATTATAAACTGGTGATCTCTTTGATTCTCCTGCAATCTTAGGGAACAATGGTTGATTTGACATATTTTTCCAAATTAACTATCTTTCCATTTATATCATCTATATCATGGTACACCTTGCAGTTTGTATTCACAGCTTTAAATTATATATCAATATTTTCAACCAGTTTACACTGCAAATCAGAAACTGCTTGTGAGACTCCTGGTAGCAAAGTGATATCTGAATATTGAAGTTGTTTGGATTACTTTTAATTAAATACATTCCTCATGACAAGACCATAGTTCACCAAACACATGTGAATGTTTAGCTCAAAGTTTCTGATTTGCAGTTCAACAAGATATTACCTATTACTAATTACCCATTCCTAGGTAATTTTGCAATTACTGTAATTATTTGAGTTATAAATTGTTTGCTAGTGTATTTATCGAGAAAACATTTGCAGGACAGGAAAATGCCACTTTTTAAGGGCTAACACTAGATATTGCTCAACCACCAGTAATACTTGCTACAATCCTTTCCTAATACATCCCTAGGTTTCCTTTAAAGCCCACAGAACACACTGTGAGAGAACATGTAGGCACATGCTGCTCCAGCTTTTAGAAGGAAACATCCTTTGCATCTTGTAAAAGCTGGTCAAACATTCCTCCTCATGGTTAGTGACGGTAGCAGAAGGCCCACAATGCTCAGGCTTTATAGTAAATAAATAAATAAAGCTGTGATTTTTCTCCACAAATGTGTCTGGTTTTAATGGGGCTGTTTATCGGTAATGCTGACTCAGCTCCCCTGTCAGTGATTCACCTTTCTCTACATCTCAGCCTGCACAGCCCACTCCAAAATACTGAGCCCACGCCTGTAATCCAGTTACAGGAATGGCCTTCTGGAGTCTCAAAGGACTTCTACCGTCACTTTGCTATTACCAGAAGTGTAATAGATTGTATGTAAATTGTGGGCTAGACTTCTACCCTATTTCAGCTTTTCTCATACAAGCATATTTTCATCACTCTGATTTCCATGGAGGTGATACAACAGTGAACGAGCTACTGCAGAAGCCCACGGACACCCCATATTTGTATATCTATAAAGTTAATTATTTATGAAAGAATAAAAATAGATTGTTAAAAATGTCCTGTTGTCAAATTTTGAAAATCCAAATCATTTGTGCAGCATCCCCTGATTTTAGTTTAGTTCAGGCAGCTCAGACATGACACTGAGCTTTGAGTCATGAAGGGAAAGAGTTAGGAAAGGGTCCGTGTTGATACTGATAAATACACAACTCATTTTTTCACATCTTCCAAAATGCAGCTCTATTCCTTGTCTATCAACCTGCTTGGTAATTTTTGATGCTAAGCAATCTTTTTTAACCTTTTTACTGGAGTTCAGTGTGATAGCAAATACAGACTTGTAACACCTGGATATGGGCTGTAGTTCTTCCATTATCTTCTTCAGCAGTGAACTGCAAGTCAAAAGATTATAAGGCTTAGTAAATCAAGCAGCAGCCTTTCACCTGCCAGACAGATTGCTGTCTTAGTTTAACCTTGCTTTATGTGATAACATTGATTTTAGTGTGTTTCTAAGCAGATATGAATTTGTGCAACCAGAAACTCTTGCACTATGTCCTGGATAAAAGAAGATTGGTTCTGGAGCCTGAAAATTCAGGTCAAGATTTAAAACAAATGATGATTTTAAAGCATAGATGTATATATGTAGGACAGGGTTCACACAGGCACTTAGATGCAGTACAGATACTCCTTCAAAGGAAACGATGTTATTTGTGCATATCAAAAATGAATTTTTATGAAGTCCAAAAAATGTTTTCAAGCTTTGAATACCACTTGCTCAGAAACTCCTTGCCCAATATTGCGTTAAGATACTTGAGCAGCTCCCTGTCATACTTCGGGGATAGCATTCACTAGTCTTAGGATCACATATCCTCTCAGTTATTGGGATGTAACAACCTATGAGTTTGTTTGTGAATCCTAATCTTAGTGTCTTAAACTGCATCTGGATTGAATGATATGGCTTTGGGGTCGTGATATTTGTCCACAGGACTGTATGCTGAACTCCTCTTTGATTCTGTGCCCTAGAAGGGAGGAGACTGATGACTGCGCCCACCTGGGTTCTAGCCTAAGGAATGAGCATTACACAACCAGCACTGCACCAGAGTGCATTCACCCTTTTTTGTTCAGTGTTCATTGACATGTGTTAAAAAGAGTGGATTAATTATGAGATTTCCAATTAAAAGTTTCAAAAAGGTGCTAGTGATTGAAATTCTGGTGTCTGGTAATGAGTGTAGCATCTTCTTGTAACACTTCAGATACTCTTATTACTTGGCCTGGTCAATAAATACCTTCACAGCAATACTGCTATCAGAACAGCAGCAGAGTCTGTAATACAAGGAGCTGCTTTTCTGTGATGAGGACAGAGCTGCAGTTCTCACAGTAAACAGCTCAGGACTAACCTGTTCAGAGGAGAAAACAGTGTCATGCGGTATCGATGAGGGGAGGCAGTGAAGGCTCACAGCTGCAGCACTGGTACCTATCCTGCCTGAGGTTACCAGAGATGGTCTTTACAGAATATCTGGCACATTTTGTCTTCAGCACACTGATTTCACCAACGCCACAGGATTCCGGAAGGAGAATTAACCTGAACATGACTTTGGTATATTTTACTTTCAAAATTATATTTACTTCCTGAATAAGACAGAATGTGAAGTTGTTTGGTCCTATTCAAAGCCAGAGAGTTTCTGTTTGTGTAAATTTGATGAGGCTTTTATAATGCAATTTTGTAAGTTATTTGCTTAATCTTTTGGTGGATTGAGAACACAGTATATAGATCCCTGGCAGGATATATTTTACTAATTTGAGTATTTGTAAATCTTGCCTGTAATAACACTTTTTTAGCCACAGACATACTGGTTGAGGACAAAAAACCTAAAACATATTTGTTAAGCCCTCTCCCTGTTCCACAGGCATCCTCCGGCCCCCAAAGTAAACTGAAGTATATCCAGAGGTCAAATGCAATTTGTGTGAGTGCTTCAGCTTGCTGAGCAGAGGCGATGCCATCCCTACCTGCAGAGCCCAACACTGGCTGCTGCACTTTCTTCCCCACAGGTGCTGCAAAGAGTTTAATCCAAGTGTGTCTGAGGCCTCCGCAAGCAGCTTGACCTCTGCTCAGAAGCTTTAAATAAAGTTGGGATACTTCCCTTTAAAAGGAGGAAAGCGACAGAGAAGAAAACAGAATTCAATGAAGCTTTTCAAGAAATGATGATGATAACACAATAAAAAGAGATGTCCTGAGGAAGATGCTGTTGAGAGGCACTGGTAAAATGGGACTTACAGATAACTTTGTGGCTAGATATCTATCAGACTTGCAGCAAAAACAGAATAAAGCCCCTGACAGAATTTTACCCTAATGGCTGATATTTAATAACTCATTTTTTTCTGGCACCTGCAGAATGCCTATGGGGATATTAGCTATTTAACAGAAATGCTGACAGTGATTAAAAATACAAAAAGGCAGGCAGAGAACCAGAGGCAGAGAAAAAAATTCCGTAGTTTTGGGTCATGTTTCGGAGAACACAAAAGTGCGGGAATGACTTCACTTTTTCTGTTAGGAATGGTCCTGTGCTAATGTTCAGCCAGGCTCAGGAGGTGTTTCAGAAAGTGCTGGTTGGCCCAGGCCAAAGTCGTGCTGAAGACCAGGGCCTCAGTGGCATCAGAGCACTCCTGTTGCTGGTTAATTCACTAACAACGATACAGTGTTCACGCCAGTTCCCTTCCCTTGCCAAAATAAGGTAAGGGAAAGACCTGATGCTGGGTTTACCATAATAGGTTTAAAGGAAGTTCCTCTCAGAGACAGCGGAATGGAAAAACCTTCTGTATGGGCTTCCACTTGCCTGATCTTACACTACCTTAATTTTCAGCCCTCTGCTAATATTAAGAAATTTGTAGGTGTCATGAGGCAGCAGTTTCTGGCAGGGACACAGTCACAGAGGTATTCCCACTTCAGGTTTTTCTCACTGTTTCATTTTGCTCCACTGTGAGGAATACTAATTTGCTTAAACTTGGGACCTAAGAGGGGAGAAATGGCCTTACGCCCTCCATAGCTGTCTTAGTCTATCGCTTCTCGGCCTTTTGGCTAAGATCAAGTGTAGTGTAGTAAGACCGCTTCCATACCTCCACCACCTTCTCCTCGCCACATTCACATCCATATCTCTCACAGTGAGAGACTCAGAGGTTGCGCAGAACACACCAGCACAGGACATGTAATTGAAAAATATTTTCCTCCATCACAGAAATTCCCTGGACCAGCTTCACCCTGGGACACTCAGGAAATAGTCACAAATAATGGCAATGATTATTTTTTTTGCAAGCTGCTCAATAAATCACACAGAATCTAGGTCTTCAAATTCAAAACCTTTTGTTCTGGATTGCAGAAATTAGGGTTGCGACAGAAATGCTGTTCCTATTTTTGAAAATAAAGTATTTCAAGATATCAGCAATATTAAATCAGTTCATTCATTTTCTTTCATAAATTGTTTGAACAATCTCTATTTATCTTTAAAATCCTGAAAATTCTTATTAAGACTTGTAAGGTATCTGGCAAATCAACTTCTAACAAACAATCAAAAGTACGGAAAGTTTATCAGTATCGCTCTGCACAGTTTCGTAGCAAATCTTCATGGTTTATAATTCACAGTTCAAGCTGTGTCCATGCCTGGAGGACTGCCTGTTTCACACCTCTTTTGAGCCATCAGGGGAATCGTGAGGGCCTGGGGTGCATGTGGGACCCTCACAGTTCAAACCATTTACTCCCCACAGAAACCGCTGTGTGTCTGCCGTGAAGTCTTTGAGTCGGTCAGATGGCCAGTAAACACGGTACAGTGGCAGACCCCAGCCTTTGATGTCTTGTCTGTGAATATTTTCAGGTATTAATGTTTAAGACCTATGGAATTAGAAGGATATTTTTCACATTTTCTCTAAGGAAAATATAAGCGAATGGTGTTAGTGAGCAATCTCCAGCATTTCACTCGAAACTATTTACCTTGTGAAGAAGCATTATCCTGTTGAAAGAGCTACAGATCAATTCAGAATTTTTTGCCTCCGTTAAAAAATTGTGTGCCTATAGGCTCAACATAAGTGTTATATGTATCACAAACATTTCAGGTCTGAAATATCTTTTGTACAAAATGTTTATAGGCATGTATGGAAAGTCTATAAATACATGCCAAATATATTCAATAAACATGTAGGAGCTCAGATCAACACTTGAGAAAATTCTATTCATCTCTCTTGAAAGACGGATTAATTTTTTGATAAAGATCTAAAATACTTTTCAATGCTTTCATGGCAAGAGGCAGAGAATCGGTAATTTGCTGGTGAAAATTTTGAATGGCTATTTGTTCATGGCTATTTATACACTTTTGCTAAATAGAGCTATACAGAGCTAGGCAACTAAAAGCCACAACCGCGTATTACACTGCGGTCTTTCACACAGCTAGAGCTGAATCTGAGTGTACATCACAGACATATTGCCAGCTAGGATTGCTTCACTCGTTGTATAACCCCGTTATCTACAGCCAAGGTATCAACCGTGCTGGCTCCTGTACAGTGGAGCTTTGCCTGCTTCAGTAGTAATCCGGAAACATGCTGCAGACGGAGGATTTGCAGTGCCAGGTCACCTGGCTTTTCGCTACCTTGGAAAGGCATCAGCTTAATGAGCAACAACACCCTGCTTTTCGCACGTCTGTCTTCAAAGTAAAATGCATGGCAGTGGCTGCAGCGATTATAGCAAGGTGCTGACCACCAAAATGCTCCTCCAAAAAAGAGCAATCCCCGCAGCAGCTTCCTTTTAAACTGATTTGTCTGGGCCAAATAGCTATAGATGAACATGAATTTATCTGAAATCTCCTGGTAAATAATACTAGTGAGAAGAAGCAGAAAGGATCGTGTTCTCCAAAGAGCGGCTGGAGTAACAGACCTTCATCCTGCCTGCCGATGTCTCAGGTGTCCTGGCACTGCTCAGGGCACAGAAAAAGGATGAAAGGTTTGATTCCCTCCCATCATGATTTGCCTCATAGTAGAAGCCTCGGGCGTGAGGCATGACTCTCTAGAAGTCAGTGGGTGCCAGTGTTACTGGTTCATTGGGCAACTGCTCTACACAGCACAGATAATTAAACATTTTGAAGAACAAGGCTCACCACATCAGTAACCCAGTACCAAAGGAGGTGTTGCACCTAGCAGGGAAATAGATGACTTGTAGGCATTGCTTCAGCTGGAGGCAAGCATGAACACTAAGCAGTGGCTGAAACCCAGACGAAAGTCTGTATGTTTTCATTACTAAATGTTTCTGAAAGACCAGAGCTATATATATATGATGTCCCATTGTTGTAGTTGCATTAAAAATAAATATGCTACTTCACAAAACAAAACAAAACAAAATAAGTTTTAATAGTTGAAAAAGAGCAGAAGGTAACACTGTTCTTTGTGAAAGCATTTGGCGTGACTGTAATGCTTAGATTTGCAAAGCCAGTGTATTTATAGAAGCCTAATACGAAAAAGAAAGTTAAGCCCAAGCCTGATTCCTTCATCTGAACTTTGAAACTGAGGTCAGAAAATTGCAGTGTCAGTCAAGGGAGATGCCTGAGAGGGTGACCAACAACGGCACTCACAAAGCTCCTGTCTTCTGGAGGGAGTTGTCAGCCCCCAAGATCTGTCACAGGCTGCTGTGCTCTGTCACCAAACTTTTAACCAAAAATGTGATAAGCTACCCCAGCTCTGTGGGACAGCTGCAAGCACTTAGGAGATTGCCTGGGAACAGTACTAGTTTGTGCACCAGCCTCTGGGAATCACTGGGCGCTGTATGGGGCTTTCCTTCAGCAAGAGCTGCACTCCACAATGTGGCCCACTGCCTGAAAAAAGCCAACGAGGGAAAAAAAAAGCCTGCAAGAGAAACTCAGTGAATGAGGATAAAACAACAAAGGGAAAGGGAAAAACCTGTGGTCTGGGTGAAGCTAGCTACTCAGCCACAGCATGAAAACTGAGGCCAGTGTAAGGAGGAGAATAAAAATGATTCCTTGCAATAACTTCCATGTTGCAGTCTCTGGCTGAGACTTTCAGATCTGTCAAGAGTTTTAATTAGCATACAGAATGCTGATATTTATAGATTTGAAATAATTGTCCATGGCTGAGTAGAAGAAGTAAACTGATTATGATCCAGACTGATTTTGGGCTGGGAATGTTTATAAATATATAAAGTTGGTATTTAGAAGGCCTGAATTCTTTTTCTTTTAACAAATCACTGATCTTCAGCAGAAGGTGCTTTAGAAAGCTAACAGAAATCAGTCTTGGTAAGTCTTCTACTGGCTCACTTAAAAAAAAAGAAGGTTTAGTGGCAGATGTTTCTCAATCTTGGTATTTAATGAGAAGCAGGAGTGTCAGGCAGCAAATATGTGCATGAGGGGATAACGGCATCAGCTGTTTAAATACAATGGATTGAACATAGTCAAAATAGTGACACACTATTAGCCAAATACCACTGTGTTCCTGGAAGGAATAGTCTGCACAAGTGTGTGTTACTACTTTTGTGTGAAAACATCCCTAAATAACTTTTCACTGCACACCCGGAAGCACACCAAGCACGTGAAGTCGCTTGGCAGCCAGGCAGCCCTAGACCTACTGAGCAGCTCCTGCTCCCAGAGATGTTGCACAGATTTCCCTGGGAGCGGGAGTTGATGTTTTTCATTATAGAAAACCTCGTCATGACTTTTTCAGGGATGCACCCTCCACAGTTTGATTCTCTACACACCTTAAAACATAAGAACATCTGAACTGGGTTCAGACAAGGAGTGTCTACCTTGGTCCTAAGAACAGGTTGTTTACTGAGTATAAGCAGACAAGCAATATTTCTTTAGTTATCTTCTCTGCTCACAGAAAGCTGCAGATTAGAGGTTTCCTGAGGAAGATTTGGCACCTATATCTTTATACTGTGATGCTTTAATGGACGTTTGTTTCTCTTTTCATCTAATCTGCTTTCAAACTGATTTTTAACTTGGTATCTAAAATGTTTTTTTTGGTAATGACTTTACTTGCTGTGCAGTTTGACAAAGTCTGGCTTGCTTTGTTTCGAACTTGTTGCAGAATATTTCTGTTTGGTGTGCCCTGGTTTAGTTCATCTTGCTCGAAAGCCATTCTTCTTGCTCTTGTTTGTGTCTTTTCTGTATCATAAATGTGAGGCAATCAAAACCCAGAATGCGGGAATGTAATGGAGTTTATGTGTAATTATAATGACATTTAAAGGCTGAGTCTCTACTCCTTGCCTGACAGTACTTTCTGTTTTCATTTTGAATTATAGTGAGTATTGAGATATTACATTTTCATAAAACAACCCACAATAAATCCATCTTTTGACTACGTAATAGTTAATGTCAGGGTTATTTTTCTCAAGCGCATTTCTTTGCAGCTGTCAACAATTGTTCAGTATCACAATATAATTCTGCAGCTCTTTGTGATCAGCTTTGTTTCTAACTACCCTAAATAATTTTGTAAAGTCAGAAAACTTACATATACTTATGTTTTACAATCATCTTACATAACCCCTTTCCTGGCTCATTTATGAATATACCCAGCAGTACAGATCCCCTCACAGCACTTTCGAGACTGACCATTTCTTTCTGTCCTCGTTCCTATCTTTTAGCTAGCTATTACTCTTGCAGAGGGCCTTCTCTCTTTACCTGATAGCAACCTACTTTCTCTAAGAGCTTTTAGAAAGTTATATTATCGAAAGGCTTTCTGAAATCCAAGCCCAGTAAATAAACTATATCAGTGATAAGCCAATGAGTCCTCCATGTGCTAAAACAGGTTTGAGACCCAGTACTTCTTCCTGCAAAATCAATGTTAACTCTCCCGTACTAAGTCATATTGATTCATGTATACTGCTAGTGATGTTATTTATTATAGCTTCTACTAATCTGCCCAGTACAAAAGTACAACTTCCTAGTCTATAGTTTCTCAGATTCCCTAGGAGTCCTTATTAAAAACTAGCATTATATTTGCTGTCTTCCTCTCCTTCTGTACTGAGGCCAATTGAAGTGATAGGTTATAGACCACAGCTGAGAGCATGATCATTTCTAATCTGAACTATCTAAGACCCACTGGGTAAATGCTGTCAGCACTGACAATGCTCTATTGGGTTTTTTCCAATTGTCCTAAAATGTCTTTTGCTGACTGTTCTGACTCAGATGTTTCCCCTACTCTGCCTCCTGTAAAGAAAGGCTGAGAGGTAAAACCAGACCCAGGTTTTGCCATACTGACTGCTGATGCAAATATTGCATGTAGCTTTTCTGCTACTTTTTTATCTTCCTTGAACAATCCTATTACACCTCAGCTAGGCTGTGGTCCTGCAAGTTTTCTAACAGATGTGCCATTTCTGATATGCCTGGATAAAGTTTGTTACTAACATTTGTATCTTTAACTAGCTGTTCCTCAAACTTGTTCTGACCCATCTTGCAATAGTTTTACATTCAGCATGCCAGAGTATATGATTTTTCCAGTTTTCATCTTTGGAGACTGCTTCCACATTTTATGTGTTAGTTTCTTACTCCCAGAAACATCTTTGCTCTGCTACAAGACCCCACATTTGTTCTTGACCTTTTGAACTTCTTTTGGACAGGAACATATTTACTGTGAGCTTCTAATCTAATGCTTTTATGCAACCTTCCTGCCACCTCCAATCATTTTCTTCTCTTAGCAGGACTTTTTCATTTCCTTCAAAGAAATTATATCATTTTTATGCCATTCCTGGTTTAAAGCTAAGAGATACTGGAGTGTGGGCCTAAGAGCTTTTCCCCTGTCTTTTAGGGGGCTTTTCTCCGTTCTGCATGGCTGCTGAATACGAGTACTTTGAAGTCAGCATTACAAGGTAGTAATTTAATAGTGCTTCACACTAGGACCTGTGAGCTGATCCCATGAGGAGTACATCAAATTATGCTTAACTGCTTGTGGGTTTTCTAACCAGCTGCTGCAAGAGATAGTAGCTTTAAAACACCTATGATGTCCAAAAATGTAGCTTCACCATAACATCCCATTGGGGCACATACCTTGGCATGGAGGTGCAGAAGGAAGCAAGGAGGAATAAGACCTGTCTTTTCTTAGTATGTTTTCTGCCTTTGTGGCTTCTCTAATAACTCCTTTAGCAGTCGCAGTCCAGGTGGTCTCTCCCCTGGGTGATTGCAGGACAGCTCCACAGTCTACGCCTCATGTAGGCCTGAAATTGCAGCTGCTGGGGATCCTGTGCAATCACCAGGAATGCGTTGACAGACAATGTTGTGTACTATTCAAGCTCACTCATCTCCTTCCAAACTTTCCTTAATGTATAGCACCTCTCCTCTGCTGGAAAAAGCCATTCTTTAATTCTTCTTCTCTCATATAATTTATATTCTGTTCTTTCAATTTTCTAAGATTATCTGCCTTGTATCAGGTCTACTGAGGTGCCCGCATACCAATAACCACATTTTCTTAATATCTCTCTGTGGTGCTATATAGACCCCTTTGATATATAGACTTGTTTATGTATATAAACAAGCTTAGGCTTTTTTAGTAAGCATTGTGCTGTTTGGAGCTTAGGCACTCCAGCAGCAGGTTTTTAAGCTTTTCTCCCAGAAGATAGTTCAGTGCCAGTGGTATTCCCCAATGCATTTGCAGGAATGCCTGCTTATGCCTACAGATAATGCCTTTCCCTTTAAAGAAAAGAAAAAAAAACCCTTGTGAGCTCAGCATGTATCTAGATCCGAATGCTTACTGCCCTTCTGTGAGACAAAGGATATTCTAATTCTTCAGCTTCTAATCTGTATTATCCTTCACGTCTATATCACTGTGTCTTTTCAAACTGTGCTTGAAATGAACTTACAGTGTAGGGTCTTCAAGAGAAACAAATTTAGTCAAAACATTCAGGGAAGAGTGTGGCCATACTTTGTCCCAGTAAAATGAACACAACATAGAAAGCAAGAAGCAGGCTTTTGAATTCAAGGGAGAAGGATTTCTTGGTGGGTTAGGTATAGAGTTATAAGAGACTTAAAATCTGGTGTATAGGTGTAAGATAGAGAAACAATCAAGGGTGAGAGTAGAAAGAGAAAGTGAGACCTAATATGTAACAGCAAATTGCAGCTACTTGAGGTGTAGAAATGTGAATGTAGCATGCTGAAGCATGAGGAGCTGCAGGAAGGTCTCAGAGACAGCATGAGGAATAGCATCAGTGCTACCGAAAGCACAGGGGACTTTAAGAGCTTTCTTTTCAGAAGGGAAGAAGTAGATAGCAAGGAAGTAATGAAGGTGAATACTTACTACTGTCTTCAATCATTTTACTAATTTCATACACTAGAAAGCATGGCATGAGACAAACAAACAACATTAGAAGGTACTGAACTTCTACCTCATGAAAATGAGAAATGATCAAAGCGCAAAGCAAAGCAATGATTGTTTCATTTCCTCGATTATTGCTGAAGAACCTGACAGAAATCTTCAAGAGAAAGATTTCTTGAAAAAATCTTCATGGCTATTTGCTGGGCGATAAGAGTTTCCAGTTGGCAGCATAAAAGAGAAGCATCATGGAAAGACATGGAAGATGCAGTCTCTGCTGTCTCGAAGACAGGAATATGAGAAGAGTTGTATGCAGAAGTGAAACTAAAGGGTGGACATTAAGGGGTGACAAGTCAGATTTGAACCTGACACGGAAAGCGAGAAGACATTAGCAGAGATGTGTCGGAAGGAAAATAGCTTAGCCTGAGTGAATAGAAAGTGGTTTTGTAGAGTTTGGAAAGAAGTTGCACTCAGCTGCTTGCTAGAAACACAGCACTCTGTTCATGATGTATGACCATTTTGGGGAGTGGGTGCAACCATGGGTATGGGCATACTGAAGATGTAGGAGGAGAAGAAGCACTCATGTTTCATGCTTTTACACAATCACACTGTGTGCTCTTGTGTTGCATCCTTGGCAGACGTTTTGCTCCCCAGAGGTGGAGCACCTTCAGCAGAGGTAGTGTCCAAGAGGTGGTGAAGGAGAGGTAGCTCTTCTCCTGGCCACCTTTTAGCACGCACAGCAAAGCTCGACTTGGATGGAGTTGCTCACCATACATGCGTCACTACTTCAGTTTAGCAGAGATCTCCTGCTGGGTTACTCGGCTGAGATGAGCTGGGTGACCTTCTGGGGGCCAGTAGTGCCCTCACCTGCCCGACCACTGCATGGGCTGATGAGAAAGGGGCTATCAGATGCAGCCTCTGCTTCAGACAGATAAAGGAGAAAGTAGCAAGCTTTAATCCCAATGAATGGATGCAAGAAGTCAGATAGGTGATAAGCTAGGGGAAATATAAAATTAATGGACTACTTTGTCCTGTGTGGGGTTCAAAACCAAGAAAACAATCCAAAACTGCATCCTGTAGTTGACACAACATTTTATTTAAGAGACTGTAGAGCACTCTCGTGCAGTTTACAAAGGAAGGCAGGGCAGTTATTTCCTCAGTGGTGCTTATATTCCAGCCTGTCATTTTGTTCAATCTGTTTATGATTAGGTCTGTGAACACTATACCTGTAGCAAAACCTAAATATATGCCAGTAGCTTTTTGCTGACACCGTAATTTTCAGTGGATGAAACAAAGTTAATGCTGAAAAGTATCTTAAACAATGCAATTTTATTTTTAGGTATATGTTTATCTAAAGAAGTTTAGTTTTCAAAGTAGATAATATTTGTTTTACAAACATCTAGTGAAGAATGTCGCTAGGTTGTTTCCAAAGGCTTGATAAAAATGAAGCAACATGTAGGTCTAATTCAGACATCCTTCCTAATACACTCATACTGTTGATTTTCTGTCTGATCTTGAAAATTTTTTATTAACACAGCTTCCATTGAAGCCCCAGGGCACTGGCCACTCCAGAATCCCACCAGGGATGTATCTGTCAGGAGAACCTGGGTGCCAACGTGCAAAATGGAGACTGATCATGACAGAAAGAGACTATAAAGACAACTTTCCAGGAGGAGAACTGACATCTAGATAAATCTAGACCAACAAAACCAAAAAATCTACTGAAAATCATTGGCTAGCTGGTGGGCTATAAAAGCTGAAATTAAAGAAATGGTTGGCTTGTCTCATTTTCCCAGCAAAAGGATTAGCTGGCCTGTGAGCACTGAGGGGAAAAAAAAAAATAAACCAAACCACCAAAACCCTCTTACTTTACTCATTTCCACTGAGAGCTGTCTGATTAGGATTGACAAATAGGCAGTAGAGTTTGGCTGACATTTTTGTTAGGAATTAGAAGAGGAAGGTGACTGCTAATGCCACCATTTTCTCTTATAATGTAGGGATGGAGGCCGATAGGAAGAATGTTCTTGTCAAAAGAACAGCTCTCATAATTCCTGCTGTGGTTGTAGCCTGCCGTCTGATCTTGAGTCAGAGGGAGCCTGTTACATCCCTTTACACAATTTCTGCTACCATGCAGCCATTACCAGGAGAATAACTGATACTGCAAATTTTTAGTTGGCAAAGGCAGTAGAAGTTTGACATAATAAAAGTCTAGTTGTAATTTTCCACTGTACCCATAGTTAGTACTCAATGGATTTGAATGTGCTGGTTCTCTTTACCTGAAAACAGCACAGAATATTTCAGTTCAGTTTCTCCAGTCTGAAATCTGTCTGACGGAAAGGATTTATTTCTGGATCAGTGTTTTGTTTAGGTTTTTTTCATACAACCACAAAATGCATGCAAATAAGAAAAGAAAAACTTTGCATGTTGGATCAAATACTCTGGATATAAAAAGTAAATATCACCAACCTTTTGTTTTCACTTTAGAATTCAGAATGAAATACTGTTCTGTTAAAATAGGTACTTCTGCCTGCAAACCAGGCTCATTCGAAGTATGTTCTCAGTGAATCATGGTGACATACATCGTCAGTGACAGCAGATGAGACACATGAAGGAATGTTTTTGTCCAGCCAGCACTATATAAAGTCTTTTCTCAGTGAAGGACATCATCACTGTCAGGTGAGGAGAACAGCCATGCCCTCCCTGTCAGCAAGGGCTGCAGGGAAGTCTCTGGGAAGCGGGATCAGTTGACTTCCTCTGCTGCAGCTACACACATGGGTACCACTGGACAAATCACTTACCTTCTCTTGCTCTGGCTTCCTCAGCCACAAAATAAAGACACCAATTTTTCCATATTTCACAGAAATCTTTTGAGGTTTAGAACAGTAAAATGTTGAGATATCCTGATACCTTCACAATAGGCCATGTGAGTGCATAAAATGGATGTTACAGCAACAGAACCTTTTCAGCCCTGTGAGTTACCATCATTGCGCTAACGATAAAACAACCAATCTCCTCGTCAGCAGGAGAGACAGCACTATCAAGAAATCTGTCATTTCCCTGCTGTAACAAGAATGTAAAACTGTCAAATCAGAGTATCTCCAGGTTGGGTTTGAAATTGAAACACCAGATAAGAGCATCTTAGGTGAAACACAGGAGGTTCCTGCTTGAGCATCAGGAAACACTTTTTCACTGTGAAGGTGACCAAGCACTAACACAGGTTGCCCAGAGAGACTGTGATGTCTCCATTCTTGGAGATATTCAGAAGCCATCTGGACCATGGTCCTGCACAATCGGCTCTAGGTGGCCCTGCTTGATCAGGGTGGGGTAAATCAGATGACCTCCAGAGGTCTCTGCCTACCTCAGCCATCTTGTGATTCTGTGAGATTTCTGTAGTAGATGTCAGATCTGGAAAAGACAGCAGCAGATTTCCAGTGGTCTTCAGTTAATAAAGTTAACTGATGGAAAAGGCTGTGTATAGTTTTCCTTCAGGAACAAAACAAAACAAAACAAAACAAAACATTTGGAGAGATGCAGTGTGGTATTGGCTGGAGAATCCTAGCAATTCTGGTATCAGAAGTGGGATTTTGAAAGGTTGTTCTGTATTTGCCAAGAAACAGAGACATGCAGATTTAACTGGATATGGAGATTTAGGAGATTTTATGACTCTTCTGCAATCACTGTATTCTAAAAGCAGATGAACATTTCATACCCGTAGGAACTGAACTACTGGTCTCATTATCATTGCAAAGATAATCACCATTCCCCTCTATCTGTACAGAAATCTTTTCTTGGAAAAGAATATGTTTTCTGTAATCTAAATGATTTAGAATACTGAGAAAAGGGTTTGCTCAGATTGCATTTTGCCTGAAGATTTTGTGTCATCATTGCAAGTCCCGCAATGTAATGTTTTGTAGGTGCAAGTAATTTAAGAATTTTACATCCACATGAAAACAAAGCAAGAGAGAGCGAGCTCTTCCTGCTACTGTGGCAAACTTCATACATATGCAATATGAATGCTGTGTCTTTGACAGCAAAGAGTAAAATTATGCAAAGAGTAAATTTACTCTTGGCTTAATGGTTGCCAATAATGTGACACTGACACTTAACAATAAGCTAAGTATTGTAAGTATTGATATTTGACAATTAAAATGTTGATACTGGAGGCAGATGCCTAATGGAGGTAGCTCAGGCATCAGTTCTCTCCAGTGGCTGCTCCCTGCAGATGTGCTTCGCTCCACGGGTGCATCTCCACATGCCCTTGCATCTCAACCCAGGGCACACAAGACATATAGCAGATATCATAGCATGGTGCAGATCCCAGCTGCTTGTTTTAAAGACCTGTGAAATATCTGCATTTCATGGATTGCTTGGAACCCTGGATGTTATTAAGAACACACAGCTGACTGCAGGCAGTGTGGGAAGCTGTGGCAGGACATGCAGCGCACAGTGACTCTGACCCATCTGCTGTTGGATGATGAGCAGACATGTCCTATGCACTACATCCCAGCAAAGAGGCATGGAGGCGAGCCCACATGCAGGTAACATTTCCAAATATCCCTCACTAAGGTGTGCTGAGTGGCTTAAGATAGTGGAAGGGATTTTATTACTTCCAGGTGTGCAGGAAGAGATTTCTCCAGGTCATGGGGAAGATGCTCTATGTCTTGCAACACGAGAAAGGCTGTGATGTTGTGTCCCAGCATGGATAGCCTCACCAAAAACTCCACACAGGAACACTTTGAGGAGGGGTCTGGTGCGAGAGCACCATTCAGGCTCACCAAAATTATCTCACAGTTTGGTGGTTTAGGAAACTGAATCTTACTGAATGTCAACAAATTTGAGCTCTTAAGTTGATTATGTACTCTGCTCTGCAGAGGACCAATCGCTCAGTACAGTCCTTTGATGTTAGTTCTGCTTACTGGCATACTTTGCAATCTTATGTCATAATTAAAGAAGTCTACTCTTATTATTAAAAAATATCTGAAAATAACCTGTGTCAGATCAGAAGCAAGGACTTCCTGGACTGTAAATGGACAGAGATACTCTACTGGGACATTGTTCTTTTAATCTGAGCATTTCATAGAGAAAGAATTGCTCTTACATTTGGTGACTGTCCAAGGGACAGGATTTCTATATATATAACTCACCTAATTCATAACCATGCAGCTTAATATGTACTTGTTATCTAGGGGATTGAATTTATGTACCTAACTCTTTGTAACATTAATTGCTCTGTTGTAGGTCGCAAGGTAAATCCTCTGTGCATAGGGAAGAAAATAGCTTTCTCACTACCTTGAAATCAGTTGAACACAAATTTATGCAGAGAAAAATTCTCTCTTGATCGCATAGGGCTAAAATATAACTTCAAGGCTTAGCTCAAAGAGAGAGTAATGCAGAACAATCTGTCCCAGAGGGAGCAATGTGAGGCCTTCTGCTTCTTGGAAATGCTTGGAAACAATTCAGTGTCTGAAACTCTCACTGTGCTATAAGAAGAATATACCTGCCTACAAAAGGCAGACAGCCCATGCCTTTCTCACTGACATCTTTGTTTTGTAACCTATATGATTAAAGAGAGCCTTTCTCCTCTCAGATGGCATTGACATCTCGGGAAACATCCCCTGTAGGGCACTAGGGGACAGAGCACGTGTGGAGAGTATCTTTCTTTGACCACAGTTTCTTTCGTTAAAGGTTGGCCTTTGCAAAAGCCCCTCAGAAACAAAAAAGATAAGGTGTCCTTTCCTATTGCATCCTCTCCCTTTTCATACTTTCCCTTTGCATCTCCATGTAAGGATCAGGGAGACTTCAGCTTACAGAGATTCTCACGTATTCACAACATTCTTTAAAAGTTGTGACAAAAAAGAATAACCCCTCATAGAGCAAAAGCAGAATAGTGGAGGTGACAGAAATTAGAAAATTATCCACATTTCACTTGGACTCTTTTGGGACCCTTAGTCACCTTTGTCTCTTCCACATGACATCCACACACAGAGCTTTACAGAGGGAGTAAGAGGCACAGTAAATGAAAAAGGACAGACTCTTCCTTCCTCACTGCCTTTTAATTTCATAGTATGCTACAGTGACTCATGTCAGAATTAACTCCAAAATCCACATTTTTAGTTTTGATTTTAGCATACAAAAATGACAGATATTCTTAACAGATCTTCTTTTGCAGGAAGTCAGAGAAGAAGAACATTTTGAGATGATTAAATATTTGCTGCTCCATGTAAGGAGTTACAGCAAGTCAATTAAAAGAACTGGTTAAAAATAGCTTTCCCTTGATAAAGGAGAGATTTCTCTCATTAGGACACTTTGCTACGTTCTATAACCTTACAAGGAAACAGCATTATCAGCTAAACTGCCCTGGTTTACTTTCTTTTGTCTAATTCTGTAACACCCACATGTCTTGCACAGGAACCAGCTCTGGCAGGTGCAGTGGAGTGTTTTACTAGTAATTGTCCTGGGACCCAATGTAGATGAAGGTAAAGAAACTGTATCCTAACTCAGGGGAAAATGAAAAAATTATCTGTTTAGAAAAAAGGCTTATGCTGTCTGGGGACAAAAACCAAACCAGGGATAGCTCTGCTGAGGCGAGAGAGATAGCCCATTTAAAGCAGTGGAGAAAGTAACTTGTGTGAACCAATATGAATACATGGAAATTTGGGGAGCTATGGCCCTTGAGAGCACTCCTTGATCTATGTCCCTTGAGACGTGTCCTGAAGTCTTCTCAGAACAGAAGACTGCACTGAGAATGACTCCAGGATGCACAGATGAAACAGGAATCTAGGCATACAAGCCGGTAAGAGTCCTTGCATCATCAGATCCACTAACTCATTCCTGCAGACAACCAAGTTATACCTCTCTGTTCAGTTTGTAAAATCCATCTTCCAACTAATCAGACTCTTGGACCATGCTTAATTTTCCAGTGAAGCTACATAGTTTGGTGTTAATACTCATTGGAGTTGTTCAAAGTTACAATTTATGGAGCAAATACTTTTTAATATTTGATTTTGTACTGAATGGGGCAAAAGAAAATGCCCTGTTTCTGGATGAGATTAAAACAGAAAGCTTGAAGTACTTGATTTTTACTTTACTGAATAATGACCCGCAGTTTCTTTAAACCACAGCAGTATATCATAAGATTTGTAGTGAAAAGCACCTCGCGATCCCACAGTGTTCTGTGAGCTGGGCTCCTTCGCCGGACTATATATGCCGTAATACAGCACACACATACAAGCAATTCAGGTACAGATTAATGCTCAGCTGACATGAGGCAGATAATTTCAATTCTATTTTCTTAATAAAATATTTTTTGTGTGTGGTCAGATATTTCCTTCTAAAACTGAAATCACAGAATCACAGAATCACAGAATCACAGAATAGTAGGGGTTGGAAGGGACCTCTGTGGGTCATCTAGTCCAACCCTCCCGCCGAAGCAGGGGCACCTACAGCAGGCTGCACAGGACCTCGTCCAGGCGGGTCTTGAATATCTCCAGTGAAGGAGACTCCACAACCTCCCTGAGCAGCCTGTTCCAGTGCTCCATCACCCTCAGAGGGAAGAAGTTCTTCCTCATGTTCAGACAGAACTTCCTGTGCTTCATTTTGTGCCCATTGCCCCTTGAAATCGAATATTTCTTTCACAGCATTTCAGCTTAGCAGGAAATGTAGGATCTCTCTTCATGGTAGCTTTGCTGCTGCTGAGACCCACTGAGAGGGAAGTTTGAAAGGTGGAAATTGCAGGACGATGTGCAATGCTCGTAAGCTTATTGATGGAGCTGAGAGTCCTGTGGGGGCTTGAAATTTCTTTCTTAAAATCTGTGGGCTAAAAGTCCCCTGTAGACAAGCAAGTACACTGAAACGAGCATGTGTGAGGATCCTGCAGCTCAGAGAAGCTGCCTTTCACATCATGCTGTGATCACCCGTACATGCTCCACCTGCAACGCCTTGCTGGGCAATGCCTTGCTCCACCCAGCTCCATCACAAAGTTTTTGGCCATAGGGTTTGAGTGACTTTGGTTTCTGAGCCAAGCCCATTCTCCCTGTTAGCTGGTGCATGGCATACAGGCTGAGAACCACTGGCCAGGAGAGAGAGTAGCAAATGAGAAACTGAGTTTTAAGTTTGCCATGCACACAACAGCTCAGCTCAAGCCAAAAAAACCCAAGTCCCTTCTGCGAACACTTAGCACTCAGTTTATCATTGCTCAGGCTACCCAGGCACAGCTTGCATTTAGGCAGTCGCTCCAGGATGGACATGCTGAAGAAGATCTCCTGGGGTGTCCTGCTTGACCAGATCTGCCATGGCCTATGGGCCCCACTCCTGTACCACGCACACAGAAGTTAGCTTTAGGAAAGGCTTTAAAAGCAAGATTTTTTAGAAATTTAGAAAAACTTGTTCTTCCATCATCAACCAGCTGAAGGGACTGGGCTAGAAGCAGACCACATCCTCCTCAGGACTGGCAGGATGTTGTCATATTCCCCCGGAGATCTTAAGAACATCTTGCTCTGTCTTGAGCAACAGTTGTCAAAGTAGCTGTACATGTACTCACCTGTGGTTGGCAGAGAGCTTTTTAGACATGTCACATAAACAAAAAGTCTCTTTGACCCATACGGGTTTTCTGTCTTCTCTGTGCATGGAGACTTTGCTGTAGAGCTCATGAGAAAGCATTATATTTCTGCCCATCAAACAACCAAGAGCAAGCATCTGCCTTTCCTGTTGTTACAGAATATTGCCATGTTTTCATGTGAAGAAAACAAATACATATTTCATCTTCAGAAATATGTAATTATTTTACATTTCCCCAGTTCCTCTTTATACAGTTCTTGGCAAAGCATAGGAGCACACTTAGCACACTTACTTATTTCCAGTCTGTGTTTATGAAGTCTTGGAAAAGAGCCACACAAGAATTGCAGCTATCTAGAATTATGATTCCAGGGCCAGGATGTCTTTCCCTGTTCCATCAGCACACAGCAGCTATAAAGCTGTCTTCACCACCCTTCTCCTGGGGATTTTTCTTACATGAATCCACAGTTTAACGTAATTGTTCTGGATAACAAAGCACACCAATCCCAAAGTCCTGCAGCCTCACTTAGAGGCATTCTCTGTGCTGTTTACTTGTTGTCATATCATCAGATTTTGTTTCTCACAGATTCCAGTGCTAAATGTTACAATAGCTTTTAGTTTTTGGAGGATATCATCAACAAACTGCATTCTCCTCCTAGCAGGAGAAGATGTCTGAGCAGTTCTGATGCATGTCAGCTCATGCAGTATATCATTAAGAAGCCTGTAAAAAATTGTTTCCAGGGCTATTCTTCTGGATCAGCAGTTTGCAAACAAATTTTCAGATACAATTAAAATGTTTTATTTCCCCACAGGCCTGAGGATAATAAATGAACGAATCCCTGTACTCGATATGTCTCTTCTTCAGAAATTCTTCGTATTCCTCAGGCTTGAAACTGAAATCCATTGTCAGAGACTCAATCCTCCATTTCTTTCCAAAGTGGAAGCAATTACCCATGCTTAGGCATATCTAAGAATTTAATGATGGGGCTGAGTCACCAGTGCCCCAGTACCTTTGTCTACCCACTCACACAAGTACACCATAACAAAAAATCGGTCGGTATAAAATGATCCCAGTCTTTTCAGACATTCAAATTCTTATTTGACATTCAAATCCAGTAACTAAACAGACAAGACATCCACCAACTGTGAATGCAGGCCAGACTTGTCCTCTTTTTTTTTTTAAATTACCAGTTAATAAACAGGGGCCCAATGGCAGTTTATATGATAATCAACAATGGCGGTTCATAAACAAAGTGGCACAACTGCTATATTAGATCACAAAAATCCAACTTTGTCTCAAGACAGCCACATGACAAAGCAGTGCGTTTCCATCCAAGCAGCGGTGGTTGTCTACAAACCTCCTGTTGAATGTCCAAACCCATTGTCTCCCTTTTCCTAACTCTACTTGTATCAAAATTGTCTTGTTTCCAAGATACACACAAAACAATGCCATATTTACATGGATTAGAACATGATGGCTTTCCTTACCAAACACTCTTCCTCATCCTTTCTCTTAGGCACTGATACTGGCACTGAAGTTTAAAAAGCTGTGACTTCATCGGTGGTCAGCCATTGTAGTCCTTTCCTGTTTCTGATCCACCAGTTCTGGCAGGAAGCTTAGGCAGAGGGCTGTGGTGTGGTGTAGCCTGAAAAAAATCCAGTGAGTGTAAGTAAAGAAGTTTGAAAACTATCATTAATGTTGTCAGAATTAGATAGTTGTTAACACATTAAGAGCATGTAGTTAGCAAAGTGTAATACATAGATATAAAATTATTGCCTATAAACAAAACCACACATGTATAGAAACATATTTTTCACTATTACTACATAATTTAAATTTGAGGGACCTGAGAAATCTGGGAACCCTAAGGTAAAAATATATAAGCCACCAACAATATAGTAAGGCTGTCTTGAAACACATTTGGGAACACACCAGTAACATACCATGTATAGAATGAATGTCAGTTCTGTAGGCTAAAAAACGTACCCTGATGGATTGTCTACGGGAAGGACAGCTTAACTAAAAACATGTATTGATGATTAGTCCGCAGAATGGATGTGTTATCATACTGAAGAAAACAGGAATCATCATCCAAGTTGACGAGCTAAAAGCATAGGTCACGCTGCCTCTAGATTGGATGTGCTAGAGCGTAATGAACCCCACTGAGCTCCACAAGTACCCCTTATCTTTGGAACTTGGTATGCAAAATTTATCATCTTGATATCTTGGACAGCTAATTGTGTAAAAATTGTCTTACCACTGTTAAGATGTATTTTATTATTTGATCTGAGGCGTAGTTGTTCATATTTGGTCTGATTACTGTGCTTGAAGGTGGGTTTGGTTGTAAAATTGGGATCATGAAATTGGTGAAGAATATGATCAACCTCTGCTCCTAACTGGACAACCATGACCAACAGATTTGTGACTGTGAAGTTTTCTGGCACCAGTTTAGGAGATAATGAAAAAGAAGAGGGAGTAGATCCATTTGTTTGCATACACAAAAGCAAAAGCGCATGCACGCATGGTTTAATTGCATTTTCCCAATGTCTCTTAAAATGCCCCTTTTTTACATGTTGACATCTTACTTTTTATTTACTAAGTGGAAGTCACTGTTGTAAAAGTGCTTTATCCTTGTAATCATCTGTGGGCTTTAAATACTGACACAGAATCACAGAATCACAGAATGGTAGGGGTTGGAAGGAACCTCTGGGGATCATTTAGTCCAACCCCCCTGCTGAAGCAGGGTTGCCTACAGCAGGTTGCACAGGACCTCATCCAGGTGGATTTTGAACATCTCCCGAGAAGGAGAATCCACAGCGCCTCTGGGCAGCCCGTTCCAGGGCTCCGTCACCCTCAGAGGGAAGAAATTCTTCCTCATGTTCAGACGGAACTTCCCGTGCTTCAGTTTGTGCCCATTGCCCCTTGTCCTGTCACTGGGCACTACTGAAAAAAGCTTGGCCCCATCCTCCTGACACCCACCCTTGAGATATTTGTAAGTATATATTAGGTCCCCTCGCAGCCTTCTCTTCTTCAGGCTGAACAAGCCTACCTCCCTCAGCCTTTCCTTGTAGCAGAGATGCTCCAGTCCCCTCACCATCCTTGTAGCCCTCTGCTGGACTTTCTCCAGTAGTTCCATGTCTTTCTTGAAGTGGGGAGCCCAGAACTGGACACAGTACTCCAGATGGGGCCTCACCAGGGCAGTGTAGAGGGGGAGGAGAACCTCCCTCCACCTACTGGCCACACTCCTCCTAGTGCACCCCAGAATGTCATTGGCCTTCTTGGCAGCAAGAGCACACTGCCGGCTCATGGTTAACTTGTCATCCACCACAACACCCAGGTTCCTCTCCACAGAGCGGCTCTCCAGCAGGTCCGCCCCAAACCTGTACTGGTGCATGGGGTTGTTCCTCCTCAGATGCAGGACCCTGGACTTGCCCTTGTTGAACTTCATCAGGTTCCTCTCTGCCCAATTCTCCTGCCTGTCCAGGTCACGCTGAATGGCAGCACAGCCTGCTGGTGTATCCACCACTCCTCCCAGCTTTGTGTCATCAGCAAACCTGCTGAGGGTAGACTCTAACTCTTCATCCAGGTCATTGATAAAGAAGTTAAGACTGGGCTGAGTACTGACCCCTGGGGAATCCCACTAACTACAGGCCTCTAACCAGACTCAGCATCGCTGATGACAACCCTGTCATCTACTGGTTGTTGGCGTGGGTTACGGAAACGTTGTAACGATGTCACCCCAATATGAGTATGATCGTTCACCTTTATTAGTCAGCAAAACAAGGTTTATATAGCAAAGCAATTACAGCATCTGATTGGTTAGACCCCTAATCCATATATAGGCAAAACTACTGCAACTCGTTGTGATTGGTGCAGAACTGCATCTCAATGTGGAAGCAGTGCTGTGGCAGGAAACTACAGCGTGGCAGGAAGGAAGTGACAGTGTGGCAGGAAACGGCGACGTGACGGTCCCCCTGCTCCAGTGTCCCGAGCTCGTCGCTCTACCTTCCCACAGGGTTCCGTGTCCGCC
>Ga0065711_1001286_pt1 | contig 45320 bp, 25 predicted proteins | sample Hoacrofraction12_FD_59098 | JGI IMG/M metagenome (GOLD analysis project Ga0065711, IMG submission 59098) | Hoatzin crop microbial communities from Cojedes, Venezuela - Epithelial fraction 12 v2 (version 2) | ecosystem: Host-associated > Birds > Digestive system > Esophagus > Crop | place... | reverse complement strand
CCCTTCATCCAGGTCATTGATGAAGAAGTTGAACAAGACTGGGCCCAGTACTGACCCCTGGGGGACACCACTAGTTACCAGCCTCCAACTAGACTCAGTGCCGCTGATGACAACCCCCTGAGCTCTGCCATGCAGCCAGTTCTCAATCCACCTCGCTGACCACTCATCCAGCCCACACTTCCTGAGCTTCCCTAGGAGGATGTTATGGGAGACAGTGTTGGAAGCCTTGCTGAAGTCTAGGTAGACAACATCCACGGCTCTCCCTTCATCTACCCAGCCAGTCATGCCATCGTAGAAAGCTATCAGATTGGTCAGGTATGATTTCCGCTTGCTGAATCCATGCTGACTACTCCTGATAACCTTCTTTTCCTCCACTTGCTTGATGATGACCTCCAGAATAAGATGCTCCATCGTCTTTCCCGGGATGGAGGTGAGGCTGACCGGCCTGTAGTTCCCTGGGTCCTCCTTCTTGCCCTTTTTGAAGATTGGAGTGACATTGGCTTTTCTCCAGTCCTCGGGCATGTTTCCTGTGCTCCAGGACCTTTCAGAGATGATGGAGAGTGGCTCAGCAATGACATCTGCCAGCTCTTGTAGTCATCCTGATGTACTTGAAGAAGGCCTTCTTGTTGTCTTTGACATCCTTTGCCAGATTTAATTCCAGGTGGGGCCTTACCCTTCTTTGTTGCTTCCCTGCATGCTCTTGACAATGTTCCAGTATTCCTCCCAAGTGACCTGTCCCTCTTTCCACATTCTGCAGACCTCTCTCTTCCATTTGAGTTTTGGTAGAAGCTCCTTGCTCATCCACGCAGATGTCCTGCCACCTTTGCTACCCAAACTCTTTCACACGTGATTTTTGTTTAATTTTCTTGGTCAAACAAGTTTTGTTAGTACTTTCTTTTGTGCATATAAGATATAATTTGCAAAAATTGCACATATATGTGAATGCATAGGCATACAATGAGATCATGCTTATAACCTGAAACCTACTGTACCAAACAGGGTGCTCAGACCTCTCTTATTGGTCAACACTGTGTCAGTAATTTAAGGCCTAACAGAAACAGTCTAATGTGAGGATATAAGCAGGCAGAGTCTGGCCCATAGAGTTGCTAGAGTGAATGGTCATTATTTCTCAGATAGACCCGAGTTTACTTCAGTAAAATAGTGCATACCTGTGTCTTGGGAATGATGTATAAACAGCTGATGTTCATAGTTGGAAAATGTATTAACGTACATGGTTTGCTAATACATTTTTTACTCAGTCACCTTGACAGATGATACAGAAATCTTGATGTAACTTTTCCGATTTCTGGTAGAAGCTGTTGTGTGGAGGTGTGTACAAATAAAATCTCTGAGTGTCAGAAACTTTCAGAAAAGGTTAAAACTCACTTTTATGATGTACATAATGCTATGGTATGTTCCAGCACTGCACAGATCTAGTGTGAAAGACTATGAATCCACAGCCCAGAAGCTGATGGGGCAAATCAGGGCAGAGCTGGCTTGTATGAGCTGCTTCCTGTCAGCAAGGAGCTGAGGGTCACATCCCTGGGCAGTTGATGGCTCATGGGTGCCAGGGTTCCTGTGGAGACTGTAGATGTGAGCGGAGGCATGTAGGTGACTGGGCTGGACCATGGGGCACCTGGCCCTATTGGAACGCAGACAGGCTGACTCTTATCCGGGATCGCTTGCTGCTTGGACACACTTAAGCAATTCAGAAATGGAAGAATTCACAATTTTTATTGCATAGTAAGCTTGTAAATTGCTTTTTAATTTCAGTTTGGGGTAATAATTGTTTCAGTAATGGAAGGGTTGCTCGGATGGCATACATAGTTACGCAGACCTGAGGAATTGGAAATGTTTCTTTGCTAGAGTTAAATATTTACGTTTAGGATTTCTCGTGCTACCCATTTCACTTTTGCTAAAATCTCTCAGGAGCAGGAATATGCTGAGTTTGGGTGGCTGAGACCTGACATGGGTCTTTTCTAGGCTGTGTAGGTCTCTGTTCCAGGCTTTCTGAGTGACTTTGAAGTCACAGCACCTCCCTGTGTCCTCACTCCTCTGTGTATCATCTCTTATTTTGATCTTAAACACATGATAGATTGATTGCCTTTTGCTATACGCATCGGGTACCTTGTGCAGTGAAGTCCCCCTCTCACTCAGGGTTCCTAGGCATTGTGGAAGTATATTATAGCTGCATGAAATTTTGAGGGAGTTCATGTAAGGCATACAGAAATGCTCGAGGGTGTTGCCACACAGGGCTATATGATCCCATTACTTTTTCCATATTCTAGTATTTAAATACAAGGAAACACGTACAAAATAGTAGGAGCAGATAAAATAGAACATAGTTTTTACAAGCACAAAGACAAGGCACTATGTCCTGTTCTAGCTATGCTAGACACATACGACCCACCCGTGTGAGAATTATGCTGCAAACAAAATGTGAGACATCTACAGGCACAGAAATCCCATCTAACACTGAGTGACTTTAAAAGCAGAATATTGATCATGGTTATTAGACAACGTGTCACAGTCCATGTACATGATATTGCCCATGCTTTTCTTACTTCCCCATTGTCTCATATGACATCACTAACCTTTCTGAACATATGTAAATGTGTGTGTATATATACACTCAACATCTCGTATTTGGGGGAGTGTATTTGAGTGACTTTCGGTGCTGAAAGAGTATCTGACTTGCTGCATACTTTATTTTAAACCCAGCAGGAAAATGTAGGTTATTTTATATTGCTAAGACTAGGCATATTGCACTTAGAATAAACTATGCTAGCACAAACCTTTTTAGCAGAGATACCACTGCACAGCTGTAGCCTTTCTGTGGAATGGGATTGCTATCTGCATTCCTGATGGTCAGTGGTGCTGGTGAGAACGTCAATTAATATAACATATATCCATATATAAATTTGTATGAATTTGTCCGAGTTAATGCATGTTTCTTTGTGCGTACAGGCTTTCTCATGAAGCTAAACCAAAATAAAGCTAGTTTAAGCACAATATCTGTACCTTCTTTGGTACTGAATTGTGTTAGTTTAAAATCATACCTTTAGGTAAACAAATATGCCTTTGTATTTAGAGGAACTTGTGAAAACTCAGAAAATTGAACTGCTTAAAAACCTAGGTCTTGAACTTGCCCCTATATTGCCTTTTAACACAGAAGTGCTGTTGGTCTTCCAAATGGATCATTTTCACTATTTTTCTAGGTCTCTTTGCAGCTTTTTATATTACCAGTTGTTACAGAGGAGATTTTCAATGAGCAAAGTAATAAAACGTACTCTAATAAAGGACATTTTAGTCTTTTTCCTATTTACCCTTTTTAAAAACCAAAAGAGGAATGAACAATTTGTTAATCCAAAACACTGCTTATAACAGGAACATTTAAACAACTATGTAACTGAAAATATATATTAAAGTAAGTTCAATAATTTAAAAACAATTACAAATCACTTACAATAATAATCTATTGTATACTTAAAGGCAAGTACAGATTGTATATTTTTCAAATGGATGGAAAAACTATTCCAGCCACTTGGTGTCTGAGAAGCAAATGACTGATTGCTTTTCTGGCATTAAACTGGGGGACTGCAAACATTAAAAAAATCACTAGACCTTGAATTATATCAGAATATAATTGGAATAAAATAATTCAGAAGATAATTCAGTCTTGCTACTAATGTCGTTTACACAGATAGCAATGCTAATATTTTTTCTTTTGTTGTAGACTCAGCCAGTTTAACTCTGTGTGTGCCAGCCTGACCCTCTGCACCATGGATGGTTTCTATTTAAAAGTCAGCTTTTTGTTTTAATTTTTTCCCCATAAAGCATACTGCATTCTTGCAAGTCTCTGCTCTGACATTCAGAAGAATAATGCCGATCCTGCAACACTCAGAAAAAGATTTTCTGAGATTCTTCGGAATTTAAAGGTCTAAATAAACACACAGTAAGAGTTCTCAAAGCATCTAAGAAAGTGTAGTTGCTAAAATACATTTTAAAACCTAGTCTTTATTCATTGCAGTAATTCTGAATAAATTCTTTAAGGTCATGGAGGTGTTTTATTGAGAAATTCTGAAGCAAATAAGGATGACGGTTAGCCTGCCAGATAATGTATTGCTTTGGGTATACACTTTACCTTTTGAGCGCTGTTTGTTTCTATATCCTGCTTTCTATATCTATAACAGCTTTGCCATGGTCGAATCTGTTTCATATCTGTCCTGATAACAGGAAAACAAAGAACTAAGCATAGAAAGCAAAAATAACTACCATCCTTTTCAAATTTGACTAATCACTCAATCTCCAAGCTGATTTGCCCTGGAAAGGCCTGAGTTTCAGAATTTTCAAAGCTGCCCTTTGAAATTCACATCTCTTCAAGGGGCTCCAAGTCAGGAACATAAGATTCAGATTCCCAAAATGACTCGCTGCTTTTAAAAACTGTGGCTAACATTTAAAGACTTTTCAGTCAGCAAATTTCCATGCCAGAAGTATAAACAGGTGAATGGAAGTTGTTGCAAGACTGAAATATTTCCTCACCTGGTCCTCATCTAGGTGACCCAGAGGTCAATGAAAGTGTATTGATGTCATAGGAGGCCAAGGTTCTAAACCAACGTGTATATGCCATACGCCCGCACACATAAAGATCCGTACCCTGCATATACTATGCTGTTCCTCACAGATAAAAAGAATATTGTTGGCTAAGAAAGGAAGTGGTGAATGCAACAAAATTTGTTCTTTTACTGGTGTAGACAGTATTTGAGAGGCCACATTGTGGTTTCACCTTTTTTTCACTTTATGGAAAATTCCAATAAGAGTTACTTCAAAGGCAGAAAGCCATGCAATCTAAAGTATAGCTTATAGACAGGGGCTGACTTCCAGCCGTACCATCAATAGTTGAACTGAGGCAATTCATGGCTGTATGATATATGATATTTTTGCNGTTAACTACATTCTAGCACCAAGCATTCTGAGCAACAGAACTGTTGTTTTGTTGAGTCTGTCTCGTGACAGCAGGCTGTGTGTGAAAAAGAGAGGGGCTTCTGTAGCTGCAAGAATTCAGTAGGAAGAAGAGACTCTTTTTCCTGTATGGGGGATGTGTATTGATAACCTGGTAGATACTTGTCTGTCTGCTGCAGTATTTAGTGGCTCCCATTAAGTTTGGAGGTAACATGCCTCTATTTTTCCTCTTTTCACTTCAAGCATGTGTAAAAAGAAACCTAAATGTACTTATGATTGTGGGAATCTCACACTCTTCGTTGAAATCTCTTCCCTCATTGAAAATACTCCTGTGATGGTAGAGAAAGTCTTGTTAGTGTAAGCCATTAAGGGTCCCAGTTCAGGAGGCAAATAAAAGACACTATTAATAATTTTCCGTATTTTCTTAATGGAGCCATAGTGTGGAGGTGAAGCTATAGCAATTTAAACCCTCATTTTTTAATATTTATCCCTGGCAAAAGAACAGAGTTATTACAAAGAAGAGAGATAGATGAGAGGTCTTCTGTTTCCTCTGCAGTGTCCCATACAAATAATGAGGTTACACTAACTCTGCTCTGTTGAGAAGAGATGATACAGTCACAAGGTGGAAAGAGACTAAAAGGAATGTCAACTCCAAAATCCAAGACCCTGCATTATCTGAAAACATGCCCCAACTTTAAAGAGAACATTGTTTATCTAAAATTAGAATTAAAAAGCAGTTTTTTAAAAGGTGACAACCCAGCTGACATTTGGAAGTAGTTTTTGTTGGCTTGTTTAGACATTATGTCCTATCCTTGGTAGATTAGTGGATACAGAGCATGCTTAAGTTGGCTAATTAATTTCAAAAGCAGTGTAGAAGTGACTAGCAAGTAATTTAATCTAAAAGTAATTAAAACTATTGAAATTATTACATTGTTGTTTAATTAATATTAGTTAACATTGTAATTTTCAGTCTAAATTATGCTGATTAAAGATTTCTCTCATAAATACCAATAAAATTAATTACAAATTAATTAAATTTACTAACAGGTTCTCATAACGGACTTCCAGCTATTCTTGATTTTTGCAATAAATAAACACAAGCATTATTAAGTGGTATATCTTCCTGGGGGAGATATTTAAACATGATATGCAGATACTGCGAATGGAAGGATTTCCCATGAAAATAGACATGCTTAATAGCAAAGGCTGTTTTTGTCCTCCTAGTAAAAGGAAAAAAATAAAAGAGCTCAAAAGCAACATTTTTATTTTATTGTTTGGCAAGACAAAATGCTTTCCATTCTGTTCCATCTGAGATTCCAGAAGATTTGTTGATGTGGCAGTTGTGCTTCCTTCCAGTTACAGTGTCTTGCATTGTAAAGATTGTTTGTAGTAAGTGAGGGCACTTCCGTACAGTTTAGCAGGAGAAAGTCCACTTTGTTATCTATTTGCCTTTTTTCTTTTTTTAAAATTTCTTTCTGATAGATCCAGTGAGGTGGAAATTCCTATTGTTGGATTCCATATTTGCTTGGCATACAGAACTTCCACAGAAATTAGTGATGGGGTGGTCACAATATGGGCTAGCTTATGTTTTACTAGAAGATTTTCCTTAACTGGACTTGATCTTGTGGTCTCAGTGCTCTCAGGAACACACTTAACTAATGAAATCTAAAAGAAAGTATTGTCCATTTTGATTCTGTTCTCTATTTTGTCTAAAATACATTTTAATTGCACTATTTCTGGGGAGCTAATGAGGGGAAAAGCTTGTTTCTGAAAAATTGAATCACAGCTGTAGTAGCAGATAAGGCTGACATTCAGTTCTTAGAAAGAAGCAATCAATGTTGAATGTATCAGGTGAGTTCATTTCTCTTGCTCTGCTTTAATAGCTTATAAAGAAGATTGATTAAGTTCTTGTCTGATAGATCAATAATGGAATGAAACTGAGCTTTCCTTCCTTCAAGCATGGGTTTATCATATACTGGAGAATGTAGAAACTGAAGAGAAGTAGCACTACCTTGAAAAAAAATCCCAAACACTGGGATTCTAGTAAGCTGATTCATATCGTATTGCTTACACAGCATATAAGACAATAGTCATGATTCACATGGTGTGACCATACATCTTGGTTTCTTTTTCCATACCACTCAGCTATATTCTTCATATCCTTCCACCTTGTAGACTGGTGCAAAGTGTGTAAGATTTTACAGTTTGAGAAAACAATTTATGTGTTTGTGTTCATAATGATACAAGCTTAAAAAGAACCAGCCTCTTAGGTTCCATCCTTGCATGATAATGGGTGCTTTTTCTGGTCTTTGGAAACTTTAGAAATCACCCTAGTCTTCAAAATATGAATCTTGAGAGAGTAAGTTTCAGTGCAGGTTTCTGATGCCTCAACTTATTTAGGTTGGGAATAGCAAGAAAGTATCACAATATCTGAATTTCCAGCCAAACCAGTGCATTCATGTTGATCATGTTGATGTTTGAACCACACTGATTTGACTTTTTTTTTTAAATGTAGCATTTCACTCTGTCTTGCAGTGCTTTCCAGTGTTCCAAAAGAAACAAAATTTGTGGACTATAGAACAATGTGAGGATGAAGGGAAACAGGAACTATAAACCGTAGCACTTGTTATGGTAGCAATGTCACGGATATGAGAAATTACAGAAGTGGCATAACATCAGTATTTTATTTGCACATATAAACATTTCAGTATCTTATATGGTGGCCCATGTTTTTTATTTACTTCTGTTGTTGTCTTTTATGGTTGTGTCACACACCTAAACAGAGTCTGCAGGTCTTGAGAAGTGAGCTGCCTTTACAAAGGAGACATTCTTCTTTAGCACAATGTATGTGTGAGAGACCATTTCAGCATTTATCATCTCATTTAAATAACACGAAAGCCCATCTATTGCTTGTATCTGAAAAAAGATAGTCAACACATGTACTGTGGAGACATCCAGGGTGCTAATTATCTGTAGACAGTGTTAACTGTACAAGTAGCTGCACAGTCCTCATTTTATTTTTATATATACACACACACATTTTTTTCTTTCAAGCACAGTTATTTTAAGAACTCTGTACATGATACAAAATCCAGAGATGAAAACTGTCAAAGGCATTGTGTGTTGCTTGTAAATTCCTGGTGCACTGTTGCTGTTACTAGAGTAAATATTCAACTTGAATCTTATTGATTTAATATTGATTTTTGTTAATAGTGAAGTTTGTTGATACAATGTGACAGACACCTTGTAGCAGCAATTTCAATTAAATCTCTAAATAACGGATTGTATAGACTGTCAACTTCTGTATTTTCAAATTAACTTTCACATCTGAAGTCTTGAGTGTTCATCTGCATCAAGTAACTTTGGCCAGGCTTTTCCCAGCCCTACAGTAACATGCAAACATTGAAAGAACAAACATGGCAAAGGGAATCTTTTTTTTCCCTTGTGCCCCTTGACAGACATCAGACATAATGAGAGTACCTGCTTGCACAATGTCTAGTTTATCCAGTGTCTTTACCAACACGCCTCTTCCCTATACAGACGGGGAGAACAGGACCAGTAGCTGGTACAATGCTTACACTTTGCATTGAGGGTCCCACAGAAGTGTCATATGCTGTGATACTACCAGTTTTAAATCCTTGGTGTTTGCAATTTGTTCATGCTTAATATCCTTGGAAAATTTTAGGTAACACTACAAAACCCTGTGCTATTGGTAAATTACTTTCTTCCTCTAAAAATAGAGTTATTGACAGCTGGTCTTTCTTCTTTCTCATTGTCCTGAGCTTGTCTTGCAACAGCCATTTTCCTACATTCCTTAAAGAAAACTAACTTCATGATTCTCTGGCTTTTGATTTTTTTTTTCAATTTGAAATAGAGGACTGTGTTTCATGATTGTCTGCTGTTCATGTTATACACGGTTTGGTTGCTTGTTTTAAAAATTAAAACTGGGGATATTCCTAGGTGAACATTTTTTTTTTTAATGTTCCAAAAGAAATGGTGCCTGATGGAGGAGTTGATCTTTACAGATATTCTGCATTACTAGGAAGAGATGCAACTCTCATAAAGACCATTAAGAGATTAAGAATAAGGGTGGTCATATTCCATCTGTAGGTGTTCAGTCATGGATTTGAATTTGTATGTGACTAGAGTCTTAATATAATAATAAAAACAATTGGTGACATTCATTCTTTGGTAACCATGAGACAAAACCACTGTGCATTACACAGTTCCAAAATGAAATCTACCCATATACTTTTATTATCACAGTTTGCTTTTGTTAGTTGTTATATTTTCTTTTTTTGAGAGAAAATTAGGCTTTCTATTTCAATGAAGTATTTGAACACAGTAAGAATAACATCTGCACAGAAATGCAATTTTCAAAGTTATTTGCATTTTCACCAGTCAAGCTTGGTTTCAGGAAAATAGTCATACTTAATTGTATGATTAAGTGCATTGGCTGCCTACAGGGTTGCATAAAAGCATGAAGGAAAAATTCTCTGTAGGATAGTGTATGAAGTGATATTCCCAAGATTGTGGTGCTCTGGTTTGAAGTGAGTGAGGTGTGACAAAGCAGTGACAAAGATGCACTGGACCTGACTCAGTCTACTCTGGACAGGAGCGCTAAACGGAAAACTATAGCTTGTCGGTTCCTATCTGTCAGATCAGTAAGAACAGACACTTTTAGTTTCCTCATCATGATAAACTAAGTTGAAACACTTCAGTGTGTGTGTTGAATTGGATGAGACCTTGTTGGAAGTGCTAGGTGTATTCACACCTGCTATTGGCAGCAGTTGTATTTTCAGTGAGGAATAAAGACGTGCCTTCCTCTGCCTTCTTTAGCATGAAGTACATGTGGGAGGAATTGTCTACTTGAGGTTGCCTGAAGACACATAAGTGCATTGTGCTCATAAATTCCCAGTGTGGATGCTCAGATCTGTGCAGCTTCTTGAAGGTGTAGACATGGAATTAGTGTATCTAGATAATCTCAGGGAACCAAATTTCAAATGCTGTTTTTTTGGTTGGTTTGTTTGGTTTTTCCATACTGCCCTTTAGTCACTGTCCTGGGTTCGGCCAGGACAGGGTTAATTTTCACCAGGAGCCAGGAGGGGACACAGCCGGGCGGGCTGACCCAACCTGGCCAAACAGAGCAGGGTATTCCATACCATGTGCCGTCATGCTGGGTTCGGGTTGGGGAATTTGGGCGGCGGGAAGGAGTCGCGGCTCGGGAGTGTGCGGCAGCAGCGGGCAGTAAGAGTTGCTCTCTGCATTCTGCTATTTTGTGTTGTGCATTCTCCTTATCGGTATAGTTGTTGTTACTGTTCCCTTTGTTTGCTGTTCTGTTAAACTGCCCTTATCCCGACCCACCAGTTTCTGCCTGTTTTCTTTCTATTTGCCTCCACACCCCAGCGGGGAGGAAGGGCGGCCGCGTGGCCCTTTTGTTGCCGGCCGCAGCCAAACTATAACAGTCACAAAAATAATGTATTTCCATCATTACTTGTCTGAGCTTCTGTGACTTTTTCTGAGGAACCAGAAACTACTTGGGTTGCTCCCCATGGAGGGTACCGAGAGTGTCCATGAATTCTTGCCCTGTCTGCCATCTACATAGGAAATGGGAGAAATGCCGTCATCTTGATGTTACTCATGATGCCATAGTACTGCAGACTCTCAAAGTGGCTTAGAGCCTGAAGGGAGTGATGCTATTCATTTTCTTTATAACTGCTGGTACTCCAGACCATCTTGCAGGCACAGGAGCACTTCCTGAGTCCTGCAACTGAAGTGGCAACTTTAATAAATATTTCCCAGTTCCCATTGCAAAGGCCAGCCTGCTTGTGTGGACATATTGTGGTTTTGGTTTTTTTTTTTTTTATTATTTATTTACCCATTTTTCAAACATGTTTTCCAAAACTGTGTATCTGTCCTGGTGCAGAGCTAATCCAAGTGTGTGAACATGTATTTAATACAAATTAGAAGAGAGACATATATTTGATACTTTTTGCATTAGAAAACAAATGTATCTACTAAAAACAAATAGAATGGTCCTAAACAGAACCTGATTGTTGAAATTTTGTCTGAAGGTTTTCAGTCAATATATTGGCTGTGGTGTGGCTGTAGGTGTTCTTTACAAATTGGCAGATGAGAAAAAATTACTTTCCAATAAAGTATCTCGTGGGCACTGAGAGATCACATTAAATTATGTGCTTTTACTTCAGAATCATTCAAAATCCTGTGAACAACGCCAAAGCATTCTTAATGTATCATTGCTTATTTTACTTTTAATTAAAAATTGAAAAGTTAGATCGAAACTGGTCCTCAAAAATTTCAGGGAGTTATTTTAATTTCAACTGTGTGGGTTTTTTCTTGCAAAATTACTTTCTTTCCAAAAACATTAGTTCTGATCAGATTAAATATAAAACTTTTTTTATAAAACAAAATCCATTAGGTAATTAAGAATAGTTAATTTGGGGCAAAATCAAAATGGGGCTGACTTCTAGCAAAGTATTTGCAATTCCCTGAGAGTGTAGCACACTTAATACCTCCTAACACTTACTCCTTTAGAACCATGACTGGAACTGTGTGGCTGTATTCCTCACCTCTGCAATGTTTTTGAATCTGGGTTTCTGGTTCTTTTTTTTTTTTTTCCCTTTTTTGTCTGAGAGACATCTGTTATGAAGAGGTGGTTTTGTCTGTTTTGGTTTTTTTGTTTGCCTGGGAAATATTTGCATTTTCACCTTGCAGTTCAGTCTAAGAGGAGCCTCTGACATGCTGATAGTTCACTTGAATCTGTAGCCAGTGGGTTTTTTGCACAACTAATGGAAATTAGTAATCAGCCAGATCTTATATGAGATGGAAAAGGTCTCTGGGTTGCAGACATCTGGGGAATGGGTCCAGATTTCAGCTTCTAGTAGCTTTCCCAAAGCTGTTTGTACCTTGGCACATCCTCAGGGACCTGTTACCTGTGCACAGACATCTAAACTGCGCATGAGCTCAAGGCACAATTGTGTCTGCATAACCATGTTCCCACTGGCCACCCACTTCATGGCTGCAAGAAACCCCCCTCTCTGAAGGGGGGCTGCAGGCTTGATGCAAATACTATGCTATTAATATCAAATGCGGAAGCATTAGCTAGGTACACATGTGAGCTTGGGGAGCTACTGCCAGTACATGAATGCTTGCTGTAGCGTGCTACCGTGGAACCCAGACCTGGCCCCCTTCCAGGGGCCCCAGAAATGCAGATTGGTGCCTGTGGTGTGCTCTCCTTTGCAACTCTTCCCTTCTGCTTCCAGAGCCATGCATTTCAATTTGTTGATGCCAAGTCTATGAATGGATACATGAAAGAACAAAAAAGCTATGTTGTAAAAGTGTAACACTACCCTGTCTTAACTATAATGAATAATAACCATGTGTTTAATTTTGGAGTCAATTATTTGTGGAGAACCCACATCGCTATGTGGAATGTAACCTAGCGAGGAGAGGCACATCTCTGTGGTGTCAGGCCAATAGCAACAAGATGATGATAATAACAATGTTCAGGTAAGCTTTGCAAGTTGGAGAATCCTCCGTAGTACCAAACACTGTCTTATCTTATTATTGAGAAGAGAAGCCTGTAAGAACCATTAATTGTGTACATAAAAAAAACCAAAGCAAAACAAAAAAACCAAAACAAAACCAACCTTGCTAAAATCTGAACTGGAAGGGAAAGATTGGTTGCGAAAGGCAAGCACTAGAAACTCCCAGCAAAGTGCTCACAGCAGCTGCTTCCAAGCAGGTTAGGGCTGATGTGGGTTCCCTTTTGAAAGCATCCTTAGGTAAGGCTAAGCTATACAACATCAGACTTTGGCCACACTCAGGTTTGAGTGAACATACACCTCTGCCAGCTTGGAATTGCTACAAGAAAGTTCAGCAATGCACGGTATTTAAGGGGTGTTTGTAACCTGCAGGAGGCTTCCAAAATGTATGCACGTTTAACTTTATGCACTGTAAGTAATCCCGTTGACTTCCATGAGTGCTCAGTTTTGTAAAATTCAGCTTATATGCAAGTCTTGACACTCCTAGTGCAGCAAATGCTTGCTTTTAACAGTTCCTTTGAAAGCTAATAGAGCTGTACTTTGAACTTCACAGCTGTAATTCCCTGTGTTTAGGTTGTGCAACCCCATGGATGCTAAAAATGATGGCCAGAGACTTACTGAAATGAAGACGAAATGCTGAGAACAAGGCAAGAAACATGCCCTTTCTTCCTGGAAAAAGTGGGCTTTTTTCTTTCCAGTAAATGCTGTAAGACAAAATTGGTCTCAAATCCTCTAAGGCTTGGGCCTAATTCTGCTGCCTTTTACTAAACTCTTTTTGGCTTTAATCAGAACAAGATTGGGCTTCCTGTGTGATTTTGAAGTTTCCTGACATTTATACTGACAATCATTTCCTTATTTTTAAAATTGAATCTTCACTTTAAAGTACGGTGTGTATTCCTTTTCCTGTCTTAAGTTAGATTCTGCACTCTTTCCATAAGCAAAATGCCTTCTGAGACTGCTTGGAGATTTGCTTGTGTGAGCACCGCAGTGGGGCTTGAGCTGTGATACACAGGATGCTTCAAACAGAGTGATAAAACTGACTTGTTACCTGGTATATAGTCTAGCAATATCTTTCTAAATATTGAAGTACTTACTAGTCTAGGGCTGTACTTACCGTGTGGGGTATATCACAACTATTCCTCAACCTGTGTCTGAGGCTACTTTGTGCATTAAACGCATCAAGAAAGTAAAAGGTGTGAATTACATTAAGATAACATTCTTTCAGGGTCACTGAAGGCATCTGGCTGTGCCTTGCATCTCTGACTGCATTCAAGACATTTATCTCACAGTAACATGTGCATGTGTTTTTCTTACCTAATCATAACGTGGCATTTAAAAACTGTGCTTTCCTATTAGCTGATGAGGTTATCTAGCTGTATATGCAGGTGACTGAGGCTGAAAAATACATGGCACCTTTGCAGCTGGGGAAGACTCAGCTGCAACGGGAAATCATGAAGACATTTGGTGGGTCTGGAATGCAGGACACGCTGCCTATTTCTGAAGGGGCTTTCTGTGGGAAATAGTTGAAGAAGCATGTGCTGGCCACAGGGTTGTCAAATGTGCCCGTGATCTGCTGAACAAGTCCTTATCATCCACTTCCCAACTTGTTTTTAGGGTCATGGGGAAGAGACTCTGGTAAGCATCACGTTTCTGTCTTTTTAATGCACTGGAGATCTTTAAAACACAGAAAGGCGAAGTATCAGTATTTTAGAAGAGGTGTAGCATGTAGGCCATATGGCATTGAAGAACATGATCAGGGTTTGGAAATGGAAAAGCACAAGTAATCACAAGAAGAGCCTTCCTCGTTTTCTGAGTCAATTTGTTCTAATATGTCAAAAGTTGATTTCCTTTTTGTAATAAGATATAAATAGTGGTGGCCTGTGGTCGAAGGTGCAGACTTCCATCTTGTGGGTAACAGTCTTCTAAAGAGTCTAGCCAATGCATAAACACAGAGAATGGGCATAAAGTCTGAAGTGCCCTTTCTTTTTTGGGGAAGATCCCAGCTGTCCCTGGTGTGGGGCACTGGCACAAAGGTGTCACTGACAGTGCCTGGCTGCCCCTCTTCTCTGGCAGGTGATGGTTCTGAGTATCTGGACACGAGGAGAAGGAAACAGTGATGGGTGAGAATGTTTATCTGTCAAGAGGGAAGAAAGATTCAAGAGAGGCCCAGAGACAGAGGCCAGAGAGCTATGTATATAGGGAGCACTGAGGTATACCACCCTGTGTGCTGCATGCAGAGTGCTGGGGATTCAAACTGGAGTGATACTTATAGGACAAGAGGATGCAAGTGTGACATTTTCCTTTTAAAAAGACAAGATTCAAAGTAGCTTTGTAAATTCATAGTAATCTGTCAAGGTAAAGAGTGATTTCATTTAAGAATTCTCCGTTTAGCAAAATGGGATAGTTTTTCAGAAAGCTTTAAAATAGGGTACAATAGAGTTTAGAGCCTTTTAAGATCCTCTCATCCCTGGTTTTGAGATGCATACAGTAGTCATTTTATTCCTGAAGCTTGCACATTTTAGCAACACTAGCTTTTAATTCATTATACAGCAGTATGGAGCTGTTGAGAGAGACATAGCAGCTTGATTCATTTGAAATCCTAGGACAAATAGGCTTTAAAAACCAAATGCATTCATTCTGACACTAATTATGTGTCTTTCCCACATGTCGTAGTATCTCATGTCACAAATTGCTCTCATTTGCTACTCAGTGCAAAATGTCTGAGAGACGATGAGTGCAAAATGATATGCTTTAACCAGGTGTAGGAAAGGTCTAAAACCTATGGAGAGTCCAGGAGCCAAACGAAATGAGAAGCTTCACACCAAAGGGATTAAAAAAAAAAATAAAAATCTTTCAACAGGTACTAGTTTTTGCTAGATTTTAAGTACAGTTGCATCTTGGCAGCATGCAAAATATGCTGCAACATGGCCAGCAAACAAAAATGAGCACTAGGTCTTACCTGTTTTGTCTGAGGTTGTTGGGACAGTAAACTCATAACAATGTTGTGATGTTGAGAAACATCTTTTAAGAATACGTAGTTTTTTTCCAAAGAAACTGTAGAAGCTACGCTGAATGAAAATATGCTTTTCCATGTGTGTGAACGCAAAGGATTTCATGTATTCAATTGAATTAGAGAAACCTTGTGTTACCAAGCCAGTGCTTGTTGCTAGATAATGGGCAAGACTGGCATTGCTCTTCTGTAAGAAATCCTGTAGTAGTGTCACAGGTTATTTGGTGCCAACTGGTATTATTGTTCTCCTTGGGAAAGTGCAGGCTTTCCAGCTCGGAGTAAAACTATGAGAAACTAGAAGTTGACAAAAAAACAACAAGAGCAAAAAGAAATCATTAAAATCGATGATAGTTTGTTTTTTGTTTTAAATAAACTGCATCCATGTTTCCTGTGCTAAGCAGAGGCATCCTCGTTATGTCAAAGAGTTTTAAGCAGCAAATGTCTTTTCACCTGTGCTGCAGTATTCAAAGCTGGCATGCTTTACACGTAATGCAGTTTGACAGTTCATTTGAAATAAATGTGCCGATAACCCTTAAAAGTGGCAATAAAATACTCTTTGCTCTACTGTACAGATGATTAATACCACTAAAGTAATTAAATTCCATTAGGCTGGGGTTCACATACTCAAGGAATTGGTGCCAGGATTTAGCAGATCTCTAGTGAGGACAAAAGACTAATGCCTTTTAAAGCCATGTTTCACAAGTAAAATCCCAGGAAAGTCTATATTAACTTAGGATATCTGCTTGTTGTGATTGTTTGAGCTATTGATGCATTGGATCATTAGCAGGGTAGTGTGAACTACTGTTTTCCTGTTGACAAGGATCTCTCACCAGGAGCTGCTAGCTTTCTGCAAAGGGAGAAAAAGCAGAACAGGGCAGCCAAGCTGGGTCTTGTGCATGGGCTTTGACTTACAGAATTATTGCTAACTGTATAGTCTCTGATGGTAGGAAACAGCATTTTGCCCCCAGCCATTTTTCCCAAGATCAGAGCCAAAGTAACTCTGTCTCCTGCTGTTTTGTAGCTGTAGATTCTTAAAGACTGGCATTATTGTAGTCGATGAACAGTTTGCCCCCTTTCAGATGGCTGCAGTAATGACCCACAGGGGAGGCAGTGGTTAGGCAATGCTGACAATGTGACCAGGTGCTGCAACATAAGCATTTCATTAAATATTGAAGCAATGGTTTTCAGTTACAGTGGCAAAAAGGAAATTTGGTCTATGTCCAAATATGTGGCTTTTTTTTTTCTTTCAACCTCTTCTAATCACATTATTTTTTGCATGACCTTTCTCCTGCTAATTAGCTGCTGCCTTGAAAAGCATTGTGGGTAATATATCTAAGGTAATTCAACATTCCTTTTTACACCCTGGTAATCATTCTTAATGTATGAATGATTTATTTACTGCATTTTTTTTTTGATCTTAAAATATGCAAACCACCAAAAACCCCTATCTTTATTATTGCCATGCTTCAGAACTACCAAAAAAAAAAGGCATAGAACTTGGATTTTTGTTTTTTGTTTGAAAACAACAACAACAAAAGATTTGCACTACAACCTGTATCATTTCTATGCAAGGTATTGTAACCATGTAGAAAGGGGTGAGTACAGTAAGTATTGTCAGCAGGTGCAAAAGAGGTCCTTATTCCTGTCTCAGATACCTGGCCGTACTGCTTGGTGGGTATTGTAAAACCAGTTACTCCATATGATCACAATAGATAGTATTACAAGATGTACAGTGCCTGCTGGTACTTATGCCCACAGATCTGAGTGTAGGGTCGAACACCACCTTTGGATAAAAAACAAATATTCAACTCTAAAACACAGCCATCCTTTGAATGTGGAAGCACATTCTGAAAGCATAAACTATCAGAATAGTAACAGAAAGGTGTACACGTTTTCCTAGGAGCTTGTGTGCACCTCTTGTTTGTTTAAAAAAAAAAAAAAGTGGGGAGGGAAATGCTTAAAGAAAATTAGTTTTGAGGGTTTTTATTTTTTTGTGTTTGTGCAGTCATTTTCATAACTTTATAATGCTCTTAATAGTCTTTTCTTATGTTTTAATCTCATTTTATGATGCGATGCAATACACAACTGAATAGTACAGCTGTGCTGTACTATATATGCTATAGCATATTTTCTAAACAGAAGTTGGCAGTTTTCATTATGCTACCTTTGTCATTATTAATTACTCTTTATGAAATTATACATAACATTAAGTCACTTAAGTGCAATCATTTTTTAATGCAATACATAATCTTTTCTGCTCTTCACCATGTACCAAATACATTTCTATTCAGTACAAACTGTTTCTCTGTATGTAATCCTGCATGTCAAAGCTTTTGTTCATAGCTTAAAAATTGTTTACAAAGATGCAGGTGCACAAACAGACAGAAAAATATTTTTGGAAAAAAATCATATTGCTCTACTAAGACCTGTGTTTTACATATGCACTGTTACAGATTTGAGTAAACAGGTCCTGTTCAAAGTTACAATTGTTTGTAGTTTAATTTCAATGCTTCATATGATGAGAATGTTTTTCTCTCAGTCAAACTGTTTACATAATTTTTAAGAATCATAGTCCGTTTTCTTTTTCCTTTCCTTGAAAGGAGCTTTTTCTTCTTTTTTTTTTAAATATTTTTTTTTTAAGAAAAGGACACTACTACTTAAAAAAAGGCAGAGGAAGGAGAAAGGCTGCAGTGTGTATGTGTGTGTATGTATATAGCAAGAAGGGAAATGTCGTATCAAGATTGTTTCAGTCCATCAGTTCTTTCCTCATTGCAGTTTTAGCTAGTGTTGTGATGCTGAAATCTGGCTACAGGCATAAGAAGGAAAGGCGGCAAATGAAATGCACAAGGCAGCACCTTCTATACTATTGGAAAAAGCAGTTAAAACTGGTAGTGTATTTAAATGTTTACAGTATAAGTGTAACAATATTATGCTTGTGAAATTGCTGTGATTATGCATATTAAAATACGCCCTTTTGAGAACTGCCCTAGTTCTTCACTTACAAGAGCAAGCTAAAATTGGTGAAGTGTCAACAGTCGAATCAACAGTTATTTCAGTAAGACATCCTGTTTAACTACAGAGCTTTGAGAATTTCAGAGAAAAAGGCATTTGCAGAAGCAATATTAAAAGTTGCAAGGAGTCCATGGATGAAGTAGCCTCACAGTGAAAAATTTGTTATGGGATGAAAAATGCAGGGTTCAATTTTTGCAGCAAAGCTTCTATGATAGCTATAGAGCTTTTATATACCTAAAGTTGAACCAAATTCAGCTCATATCTACCTCTTATGCAAAACAGAAATTACCATTGTAGAGCCAACTTTCAGATAATACTTACATTCTTAGCTTTTATGTACTTATGGTTTCATATTATGCTATTTTATTTTAAATTTTGTATTATAAATATTTTGGTGATTGAGAACAGTTTCAAAACATCATTTATCCCCCTGCCCGATATCTCAAAAACCATTCTGGATTCAGCAACATTAGATTTTTCCTTGACAATTATAACTTGACAACCACTAAACTCTGATTCACTCCATCGCAGCAATGTAATTGTCTTGAAAACAGTTACGTGACTGAAATGAGTAACACTAGCTGTGATTCTTATCCCAACTTTTAGGGTGCCTGTGTTTTGCTCTACTCTTTATTATCCTTTTCACAGTTTATGGAATGCAAAGGTTCAATATTCTCAATTACTGCTTAGTAGCCAGAAGACTTCTTTTCTGTCACTCCATCAGGGAAGGAATGTTCTAATACATATATGTGTGTGTATATAAACATTTATATTCTATCTTTTAACTCCCCAAAGGTGGCAGGAAATGGAAAATAAAAAGTTGGCTTATATGCAAACTAGGTGCTTGTATTAGGGTTATTTTTTGTAAAGATCTTAGCAAGTCAGCAGAGGGACTTGAGATACTGTGTGAATATTGTAGAAATGCTTTTGGCTGCTCTAGTGAAAACTGTGGCAGCTTCCTCATCAGAATAAATCATCACATCTACCCCACAAGCACAAGGCAGGGTGATCTGCTTTACTTTTTACCAATGGCTTTTACTTTTGAACCCTGCTAATTCAAGCATTATTGTTAGATCAAGAGGAGGATTTGAGTTGGTCTTTTCTATTAATCTGTACAAAATTTACTAGCCATAAATGGGAGTCTGTCTTAATGGTGGAGCTTTGTTATCTCTTTGTTCTGTGGATTTTAAGTTTTTACAAGCCATTATCAAGGTATTTGCACAGTAATGGATCAATCACCACCCTGTCCACATGCTCAGAATTATCTATCCTTTTAATATATTATTAATGTCTTTGATTTGTAGAGTGGAAGACTGCAGCGGCTGTTTGTAGCTGTCTGTATTGTACACTGAGAAGAAAAGAAAAATAAATGGCTTTACAGAGAGACATTCTCCATGAACAAATATTTTTCATATTGTTGGATTTAGGAAACAAAAAAAATTAAATCGAGGACTTTAAAGACCAGAACTGTTTGTATAGTACTTAAAAAAAAAAAAAAAGAGACAGGGAGCCATGAAAACTAACAATAGTATAAAATGGTGAAGCCTCGTCTTGGTTTTAACGTCTCACCTTGCATTCATGGGCCTTTTTAGCTCTCCTGTAATAAACTTTCAACACTGAGTTATGGATGCAGAGAAACCAAGGGGCTGTTTTTTGTCTCAGGGTGCACGTTTGCCGCTTTGCCATTCTTTTACATTTTCATTCTTCATGCTGATGAGTCAGTACAGATTTATGTTACCATGTTATTATGGATAGTATAGACTGAGTCTCCTTGAAAGTAATGGCATGTGATTGCTTACCCCATTACTTTCAATGGGACTAAGTCTATGTCATCCTTAGGGACTCTATCCCATTGAAAGTAATAGTCTGAGACTGCCCATGTCGTTACTGTGCTTTAAATTGGATTGAATTTATACTGATCTGTAGAGGCCTGCCACAAAAAGTCTCATTTTTAAGACATAAAGTTGATAAAAGTTTTTTGCCAGTGGTTGGAAAGTTTAACGGAGTGTTTGAAAGTATGTTTATAGTATTACAAAGATTGTTTTATGTCGTTCATAGTCCTTAGCATTTGACCTTAACAGTCAAAGGAACCCCTACAGTAATATATTTAATAGAGGATTTTTTCTTCTACTTTATTTTAGTTATTTCTTGTATATTTTTCATTTTTTTAATTTCTAGGAAGAGTTCTGTTGTGTGTTTTAATGACCTGTGTATTATATTCAGTTGGACTGTGTCAGTGTCCTATTACTTTCTTAACATCTCTGAAATACTGCCATTACAATGTGTATAAGCTATAGTGTATTGTTTTGAGGGAAATTACTCATTGCTACTTCTATTAATGGAAATATATTGTTTTTCTTTAAGTGGGAAGTACACTTTCCTGAAGCAGCACTCCTTTATCCTGTTGAGATAGAACCTCTTTTTAGAAAAAAACAGTCAGTTAATGCAAAAATAAAGGCATACTTACATTATGGCCCTCCCTCTGATCCCAGCATGTCTGTTAAATTTATTTAGAACAAGAGCTTTACTTCTCCCCTTACTAATGTTAGGTGCTAATGTTCCCTTAGAAAATCAAAGTGCATTTTTTATACTTTTACATTGCCATGAAATGCAACCGGATAAAATGAAATCCATTCCAGAAAGATTAATGTTACAATGATAATGCACTGGATGAATCAGAGAGACTAAACCCCTGTTTTTTCTTAAAGCCATGATCAGTTCTAAGAAAAGGAGATAGTGACTGATGAAATGAGCAAATTTAGCATAGGAATCAAAAAAGTATATGTGTGTCTTTCCCACAGATGTACATACGGTATAATAGAAATGGCACACGTATATCTCAACTATATATTCTACCCACTTCCACTAAATGCAAGTTGTAGAATAAATACACAGTACGCACCCTATTTAATCCATAATGCATCATACGACATCATATGAGAAATGCACCTTTCTTTTTAGGTAATCATCATGACATAATTTATTTCAAAAGAGATCATAGCGCCATAGCTGTTACTAGTGATTTAGTAATTGAATCATCAGCAGCATTTTATACATACTCATATTTATTAAAACCCTTCAAAAGCATTAGAATACATTTCAGTCCTATGGAATGAATGTAAAACCTGTCTTTAAAGGGGCAGTATAGACTTTGTTTTATGTTTATTGGAGACTGCAGTATGGTCAAATGTCATAGTCAGTCACAACTCACTGTAACTCAAGCAAATAAAACATGCATATAGCCCTCTACCCACAGCATAATATACCTTCTTTCATCACCATCATTACTGTAATATGCCCACATGTCATTTTGTGTAATGATCTGAGCATGTATACATGTACATGGATAATATGCAGGTGTATATTTTTAATATGCGCTCATATGTTTGTATCCCTCTATCTATTGAATGCTTATACAGTGTTAAGACTGTTTTTTTTCCTGTATTTTAAACCAAAGTGAAGGTTGATTGTCATATGTGCACTACATATGTGAAGAACTGGTTCCTGCTGTGGATTCTTTATGTGACACGAACATAACTGACAGCTAACAGGTTTAAGAGGAGGGTTTCAGTAAAACATGTATGTTTTCAAAGTAGGACTGTTGCTGTAGTTGGTCTCTGGATGTGAGAGACAGAAGGATTAGGTAATTTCCTTTATCAAATGAGTTGATGTAGCCAAGAAATGAACATGTCTGCTTTTTCGCACTGTATCAACTGGTCAAATAAAACACATTCTTTTTCCTTATGAACCTTCCCTTATATTTTTATGCACATTGCATTTTAAAGAAATACGTTATGTGTGTGGATGCAGTAAAGCCAGATTCCACCCAGCTGGCTGTAAGAAATTAGGTGATTATTTATAAACATTGTGTCAGAGAGGGATCTAACGGAGGAATTTCAGAGAGGAGACTTTGGCCTTACAGTCTGGGAGTTGTCATAGCTATCAAAGCTACATAGGCTGCCAGTGATGCATTAAAATGTGAGTAGCTGGGTGGGGAAGAGGCAGAGTTATGAAGTTCCACCAAAGAAAGGGCAAAATGCTTTAATTTCTGGTGATGATGCCAAGGAAGCTGCTGAAGGGATTCAGAGAAAGTCTTAATGAGTTCATATTGATGGATAAGAAACATGATCTCAAATGCCATGCTTCGATTTGTTTCTGGAGTTTGTAAGTACATTGGGATTGGGTAAGACTGGCCCAGAGATGCTGGAAACCACTGCAGTAACCTAAATCCTGTGGAACTGCAGAAATGGCAAAGGTGTTCAATGACTTCAGATTTGGGATAGGCAGTTTGGGTGCTTGCATTTTCCTGCAAGTGCTGACCCTCCTCAAAAATCATGATCAGTAATAGCATTTTTGATTGTGCCCCTAAAATTTGAGGTATGCAAAATCAGTAGCCACTTTAAAAAGGTTTAACCCATAGAGAACTTGTGTCTGTAGTCAGAATATTTCTAGTACAAGCCCATTGCTCTCTTTAAAACTGATTAGTAATATTCTAATATAACAGTAGAGGTATATTTGCTTCACTGTCATGGTGTCTCCTCATGTCCATTCTTCTTTGGCACAAGCTGGTTAATTCCAACAAGCTGGTTGTCTTTCTCCCTTGTGACGAGACCTTGGTTTAACTCATCATTAGGGGGAAGACAGTCCAGTTGGTCATGGTGTGGAACTGGGAGAACTGTGTTTTTGAGGAACAATTTATCACTTTTAATATAAGCAGCCATGGGGTAAATCCGCTTACTAGCACATAACCTGAATTTGTAGTTGGTGAGGTATCAAAGCAAAACAAAGTATGTAACATAAAGCATGTAACAATGTGAAGGAATCTTCCTCCATGCCAGATGCAGAGGTTGCCTGTGGTGCACAACAGGACGCTTCATCCCAGTGGAGTGGGCAGCATCTCTGGTGAGCCCATTCATGGCGTGGTCTGCGATGGAACCCTCCTCTCAGCGAATTACCTTTGTATCATGATGACCACTGCTTTTAATAGTTCTAGCTAGTGTGTCTAATATGGTCCCATAGATCTCTGAGCTATTCCCAAAGATCAGGTATGACATCTTTAATGTTAAGAAAGGGCTATCTCCTTTCTTTGTTGTTAGCTTATGACAAAGAATGGTAGCATCATATTATGCTGTTTCACTGTTGTATTCAAGTGATGCTGTCTTGTCATGATACCCTTCTCTGGAAGATGTCTGGTCACAAATGTTAGCTCTTTCCTGGACCTAGGTTCTTTTCCTGTAGCAGTACACAATGCACTACAGGAGGTAAGCAACCCATTTAGAGCTGTTGAAATAGCCTAAGCGCAAGGCTGTTTTGACTTACGCGTTTTTTTTTTCTTGAAAGGTATTGGTATTTCATGTGGTGTGTGAGATGCAATGCTTTGTGATAAGCCCTGTTCCTCTATGAGATGGGAGAGACATGTACGTTATGTGGGCACAGTGGCTCTGATACTGTAGCATATGTAGTAGTTACCAAATGGGCTAGCCCTTCTGTGGCTATAAGGGCCTCAAGCAGATTCCTAAGCTGTGAGACGTTCTTGTCTACAGTCCCTCTTTGTAATGATGGATCCCAAGAAGAGAACCTGGAAGACTGAGAGGGAGATTGGTATTACAGGTTTCATGTTGAATGTTATTTCTCTTTAGGACGTTAAGACTTGTCCTTTAGGACACGTGTGCTGTGCCATTCACGGATAATGTCATAAGCAGCAAGTGAAAGGATTACCATCTGGCCTCATGCTTCTGTGGGTCTAACAATGTGACTGGTGTCTGGGAGCTGCTGCCTCTGCTGAGCCTGTACACCCAGTTTTGCAGGCAGGACTCACGGGAGCCATGCCATGCTCCTCTGAAGGTGCTGGGGGCACCTCCTTTTGTCTCCAGCCTATGCCCTGGGTTGGTCCTGTGGTGTCCAGAAACACTCGTCATTTCCTGACCTGGCTCTTTTGTATACACTGTACTCTTATCTTTTGTCTCCTTCATAGAAGCAGCTGAAAGAACAAATTGCGAGGAGGATCAGTGCCCACAATTAACATTGAGTTTCCTGAAGTGCATCCAGCAGTAGCATCACATCCTAAAATGATGTTAAAATCACAAGATCTAAGAATTGTGTAGCAAAACTGTGTAGCAAACAAATAACCGTGGACAGTCTATACTTTTAGAATCTTTAACTTCTAACACTATAGTTATCATATGACAAAAACTAGAAGCGTGCAACTAGCACTTCAATGATTTGTTGTGGTGATGCATGGGACAAACATGAGATAGGTATAGTGGAATCAAACAAATTTTGAGAAGTTGTTTTGATGGTGATTGTTCTTTCTTGCTGTTGTATGTGTATTATGGATTTATAAAACGTTGGCAATTTTGAACTATGGTAGGTGTTACCTTTAATTTATTGCTAGATAGAAAGCAGACTTATTTTTATACTCAGAGGATTTATTCAACTTAACTCTGTAATTGCTAGCAATACGTGAGCTCATTATATTACAATTTAGTACAGTTAGTGCCAGCTGTTATGGAGTTAATGGCAGAGCTGGTAGAAAATTACATGTAGCACACAATACATTTAACATGGATTTAATAATAACATGAAAAACATTTTTTGTGAATCATTGTCCATATAAATTGTAAAATGTCATATAGTTATTTTACCAGTATGATACCTAAAGGAGGACTCACTTGCTTTGACAAGGAACGCTGTTTGATGTGAAAGGCTCTACCTTAAATAACTGCACTCCCTATGTGTTGTAATAATTTTACAACATGTTTTGAACCAGTTTGAAAGTAGCAGTTCTTACAGAATTTTTCAAGGCTTTGACTAATGTGGGGAAAAATCTATCAAAGTGGGGGTTTTGTTTGCTGCTTTTTTCTTGGCATACTAAAATATGATTGGCTAATGACATTTTTAGTGGACAGTGAAAGTATACCCCAACCTTCATTTAGCCTGTGATGGAGTAATAAGATAACAGGTCTGACACAAAGATTAGCTGAGAAGAGTCTTCTCTCTGCTCTACCTACTCCTGAGAGGTATCAGAAGTAAAGGCCTCTTCCCTCAGGTCTTCATTCATATAGGAAGTCCCCATCAAATGAACAGGAGAAAGCCTTTGCAGACCGAACTTCTAAATGCATGTATGTTATGGCTAGGTATCTTGTAAATTTGAGCTCATATTTACACTGTGTGCTGTGATATTTTTTGGGAGGATTAAATAAAAAAAAATCAATGTAGAAAATCCTAAAAGGAGCAGAATGACCAAAGAAGAATTTTACCAAGTGATAATGCTTGTATGAGTGTATTTGCTTTAAGAAAGGGAGAACAGATTTTTTAGAAAAGTTTTAGAAGTCCTGTTGAAGGTCCCATCAGTTGTCAATCACATGTACCAGCTGAAAGTAACCACAAAGAAGTTAAGGCCACAGCACAGGAAGATACTTAAGAATGCCCAACAGTATGTTTATTTGGGAGAAATATCCATGTTTAGCAATGCTTTAGGTATATGCTTAACATTTAGGTAGTGACTTCAGTGTATGTATATGCAAAAGAGAAGTTAAATTTAAATGCTTGAAATGCTTTCTGAAGTGGGAAGATATTTGTAAGGAAACGATATTTTAAAAGGGAAAACAAATGTTTCATGTTTTTGCAATATCTTTTCTCTCTGTGATAAGTTGCAAGAGATTGTTTATCTGTATTTCTCTAGAATGATTACTTAGTCGAACTACTCTATTTTGTTTCTCTTTTTTTCAACTTCTCCTTCATATCTCTTCTTAATCCGTATCCTGGAGGTATTTGAACTACTGTGAAGTGAGGGGTCTTAGATTGCCCTGAATGTGGCAAGATTTGTGATTTTTCTAATAAGTTGTGACAGTATGTTCCACACCTGTGGCCCTTTTGCCAAAAAATCTGGGTTTTCTGTTCTTCGCAGGCATCACTGGTGTTGCTTTAAGACTTAATTATTACTCATGATAGCATCTGCATTGCTGGAAACCCAAGCATTAAAAAGTCAGGAGATAGGGCTGCAAATAACCTGATTTGCTTTTTTTTTTTTAAATGAATACAGTTTTGATGCTGGGGTTTTTTGCTGCCTCTTTTTTTGAATGTTCTCAAATATGTACTTGGGACATACCTCAAGGTTTTCTGTGTAACTAGGAGAGATGAAAATTTTCAAATTTTTTGTTCCATTTTTAAAGGAAAATTATAATTTCTTGATAATGAACAGATTCCAACAAGAAAATATAGGTCAATGTGATATTTTGCAGAGGGACACCAGCTGGGTCCTGTCCATGCTCATGTGCAAGTCATGTTTGAGCCAGGTGCTGTATGACTGAGCTGTGTGAAGTACTGAGCCCAAGCAAATAAACTGGTCAGTCTGCCATGAGACAGACAGTCATATCCCAGGGAAAACTGCAAATATTGTGAAGCTCACCATTTATTCACAAGAGTTTATACCAATGCATTTATTAGGAGACGTCCTGTCTGGAAAGGGCAACTGTTCTTTGCTGCAGCCTTAGCCTGACACATCATGGTAGGCCTTGAACACCAAGGCTAGGACACTGAACTTGAATCACTCTTCAGAGGAGATCTGGGGTGCTACATTCATACCAGCTTGTCCTCTAAGCAGGCAGGCTGCCACATTCAATACAATCTGGAGCTTTTTCCATATGAAGTAGTGTTCAGTGACATGAAGTCATATAATCAGAATTAAAAAATGGTCCTTGCCAGAGACTGAGGGGTTCAGTTTGGCTTCTGCTAAGACAGATTTTTAACTGTGTTTTAATTAGCTTAGTACATGTTTTCATTTATCATATTGTGCCGAGTACATCTAGTATTAGAGAACTGAAGCACATGATGTGAGATTGCACTTAGGTTAAAACAATGAAAAGCTAATTAGATGAAATAACTACAATGTATTAATATTTATGTGTTATATTATGTAGGTTATGAAAGTTGGGTTAATCTAAAATGGTGCTTAATAGAATTGTAAGGGCTGTCTGACTCCTTCATGCAGTCTATGGGGAATCGACAAGGGATTCTGTTGGAAATCCGGAAAATCTACATTAAAGTATAATGTTTCCTGCTGAGAGAAATTCTGTAAAGCAGGGGGGGAAATACACAATACTTCAGTGCCACTCCCTATTATTTATATAGGAATGTAATTCCATGCCTGTTCTAGTTTGCTTGAAAAAGCCTTTGTCAGTAACGGAGAATAACAAGCGTTTTTACTTCTGTTCATGAGTACAGCGCTGTTAGAATGTTGGGGGGGATTTTAGGAAATCATTGAGCCGGCCAGATTCTGCATCACTGAAGACAGTGGGAGTCTGGTTTCAGCAGCAGTGAGAGCAGAATTAGTGGGGCAGTGAAAAGGGATCATCTCTTTATATTCACTGATTAAAATTATTCTGGATGGAGTTCAGTTGGTGTCTGTGAAGATACACCAGGCATGAATTTGCCCCACTCCAACTTGTTACATGAATGTGTTGCTCTCATTCCACCTGGAAACATTAAAATCTCTACATCTCTGTCATAGTATGGATACACCCACAGAACCAATATGCGGGATTCACCTCCTGTTTTCAAAGGCTACAATTCTGTGCATGCATTTGCAATTCTTCTGGGTTCACTGATCTGCTTGAATTGACTTTTAGACAATTAAGTATCAAAGTTTGTTGGTGTTCCTGGTCTTTGTCTTGGGATGAGCAAATGCATGAATGGCTCTTCCCATCACAAAAAACAAACTGGCAAGGCAGTTTTTGTTAAAATTAATTTTATTTTTGTTCGGCCCCCCCTCTCCGTAGCCTGCACTAACACCTGCTCTTCCTTGTCACAACCCATACAGAAAACTTGAGGAGTGTGGAGGAGATTGCATTGGTGAGTGCTGTGAGCCAGTTTCATCCTTTAGCAATAAAAGGTATTCCTAGTCACAGATTATGTGGCTTCCTTGTTTGAATTCATAGGGTTGTGGGGGTTTTGTTTGGTTGTTTTGTTTGTTTTTTGGTTCTTGTTTTTTTTTTACATAGCTGTATTCTCCCAGGGTACTAAAGGCTGAAATGATATTTTTTTCCAAATATCTGTAACCTGACAGTTATTCTATTGGTTTTCAGAAAAAATACTGGAGGTCACCTCCAGATTTCCTTTACACCCTGTGACAACCTTGTTCATGGGAATTTACATTGAAAAAGAATAAAAAAAATTTTGCTTTTTCTTGTTTTGACGATGCAATGCTGACCCTTGAAATAGGGCCATTTCTGTAACTAAGTGATAGGAATCTGACTCGAGAATTTTTCCCTTGCTTGTAAGAATGAAGCTTTTGATAGCTCTAGTTAGGCATACCCTGAGTATGTTTATACATAAATGGATTCATTGCTATTCATGTTTTCAGATTCTTGAACATTTTTAAAAGATGTTCTGCAATACTCCTTTGAAGAAATAGCACCCTCAATAAAAACGTTGAAGCTGTAAATGGAGATAATCTTCCACAATTCTTGTTTGAAAAGCACAGAGAAAAGAACACTGTGTAAATGCAAGTATGTCTCAGACTTCTGGATTGCCTCACAGCTCAGAAACCTTTACCTCTCTGTAACACACCAGCAGTGATTTGGAAGGGTATTTTAATTTTTGGCATGCACATCATCACACCAAGTGAAGATAAAGAAGATTTAGAACTTGGCTATTATATTCTAAGCAGCCTACCAGTATGTCTTTGTGAATCGGGTGCATTTTGAATTGTCTCCCTGCCAACACATATTCCAAGCATGTATTATATTTCACTGACATTTATAAAAAGTAAATTTTTTTGTATTTTGTTCTAGAATATATTTCTCTAAATTATTTTTTCATATTCTTTCAATTAAAAAAGGACAGAAGCATTGTTTTGCAAGCCCATGCTTATGATTTGGCTCATTATATCATAAATAGTAATATTTAAAAATATTTTTTGAATAGGCTATAGCATAATTTTCCTGCCTTGTTTCTCAGAAGATAATTAAAATATTGTTATGAATCAAAGTAATAGAAACCATGAATAAAAAAAAAAGTTCCTTAAATACATTCCCTAGCTTGCATTTAAAAATACAAACCACTGATTTATTTGAAAAATACATGTCTTGGGCTGCATATTATTTTGAACTTTGGAGCACTAAATGATTGTAGACTTGCATGTATACAGTGTATGGCTTTTTGGGGCAGAGCAGATGCTTACATAGCTATATTTTCAAAATTATTCTGACCAATTATTTTAAAACAATTAAAAAACTAAGGAAAAGTGTATGCATGTGCATATGTTTGAATGAGTAAGCACGAGTGTAAACAGCATATTTGTAAACAAAAATATATGTAAGGTGCACATATGCAGACAGAAATTTCATTATGAATATTCAGATTGTAATCTGAAATGTACATAGTATGCATGCATTATGCAAACATATATGTGTGTTCTATATCAGAGAGATAGAAGTGTGACCACTATGAAACAGACAGCATATGGCATCTGAGTTCTGCTTAATATTGTCAGACTCAGGAGTTAATTTTTTTTTTTTTTTCTCTTATAGCATGTCACATTTTGGATGATGCATAACCACATCGGCAGAAAAATACATTTAAGTGTTTTGGATATCTTTGTCAGTGGGAGTTTTGTCAGCTAATAAAGATTGTGTGTTTTGGTCCTAACTCTGTTAAAAATAAACTACATTTTTTGTCTAATGTAAAATTAAAATGAACAAACATCATAAAGCTGAAACCTATCCTAGTGGCTGTTTGAAAATTCTGGAGATGTGGCACTGGGGAGCGACCATCATTCCAGTGCAAAAGATGCCGAGCTGTTTTCAATGGAAAATGAAGAGCAGAAATAGAAGGCTGAAATAACAATAGGCTGATTGCTTTCATTTTTTTGTGTAGTTTAACATTGCACTAAAGAGAACAACTGAGTTTCTACATTTTTCCTATTTTCTTGTCATGGATATATTAGCATTACATGATGCATACTAATTATAAAGTTGGCTGTAACAGGAGTTCCTCTTGTGAATCCATTTAAGAACTGATTGTTTACTATCTTTTTCTGTAAGTATAAAATTTTAATTATGCCACTGACAGGAACTGTGCGTGATACAGTGCTCTACATTTATCACTGGGAGAGGGCCAGTTGCAGAGCTGTTTGACTTTGGAGAAATCCTGATGCGCTTGCAATGTTGAGCAGCAGGTGCCACATTATTATGTACAGAAAAGCAATTAGGAAGCATATTGGATGAATGGGGAGTGCATTAATATTAGCAAGTACATTTGTCAGTGGTTTTGATGCAAGTCTTTTTCTTTTCTTTATGCAACATTAAGATTGTGGCTCTCATAAATTCTCCCCTTAAATTGCCATCTGTTCCCTTGTCATGCAGTAGTGAGGTAGAGAAAAGTTTTCCTGACAAAATGAAAAGAATTTCTTTTATTTAAAGTAGAAGCAAAGGAGCCTAGACAAAGTGGGAGAATTGTAGGTTATGCAATTGAGCTTTGTATGTGTTAAGTAATTACTGTTGAATGTAACATTAACTATGGAACAGTTAGGTTCTTTTTTTTCCCCTTCCTCCTTCTAAATTTCAGTTTTTCAATGATTTTATGTGTTTTTAAAATACGGTGTGAAACAGTTTTAACTGTATTGTACAAAAAGGCTGACAGCTCAAACCAGGTGTCTCTACTCCAGGGTTTTAGTGGGGATCAAGAGTGTGCTTTTGAAGTGCATCTCCAGTTTGCCTCACAGTCCCACACCTTGGTTCACAGTGCAGAGCAGTTTGAACTGGTGAAACTAGGCACAAAGGTACACCCTGCATATGCATGTACCACTAATGGGCATTCAGTTTTGAGACCAACCAGTTTTCAAGTAAATGCCCCAAAATGTGTGTGGAGACCTCAGCATCAGCTGTTGCACCCTAGAGAGCTGCTTTTTGTGGACTGCGATACCTGCTAATGTAGGTGTGGCTGCCATGTCATAGTCGTGAAGACCTTATGTAAAGCTCTTCTGATAACTTCGGTGGGTATTTTATTCAAGCAGAGAATGTGAGCATCATAGAATGGTTTGGATTGGAAGGGACCTTAAAGATCATCTAATTTCAACTCCCCCTGCCATGGGCCTTCCACTAGACCAGGTTGCTCAAAGCCCCACCAGTGATCCAGTACTGCCATTTTGAAAACCAGAAAGATGAAGTACATCAGAGCTGTGTTCAGACTACGAAGAAGTGATGTCCAGGCAAACTGATCCAGGTCTTCATTTGTTGAACTCTGTATCAAACAATATTTATTTTAGAACAGGCTTTATTTTATGGCAGTTTAAAAACTTCTGCTTATTGTTCTGGCAAGGACAGTTGTCTTGAGGGGAGATTGGCACGTGTCTCTGAGAAAGTAGCTACCTTAACAGAAAGGTTGGAGAACATCAAAAAAGAAAGGCGAAAAGCAATTTTTAAAAATACTGGCACAAAAACCAAAAAAACACTGTGCTTTTATGGAGATATGCAGGAAAGATAAGGTATTTCTGCGTCCCTTTTTTCCCCAAAAATAATGTAAGAGGGAATGACACTCTCCTATGTATGTTGTGTTTCTTTTGCCCTTTGCTGTAAGTAGGTTTATTTTGGAGATTGCAGATTGATGTAAAACTGAAATCACTCATGGCCTAGACAGGACAAGACAGTACAAAGACTTCTCTCCTGACAACTGCCATTTTCATGTTGCAGTTCAGTCTTTTGTGTGTGCATTTATGAAGAACAAGTAGTTCAGCTTGTTTGGGCTACCTACTCTATTTCTATGCCAGCCAGCACTTATGGGGAATAAATCCCGCAAATGATATGTTCATTAAAAAATGCAGTGTCAATTCTAGCAGACACTTAAGTAAACCAGTCCTACTTCTGAACTGTACCAGTAGCAGAACTTCACATTTTTTTCCTGCTTTGCTCGTCTCCTTGTTGAGTAAACTCTTCAAAGCCCAAGACAATCTGTTTTAGAAATAGTGTGAAGAATGAGCAGTGTGAGCTACAAGCAGTGGCAGCAGCAGCAGTTCCAACGATACTTTATTACAGAGTTGGATCATGACTGCCGGCATAGCTGCTTACAGGATTAGCTCAAATGGCAGGCTGTCTGAATAAAAAGTAATGGTTTTCTGTGGGACTAACCCCTAACTCTTTGTTCCTTTACTATTTCTGCTCTCTGCTTGGCTAATTATGCAAAAAAACAGGTGAGTGGCAGACCTGTTTGATTTCTATTCCCCTCATCTGGTTCTGGGCCATTCCCAGAGAAATCCCTATCCTGGGATGCTAGACTGGCCCTACACTGTTCTCTCTGAAAAAAGAGTTTGTATCTGGTTTTGCCATTGTTTTTCAGGCCTTTTACAATCTTTGTCTTTGGTCACAATTAGTCTACCTCACAGGTTGTTTTTCTAACATGTCCTCAATCACTACCTAATCTTTACACACCATAAGGCTGTTCACTTCCCTTCGGTTCCAATTTTTTTTCCCCAACAGCATCTTTCCCTCACCCTCTGGTGCATTGTTTCTCTCTCTTCTGTCAATACACAATAAGAGTTCTTATTCTTTGTGTATGCATTCCTGTTGCTCTTAATATCATTGCTAAGATATGATTTTTGTCATCTTCTGCAGTTGCTTTTTCCCTCCCATTGCGCAGAACATACACAGGCTTCCTGATCTCCCTACGCTGCCAGATTAAACCTCTCATACTATTTTCTGTATTTTCCTTGTACCCAGCACACTGCAACCCCTTCAATTCAGATATAGCTCATCGTACATGAACAGATTGCATCTGTTAAAAAAAGAGCCCAAATCCACACAGTATTCATTTAAACAGCAGTGATAGGAGTGAATTAATTTCAGATTCATATGGATGTCATATACTGTGAGTTAGTGTAAGCATCAGTTAATGGACACTCGCAGTAAAGTGTTCCCTATCAAATAATACATCACTGAGCTACATGAAGTGGTTTATGTATTTTTTTTTCCTTCTATGATTTTATCATGGCTAAGGAAGGTATCTAAGGGTATGATTGCCTAGCTTTGTAGAATATTTCTTTAGCAACCAGCATTGCTTAATGTTTTATTGATGCATTTTTAAATAATTTATCTTTAAACCTTTGTTTAATGGATGTATTTTTATTCAGAATTTGATACCAGAGAAGGTAGGTCTGACAGTTCATGTTAGCACTCTGACAGTATTTCTCTTGTGAACTTTTATAGCTCTCCTAGATAAACAGTAATTTTACATTTTTTCATCTCTATTTTTAATTACACACTCTATCATTTCAAGTGGCTTGTACTGATATTTAACAAATGTATTAGGCAATGTGAACAACAGTTTATTTTTCTTCAGCTGTATTTCAGTTTCAGCTAAATGTGATAAAAATAAAAATAAATGTTGCTCAGGGCACTGTCATTAAAATCCTAGGCACCTCCTATAAAAGTAGTGCCTAATGGTAATAGTGAAATATTCTATAGGTGGGACTTCCAAAAGCGGTCATTATTTCCCAAAGTCTGTTCTCACTGAAATGGGACCAATGCTAGAGAGCTCTGATAATGGTTCACGCTTGAAATTTGTAGGTTAAAGTATGTTCAAAGTTTTTTGACTTCTACCACCTTCTTCCGGATTATATATGGAAAGCAATTATTCTTCAGGTGGGTGATGTCCCACTTGCTTGCTGTAGCACCTTTCTTAGCTCTGCATAGCTTTTTCCCGTGGTTGGTGCAGCAATGGGGCATGAGATGGGGGAACCGCAGGGTCCTTGTCCCTGGCAGTGAAATGCGGTGGGGCTCCCATGCTCCACAGAAGCCGGGCACAGGCTCAGGTGCAGTGTGGAGAGAAGCAAGTTCGTTGTCTGTGTGCACTGGAATTAAAAAAAAAGCACAGTGAAGCTGTATTGGTAAATGAATATACTTGAATAGGCAAGATGAGAGAGAAATATACTGAGTATCTTCTAGAGGAAATCTTTTCGTTAGTGATATAGATCTGAATTCTCAGAATGCGTTTTTGACCTTGAAAAATGCACAGAGAATAAAAAGATATCGTCTGTATTTTTTTTACATTTGTGAGATTCTTATGCTTTGCCAGTGTTTCTGCTAGGTTTCTGTGCATTTCGCCTTATGAACATTTCAGGCAGTATTTTAAATACAAGCAAAAAATATAAGGCTGAGCCTGAGCTGATGTTTTGGGAATAGCTTGCTATAAAAATATGAAAATATACTGTTATGTTCTCTAAACTTTAAAAATTGAAACAAATTTAAAATGTACTGTCCAGACTGTATTTTTGCCATATTTTATTCAGTATAATAATAGTATAGACGTTCACCACATCATCTATTGTACAACTTGGCTAGTTTTGAACTAAAGCCCCACCATGTTAAGACAACACTTTGATGTGGGTGTTTCTTTAAGTCTTAAAGGCACGCACTGCACCATCAAAGTTACATGTGAACTTTAGGGTATTTACCTTACTTAATAAGAAATGTTTTCCACATTTTTTCACTGTGACGTTTTTGTACTGCACAATGTTTCTGTGTGTTCTTTTTCTATTTAAAATTTAAAGAGCTACATTTGGGAGAGGAACAATGTAGGTAAAAGAGACCCCTGGAGTGTGTCTGATGTGATAGTTCTCTTCTGTGGCACCATTTTTCCTCCTGCTGTGGGAGAGCTAAATGATAGTGCCTTATACCTTACTGAATAAAGCCTAACACTGTTTCCAGCTGTGAACATGTGATCAGGTTTTGTGTTTGATTTTTACATGCAAGTATACTACTGCAAGCATACCCACACGCTCCTATGCAAACATTCCGTATGGGAATTATTGTTGACTCAGTCATTAATCTATCCTCAATTAATCACAATAAGTATTAAGGTGCCTTTCTGTGCCTTTTGACAGGCTGTATGACAGCCTTTTCTGTTTTACCTTAGTGAAGAATTGCTACATGACCAATTTACTTTCTGGCTAAAGATGTTGAAAGATGTGTTGAGATATGTTGTTATATGAAAACTGATCCCAAAACCTTCTGAGGATTACTCAGTAATCCTATTGATATTGTTGGGAATAGCAGTTGTAAGACCTAGCTGCTAGTTGTTGCATGTGTACCAAAAGTAACATAATGTTTATTCCAGTCTTTCATGAGTGTTTGTTGATATTTTTTAAATGCAGTTTATCTTTTCAGCACTGCTCGTAAAACATAACAGTGTTGATTCTCTGGACAGAGCGTGACTTGTATTTCAATGCTATTATGGTGACTATAACTACATTTCTTACCTAACCAAAAGATTAAACAAATGAAAATCATGCCTTTTATTTTTACCCCCAAAATGAGATCCTTTATTTTGAAAGCTGAAGACCCGCACTTGTATTCTTCAAAAGTGTGGCATGTCATGTTGTGGGTTAAACACCGAGAACTCATAATATTCTTCTCTCTGGCTCACTGAACAGCAGAAAAAAATGGGTCCTGAAGGAATACATTCAGAGACAAAGAAGAAAAGTTATTTTCTTTTTAGTGATCAGATAGCATAATTGTTGGTTGGCGTTAAGTGGCTCTGAATATGAGGGGAGGGAGGATTAATTTCTGGGTAGATGAGCAACGTCTGAAATCACCAGAGGGGCCTGATCCTTTTAGCACCAGTGATGGTGCAGTTTTACCACTGTGTTTTTTTTATTATTATTGTTTTATTTTAAGAAAAGAAAAAGCTAGCAGCTGTCATGAAAGACTTCTGCTCCTCAGAGTGAAGCAGCTTGCTCCCTGCAGGCTCACTGGATCTCGGTGAGTGCGACTACTTGTACTTTCAAGACTGTTTGCCAGGCTTTGTATTATGCACTCATAGACAGAGACCCCTGAGTTCAAGTAATGCTGAGAACGTGAGAGATCCCTGTCAACAGAAGACGAGATGACTCACACTAAAGGACAAACGAGGCTCATGGTTCATAACTTTGGCTTGCTTTTGTGGTGCTGGCCATTAGCATTGGCCAAGTGTGATTTTTACATTTTTTTGTGTCATTTTCCTTTTGTTACATGATGAAGGTGGATAGTTTTGAACTTTGCAGCAATTAGAGATGTCTTTAGGGGTTGTGTTTTCACATAGAAAGGAGTGTTTGCTTTTGTGAGAAAATCCAGATTTAGAAAGCTTGTGATAGAAGTAGAAAGAGTAAAATGATCAGCAGATCCACAAAGGTAGCAACAGAAGCAAGGATGTAAAATAGCAGCAATCTATAGATGCCTCTCACAGAAGAGGTTGCAGTGCTGCAGCAAGGTCCAGGTGGACCACTCCATCCCCGTGTCCCCCTCAGAAGTCTGCAGGACCAGAATCTGGTCTCAGGGAAGCTGGAGCCATGCAAACAAATCAGAATGTGTCACAGTGAGCCACTAACCAACAATGTCCATTCTCCACTAATTAAAATGATTAAATATTCCTTCCGCCACTGCCGAATGAATGTATTGTGCACTTCAGGAACGAGAGGAAATAACAGAATAAAAGCAACAAGCAACTCTGGCAGGAGCAGAGTGAGGACTCTGGGCAGCAGGTGCACTTGGCGAGAGGGTGGAAAGAAAATGCTGCGGCTTTGGCAGCTGCTATTCAGTATATGCACAATATGCAGTCAGGGTAGGGCTGGTGACAGACTGTTCCTGGAACATGGAGCACAGCAGCATACCAGCATGACTGCCGAATTCACCATTGCCTTTCCCTTTGTATCGTCATTCACACCTGTGCAAATAAGTACACAGCAGGTGCTACACCAAAATATAACAGTATTGTTTTACACCCGCTAATCATTTATGAATATTTCAGTGTAAAGCGCTATGCCATGCCTATGTAAGGGACCTCACAGTCAGATAAGAGTAGGAGAGCGGATGATCAAGAACATAAAGGGCAAAAAGGCTTTTTCGCCTTTCATAGGAATTTGCATGTGTACTTGGTGTTTTACTAGTTAGTGAGGCTATCTGCATTCTTTTAGCCTGAGCTCAGACATTTAGGAGGTTTTGGAAGGCTTCCAGCAGAAGAATTAGAAGATCTGGATCCAGTCGCCACTAACATCAGCATCAAGACTCCTACTCATTTTATAGGAACCGAAATGAACTCTTGACCTATTCGTAGCTGTCAGCAATGTCTGTGTCTGGCAGATGCAGCCCTTATAGCAGCAGAAGACAGATGATTCTACCAAAACTGGCACTGAAGAAAGCTGAAGCAATGGAGCCCGAGAAAACGGTGACAATGTTTGTATTCGTAGTAATGAACTGGAATGTAGTGGAAGAAACAAGACAGATGTTGCAGGAGGTAGCACCAATCGCTGCATAGTCAGAATTAAGTGTTTTCTTCCTTATGAAGTAGCAGTTGGCTGATATTTTATTCTTTTCCCCTGTGTGCTTATGAGAGACTTAATTCCAGATTCCCACACTCTTAGGACTACGAAGGTATATGTAACAACATCATAAAAACTCCTGCTTTTCTCTGTCCTTTGGATAAAAGATTAACTTTAGCTTTCATGCTGTTGTTCAGCACCGAATTCCTTTGTGCTGAGCAGCTGGGTTAGGCTTTGCAGCATGTGGCTGATTTTTGACACGACACCTCATTTTTGGGTTTCCTAAACATCTCCAGTTGGGTTGAATAGAGCTGCTGTCACTCATCAAGCTGCTTGTGTCCTAAAGCAAGTATCTTGAGGCACTAAGTGCTTAAGTATGCACTTGGTGTGCAGTCACTTTCCTAGATGAATGTACTTAGTTGCAGTTATAACACTGTACATGAATGGTAACATTTTCCTTGCCCTTTAGACAAACTGTTTCACATGTCACTGTTTCAAAGATTTTGTGTATTTCCCCAGAAAGCAAGAGAGCGGCACTACTCTTTATGAATTTTGGTGGTCTCTGGACTGCAGCAGATCCACATGTGCAGTCGTGGCTTACCATGTAAATCCAGTTTATTGCAGAAATAGCAGTACTTAATAATTACTTCAGAGACTCTCTTAAAACCCCTTTTGAAGTCTTCATTTAAAGCAAGCACAGTATGAAATAGGTTTCTCAAGAAAATCAGCACATTAAAAAAAAAAAAAAATCATGTCTGTCAAGAACCCAGAGCATTAATTTAGAGCTCAGGATAATGGCTTTCTGGCCTGCACATGTGGAAAAAACTTCAGTTTGTGTGTGGTCACCATCGGTTGGTGCCTGACAACTCAACTGAACTCCTGCCTTCTCAGAGGGAGTGGTTTAAAACTGCCTCAATTTGGAAGCAAAGCTGCATTTACTGGTTGACAACTGAAGCATTTCAGTTGTCTTCCATCTTCATAAATAATGTATGATTAGCAAAAAATTTTTTTCTAGAACTTTCAGAAAAACCTGCAAGATGGAGTTTGGAATTAGTGAAATTTATTCATTAGATTTTTTTGCTGGATTTTGCTCTAATTTAAATCACTAGTGTGAAAGCATTGCTTAAAAGATTTAGGAGGACTGGGCGTGGTAAAAAAAATAAGGGCTGAGTTGTTGAAGATTATTAGAGAAGTGTTATCTTGGTATTGAATAATATTTCCTAGGCTGGGGACCTAATGGATCCTGATGCTTTTGTATCATTTTGGATTGCCAAAACAGTCTTTGAACATGCCAAAACACCTCTTAATGATTTAAAGTCTGAGTTTCTTTTTTGTTGAAAAATCTGTATCTGACAGCCAACTGAGAGCAATAAGTGAAATGGAACAGAGAAGCAGCCTTGTGTTCTGAACAAGCTGGCAAACCTTATTAGTCTAGAGTCCATTCGGTGCCATTCCCACGGAGCTGAAACATGCAGAGTTTCTGTTCTGTACATAGCCAGGAATTTATGCCATTAAGTAATTATATGACTATTAATTAAAGTAGTTCTGGTATTATTTGGTGACTGGAGAGAAATTTGAGGAATTTTAGTGTTACATAGATTTCCACAGTTTCAATGCTCAGTACTTCAGACAGCAGAATTTAGAGGCAGAATCTGTGTATGTGAAGTACGACTGAAATCAGTCAATACTGAAGTCAATGAAATGATGGCAGCAGCCGAGAATTTGCACTGAGATCTTCTAACCACTGGGTTGTGGAGTCAACTCAAGCATAGAGCTGTAGTTAATGAAAATTATTACCACATGTTTTCTCTAGGCTGAGTGGACTAATTTGTGAAAATCATTCTGTCTTTCAGTAGGTGTATGTCTGCCTCATATTGTACGTAATTTCCACCTGAACAAAGGTCAAGACTCAGTGTGGAAAGCAGCTGAACTCCTGTTTTACTGGCTAGTCTGTGAATAAGAGAAATTCGCTCCTTAGCAGTGTGCATTTTACATAAAAGTCCATTTTCTTGCAAAGGAGAGGATATGCCCTTACAGGGTTTTAGAAGGTGCAGAAGGGGCATGGAGCACTATTTTAGCTGTGTAGTACAGATGGTGATTCTGCTGACCTATGCTTATATAAAAGTGGTGCAAAAGTTCTTGTAACAGATCTGAATAGTTGGAGGGGAAGAATCAGATGGCTTGAAATATTCTTTAGCCCACTATTATCTTTGTGTTAAAGAGGATTGTGAAGGTTATGCAGAATGTAACTTGACCTGATTTTCCCCCGAGCAGTCTACGATGTTATCTTCACTCAACAGAATTTCTTTGAGAGTTTTTCACAATGTGTAGTTATGCACTGTTTGTATAACTATAAAATCAAGAGTGCAGTTATGGTCTCTCAATTGTGTGGCTGGATAAAAATGGGGAGAAATGGTGAATACAAGAAGAAATAAGAAAGGGTGACAACAAGCAGTGATGTGTTCAATAGGCAGTTGATGGTACCTTCTGAAATTTTTATGAGTTGCAGTCTTTCTGGAGGGTATGGATTTGCTAGACAATCTAGCAGAGATTGTGTGAAGTATTTCATGCCTTTTAAGAGGAAAATGACAAAGTAAGCTTGGAAGGTGTGGCAGCTGGCCAGGAGGAATAGCGTAAAAGTGTGACTAAATTGGGAGACTGAGTGGTTTCCAGAAAGAGATGAAAAGTACCAGCTGGTGACTAGAAAAGGTAAGTAGGAGAAAGTGTAGAAAGGAGCTTCTGTATGGGAATTCTAAAAAGAGTATGAAAGAGCCTAAAATAGTGGGGAAAGGACTGTGCTGTTCCATCAAGATGCATAGGGAAAATCTCATTTAAAAAGCTGGTGAACCGAGTGAGTATTTTAAGTCCCAGAAAATGCAAGGTCCTGCATCTGGGTCGAGGCAACCCCTGGTATCAATACAGGCTGGGGGATGAAGAGATGGAGAGCAGACCTGCCGAGAAGGACTGGGGGCTATTGGTGGATGAAAAGCTGGACATGAGCCAGCAATGTGCGCTCGCAGCCCAGAAGGCCAACCATATCCTGAGCTGCATCAAGAGAAGTGTGGCCAGCAGGTTAAGGGAGGTGATTCTCCCACTCTGCTCTGGTGAGACCCCAGCTGGAGTCCTGCGTCCAGCTCTGGAGCCCTCAGCACAAGAAGGACATGGAACTGTTGGAGCAGCTCTAGAGGAGGGCCACAAAGATTATTCGAGGGCTGGAGCACCTCTCCTACAAGGACAGGCTGAGAGAGTTGGGGCTGTTCAGCCTGCAGAAGAGAAGGCTGCAGGGAGAGCTTATTGTGGCCTTTCAGTACTTAAAGGGGGCCTACAGGAAAGATGGGGACAATCTTTTTAGCAATGCCTGTTCTGACAGGACAAGGAGTAATGCCTTTCAACTAAGGGAGGATAGATTTAGACCAGATAGAAGGAAGAAATTTTTTACCATGAGGGTGGTGAAGCACTGGAAGGGATTGCCCAGAGAGGCTGTGGAGGCCCCATCCCTGTAAACGTTCAAGGCCAGGTTGGACGGGGCTCTGAGTGACCTGGTCTAGTGAAAGATGTCCCTGCTCACTGCAGGGGGGTTGGGCTAGGTGACCTCTAAAGGTCTCTTCCAACCCAAAACATTCTATGATTCTATGAAAATGGAAACAAAGCTGAGGTGCCAGAGTCCAGTGAAATTACTCTACTGAAACCATACTGTCAGCTGTGGTCAGCTGGCCAGCGATCTCTGCCATGAAGAGAAGGTCAGACCTAGGGATGTGGATGATGCTGCAGGGCAGGAGAGCTGTCAGGGCCCCATGTGCCAAAACATGATGGTCTGCTCTCCTTTGGGGGGTATAGTTGGTTTGGGGAATCCTTCATGCCCAAAGTGAGAGTGTTCTTCTGTAGAAGAGAAAGCTTCTCTCCTTTCAGCTTGCTAAGAGAGCCTCCCGAGCGTGAATTGAGGGATGCTTCCTCTGAATTTTCAAATGGTTTGAAACAATAGCTCAACAATGCACTTGCATTGTCCCCTCTAATCATAACAGGCTGTTAACTATAAAACCTAATTAAGCAGTTCAACAGTTAATAATAACCCGTCAGTTAGCAGGAACATCAAGATAATATGTTTGTCCTGCTGTCCCAGACTACCTTCCCAAGCTCTCTCTGGTATGGAATGCTCAATCACTATTTGCTGCTGGGATCTACAATTTCTGTTACAGAACTGGTCAAAAACCGATGCAAGAACTTTCTGGCATACTGCATATTGAAACTGTGGGACTAGTAGAAATAAAAATCAATTTGGTTCCAAGATAAATGTTATTAGGTTTAGGATGTTAATGTTTGAACTTACGAAGTTCAATAAAACTTAAATTTGTTAATTTTAATAGGATCATCCTGGAGTTGAAAGTACTTTGTCTCAAGGAACTGTCCATTTCAAAGGCACTGCAGACAGAGTGCATTGTCCTGACCTGGGAATTTTTTTTTCCTCCAGTGCAATGCAGGCACTCTGTGTGACATGTACTATGCATTTTTCTTTGCTTGAGGCAGGTCTTACAATTCTCCATTCTGTTCCGGGAGTTGTATGCTCCCTGAGGTCATCCTTCCTGCATATCTCCTTGGGATCCACCTGGATGTCTGTTTACACTCGCCTCTATATGACAGTCTCTTGATTTCTCCTCTGACCCTCCTTTTTGGTCTGTGCTGATTTTTCCAGGATCTATTCCATTCCATTACATGACAAGCTCCCAAATTTACTTGACTGTAAAGCCTGAATTTGCCACTTCTTTATGTGTTCACATGCCTTGCATCACCTTATCAGTTCCTTCACAGGTGTTAACACCATTGTTACTATGCATATAATTTCACTGGTTTGAATGCACATGACCCAGTGCATCCTGGGCAGCTTGATCCCTTTCCTGATACAAGACATCTTCGCATTAGCATGTATCTATTAGTGTGTATCAGCAACAGTTGTACATGGTTTTATTAGTGAAAGCATTATTTTTAAAATCCCAATTTTGAAAACATTACAGTAGTAAAGACCAAAATGAGCTTTGTAAAGATTAGGTGAGAGCATCAGTGCATTTCAGATCCTAAGGCACTTTTGTCTGTATCTAATGCAAAACTGAATAATGTCTAGCCATAGACCAGTTAATTTCTTTTACGCGAACTGCAAAATACTTGGGATATGCCATGATCTTTGCTTCCTCTCCCTAGATATACTAATTTGCTTCTGCTGCTTGACCATTAGCCAGTTTTATGTCTTTCTTAATGTAATGAATAGTGCCTTTTGTATTTCAGATTCTTGTTTAGTTTTCTACTTGATGTAATTAATACCTTACTGTTACTGACATCAGTATGTTTGTAAGAAGGATGAAAGAGGACAACAATGTGTGCATGGACTGCATTTTGTTATGGAATTAATTCACAAGTAATGAAGAAATAGGCTTCTTAGACTTGCCAAAACATGCTGCTGTGCTCTTGAGCTGAATGGGAAAGACAGAAATACCAGTAGGGCAGTCACCTGTGTTCTTTGAAACTGTTCTTCAGCAAAGGACTTTGTTCTACAGCTTTAAGTACTGTTTGCTTGTGCATACTTTAAAAAGCTTTGAAAGGGTTTGAATGTGAATCTATATGCATTTTCTTAGTCAACAAGAGGTAGATGTAATAGGAGAAGATTTCACTGAAGCATAGCTGTGAAAAATTGTACTCTTGTTATAATGATCTAGGAAGTGACATTCCAGTGACTGACTACAGGCAAGGTAAAATGCACTGTGCGACAGGTTATTTTGCTGCTTTTAGGACAGATGGCTACAGAGGGCTTACGTGTATCAGCCAGTCTATTGTCCATCTCATTTCTCTGCGAGTTGAAGAGACAACATATAAAAACGTAAATCTAAAAGTCAGAGGAAGAATTCAGTGTAGTAAACGGCATGCTTATAGTTAGTAACATATTAGAGGTGGGTTTATTTTAATGGTAATCTGAAATAATTGTTGCTGTTTTTAAATTTAGGAAAACCAAGAATTTAAATCTGGATTTTTGATTTTTATTTCATTCATCACAAATAAAGCCACAAATTTACAGAATCGCTTGGGATTATCTTGGGATATGCTGAATATACTTGAACTTCAGTGGGGTCACTGAGAGCACCAAACTGCAGTCAATGGGAGCTAAATATTCCAAACACTGATATTTTAGTCTTTCATGTGTCATTGAAGCAATGGTATTTCTGTAGCAACCATAGCTGGATCTGCAGTCCACTTTGCAGATGTCCTGGGTTTGGCCAGGACAAGGTTAATTTTCATTGGAATCCAGGAAGGGACTCAGCCGGGTGGGCTGACCCAATCTGGCCAAACAGAGCAGGTTATTCCATACCATGTGCCATCATGCTGGGTTCCGGTTGGGGGGAGCTTCTCGTGGCTCGGGAGCGCGCGGCTGGCGGCAGGCAATGAGAGCGGCTCTGTTCTGCAGTTTGTGTTGTGTTTTCTCCTTATCAGTATCGTTGTTGTTACTGTTCCCTTTGTTTGCTGTTCTGTTAAACTGCCCTTATCCCGACCCACCAGTTTCTGACTGTTTCTTTCCATTCTCCTCCGCACCCAGCGGGGGGAGGGGCGGCCGCATGGCAGTTTTGTTGCCGGCCACAGCCAAACCATAACATTAAATATGGTGCCCAGCGTGGGGCGGGGATAACAGCAGGGCTGAGCAGCGTGTGTTAAAACTGCTTTCTTAGATTTTGTTCTACGCATTTATTTTGTTAGTTAAACAGTCGCTGGTAAAAAATGTTTCTGACTGTGATCAAGTGGCTCTGGTATTTAAACCCGTACTTGCTTTATGTGTTTGTTGCCGTGCTGTTCATTACCTTGGGGAAAAAGATCAGGATGATGATTTTGCTCTACTGTACAATATCGACTTATGACATGATAACATCACTGTGCATGAAATTAGGCTTGTATTTGCATGCGGCACTGCGGTCATTTCCATACCTCGGATCCTATGTCTTAGAATTTGTTAATAATCAAACCCAATCTATGGGGAAAACTGGAGGGGATACCTTCTCCCACTCTTTCACCCCCCCTCTCTCCTTCAGGCCAGTCCTAACGGCTTTTGAGAATTTCCAGTACCCGTGGGATGTTCAGGCCAGCACTCTCCTATTGTAATGCCTCCTGAATGGGTTTTGGGTCTTGTTTAGGGTTAAACAAGTAGTTAAGAACATTGTGCAGAGACATGCCCCGGGGCTGGATACCTGTGAGTGGCTGGGTGTGTGGGACAGCATGGGCAGGTGTCTAGGGCAGTGGGCACCTCTGGTGTCTTTGAAACTCACCCCTGAACAAATACAGAATCCGGACAATCTGGTAAAATATCTGAAAAAAGTGTGCTGCCACCCTGGGAACTCCAGAGACACACAAATCACTGCAATGTGCTGGGGTCTGGCCCACGCCTACCGAGCTTCCCTGTTCAACACTGTTCAGTGCCTTAAAGGGGAAAGGGGGGGAAACGAAGTGGCAG
>Ga0065711_1003135_pt1 | contig 45326 bp, 32 predicted proteins | sample Hoacrofraction12_FD_59098 | JGI IMG/M metagenome (GOLD analysis project Ga0065711, IMG submission 59098) | Hoatzin crop microbial communities from Cojedes, Venezuela - Epithelial fraction 12 v2 (version 2) | ecosystem: Host-associated > Birds > Digestive system > Esophagus > Crop | place... | reverse complement strand
CCCCCTTCTTTTTCAGACATGCACATAAACAGCTCAGCAAGTGTACAGAGAGTTGCACAAACTATGGATGAAATTCTGTTGGAACAACAATTAAGATGCTCTCAACGTGTTTCAAACAGGCCAACAATATGCTGACGTATATTACTCTTTAGCCAACCAGCCTCTGTTTCATTCAGTAACGAGAGGCGGTTGCAGTGCATCGTGAAAACCATACATTCCTCATCCCAAAGGATGTGCCATTTGGAGTGTTCCCCTGATCCACTGGAACCACCCGAACTCGCCCTGGCTGAATGAACATGGCCAATCCTTATCCAATACAGAATCAAGTAAAACACTTTGCTACAAAGGTAAATTTTAGAGGATATACTTTCATATGAAAGTCTTGTGGTCCAACTGTATCTTTGTTGATGATAAGCTTTAAACTTATAAATACATACACTATCTATAACTGGCATTTACTATAACTATTGCCCATCATACAATGGCACATGGGAATTCTATACTCCATACTCAGTGTATGGTTACATCATACAATCTTTGCAGTTTTAAAATATTGATATATCATATACTATATACAGTACACCAGTGATAAACACTGATTTGAAGAGACAGACTTCTTTTCCAGTTTTCCCATTCCTTATCAACTTTGATGCGTATATATGTAACTCTAATTTTGGTTTGTATGGTTTCATCATGTTATTCATTTAAACCAAACAGCCTATTTTAAGAAGGGAAGTGTTTTTTTCATTTAATTTGACTTCTGTTGCTAAATAGATTATTCTGACCATTAGCAAACCAAAATGCAGTTACTTCTGAGATCTGTAGCTGTCAGAAGTCTGAGAAACTATTAATGATTTATTTATGAAAGAAAAGTGATTTTAGATGGATTATTTTCCAATTGTAAGACACCTGTGCTAACGGATGTTCTTGTATGCTTCTCTTTCTCTGTTTAACTAAACAGCTATGAATATCCAAATAATTTGTTTTAGTGCGCTGTTAAGGTAGCCGAATAATCATTTCATATTTCTTGAGGACGTTTTTCTTTTGTGTTTTATCTTTTCTACGTGCCACCTCCAAGTCTGTGCTCCTCAGAGTCTGGTAAGATCTGTGAGCTTTCCAAGTGGCAAACCTTCATTGCTATGAAACGTTAATTGGCCTCTTCTTGGAGGATGGGCTAATTTAAGGACATTGTAGAGCATCCTCCACTAAAGTTTACTGCACCGCACCAGCTGGGGTGGAAGACTTGACTGCCTAGCATAGCTGCATGGGGTAGTTACAGCTCCTCAGGCTTTTCTTTCTGAAAGAAATAAGTTGGAAACTCCAAATGCAGACATCAGGTGGTGGTTTCCAGCCCAAACGTGCATCTCTACAGCAAGCGCACTATTGCGTGCTACAGCTACAGCTGACTTTCTCTTATTTATTTAAAACGGTTGCTAACTACATGGTTAGAGGACCCCAGCTACATACCCTTTCTTATTCCTCCATCAGGCGGGCAGGGATATTCCCCGGTTGATAAGAGGAAGCAGGGTCCATATCTCTCCCGAGTGCCAGAGCGGGTAAAGGGCAGGCCCTCATCAGGCGTAATAGCCTGGTCTATGTGGGGACAGTCTTCATTTGCCAGCGCCGCCTTGGCCACCTCACCATTCAGTTTCGAATCTTCAAACATATAAGCAGAAGGCTATTGAAACACTATGCACTGTTTATTAGAGTTCCAGCTGCAAATTAAGGGTTCACAGCTAAAGAGTTCTATAGCAACACTATAAAAAGTAGCACATCTGTCCTAGACACTGCGTTCATGTGCACTGCACCAAAATAAAATAGTCTGTTAAATGGGAGGAGAAACAAAACGTGATCACGTTAGGTGTAACAGCAGCCACCTGTACTTCCGCATAGAGGGGCAGTTTCAGAAACGGACGTGCATTGGTTCCTAGTCCTGCGAGCAGAAGACTGCAGTTAGAAATCGGATTATGTTTTTGCATGACGTTGGATGGTGCATGAATGACCTGTTTGTCATGAAGCTACTGTCGCTCAGAGCTTTGGAGAGGCAGTGGACTGTGAGTTGTGTTTTAGTATTTGAGTATATTCTGTTTATGCTGATTTATACCTGCGTGAAATATTAATAAGGGGAAAATTCTTGCTCATCCCCTCCCCCAAATTTACCCCAATAGTCCTATAGGATTTCCAGTATCAGTCGTGTAGAATGGCTGTACACGTTTTAGACACACAGAGTACATTATGTATGGAAATACGACGGCAGAATGTGAATTTTAAAAGCAGCAATCCATTTGCCGATGTCCTTCTCTGAAACACATACAATACTTGCAATGCCAGCACAGGACACTACATATAGGAAACACTACAGCAGGCCATGAATTTGGAAAATAGATAGAGTAAAATTTACTCTCAGCTGTAAATAATGAAAATAGATGGTCAGATTTGCCCATTTTGCTCCACACATTCCCATGAGGATAGACTGAGAACAGTATGTTTTCTCTGTGTGACTTATTTGACATTTGTAAAACAATTTAAAGTGCTATTTAGTGTAGGATTTATTTTAGGGTTTTAAAGTGCAAATTAGCGTATTAAGAATATACTCGAAATATGGCACAGCTCGATATGAGTATTTTGGTTGAAGGGAGGAAAAAACAGTCAAAATGCGCTTTCTGAAGTTTCGCAAATGCTGAGATATGTTAACTGAGTGGTACTGGCAGCATCCTACACCTCGGTTGCACAATGCTTATTACCTAGACACTGTAAGGCAATGGGTGGTCCTGCGAGTCTTTAAGGAAAGACAAACTCAACGGATAGACTTTAGTGCCTCTTCCACATTCGTATACTAGCTTGTTCTGAATGCTACATGATACTGTCATTTATTTTTCAGTACTTTTGAAGCCAAGTAATGAAACAAGCCCGAAAAGACAAAACACATTAGGTAGGGTTTGGAGATACGATTCTTATCCTCTAGTTTTAGATGGACAACATAGATGAGTAGTAGGCAAAAGTCTTTTCAATTTATGTTTGTTGCCTTGCACACGCACGCACGCACACACGCAGATGTATATGACACGTACTGTGCATCTATCCATGCACCAGTAATTGCGTTCTATGCCTTTACTTTTATTTAGATGTCACTGGTTTGTCACATTAACAGTCTTTTCTGCAGATCTCACCTCTGCCTCCTTTCTTCTCCATTAATCATTTCCCCTAAGAGGGAGGTAGTAATGTTTTGTTTTGTGAGCGATGAAATAATTAGGTTTCTCAATACATTTAAAAAACTGGCAAAAGCTATAGGTACGTTTTAATACTTGTAGACACTAATTTCAATAGGATTCTGATGTTTTAGTCTTGCACTAAGTTGCAATTCCTTTCTGTTCATAATACTGTTTAATACCACTCTTTGCACAAAAACCTGGCAGGCTGCCATAGAAACTGTGACATTGCAGGTATTGAGCTGTTGATTTAAAAATCATTTATCTATGTTTGAGGAGAGCTGGTGTCCTCATGGGGATGAGCAAAGAACTGGGCTTCTTCATAAGCCTCTACTGCTACAAGCTGATGGCTTTAATCCTGAAATAAGGGAGGCAGCTGTGTCAGCAGAACTCTATGTTGAAATCTCAGAGACACACTGCGACATCTGAGCCTGGGTTTGCAAACTAAACTGTTAGTGATGTAAAGGGCACTGGGCCACTTCTGGAGCTCAGAACACCTCTGAGCCAGAGTGCTTGTGGGTGAGGCTGCTCACTGTTATCAGCCATTGATCCATTTGGAAGCAGCTTGGAGGCTCTGTTGTGCTTGAATGACAAGAAGATTGACCTTCTTGGAATTAATTTCTTAAATTGCTTTATACATATCTAGCAACTTGAGCTGGAACTTGCTCTTGCAGCCTCCTCAGGGTCTGTTAGCACTGTTGAATTTTTCTCTAGATTTGCTGAAAATCCACCACCTTGTTATTTTATTTCCATCATTAGGAAGGTAACAGAGTAGCTGCAGACATGGACAAATAACTGTCCTACTAGTGTCCCGTGAATATTCCATGCATGGGCCATGCCTTAGGGATCACATTCTGGATAGCAATACTAACCCACAATGACAATTTTGCTAAATATTTAGGAAGCAGAGAAATTACCAGCACAGAAGACTGCATCTATTGCTGGTGTATGTGAGTAAGCGTGGAGTAGCTGTGTTCCAAACCACTGTCTGCAGCACCTAATTCTCTGGAGGTAGGACTTGGCAATCACATGATATGTAATATGTGATTAGTCTGTTATGGGAATAAAGAAAACATCACTGATGTCATCAGCCCACAGTTAGAAGTTCCCGTTGTTTTCATTACCATATCTACATGCTGAACAATTTCAGGAATGGGGTCTAAAGATGGAATGAAATTATGTTATTTTAAGTTGATTTCTCAAGTTTCAATTGGCCTGTTTGCTTTTTCCAAGATTAACCTTGGGTTTGAGAGAACTCCGGATAAAGCAAAAACTACTGAAACCATTAATGTCTGGTGGCTACCAGTCTAGTTATACCAATGATGACTACTTCTACGTGCTTCTAAACTTCTAAGGCTTGATTCTGGCCTACCAGATTCAAATAAGCCTTTCCATTCTTGCTAGCAGAATCCGAATTAGGCTTGTACAGCATTTTTTGTTCTTTACGTTCTGCTTCATGAGAAAAGTCAATGCTGTCATCTCTGTTTTACAGACAGGCAAAACTACCATGCAGTGAAGTGACTTGCCCACTGCTATGTAAGAGGTTACTTACAAAAAAAATCTTCTGACTCTCAGCTTGGCACCTTATCTCCATAATTGCCATATCTGTGAATATCTAGTTAAACTGCACCAGCTTTAAACAATCTCCTGCAGAGATCTGGCTGAGAGGCTAAAGAAAGCATTCAGCAGATCTGCCAGGTAAGTAGTTTGTTTCACAACTGTATCACCTGTGTGGTTTCCACTTTCTTTTTTTCCTGTCTCATCTATCTTCATTTGCAGAAAAGTACTATTAAAATGCCTCGGGTGTTTCCAAACAAACACTGAATTTCAAAATGGGGGGGGAGGGATTCTGAAAAAAAAAAACTTAGGAGAACTGCTGGATTTTGCATTAGTATACTCTTTTTATTGTGGAGAAGCATGGTAGAGACTGCCCACGTACTTGCTGCATCGCTCATCTCTTACGTTAAATGGTTGCACACTGTCACGGTGACTTTACCAGTGCTGCTGGTTTTGATTATGAGCTAGAGTCTGGCACTGAATTTCCACCTATTCAAACTGCATCTTATGTTCAGAGTATCAGTGGACATAATTGTATGACATATTCATTGACCTTTATCTATTCTTGTAAGTGTGGCACTTATACAGAAGTGGTTCCTACACTGGGAAAACCACCCCAGTCCTCTTCCCTTAAGCAAACACTGCCATTCTCCAACAGCTACCGAGAAACAAGTTCCTGGTCTACCCTTCTTAGATGTCTTCAGAAATTGTGTGTGGGACAGGGATGGTCCCAGCTCACACTGCTTCCTCTTGGGGTTGTAGCTGTCCCCCATCCTTTGTCTGTCATGTGTCTGCAGAGCTGTGAAGTGGTCACTTACCCCAAAGACTGGGTAAGTTGAAAGGCACTCTCAGGGTGGACCATTTTCAGTCCTTACAGGATTGGAAATCCAGTGCCTTTACCAGTCCTTATAGGAACTTCTGTAGGTCACAACCACTTTGACTGAAACAGGGCTAAGAACTCCACAATTAGTAGTATGGTATCCATGCGTATTTACCCATGAGTCAATATCTGGCTACGCGAACCATGGCAAATTCTTTGACATTGTGCTAAAGAAGATGGGGTCTTCTCAGCCCTAGATCAGAAACACAGCAGTTAAGAGGCACAGTGCTGTTTCCTTTGGTCCCACTAGCTCACTGGCAATCTCTGCCAGAAGAACACAGACTGTCATCCTCTCAGCTACCCTTGTTTAAGGATTAAAAGAGACAAGAACCCAGCTTCAGTACCTAGAACTTCCCTGAACAGCCATTTGCCATTCCACAGACTCGGGGGGCTTCAAGGTTCTGCAGCCGTGTTACAAGGGAAGGGGCTGAAAAGCAGGAAGGAGATAGGAGCAGTTGAGTGCAAAAGAGGGCCAGAATGAGAAAAGAAGTTGCTTGAAAGATTAAGATCTTTCTGCTGGGGAGACCTTGTCTGACTTGAGTTACATTCCACACTACCACCCAAGTGCACCTAAGAATGAATCTACAGCTTGTGTAGGCCTCAACTGTGATCTTATAGCGCAGATCCCAAACCTGGATTACTGTCTGTGGATGGTCCTGCTCCTGACTAATGGAGAGTGTCCTTTGGTTCCCAGTCAGAGTTGAGGGTTATTTTCATTTTCTCATTTTAAACCCCTGTCGCTAACACTAACATGCACAGTAGCTGCCTGAAGTCCCATGAAGAGAGATCTCCATGAGGTCCCTCTCAGCAGAGACCTTTAATCCAACTGGATCCCTGAAGAAAGTAGGGGTACGTTGTCCATTGAGTGAGTTAATTTACTCTTCTGTTTTTCAGTGCTCTTGTACTTTTCTGGTGATATAAAAAGGGCTGTTAATGTGGCAAATATTGTTTGTGTCATACTATGCTGGCAGCAGGAAATTCTCTCAGTATGATGGTTTCCCCTGGCTTTTAGGGTAGTGACAGAACGGTACAGGAACAGAGGTGGCATGGCCCAGATGAGGGTGGAGAACTGCTGTGCTCTAGCTTTTCTTAGCTGGAAGCTTCTTAGCTGGAAGTGGGAAGTAGAGCAGCTGTGAGGCTGCTGTAGTTGCTGGTGGAGGACAGAGTTTCCCAGCTGTCTTTATTCTAGAGAAAATGCAAGGATTTTGCCTTCCCTTTTACAGCATTACTTTTGCCTGATACTCACTGTGCTAAGCAGATGGTTATGATGAAATTAGAAGTATGAATCTAAGTATCCAAGACATTTACTCTGATTTGTGGAGGGGTTAAAAGCTGCTCAGCATCTGAAAGTACTCATCCACTTTGTATCCCTAAATTTCTCTCTGAGATGTTGCAAGGAAAAGAAATATCTACAGCTCAATTCTCTACTCTCTTGAGTCTCTTTAATTAAAATTTCACTCCTGTTAGCAGGTTGTTTCTGTTTTAGTTGCCTGGATAGTGTTTACTGCTCGTTAATATTCATTGGCCACTCATCAATTGCATCAGTATAAATCGCTCATTTTTTTGGTACTAGACTCTACCTAAACTCTGCTGTGCTTCTTCACTGATTAAGGGATGGTCAGAGAATCAGGAAGTAAAGGAACTGCACACTGAGAAAAAGATGCTTTTCCTGATTTAGTGCATGGCTAGTGATTCCTGAGTTAACATGGGATTTACCAACAATTAAGGATAAGATTAGTAGCAATAAACTTCATGCTGTCCTTCTAGAAAATTATCAGAAATGTCTATCAGTTATTTTTTACCATTCTTTCAAAGTAGTGTTTGGGGGTAATTGGGGGAGATTGTAACAAAATACTTTGCTCAGGGCCTGATTCAGCAAAATAACAAATATGCTTCTGTGCCAGACCATCTTAGGCTACAGAAATCAATTTTTATGGGCTCCAGAGCCTCATGCAGGATTAAGAAACGTGGATCTCATGGGTAGAGGCTCATTTTTGTTGTTGTTAAATCAGGTCCTCAGAGTGAAAGAGATATAACTATATTAAATTAGAAAAAGAATTATGGAGAAGATGTATAAAACCACAGACAAAGGATGATGAAATGATGAAATTATGGCTTGGAGAGTATGGAAGGAAGTATAGCATAGAGAAGAACAGCATAGAAAATATGGGCTTAAACCTTTGGAAAAGAGTAATGGTGCGTCAGCATGGGCATCACTGGTTTTCAAAATGGCAGCAAAAAAAAATCCTAAATTGGTAGGTTTGGGAAATTTTTCTGCTGGAGAGTAATGAAAATTAATTTTTCCCATGCAGAATATCTGAAAAAAAGAAGGTAATTTAACTAAGTAGTTCTATTGTCATACCAAGTACTTACTCTTTGCATTAATACCTTGCATCAGGTTTTGTGTCACAACCTCAGTGAAGTTACCTATAGCCTGTGACATTCCTTGTTCTTTTGCATTAAAGAACTGTATTGTAATCTCCTCGGCTGCCCAACATGGAGCTCAGGTTGATGATAATTGGAGAAAAACTTCACAGAATAAAATGTGACAGTCTGTAACATACACAAGTTGCAAGCAACGTACAGTAATAACAAGTAAATGTTAACAAACAGAGCGAAAGAGAGAAAGAGAAAAAGAGAGAAAATGTGAAGAACATGTAAAAGAATTAAGATTCCTATATAACAACTCAGTTTTAGTTACTCCAATATTCTAAGGTCATTAAAATAAAAATCTTTGTTATTTCTAGGTATCTTTAATATAAAGTTTCCTAATTTTTATATAACTACATATTTTGAAGCTCTTCTGAGTAGATATCACACTGATGGACTTTACACTGGCATGAGAGTAGAATTTAGTATGCTACATGAATACACAGAATCCTTCCGACCCAACCTACCTCTTCAACATTTACTCACCACCATGTTGACCTGGGTCCCTCCAGGAAGCCGTGTCCCCCAGTAAAGGCACTCCAGTGACGGTGGTGACCGCCTCTCCCAGTACTAACTGGCCAACATAGTAACGTCACTCCCAGAGAATATCACCTTTGAGAGGTACTACTTCTTGAAGTGAGGTGACAGTATGTTGGCTGCCTACCTATTGGTACTGCTAGAGGAAATACAGGAGCTCTGGTTAAGTAGATCCAGTGCATCTTGCTATTACGGGTATTGGATATGTGCTTAATGCAGTGCTGAGAACTGTTGCTCTTGGAAGGGCTGCATTTCAAAGAGCTCTGGAATATCCTGCCTGGTTTTATCCTGACACCTCTGGGGTTTCACACTTATACCCATCCTGGACTTCTGAGAGTCTCACTAACACCATATTCTGTAGAGCGCAGTGGGTCAGGTAGAGGTTGCAGGAAAATGCAGTCAGCTGAGTCGTGCTACAGACTTATATTACCGCTCTGACTGAGGAATACAGTATGATGATCTGTACAGTATGGAAAGTGTCTGAGACATGGAGCATGGATGAATACAAAGAACAATGACCGCAGGAATGATACATTGCTTGTTATTTCGGCTTTGTGCTTATAAACAGACAAGCAAGTAGTCAAAAGGCTTGGAGAAAATTTCCAGCAAGTACAGAGTAGGAGGGATATACGCAAGGGGACTGGGCTCAGAACTGGGACCTCACACCCTAGACCCTTTTGTCCCTGGCCTTTTGTAGTAATGGGTAAGTCATCCCGTCTGTCTAGTTCTACTGCAGCAGAGATGGACTTCTGGCCCTGAGGTGCCTTTTGTTGTATCTGTTTTGCGAACACCAGTTGTACTCAGTCCAGCAGAAGGCAGACATGGCAAGAGTACCTCTTTCGTATCCCAGGAATGCATCCTGCACTGGCTGGCACGGGAGCTGCGGTGGCAGGCGCATGCTTGAGAAAGAGGATTTAGTATATTTGTATCTGCCTTGTGCTGGAGGATTGGCACAGGTTGGCCTTATTTGGCTGGAGTGTTTGGACCTATGTTTTCCCATCACTAAAAGTGCCTCGTGCTCATTAAGTTATTAAGGCATGAAAAGTTCCAAGACCTTTTATTTAGTTCTGCAATTGTTTTTCAGCTTAGTGCCATCCTGCCCCTACACACACTCATCCCTGGCTCTGGCCAGACCACAGGGGGCTGTGTGGGGAGATTGGTTTTTTTTTTTAATGTCTCATATAGTGCCAGAGAAAAGCGGGAAACCCAGACCGCTGTGCTTAAATTCATAGCTCCTCCTTTTTTTTTTTTCAAATGACTTGGTGTAGAGGATGTTATTTTTTACTCAGATTCTAAAGTAAACAAGTACCATAGCACAAGTGACACCCACCAATTGTATCTCTACAGGAACTGACAGATTAATAATTGTATAACAAAGTGTTACATTATATTAGTTATAAATTCTGCTTTGCGTGTGATCCACAGCTATGAGATTGCTGAAATGCCTCAGGGGGCAAGGAAAAGATCCAAATTGCTTCCACCTAACTGTAGGCACTTAACTGAGAATCTTAAGTTAGAGCTGCAGTCACCTGAGATCAGTTGTGGAGGAAGCCACCTCCAGAGGGCAATTCAGATCATAAATGAGTGAATTGCTCTCCAAGACTGCCTGACTCTTCTTCCAATATAAGGGGGACCTCAGGCAAATGCATCTGAAGTTAGATGAGAACTGAGCATTATTTCTTCCATTTTGAACTGTTACAATTCCTACATTAATCCAAAGGACTCCATCTTCAGTGACATTAAGATGCAATCATTACCTCATTTGCTATTTTGGAGTGATGAATTTTGGATTTTTAAAGGCGAGGAAGGCTAAATATTGAGAGAAAAGAAAAACCATCTCCCCTGTTACATTTTCCAATGCCTGTTTAGTATTTTTTATGTCTAGCACATTTAAACATCAGAGTCTTTTGAGCTGAAACACATCTAAACTCTTTGCAGTTACATTGCAAACCATCCATCTTACAGAGACGGTCAAAGGTTTTATTTTTTAAAATTAGATGAGTTTTTTTTTTTTTAATTGTTCAGAGGTATTTCATCAGAGAATTTGCTTCCTTGTGGATTGAAGGACCACCGTTGTGACTACATACCTAAGGCTTTAACAATGCTTTGCTGTGCATAAAAGCCACTGAAGTTCACAAACTACGGCGAAATGTTAGGCAGCATAATGGGCCTGTTACAAGAACTGCCAAGAGTCCCCAGCTCCCACTGAGCATTGGCACTGGAATTACAGTGCTCAGCACACTTCTGACCTTAGAACTGGTGTGTTGCACAAGGAATACAGGTTATTTAGGTTGTGGTGACAGAAGGGATGAAAAATGAAGCCCTGAGAAAAGAGCAGCTCCTTCAGAAAGCACGACTGATAAAGCTGAAATGGGTACTTCCACATTATTTCTTTAAAAGGAGATCAGCGGTCTCTCAGGAAATTGCATTGAAATAACAGGTTCATACTGTCACAGCTTGCTCCAGTTCATCTGACTGTGGAGCAGACTGGAGTCACTACACCACTGACAGAAGGGAACTATGTAGTTAGACTTTGATTGCTTTAACTATTCACACATAGGGATAGTTGAGGAGCGGGTTATGGAAAACTAGTTTTGGGCAGGTGAGTAAAACAACCACAGAAGTTTCTCTGAAGCTGAAGACTGTATTGGTAATGACAGACATTTTCCCTCTCCTCTTAGGCACTTGAATTCTAATAATATTTCTTCCATATTTTACAGCTATGCAAGGAGTAGAGAATTTTGCCATCAGTACACTGAAAAAGGCTGCACAACACATTTGTATGAATATACGATATCCTTGGGGTATAGCTTAAGTGAAACTGCATGCAGAGGGGATCAGAGAGGTGAGAAATTCTTATTTTGGCCATGTTAAAGTCAATATAAACACTGTGTGTGCTGGTGTTGTAAATATATATATGAGAACAATAAAAGGTTGGCATAGATCTCTGAACAAAACCCATATAGCCCATCACCTGTGCTTATGTATTATGGATGCATTCTTAAGACCATTGCTCTGTGGCACCAGAAGGTGCTGTAGACATCAAATGAAGTTATGAATTCCATTCATCTTCTAAATTTCTTTTACAGTGTTGGAAAATGACATTCACTGCTTCATCCTATGGCAACTTTAAGATGTTACCATGCAGTCAACCTATCCTTCAGGTAAGCACACAGCTCACAGAAAAGAGGGCCTGAAGAGCTGAGTAACACTTTCAAAACAAAACTGAGAGCTTTCAAGATTTGTTTTGCATGTTTTGAGATTTTCTTACAAAATTGTACCTTAAAGTATTTCATTGTGTGTACTGAGATAAATTATTCATACCTGTAGAACAATGTGTGGTTTGGGACAGAAATCAGCCATGTTTAAGTGGTTGAAAATGGCTTTTTCTGTTTTGCTTCTGTTTGAAGCAAAGTTTGCTTTACTTTGTTTCACTTCTGTTATGACACTGACTGTGTGGAATACTCAGAAACCTTTAGATAAATGACACTGCAGCACAGCAGACTATGGTTATGACTGATGCTTATTTAGTTACATTGAACTACTGGCTTTGCCACAGACCGTTCAAGTGATCTTGCTCAATTAAATTAAGCCCTGTGTCAAATGAAAATAGTGGAGACTACTTCTGTTTTCTCTTTGCTGTCTACTTAGGCTGTTGGGCATTTGATTGTAATAGAGTGGTTGTCATGTAGACGACTGGCAAAATGAAGCCCCAATCTTGAATGGAGCCTGTAAACAACACTGCAAAGTAGCAAAGTTAATAGTTTGAAATGGTGATGCTAGAACTTGGTGTGTATATTTTAAGTGAGGGACATCTGGTCCTCTATAGTCCGAGATATCCCTGGGTCAACGAGTTTTAGTCAAATTGGTCAGGAGAGATCTGCTCCTTTGTATCAGGCCCAGTTCCTCCAGGCACTGTACAAGCAGTATCTTGAGAATTTATGGTCATCAGAAACTACCTTGAAGAACCACAGAATGTTTGGTGTTGGAAGGGAACTCTGTGGATCATCTAGTCCAATCCCCCTGCCAAAGCAGGGTCATCTAGAGCAGGTTACACAGGACCTTGTCCGGGCAGGTTTTGAATATCTCCAGAGAAGGAGACTCCACAACCTCTCTGGGCAACCTGCTCCAGTGCTCCTTCACCCTCAGAGTGAAGAAGTTCGTTTTTATATAGAGGGAAAATCTACTTTCTTATTGCTGCTGCTGAAGGCCTGCCTGCAGCATTAGCTCTGCCATCCTCTACTCTGAAGTGCCTTTCCTCCCCTTCTGCTGCTTTTGCAGCCACCCATTGATGGGATTGGATGGGATGGAGAGCAGGAAAGGTTGCTGCAGAAAGGGGAGGCTTGGTAGAATCAAACTCTTTATATCAAATTAAAATCAAGTGCTGTTATTTAAAGATAACCTCCTGCCAGGTGTAGATTAGCCCAGGACTGAGCTGCTGAGAGTGTTGAGGACAATTTAAAAATTTCATTCAAACCTACCGGAATTTAAATTCAAACCTTCTTTGCTTTGCCTGCAAATGACCATAGCATCATTGGCTGCAGCTGTGCAGCCTGTGGGCAAAGTTCTGCTGTTTGCATGTCCGTGCCAGCAAAGTGCTCCTTAGCCTGAGAGGAGGCACTGAGACCTGGCTGTGCAGAGTCTCCATAGAGCCCCCTTGGCCCTGTGTGTGTGGACTGAGAACAGCTGTGAACTGCTGACTCGCTGTGTGAGAGGGCTACAGAGAGATAGTCATATGTGGAACTATTTCATACTCATTACTGTTTTGTGAAATGCTTAATAATTCCACCGCACATTATATATGGAATTAATAACTTCATGTGATGTCCTTTACACCTGAGCAGGTAAACAGTCTTTTTTTGGAAGAATGTATTAGAGATACATCATATGACCTTATATCATCTAGATACTGTCACACTGAAGCTTTACAATTAAGAATTACAAGAAATATCTTGGACAAGGCAGGCATTATTTTAGAAATGTTAAGCACCCATTCTGTGCTTCTAGTACAATGTTAACAGATTGTTTACAGTTAGGTGCTGATAATAAATCCAAATATTTTACAGTATGGGAAACATTCACTGCTTGCATGTCTCTGTTTTCATATGATGTGCAGGTTATAGTTTCAGGAACAAGTCAGCGCCTATGAGTGCTTCATATTACATAAGTGAACCTCAACATGCAAGGCAATGCAGATCTTGTTTTAACAGCTTTGTTCTGATCTTACTTTTTTTTTTTCTCTTGCGCACATATAGATCTTTCCCTATTAGGAAGCTAAGAGATGCAGGCAATATTTTTTGCTGTTAGTGGTGCATAATAATTATCAGAAACAGAACTCCAGCAACAGTGTTACTGACTTCATTTTGTTAGATGTAAGTGTGCTTTGTTACTTCTTAAAATATATATGTTTGTATATGTATATAAAAATAGTCTCTCTTAATTATTGCAGAAATAGATAAGTTGCTGTTACTATCAATACTTCGTGGATATTGTGGTAACAGCTGATTTTAGAGCACTGATGGTGGAAAAACAGTTCCACATTGAACCAAAATTACACGTATTCTCAGGATACCAGTGTGGAATTACACTGAACTTGTACAGTTCTTAGTCCTCTAGTTCCCAGAGAGGACCAGGGTAGGTAGGTAATGGGAGGAACTTTATAAACCAAGGGATTTCTGAGAAGAAAGTCACTCTGTAGCTCTGCAGCCTGGCTGCTAAAGTACTCAAGAGTCTGGCATCTCTTGCACATTACAATTGGGTAGTTGGCATATTGCTCACAGTAGGAGACACGTGGTATTGTTTGTGCCCTCTTTCCCTCTTGATATGTGATGCCACAAGGACATCTACTCATGAGTTGTGATAAGCATTTGCAACCTGAGGGGAATGGATGATAAAACCATACGCTTGTGCGCCAAAGAAACAATAGGAAACAGACAGTCTATCAGTCACGTGAATTGTGCTTGGCCTGTTGCAATGGAATAGCCTTTAACAAAAAAAATGAAAGCTATTTACCTTCTGAATGGATTTTACATAGTTGCACAAAAGGGAAAAGAAATAAGAAGAGAAGAGAGAAGAAAATAGAAAAGAAGAGAAGGGTTACCACCAGCTCTTCCCCTCCAAAATTAGCATTGGCATAAGTGAAGTCACACACAAAGGAAAGTCTCACTTTCTTTGTGCTTCTTACAATGACATCAACATGCATGGCTATGAGATGACGAGAGTATACCTCACTCACAATGAGTAACAAATTAGAATTCTCTTCAACGTAAAAAAATGATAACACAAGACCATCATAGGTATATGCTAGCTCTTTCAAAACATCTCTTTTTGACTAGTTGTCAGTTAAAATCATGTGATTTGCAATCTGTTCTATCTAATACAACATGGGGATATTCTGAATAGGCTGAAGAATGTCTACTATGCAACTTGTCTGGAACATCTGCCAAAAATTAATTTGGCTTTGTTTTCAACACAGTTATCTACTTTGAAATTACTCCATAGAATTAGTAGTGATATTCCATGGGTAGAGGTAGATTATGGGGTTTAAATAATCAAATTGGAGCCCCATAACTTTATGTGCTATAGGAGGTTTCTCATAAAACTGAGATATTCCCATAATTAACCACTAGCCATGGGATATTATAATATATTCCATGGTGACTAGTATTTTTTCCATTCCCCCCTCCCCCCCCAGTAGAATTAGTATGATTAATTTTGCTCTGGTTTCGCCTATTGCTAACATGAATCAGTATAATTAAAAATAAGAACACCATGTTATGAGGTGATCACTGTTTAGGCCAAACCAGCAATAATGACCAGTCAGACCTTTTCCAGTTGGTCTTTGCTGCTAGAAGGTTGAAAGAGCTGTAACTCACCAACCCATACTTGCAAAAGGAGCATGTTTTAGAAAATGTGGTTCAAAACTCTTCATAGTTCTAAACACTAAATTCTAGTGGAATATTATAGAATAAATTGATTTGCATGCCATAGAATGAACATCCTTACATCTAGTCTTGTCTCAGAGCGAGTCATTTTGCATTAGTGTCAAGAATTTGAGCTGTTGTTCTACTTTGCAGTTAATCATCAGAAAGAGATGGGACTGTCTCATGAATATGCATGATGGTATAGTTGTCCCTTCAACTTACTAGGCACCTAGTTTCTGTAATGAGATGTACAATATCTGCCATTTAAAACAGCTGAAAGGTCCCAAATGGGAACAAATGAGAAAGCATCTGGCTGTTTCGAATTCCAGCCCTGTTTTGTCAGAAAACTCTGTAATTGCTGAGTACTTGGCTCCTACTCTGCTCTATGAAGCATTCAGCTCTCAGGAGCCTCTGAGATGCATTATACAGTCCAGCAACATAGCTGTAGAACTCTCAAAATTCTTCCACTAGATGTAACAGCTCTTCAGAATATCTTGAGACTTGTATGCCCTTAACCAGGACCAAAGTTTGGGCTCCTAGAGCGTGCTCTCATCCTTAGTTTTGCTGATCAGCCTCCACTGTACCATTTGTCCCTGCAACCTAGACTTCACACATATTATTCAGTGTGATGGTGGGACTAGAATGGATAAATGTGCTACCCATTGCTCTAAGAAAGCAGTCTGGCTGAATCTTAAATCACTACGCGGGATGGAGGTTAACGGTCAGATGGACATTCCTCTAAGAGGTTTCCTACCTGCTCTGTTAATTTCTAAAATTTCTTCTTGGGCCAGTGGGCAAGTGTCGCTCTGGGTACTGTGGTGTGGAGAGTTTACGACAGATTTACAATAATTGGGGGATCCCAGCTGGGGTGGCCTCGGGATATGCTTCTTTTTTTTCTTTGGTAGCTTCTGCTTAGCCATAGCTAAGGAGTAATACATTCCGAAATTGTTCACAATGACAGGGACAGGCATGGCAATGGTCAGCACACCAGCGAGAGCACAGAGGGCCCCCACCAGCATGCCTGACCAAGTCTGAGGATACATGTCTCCGTAGCCCAGGGTCGTCATGGTGACAACAGCCCACCAAAAGCCGATGGGGATATTTTTAAAGTGTGTGTGTTCACTGGCACTAGGGTCATTTGGTTTAGCACCTATTCTCTCAGCATAATAGATCATCGTGGCAAAGATTAAGACGCCCAATGCCAAAAATATGATGAGCAGCAAGAATTCGTTTGTGCTGGCGCGGAGGGTGTGTCCTAAGACCCGCAACCCAACGAAGTGGCGGGTCAGCTTGAAAATTCGCAGGATTCGCACGAAACGGACTACGCGGAGGAAGCCCAGGACATCCTTAGCAGCTTTGGAAGACAGGCCACTGAGTCCAACCTCTAGATAGAAAGGCAGTATGGCCACAAAGTCAATGATGTTCAAAGAGTTTTTGATAAACTCCACCTTGTTTGGGCAGAAAGTGACTCTCATCAAGAACTCAAATGTAAACCAGACCACACAGACACCTTCGATGTAGGTGAGAAAGGCTTCGGTCTCTGCTTCCCTGTAGTGCCGCACCTGGGTGTCATTCCCGATGAATTCAGTTTCTGTCTTGTTCACAATGGGGTTAAATCTCTCATGGGTCTCGAGGCAGAAGGTGGTGATGGAGACCAGAATGAAGAAGAGGGAGGCAAATGCCACATACTGTGGAAAGAAAGATATGAGAGAAATATTAAACAGTAGATTAAGTACAGGGGCTTTGATTCTGAAACACCAGGGAGAGACAAGAGCCATGTTAAAACTAAAGATAACGCCAAGTCTTCTTTCTGTGGGCTGAAGATTCCAAGTCTCACCTGCAAAAACAGTCTAACATTCAAACTTGGAGGGAGAGCAGTATGTAAGTACATGCTAACAATCATTCCTATACAGATAGCACTTTAGCGCGAGCGTAAATTTACGCAAGCATTTGAATCTCAGGACTTTCTGTGGGATTTGAGGTTAAGGACATATTGAAATTGTACCTTCCTGAACTTGGTCTTCTGTTACTTCTCGTCTTAAAGATAGAGCACACTCTCTAGGACAATTGTCATGCAAGAGTCTTTTCACGGCATTGTGTCAGTGGTATGGTGGCTGTCTCCTGCTCCCAGCTTAGTGACAGTTGTGGTATCTCAGATCTCGGTAAGGTGCTAGTAAATACTAGTGGCAGTCTCAGGCGGTCTCTACAGCAAGGAGTAGAGTTCTGCTTGGCATCATCAGACTTTCCTCCTGAATCCCAGGGACAGGTTGAGTAATAGTCACATATCTCCTAGACTAAACATCTTCTCTGTTCTCAGTTCCCTTCTCCAGCTCTTTTGGGGGTGGGGGACAGGGAGGGGAAGAAAGTGGTTTCAGATAAGCCTGTCAGTTGATCCAAAGGGAGACAGATCCATTGGGTTTCACCAGACAAGGTTTTCTTGAAGAGAACAGACTTGTACCAGAACTAGATGATTTTTTTTTTAAGGCTGTTGGATTATGATTTGGTTAATCAAATTACAGTGAAGGTGATAGCAGCCCCCAAAGTCAATGAGTGTTCTTAGGAGTATTTGCCTCTTTGGCTTCAGTTCCTGCTTTTCATAGAATCATAGAATGGTTTGGGTTTGAAGGAATCTTTAAAGGTCATCCAGTCCACCCCCCCCGGAATGAGCAGGGACATCTTCAACTAGATCACGTTGTTCAGAGCCCCATCCAGCCTGACCTTGAATGTTTCCAGAGATGGGGCATCTGCCACCTCTCTGGGCAACCTGTCCCAGTGTTTCACCACCTTCATCATAAAAAATTTCTTCCTTATATCTAGCCTAAATCTACCTGCTTTTAGTTTAAAGCCATTACCCTTTGTCCTATCTCAACAGGCCCTATTATAAAGTCTGTTCCCATCTTTCTTATAAGCCCTCTTTAAGTACTGAAAGGCTGGAATAAGATCTCTTTGGAGCCTGCTCTTTTCCAGGCTGAACAACCCCAACTCTCTCAGCTCTTCTCAGGCTTTCCTCAGCCCAAATGAGACCTGTTGGTTGTGTTCCAGGATAATTGAGGGGTACATTTGTGAAGTTTTGGATGCCCTCTCCCTGGCAGTGTTCAAGGCCAGGCTGGATGGGGCTTTGAGCAACCTGGTCTAGTGGAAGGTGTCCCTGCCCACAGCAGATGACCCTTAAGGTCCCTTCCAACCCAAACTGTTCTTTCTATGATTCTACGGTCAGGCCAAAATTTGCAACTCTTGTAACCACAGTTCCTCTGCTCAATTCTCCTTTAATTAAATAAGTAGTTTACATGTATCTAAGAAGTCTCTGCATGTTGGAGTGGTACAGTAATGGTAATACCTCTTTCTATTTCACTCCCTACATCTGTTATCTTCCTGTTTATCTTGTGTGTCACCTTGACAGGAGATGGCAGATAAGGTATTATTTCACTGTCTTCATGAGCATGAGCAACTGTGGTAATTAAATTATTATTCAAATCTTCTTATAGTCTCCTGTTATTCATAATATCCCTTTTTCAGCAGTGTAGCCAAAAAAGGGGTTAAAAAGAACTGGTTTCTTCTAATTATCTGTTGCCAGTAAATGGAGTGCAATAATCTAAAAGATATTGCTGCCAAAGGAATAGACCAGTTAAAAATAACCTATGCTTCAATGTACCAAGGCTCTCCTGCAATTAGGAAGTTCCTCCTGTAGACCTAGACTACAGAGGTAGATCTAGCACAGAATTACACTTGACCTTCCATATTAGCAAACAAAGTCAAAAGCAAGGATTTGCCACAATTTGACATGAACTATTTAATAGAATACAGAGAAACTGGCAGAGAATAAAAATCAGAGAATCATTTAGGATGGAAGGGCCCTCTGGAGCTCGTTTGATACAACTTCAAAGTTGAACCAGGTTGCTCAGGGTCTTGTCTGGTCCAGGTCTGAATACCTCCAAGGATGGAGATCCCACAGCCTCTCTGGGAAGCCTGTGCCAGTGTTTGGCCAGTAGAAGTGAATAAGCTTGGAAGGGTACAGAAGCAAACAGGCTCTTCTGCTTTTCAAATCCAACTTTGTCACCAAAGAGATCAGAACCTAGCCATTGTCACAGATTTTAAAAAACCCAGTACCTTCCTCTAAATGCTTCAGACTATCGTAACATTGTTATGTGATGATCTAATATATGAGTTGATATGTGCTAAAATCAATGTCTAATGTAAATAGTTGTCTGGAAGATCAATAATCTTTAGGTTAGGGAAATTGAGAAGCAAGACTGCAGGTATCTTCTTATTAGATTCTCCTGCTAAACAGAGAAATTTCTCCATTCACAGTTTTTCCATCTGTAAAATAGGTTAAAAAAAATACCAGCTGGTGTTTGTCATGTAATCTGTGATCCTAGATAAATGTGTACAGGTTCTGTATGCTTTCGTTTTAATGTTACTGCCTGTAGTGTATCAACAGTTTCCCTGAAAAAACAAGTTGCAGAGTCTTTTAAGTGGCCAAAGTCAGCTTGTGTATGATATTGTTAATGCTCAGAGCTTAATTAAGTAGAGGTTAATACCCCAATTGTCTGAGTGTGAGTAAAACGAGAAACAAAAAACATCTTGCACCAAGAGCTCAGGAAAATGTTCCTAGCACCCTCAGTATGTCTGCTCTGTTTCAGCCTGGAGCAGATTTTTACTGTAGAGTCATAAAGCCCTGAGAATTCAAGCTGCAGAAGGAAATGCTGACACTTCATTAGGACGGTAGCACTCACAGATAAGAAGCAGAGAGGGGAATAAAATCATTCTGCATTTTAAGGGGTCTGTGAAGAAGTCCCCTTTCTTTATGCTGACTCAAACTGCAATTCTCTTGATGTATACGTGTACCTCTCTTGAGTGAGTTTTTCTCTGCTTAGGACAACCTTCAGGCTGACCTTGCACAGCAAGTATTTTGCAAAGTGATGTTTTGCTGTATTAAAGGGAAGAAATATCGAATTGTGACACGACATTGAAGTTCTCTGCAGTGGTACATGCTAGCAGTGTTACCAGTAGAGAAAATTACACCTATGCTCTCTCTTGCTGTTAGCCCCTGTGTGTGTGCACCTCGGCTTCAGAGGGGAATTGAAAAATTTTAGTCCCTAGTTCAGCAGAGCAGGAAGCACCTGCTAAATGAATGTGAACCATTTGTTTCCTTCTATCTGTATTTAACAACATTCCAGAGCAGGGATGGCCATGTTCTTGAATCCTTTGCAGCTTTGGAAGTGTGGGTATGCTTTCAAGATTTCATAAAACCATGTCTAAGCAATGGTATTGACAGGAATAATTTCAGTATTTCTTCTCCAATATATTGTTTTTTTCCTCAATTGAATTACTATCTAATCCTAAAACCTATTTTATATTTGGGAATTAAAAATGCTTCTTAGTCATTCTTAGTCATTCCATGCTTCAATATTAAAAGGCCCCAGACTGAAAGGAGAATACAATGGAGAGCAGCCTTTTACTAAAGGTCCCATTACAGTTCCCCAGTCCCTTGGCTGATCCAAAGAAGTGCCTGAAAATCAGGCCTGACAATTCGTTCACTGGCACCCATCTCTGATAGATTTGTTGCTTGCAGCTGCTTGCAGCTTTATCATTGACATAGATACATGTTTGTGATCACCAATTTATATTGCCCCCACCCCTTTTTTCTTCTGAATATTTTTCGTTGTTAATTATCTGATATAGGATCTGGCAAGCTGTAAGCAAAATCCAATAGCACCAAATTCAGTGAGTATGTTTTTCCAAGGAGACCAGCATTCATGTATACCAAAGGAGTTGAAAAAAGAGTTCTCTCTGGCCCGTTGTCAGAGGCCAACAGAGATCAGCCATCATGACTAACATGATAGCTTGTCAAGTCCAGAGAAGAGTAATGCTGGTAAAATCTAGTGAAGAGTATGGGACTTGTACACGTTCTACCATTTTTGAAAATAAGGCTATCCCTTTCTATTTCGCTAATAATGGCCTGAACATCAAACCAATGGATTGCTCTTGTATTATTTAGAGGTTCTTAATCTTCTTTCTCCTTACATTTTACAACAGAATTTCTCTTCTTTCTAGGATCTGAATGGGGTTGGGGAAAGGAGTGAGGATTTTATGAATTGATGTCACATGTGGTTGAGTTACATAATAGCAGCTAAAATTTTCTATAATTAAAGAAAATACTGAGGTAAAGTGTTTGAAGCGATCAAAACTCTTATCTGCTTTTACACATGTGAATGATTCCTATTTCAATAGAGATGCTTCTGCTGTTGCTTTTTTCTGGCTTTAATACCAACAAAGAAAAATCTCAGATTGTATGAAACCGCAGAAGCCATAAGAGAAGGCAGAGAGGAGATTTTAAAGGGGGATGTTTTGATTAAAATATAAGTTACATTAAAATGTCTTCATTCTGGAGAGAAGAAACTACACTCCTGCATAACTTAATAGTTAATAGTGTTAGTGGATCTATTTTAATAAGGTTATTTTGAAAGAGTCTAAAAGATTTCATGCCCATAAGTGGAGAATTTCATAATCTAATTCATATTGCCTCTGATTAAATCTGTCTGCCTGTCTATCTATCTGTCTATCTATCTATCTGTCTATCTCAAAGGCCTGCTTCTGTACTGCCCTATGCCTAACCTGGCCATTTTTGCCAGTGCAGTGTGAATATGAAGTGCAAATTAATTCAGAATAGTAGTGTTTCACATCAGCTTTTCATAGCTGTAAAAGGAGCAAAGTAACAGAATCAGACCTAGCCTCTCATGAGTAATGAGCCAGTATCTTTCCACTCAGCATGGAAAGAAAACCAAAGTCCAACAGCCTTAAAACCATGAATACATGAGAATTAGGAGGCTAGGCTCAATCAGAAAAAGGGTCTGAGGATTGGACCAGACAATATTAAATACACAGATGTGGCTGTTTACTTCTGGGAATCGTTTTTGAAATAGCACTTCACCTTGCATTTCTGAGCTAGTTCTAGTCTTGGAAAAAAGAAACCTTTTTTATGCTTTGTTCTAAACAAATAAGCCCAGTTACCCACTAGAATTCATTGATATAGCACCTGGAATTGCCAGGCTTCAATGCAGATGGGCAGTGAAGGCTGGCGATGAAAGCACTGGGACGAAAATCACATGACTGAGGCTCTTTTCCAGCCTCCACTACTGACACATTCTAAGTCTTCAAGCATGCGTGCCTGCATCTTTTGCACCCTCCTTTGTCTACTTGTTTTTTATTGAGATAGTAAACTCTTTGGGGCTTCGGCTGTCTGCCAATTTATGCCTGCCCAGTGTCCAACCCAGTGTATGTCTGTAGTGGGAACCTGGGAAGGGAGACCTTGGTTGAGTTTGTGAGAGACACCACTCTTGGACCACAGACAAGAAGAAAAGTGGGTGGTGGCAGTGGAAGCATCACAGCTTTTGCAAGTCAAGTTTCAGTAACTTCAGGGTTTGTTTTCTACGAAATAGTGGTCTACACGACACACTATTCATAATTCATTCCAGATCACATGTTCAGAGTGAGTTAGTAGAAGATGCACATCCCAGACAGGTGCTCTTCTCCTTTGATACTACTCAGAATCATTTAGCAATCCTGACTCAAGCTAGACGGGAGAAAAGAAACAGATCCCACTCAGAGATTGCCTGCCTCTCCCTTTGCAACTGCTAACAGAAGTATTTAAAAAGTGATTCTTAATCCCTGTGCTTCTGCAGGGAAATCCAGGAAACTCTAACCTTTTCTGAACCTCTGGATGAAAGGCGAAGGAAGATGGCATTTTGTCTGAACCTCATCTGCTGAAGCATCAGAAAATTATCTGTAGAAGTGGCACCCCCTCTTTCTACTGATCTATTCTGGTGAGTTTCGGTTTTAATGACAAAAATATTTAAATCACTACATCACAACCTTCCTGGTCCTCTGAACCAACAAAGCACAGGAGCTAAGCAGTTGTCATCTCAGTCTGTATGAGCAGGGCCTCTGAGCAGCATGAGATTTGCTGCTTCTCTCATAGGCGAACTTGGGGCTTGCCAAGACTGAAATGAGAGATGAGAACATTCTCACCATACATCTTTGTCTCCAAAGGAGAAACGATGGAGCTATTAGTGCTGTGGGGCTTCCGGAAAAGCATGTTATAACTCTAGTGAGATACAGTATGTTGGAACTTTTTTGTTGGGTTTTGGGGTTTTTTTTGGTGGGGAGGGGGAGCAGGCGGGGAGAATAATAAAAAAATCCCAAGTCTAGTAATTTTTCGGTAAGTCTATGACTGGTAAATGCTGTACATCTTGCAGGAACAAGCTAAGCTCAGGAGAGTTTCAGATCAGTGCTGGCAACCCATGAGCTGGTTTTCTACAAAGCATCAGTAATTCAAATATACCCAGAGCCCTGTGGTTTTTGCTAGACCTGCATAAACTCCCATGATTTCCATTCACAAGGCATACTTTACCAACTTTCTTTTACAGTAGTTCATCTGTTAGAGGTTTGTCTCTGAAAATTATTACAGCTGCGTGAAGCTGCCAACATTTGCCTATCTGTGACTTGAATCACAAACTTTTGACTAGTTTTTATTTTAATCTGAAAACTGTACTTTAACCACTCTTCATTTAAAACTTAGTCCACATATCACCAAAGCGTTTAACAATAGAGACAAATCTTTTTGCTGCAGCTCAGCCAAAGTATGGGTTAACTGAAAGCTGCTTTAAAATACTTAGCTTTATAGCCACTTGATTATCTGTCAAGACCAATTTTTTCAGGCTTTCTTGTAGATATGGACCCTGATTCAAATAAATTAGTCATTTTGAATGTGCAAGTAATTGTGCTGGATTTTTGAAAGAAATATTGAATCTGTTTGACTGATCAAATGACTAAATGTAGGCAAATGACACTAGCAACCTGATAATGCTGTGAAAGTGAGCAAAAGCTAGGACTGTCAAAAAGCATCCTCTGCAACATTTCATTAAGAATCCTAATGTAAGATGTTTCGAGATCCTTTGGGCAATTATTATGAAACTGAAACTATTTGCAAAGGGAAAAATCCAGTTCTACTTTTGTAGGTGTGATATAAGTATATAAGGGCACAATCAGATGTTATCACCAAGTTCTTCTCTGTGAAGAGAGAGATAACTGTCTTGGCAGTCTGTCTTCTTCATCAATTGTCTTATCTCACTGAAGGATGCTCACATCAGCAAACATACTGACTCACTCACAAGATTATTCAAATTCATGTTTCTTAGATGAGACATGGAAGAAATAGGCTTGCAGATAGACAAAGCCTGCTCCAGAGTCAGATAAAAAGTCCACTGTCAGCTCATGGATGAAATGGTTATGTAATGCCAAAAAAATATATGACAGCTTGCAAAAAAATCTTGGAAAGCTTGGTGGCACGCAGACATGAAACAGCGTGTTAAAAAAAATGTGTAGTCATCTGTGGAAAATATGCTTAAGTTATTCAGTGTTGACATTGCAATAAATAAATTAGAAGCAGATCTCTCAAATGTTAGTCCTAGCAGGCAGCCATGTGCTTTGACAAAGTAGCTACTGGGATAAGCAAGACTGCACCAGAACTAGAAGTGTGGTATGTACAGTATTTCTCTGTGACCACATGGCCAGCCAGCTGGTCACCAGCAAAGGTTGGAATGGTTCTTTGTAGGTCACAGGCAGGTTTTCCAGTTTCATCTAGAACAGATTAAATCTTGTGATTTAATAGGAACACTGTCACAGAAGAGATATGAATTTATTTTGCAAGCTTCCTTGCTGGCTCCCTAGTCTGGCTGGTAGTGAGAACTATATGGAGATGGTATGGTGGGAGTAAGAAATGTTTCATATTGCTCAGCAACAGCTCAATGGGAAATTCTTATCAACATATATAGATTTCTGATCCAAAAGGGCCCCAAGACTTCTACAGCTAGGTATATGGGACACTGCAAAAGGACCTGTAAGTGTTGAAAGAAGGTCTTCCGTCTCTTTGAGGGACTGTAGAAGCGTGCATTTGGTAGGGACCTCCAAATGTCATTCCACCGTGCCACAATCTTTGATCATTCCTGGAAGATAGCTGTATTGACTATTATTAAGGACCTGCAATGATGAATACTGTAGAAATTCTGCAGGAAATTTATCCCAGTGCTTCACCGTATTTTATCTTTTTTTCTTCCTAATGCCTAACCTAAATCATCTTTGCTACATTTTAAGCTTGTTCACTTTTGTCTTAGTTTTCCTTGTTTTGTAAGCTAACAACCACTAAACATTTGAATGTTCCATGAGTCCTAGACTCCTGTTTTCATATGCTCATGCTTTTGCTGCATAAATTCGATAGAATTATTAATCTAATTTTCAGATGATGCCACGCTTTTATGCTGTCAGGTCTGTCACATGCTCGAGAATTAAAGAAACTGAGAAAGTCATGTAACATCTCTTAAACTGGAACATAAACTAACACATGACAAATGAAACCAGGGAATGTTAATTGTCCAGTTTTGCTAGGTTTTTCAGCGTTTTTCTGTTAGGCAGTAGGTAGCTTTTTTTGGACTCTGCACCCTTTCTGTTCTAGACTGAAAAGGAGAGTTTTATAGCAATCACTGGTGGCAGTGTCACGTGTTAGGATTTTCAGGATCTCACCTAACCGCTTTTGTTCTGGATGCTATTTTGTCTCCTGAGAAAATCACACTGCCTCCCTCTCTAACTTGCTGCCAGTCCTTCCTCAGGGGAAGAGAAAAGGCATTTCTTACGCAATTTTTGATGAAGGGGAATTCCTGACTAGAGCTAGGCAGAATCCAACTGGGAAGACCCAAGGACTTGCAAAATCTGCTTAGTCCTGAGGCTTCCTATGGTTTTGAAGTAATTTTTACGTTTTTCCTTCTAAGCTGAACAAAAAAATCACACACGTGCTCATGGTTAGGATCAAGTGCAACCAGATGAAAGTAGGTATGTACCTCTGACCAAGCCTCACATTTTGATTTAAGAAATGTAAAGCTACAAAGATAATTGGTTGATGGGTTTTTACTTTCTTGCATGCATACACGCATGCACACATACACTCTCTCTCTCTCTTAAAGTTGCTATACTTAGGGACTCTTTTAACTTGAATTTAGCTGTAGGCTACATGAGCCCGGGGACTCTTTGTGGGGGAGCAAGACCCTATTTTTTTTTATAGCTTCTGCACTGTGACTTGCCCAAAGGTGGCTTAATTCACTTGCTCATGCTTATAAGGAGTACAGCCTCTCTCAAACCTTTTAGAGTGGTTCTAGAAGCCTTTCGTAGAGCAGGAGGCAACTCTGCTGTGTGCCAGTGCCTGAGGAATGAAATTGTTACAAGTATGAAGAAGGCAGAGGGTGCTCGGTGATCTCCAGCTCCAAGTAGAAAGAGCATAGCCTGCTTGCTTGCTTTTTTGCAAGAGGAAACACTCCAGCGTGTGGAAATGTTGAGTGCAAAACTCCACAAGAAAACACCTGAAATAAATACACAGCGAGACCTTGACCTGAATACAGAACTCCCTAACCTAACATACAAGGGTGACTTTTCTTCCTGTGGTTTTTAAGCCAAGATATTTGGAGTGTGTTCCAGATCATGTTTGTATTCAGACAATAATGCTTCTGTTTTGAGATGAATTAAAATAAACATCTGTCATATCTTTAGTAGTTTAAATGTGGGTAGGCTGGCTACATAACCACCCTTGGACAGGGTGTGAAATCTACCTGCACATCTTCCATGTGCATTCACCAATAGCTGATAGGGTGTGTCAGTCGATAGGATGCTGACAGCTCCTACGTAGGACTAAGGGGGATGTCTGGAAGGCATCAGTCCGCAGAGGTAAGCAGTCTGGGTCTGCAGTGCCTGCCTTGGTGGGGTCCTTAATCCAGTTTCTCTCCTAAAGCAATATTGTAGCAAAAGTAGTTCCGACAGAATTCCTCTTCGGAGACACAGACCAACCTTTTTCATATTTGATCATGGATTTTTGAAACCTCAGTTTCTGACCACTTTGCGAGAGATGTTCCAAAGAGCTTTAAATTCTGGGAGCAGCTGACTGTTTACCCTTTGATAGTTGAGCTCAGCACCTCAGAACTGAGGTACTCAAAATAACTCATCACTCTGAAAAATTGGAAGCCCTGGGATCCTTTGGTGCCACTAAATGTTGAGGTCAGTATTTCCCATTTTCACTGTAGTTTATGTGGATGGATCTCACAGATTTTGCAGTCCCTGAAAAGCCAGGCTTCTTAACAAGTTGGCTGAAAATTAGGTGTTAAACCCCAGGCATTTCAATGACTGCTTTGGTTTAGAGAATTTCACACTATTCAGTAAAAATGTTTTTTCATTAACTGTTTGGTTTTCCAGATTATGACTAGCATGTTGTAGACACTTTTCCTCCCATAGTGTTCACTTAGCTTAAGCATAGCTACCAGTTTGTGCTTTTAAAGCATTATGGCCACAATTCTTTCCTTATTGTTGTGCAGCATGTAGCAGAAAAGTTCTGTTAAGCTCCTAGATAGCCTAAATATTTTACACAATATTGAGAACTTTTGTGCCTTTGCTCTACGAAACCTAAGTATCAAGTAACTAAATTATCTGGTTCCATCACTTTAGTCAGTTGTTATAAAACATCAAAAAACTCCAACAGCTATTAAAGCACATGAGAAAAGATTTTGGAAAGCAAAGGATGTTTTCACTCCCCAGTTAGGCAGAGTCTACTGTACAGCTTAATTTGTGCGAGGATAATGCACAGGATAGGAGCATCCTCTCAGACAAAATCTCCACTGACAACAACCTTTGGCAATACTAAGTTTTGACTGGCTATGACCCATTTTAGATATCAAAATTAGTGACAAAATGACTTATAAAACTGTGCTGATAGCTTTTTGGAGGCAACTTCAAAAATAGCCTTTGTCATATAGTCTGTCTTGGCTCAGACCAGCAACATCGAGGGTACTGGACTCAGTGAGTGCTGAGTGCTTTTTTCAAGAGCAAGTTCTCAGTAAGGTGTTATGTTGTCACAGAATCAGATCTCTTGCCCTAGGAATGGTCATCCATATATTCATTGTAGTGCCCCAAAATACAAGATTCTTCCACAGTGCTCATCCCACAAGCAGCTGAAGTTTCAAAATTCACTTGCTGTGGCAGAGTGACTGCAAATATCCACTCAATAATAAAATCCTAGGTATATATGAAGATGTATGCCACCAATGGTGAAATAAAGAGAATCAGTCTTTTGTACACATATATGTATAGAATAAGATTAATATAGAGATATAAAAGACACGCATATATATTCGCATGTGTATTGGTTATACTGTACTCTGTTACAAAATATTTATAATATAGATACAAGAATACCTGGTATATGTGGTAAAGATCATACTGCTATATAATATATATAAATAATATGCAAAATTGCACATAGAAATATATTAAATATAAATATATGTTTATATATATTAGGTATATTTAGAGAAAGGTGTTTTTTTCTCCATAGTGAGCACCTTAGTCTGTTGTCAGTATCCTAGGGTGTTAAACTCCTTGAATACTGTATGTATCTTTGCCTTAAGAAATAATTGCTCCCATATGTGAAAAACAAGGAAAATGTCTGTTTGCTGTGGAGGTTGATAACCCTAGTTAGGTTTCCAGTTCTCTAGGATGTTCTAGTAACTCTTTTAAACTTAGGCAGCACTTTAAATTTCAAAGATACCTTCCAGAGTTTGAGTTTGCCTACGTAAAAAGATTCACTTTGGGCTTGGCACAGAAGCGTTAGTTCTTTTTTTGTCCATGAAGGTACCTATGAAATACTGTGGCAAATCATGTACCTGTCCAGGACGTCCAGTCATTATAAGGCATACTCTGACCACAGAAAACCGCAGGAAGAAATAGGACAGCTACAACCCAAACTCACGAGGGCACCTGCCATCCCACCCATACCATGGTGTGCAGTATAGGGCAGTTAAGTGCATGTTCCCACTCCCCTTGCTGGCAGCACTATACTGGCTTAAAGGAGAGGGTTGATCATTCTTTCTTTCCATGGTAAAATGTTTTTTCATGCTTTGTATGTTCACTGTACCCAATCTAGCTACACTAGTGCACACCTACAGACATGCAAAAACTTTGTTTATATGCAGGAGAGTGACTAAAAGAAAATTGTCCTCGTTCTTATGTTTTTACAGCTAAATTGATGAGTCATGTATCACACCTGTGATACTAATCTGTCTGGCAGTTAGGCGTGGTGACCACCTCTCCCCTAAGCCATGTTAGCAGCTGTGAAGGTCTTGCAGAGAGAGGATTTCCAGGTCTACTGCTGCAGGGCTGGTTGCACAGTGGTGCTGTCTTGCTCACAACAGTTCAAAAGGGCTCCCAACAGCCTTTTGCAGGTAGCTACTGTGAGAACCACCAGCTTATCCGGTACTGGGAAGCTGCACTAAGTACCTATCTCTGTTAACCCCTTTTAGCTGGGGTTGTGAAAGGCTTAGCACTTCTGAGAGGAGGCCTTTAAACACCTACTGTAAGGTATATTGTGTAAGCAACAAGCAAACACTTCTAAAAACCTCTTGTGCAGTCAAGGTTAAAAGAAAAATGGGAAGATTAGAAAAGGGACTTAAGGTAACTCATAGCCTGAACCTAGGGGAAAATTGTTTTCTATATACGATGAAAGGAATTAATATTTTAAGAGGCTTGCTAGCAATATTCTGCAACTTGTTTAGCTTGTGTCCTGCAGTATGCTCAACATCTTATGGGATGATAGGATCCTCTCATCTTTTATTATTTGCTGCATTCTGGCTGTCTCATGTGTGGTGTATTTGCATTTCTTTAGTTTATTTAGGTGCACATGCAGTTATGATGTGAACTGTGATTGAAGAACCAGCTTAGTTTCTGAATTCTGTCCTCTAACATAAAGGAAACATCTTTCATTTGAAATAGCTTTGTTTGGATATTATGCATCTACTTGCGCTACAAAGAACCTGAAATATTGCATAGCGTTTTAACAGTGTGGCACTCTTTATGCCTTGAAAGTGCTATTGAAATGATAATATAGCTATCAGTCTCTGCAACTGTTTTGTAAGGCAAAACAAGTAGATACTACTTCCCTTCCATAGACAAGGTGATTGTGAGTCTCAAAGGCTAGGGCCTGTATTTCTCGAGTATGTTGTTTTAATTTTGACTGCACAGCTACCAGTATTGAGGTCTTAGATTGGGACAAAATTAGAAGATATAATTCAAAACATGTGTCTTAATATTCAGACTTCCACAGGGATGGATAAGATTGTCATATTCTGAGTGCTGAGCTGTTGTTAGAATACTGTGTCTGTTGGCCAAGGTACAGTCCACCAGAACTTGTGCTTGTAGAGTTCAAAGCCATCCAGTTGTGAAATTCCAGCGCAGTCTTTCAGCCATGCTCGTCTTTTTAACCTTGCAGTGCAGTGAGTCCCAACACACAACCAACATAGTGGTGGGGTGTGGAAAGGATGGAGGGGCAGTGCTGTAGATTTGTGTAGGCTCTTGGAGTTTTGTTCTACATCAGTACCTCTAGAAATGGCCACTCCGTGTTATAGAAAAATGAGAACTTTTCCACTACCCTTTCTAGTGACTTCAGTATCTTGTCATGAGGCTCTGGAGTCTTCAACACTGAGATTTCTTATCAGGTATTTTAACAGGATCAGACTGACAGCTTGTGAAAATCTGACCCTTAAGGAGATTTTGGTTTGGAGACTCGTTAACAGTAAATCACCAGAAATCGCTGATCACTTTTGGAAATTTTCCCTGGCAAGTATTGCCATATAGCAAGCACAAAACTGCATACAAAATTAAGCTAAAATGGGTGAAATGAACCGACATCAGACGTGCATTGATTCCAAGAATATACTTTCTCTCTGGGAACATCTGGATTAGTTTTATTCTCTCTCCTGATTGTGAGACAGACTGCTGTCCTATGTCCTTTCTGCAGTATGCCCTTCTTTGCTTGAAGAAGAGCTTGGACAGTCACGTACAGAAGTCTATTTAGAAATAAGGTGCTGAAAAATTAAGTGATCTATAATGCTGACTTGTTTGGGAAAAGCAATTCATAGACTTGTGGGTAGTAAGTAATGTCAGTAGAGTCAGCTACAGAAAACAAAGAGATGGGGAAGAGGGGGCTGGGAGTGAAGACAAAGAACAGAGGAGAAAGTGGGGACTTGTGTTCAAGCTTGATATTCTGTTAGCTGGCAAAGATGGAAAATGGTGTTCACCCCAGAGTGGTTATTTTCACCTGCTCCATTTCTAATTCTTGAGTGATTTGTGGCAATTGTGTGCTGCCACAGGCCTGCTTAGGGCATGAACTATGTGCAAGCGAATGGAGGAGAGTATAAGAAACTGTTTCCCAGGCAGGAAAAGTTAAAGCTGATTTTAATGTGTAGAGCTAATTGGGTAATTAAAAGATGCCAAAATCAAAGTTTGTGATTATTTTAAAAAAATATTATTTATTTCTCAGTCAGAGCTTGAAGTATTTTTGTATTTAACTTGCTATATAACCTCAATGAGGAGAAAGAGACAGCTTCCCATTGTGACCATTTCCTTGAATTCTCTGTGCTTCAGATCAAGGTGCACAATTTTCCAGAAAGGTGGAAAAGACCTTTTCTCTTCTTGATGCACTAGAGGTAAGCAACTTTCCTAAACACATTACTTGCAACTTATCAACACAAATGCCCCTCTTACCTCAGGATAATTCAGAGGGCACTCATTTGAGTGTAGTAATTTTTTTTGCTGCATAAAGCTGTCCTTTCTGGACTGTATAGGAAGCCTATCTTGGGTACTGACTGGAGTCAGGGGAGGTGAATGCACTCCCTCTTGCCACCTCCTTTGCCTCAGAAACAAGCACCCAGGATTTCTGACTCTTATTTTCTGATGTTTCATTAATCAATCCAGGCAGCTACCCTGTTGTGGGAAACCTTGATACACAGAGAAATTGTATTGCAGTATGAGTCCATTTCTGCACCGGTTCTTCCTGTAAGCAGTAGAGCTGGTTTCTGATGTGTAGTGTTGTGCTGAGTATGTGATGATCAAGCTTTCCATGGCACAGTCTCTCAATGAGCTAAAGATTTGCAGTAGAAAAATGAGCTTATTCTTAACCTGGCCATGTGGGCTGAGAAATTTTGCATTTTACAGACCTCTTGTCTCCATGTAAGTGTTGACATAGTACTAGGATTTTTTTTTTTTTCCATTTCAAAATAGTCACAAAAGTCTGGGAGTGAGGAATTGCCAACCGTATTTTAAAGGAGCTGTAGCCATGGTAACTGAGGTACCTTCAGTTACCACGGTAACAAATGCAGCTCAGCTGCCTCGCTGTAAAGCCAGACAAATCTACTCATGATCTGTTGATTTTAAGATGCTTTATAAATTGTTGAGCTATTTTAGGCACTTAAATGCATAAATCAAAATGTCTGTTAAAACAACCAATACTCTGTACTATTTATGAATTATTCACCCTATCCTTATTTCACCAACTGAATTTTTTCCCCCTATCAACGTATTATCTAGGCTTTTCCCACTCTTAGTTTTTCTTATTGCTTAGAAAATGGCTCTTCTGTCTGAAGCAGATGATTCATATTATTGCTGATTGTAAATCTTATTCATTGGAGAAACCCTAGCCCCCTCTCAATACCCCCTGCTCCAGTCATGCAGGGGAGCTTTATGTACTTGTGCCCTGAAACCACAAAATATGTTTTGCTAAAAATTTGCTAATGAATTAACTCAATACAATTTGGAATGAGTTCCATCTCAAACAATCAATATAGGCCCAGTGATGTACAACAGGCAGGCAGGTAAATTGGTCTAAATAAATTTACAATTGATTTTACTTTTGAAACCAAATTAGGACATTTATAGTCTTACCAAATAAGATCCACTGCAGCTTATGCAAACAAGCATATTCCTAGGTTTGTCTTTTCTAATACTAATAGTGGGCATTGTACTATTTATAGCTCAGTAACTTTTATTTCTGGGATAATATGCGAAATTTCTTGGCCCAAAAGCATGATTTGCATATTATTAAAACAGGTCATGTTTATTCACAGTTTTCCCCTTATTAGATTGTTTTTGCTAATAATTTGTGGTAGCATCTGCTCACCAATGAACACTTAAGGATGGCATAATCCAATGTCAGTTATGCGATAGGTTTACACACCTGTGTCCTGGTGTGGATGTGCAATGAAGGCCAGGACCTGCCTTCTGACCATGCCTCTGGCAGCATTGCTAGCTTGAGTGGACGCACCAGCGCTACGTGCCTTTGCTTTCCTCTCTGCCATCTGTACTCCCCACTTTGCAGACTTTGCCACTGGCTTGTGTGCACAAGGAAAAGGAGACTTGTGTAGGAGAACACTTTTTTGTGCAATTCTTCACATGCATACACAACTCCCTTTAGTATTAAAGTTGAGCAAATCAGTTAGTAGGTGTTGCTTTAATCCTAGGGTTTTTGGCAAATCAGATGAGACATCATTCTTGCAAGTCTTGGAAGTGAGAAACAATAAAAGGTAAATTTTGTACATCCTGCTGCAACTGGGAAGCCTTTTCAGGGTTGTTTAGGGGATTATAAGGGATGAACTTCTCTTCATTTTAAGGAGAATTCAGAGTGTAACTTTTTTTTTTTTTTTTTTAAGCTTCATCATGCTCTTTTGTCCTATTATTCCTATTTACATGCCGCTCCATTTTGCTCAGCTTTTCCCTCCTTGGTCAAAGTGCCCTTCAGATTGTTAAAAATGACTTTTTTACTTCTTTAGTCATTGTCTTAGCAAAGATGGATATATTGAGTTGGTTCAATCTGTCATCTTAGTTTCAGTTATTCCAGCCTGCAGAGGTATCCCCTAACATTCTGTGATTCTGTGTATCTTTTGGTTTTAGTGATGATTGTCTAAAAGATAAGGATGGTGAATGCTAGGATCTCTTCAAAGCTTAGTTTAGATCAGAATATTTTTAATCTGAATACTAACCATTTCCCTGATATTTCAGTTGAAGCTTAAATGTTGTTATTATTGATTGGGATAATTTGATATCATGCACAGACATGTTTAAGTTGATAGCATGTTATAAAGATTTTATTTCTCAATACTACAGTTTAAAAAATCTCATTAGTCTACTGGTTTGTCTGCCTTTCAAACCTACTGAACAAGCAGCTCATGTACAAGATGTTCTTGCCTGCTGCAACTGACAGATATGCTGCACTTACCCAGCCCTCCCCATCGCCTACCAGACAGGGAACTGTATCAAGATAGTTGAGCTGCCTAAACGTAAAGAGTATCTAGACCCATTCAGTGGCTCATGAATGCAAGAAGTAATGTGCAAGATGTTTATTACAGTGTCATGCTCTTGTAAGCGGACTTGAATTTCAGACATGGTCTCTAGGATTAAAAATTGTTAACATTGACCAGAGGATTTCTCTTCCTAGCTCTCATTGAGGTTTAATGGTAGCCACGTGGCTGAACTTTCCTCTCTAGGCTTTGAAAATGCCAGCTGGCATTGTTACTTGGATGATGTTTGGGAATTGGCCTGGTTTCATTAATCCCAGGGGCCAGGGATCCTGAGTGTGAGATGGTCATTAAGGCTAGAGCTAAAATAGAAGGTAATTGGGTCAAAGATGAGAGCAGAGAAGTGTTACTTGGTAACACCTGCCTTTGTATTTTTCCAGAAAAGCTCATGTAGTGGAAGGTAGTATGTCAACAATTATGAAAAAGAGAGGTTAACTGCTGATCTCACACTGAAAGGTAACGCTGGAGTTTCCTTCCACTCCTGACAATGAATTTCCTAACTGTTGATTTTTCTAAGTTCTAAATGGCTGTTGGGTTGACTCTTGTAAGCCACAGTCTTGTAAGCAGAAATTCAGATAAAGCCTCTGGTTTATGGTAACTTACTAGCATTTGGCAAAAGTGCTAGTGGTGGAAAACAACATGGAGAACTAGAACCTCTTGGCTAATGGTGAAGAATGGTACTGTGACTAGACGATCTCAAACGCAGTCAGTCTCTCTGCTTGGCATTGCCATGGCTGCCTTATTTTAGGCCTGTAAACCCCTTCTATTTGATCTGCATTTTGGGATCCTTTTCTCATCTGTGTGTTTGTGTGTGAAGGGGAAGGAGTGTTTGTTCTTAGGTCCTTCTGCTATTTCAAATACAGAAATAGACTGGAGCCTTCTGAGGAGGCTGTGAATTATTCTTACAATACCAGGGACATGTATCGCTGGGTTAAAAAAAGAGTGCTGATGCGAAGCTAGTCTGTATCTTGGAAGACTAAATCTTTTTGCTCTCTCCCACTCTGAATAAGATTACTATTGTGAGGAAGCAAAGGAATACAACATGGGGAGAAGGTGGTGTGTCTACATGGTTTATAGGGGGTAGTTTTAAAAGAAGGCATCTTTTTCATTCTAGCAAATGGATTGACAAAACCTGTTGCTAGGTTTTTCTGACAGCCCCTTTTCCTATGCGCACTGCAACACAAACACTATATTTTCTAAACTGCCCTCAACAGGAGCTTCCCCAGTACTGCAGTGACTATTTCCTGTGGCAATACCTGCCTGTAACTTCCAGCTGGCTGGTTTGGTGGGTAGGTAGCAGCACGGCCCAAACCTGCCAGCTGCTTGACTAGAGATTGTAGTGTGTGTTCTGTGGCCAAAGCTTAAGGGGTGATTTTTACTAATAAGAGCAAGTGCCTTGAGGGAGTGGGTATTTCTGTAGGTTGAGTGCAAGACTATGCTTTCAATTCTCTTGTTTCTTGCAGCCAGTTTCCCTTTCTCTTTATTCTGGGATTTCATCTTGTACAGCTGAGTTGAGGAGCAGTGTGTGTGTAAGTGGGAAGGAGGAAGTAATGGAAACAAGGAAATATGACGTTGCGCTAATTATCACTCTGCTGCTTGGCAACAAATACTACTTGGGAGCAACAGGAATAAGACTGAAAGAAAAAGTAGGTAGCTGAACTGAGTTAGGATTTGACACAAGTTGTGTTTGTTTTTTTTTTCTTTTTATCTAACCTCTGCTTCTTACTTTTTTTAAAAAACTTATAAATGGAAGAATAAGGAACTAAGTGAGATTTTTCCCTATCCTTGCATGGTTTGTCTGACAACTTATAACTTCCAAATACTATATGCTCAATAGTATACTGTCTTGTACATAGAGCAAGGACCGCACACAGGTGGAGGTGTGATGAGATGTGGTCTTCTTTTCCAGAATGATGGAGATGCCTAGATACAGATTACTTCATTAGTGTGATAGTTTTGCTTGTCTTTGGCTACACAGCCTTATTTGTGTGCTTGCTTCGTTTTCATTTTTGTGGCAAAGCTTATTAGGTAAATCTATGTTCTTATGCATCTTGTTCAGAGACAGCTCTTTGCAGAGCTTTCAGCTAAGTCTAAAAGAGGAAAATTTGCCTTATTTCTTCCCCCTGAAATCAGCAAGGTCAGGGTAGAAATAACCAGGTGTTCTGTGGCACTGGGAAAAGAACAGGAAATGAAATATAATTATTTTGGATATAACTTGTTTGAAAAGAGAGATTGCCAAAGTATAAAGCATATTAAAATATCATTTTCACCACCATTTCACATAATCATCTAGAAGGTGCCACTGAGACTTACAAAGGATTACAGAGACTCCCTGCAGGCAGGTTTGTACCCGAATGCATCTGCATGGCTCGCTGGAATGCCCTGAGCTGATCCTCAGCCCACCTTCCCGTGATGCTCCAGCAAAGGATGAGGCTGGCTGTCCCTGCACACCCCTCGCCCTCAGTTGCTCTAGTTGTTTCTTGCACCGTGGAATTAGATTAGTCAGCTTTACGCCTTTACTATTCGCAAGTGACACTTTAATTTTCAGTCTGCTAAAAATCTACTGCGCAAGGTATGCTTCTGGCAGTTTTTGATATTAATGCTTTTTAGAATCTCAAATGCATGAGGCTGCCTACCAGGTGTCAGAAAACAGTGGCTTTTTTTCATCCATTATGATGGGCTTTGTTACTTTAAATAGAAGAAAAAAGTGTGTGTGGGGGGGTATGTTTGTGTGGAAAGAACATCAAATGCAACCGAACCACACTAAAGTTAAAGAAAAACTCTTAGTGGTTGGAAAGCAATGCATTAGTGAGGAAAACAAAGCATTCCTGAAAGCTTTTTAGACCGCTGTTAGGTTTTGGTATTCAGTGATCTTCTCTAGAAATCAGTTTCTCAGTTGTAAGGCTGCATTGACAGATATGTAGGTAGAAGCAACTCTACTGGATTTGATGCTTCTGGATCCCTTTCCTGCTGGCACTGAAGGTCACACTCTTGCTGTTGGCTTCTGTACCTGGAGCAAGGTATAATGAGGCAGCAGGGTTCCTGAGTAAAAGCCCAATTTGAGAGACCACATCAGAAAGTTCGGTAGTAGTGCACATTGTTTTATATTAATGACGCCTGTTACTTTGTCTTTTGTCTCATTATTAGGTAGGTTCTGATCTGTTCACACAAACCTCAGTCCATTGGAACCTATTTCTACAGTGTTGAGTCAAATTGCAGAACTGGTCCCTCAGTTTCAACTAATAACATTTTGTGCTTGACTGCTTGCAGGTTTTTAACCTAATTTAAGGGTGAGAATAGCAAGTGGAGAGGTGAGAACTAAAATACAGTGTTCTGCTCCTCCTTCTCTAGAAATCAGTGGCAAAGATGAATAGTTTTGTGTTAAACAGCTCTTCCCATAAGCATGTCTCAAAATTATTTACAAAAGAGGTAGGCTACCATTAATTCCCCTCTTGTGGTTAGGGAGGACTGAACTACAGAGATGAAATTGTTTTTGTTCACTAGTGAAGTTCACGTGCTTCTAGGAAATAAACAAATACAGCCCAGAACTTAGTGTGGAACATAGATATGGCAAACATGTCCCTTGAGAGCAGGTATTGCTTTTAAGCTGCAGTGTCAATGATAATTCAGGCACAACTAAACATGATTCATTAAGTCTGTTTCTTTGAAAATTCTGTTAAGATAGAAGTTGTAAATCAAGCAGGAGCCAGCCAGCTTCTAAATAGCAGAGCACTCTGACTTATGATGCTTCTATTCATTTGCTGCATTAATGGTACAGCTTGGTGGGACACTAGAAGAAAATGCAAACATCAGTCTTTAGTAGCTTTACCTTGTTAGGCAGGTTTTGAATCTAGGGTGATTCAGAAAACAAAGATCTGTAGTCAATTTCACGCTGTTTTTAAATTAGAACAAGAACACTCTTATGCACCTTCAAGGATGTTGTGTCTCCGAAAAAAGCTAACACTTGCTGGCTTATTTTTCCCTGATTCATTATTTAAAGAACTGGTGAGACTGGTAAAAGATACAGGCTTTATGTCACAATTTCATTTGTTGACTTGTAACTTATTTAAAAGAACATAGTTGTCTAATGCAGTTGGTCTAGACATAGCTTTGTCTTTAATCCTCATTATGATCCTAAATCCAGCAGATTTCAGGAAAGCACTTGGTTGTGTTTAAGGCCGTATTCAGGGTGCAGCTCTCAACTGTGGGCTTGTATTGTGTGTGTCTTCTCTCTCCAATGTCCACATCAGACCAAATTATGGTGACAAAGTAGGTTGATGACAAAACAGGAATATTGCAGTTGAAGGTAATTTAACCCCATAGGAAATCAATTCCCAAGTAGCTAATAGTGAGTGGTGAGCCTGGTGGAAGAGCCAGGATAAATGTACATGGATATGCTGTGTTTGTGAGTCTGCTCACTGGCTTTATTCTGGGAAAATTCAAGTTTTGCTGGTGTACAGAATAGATCTTATGGAAATAGTTAAAGACTTTGCAAACTGGATGATCACAATTTTCTTGGCAAGCTGCCCTTGTAACTTGGGCATCAAGATATTCATAATAGGCTTCTTTGTCATAGAGGGTTATATTTACAAAACTGCACACACTTTTTTTCTATCCTGGAAAAGAAGTTGTTTCTTCTAAAGCCACCGAAGAAAAAACGTAGTGGAGTTTATCTGCTTATTGTACAGGACTACGTAGTTATCATTCCTTAAACTGTATTAGTATGCTTATTTCTTTTGTGGACAATTTATTCCTATTCATATGGGAGAATAGGAAACCCATGCAAGTCATTACTTTTGAAATGTATTTTATGTAACTGTTTTAATTGCACCCTGGAGAGATGACTTTACTCTCAAGTGACTTACTTGAGTAAGTAAGAAGCTTCTTGCAGAGTCAGGAGCTACATTCAAGTGCTTGGACTTCAGTGCTTTAGCTGCAAGACTATTATTCTGGTTATGTTTTCATCCTTTCGGAGAAAACATACTCATAGGCCAGAATCATGCTGCTGTTGAAATCAGTAGATGTTCTGTGGCTTGTTTCAGTGCATGGAAAATTCAACTTCAGGTGTCCATGGAGCAGTGAATTAAGAGTTTTGTCTAAAGCTGTTTGCTGTGACAGTTGTGAACCTTTCATTATTGAGCCAGACTCACTCATAAAACCTCACTCTATAGTTTCCCTTTCCCAGTTTCTTGTTGTCATGTGTTTGACACTGAGTTTGCAGTGAATGGAAAGTTTATCCTTTCTACCTGTAATCAATTACCTATATTTTGTAGCAGCTGTTGAAGTGATACCAAAAATATGACTTGCTGGGGAGATGGAGAGACATCTTTGTGCAATGCCTTGGGTGCATGTTGGTGGTGAGTGGAAAGGTCGGGCACTTCATCTGGGATAAACCTGTGCTCTGTAATAGAGGCAAAGCTCTTGCACCTGCAAATGTGGCAGGGAATTCTGGAGACCCCATGTCTATCTGTTGAAATGGAAATTTGGTATCCTATGAGAACAGAACTAGTGGATGCCATTTGTCATTCTTTGGGTAGGATAGCAAGAGATTACAGAGGTGTCCTTCTAAACCACTACCCAAAAGTAGAAGTCTGGTCAGTTCCTTCGCTTCTGAAGAGTAGCTGTCAAATATTTGGTTTTACCCGGCCTGAGGACTAGAGCATTGAATAAGTCCTGGTTTCATCCCTTCTCCACTGCTTTATTTTGCCAGGGAAAATGCACTCAAATACATAGAGCCCACCAGAAATACTGGCCCTTCGTGGTAGGGGAACACCTATCCTTTTAAACTAGGTGCATGACTCTCATGCTGTGGGTCTCCTGAGGGCAGAACATGATGTCCCATATTTATGAGGGACTGCCAAGAAATACCATCAGTGAGGCAGGCAGTGAAATTCCTGGGCACGCTCAGGACTAGGTAATGCCAGTGATGGAGGAAAGCAGCCAGTTCCTGGTGGGAGGGAGGTGGGGAGTTGGTAGTTCTTAATTTTTGCAGGGAAAGAGATGCAGAGTTAAAGCAAAGATATGTATACAATACATGCTGACCAATTCCCACTTCACAGTTCATGTAGCCAGTTGGAATTGTTGACTTCAGCTGCAAAATATTGAATTTCATGTGTTTGTAGGTCTGTGCAACAGAGATACCTGTATCTTCCTCTGTTGTCCTCCATTTTTATGCTGAAGTATGTATCCTTGAGATAGCAAATGCTGCAACAGCAGGGTTATGGTGTCATTCGGACAGGTTTTGATTATGCGTGTAAAGTCCAAGGCCTTTTCTTATATTAGGTTATAGCTGGCATTAGTTTTTCACTAGTCAAACTAGGGCATTTGACAGCAGGTAACAGGAGGCAGAAACTTCATAGCTAATACTTTGCTTGTGTAGCAATTATCTCGATAAACTAGGAGAAGTATCTAAGCTTAATAGCTCTACCTGAGCTCACGTATCCTTTTTTGCTAATGAAGCATCAGAAGAACACTCTGCACTGATCTTCCACTGAATCTGAGGCAAGTCAGATCTCCTAGCTGTTACCTGGAGAAGTCCTGTGTTTTCCCAGGGTGCTGGGATGTTAATCATCGTTAAATGGGAATTGGTGATGGTGTGGGGAAGAGTCATGGAAACAGGACCCGAACTGCTGCAATTGTATGCACAAAAATGAATACTTGACAGTGGAAGCAGCAACCCCTCAGCAGTCCTCAGATCTCCTGGACCCCATCTCTCAACACAAGCTTCAACCACCTAGCCCTGATCCACAACTTCTTATTTCAAGTGCCTTCTGCCTGACACCATCCACCTTCTTCCAGCATCCTGCATAGCTGCAGATCCTGTCACAGATTGATGTCTCACAGTGATGTGAGAAGTTCTGCACTGGATAAATTATTTCGCGACTCCATTTGACAAAAGTGTTCTCTCCTTAAATTTCCTTAACCCACATCAGAATTTCTAGCAATGTGGAGTTCGACATGGGAGTGACTAAGAGCTAGAGGGGCTCAGTGTGGAACTGAAGTGGCGATTCCTGTGCAGTGTGTGGTGGGAGTGCAGCAGAGAAAGGTGGGCTGTCTGTGAGTCTACTTGGGAGCAGTGGGTATACACAAGTGAACTGGAGTGTAAGTGGTGGGACTTATTCCACTTGCTTATTTGTTTTTATTATAGCTAGAAAAGCTGCATTATCTTTTTAAGTGAGTCTCATGTTCTCAGTTCAGCCTCCTGACAGGAAAACAAACCATGGCGTGGCTGGATTGTGTGTTGCCTAGAGCTGTGTAATTTTGAACAATGACATACGCATTCAACCATTGTGGTATGTACACCTGGCAGCCCGTGTAGCATGCTTGTGTTGTTCTTTAAAAGCTCTTCTCTGCTGCTAAGCTATGGGGTGTGTAGCAATACCAGAAAAATCCTCTTCGCATGTAACAAAGCAGTGAGCAGGCCAATTAAAATGGGAAGTAAGCTCACCAAATAGTGGAGTAATAAAAAATAATCCAGCTTGCTAGAGAACTCTACAGCAAAGAAATTGCAACCTGATAACTCTGGAGAGAGGTCTTCTGTATATGTACTAATTCTCTCCTCACTTACTTGGGTTTGATTATCATGGGGATCACGTACAGCAAACCACTTATGTACTATGGAGTGGTTAGTTTTATTTGAGGATGCTTAGGGATAGAGACTTTATGTTTCCAAGAGCTTTTATGTGTTATGTTAGGTGAAAATAATTGTTTTGCAGCCCATTTACAACAAAACAAAACAAAACCCAAAAAACCCCACCCCCACCTCCCCACAACAAAACAACAGAGCTTTCACCCTTTCTGTATTGTTACAGATTGGCAAGACATTGTAAGGATCCAGTTGGGTATCGCAGCAGTGAAGCTGCTCAGCTTCTTAGTGCTTCCGATGCTCAAAACAATTTGCATGGATCTAAGTGAGAGTTGACAAAAAACTGATCCTTGCAATCTACTTCTGAGATTGCTGGATAAGAACTGTTACCTTCTGTGACAGATCAGGAAAAAGAAACAGGTGAGGGGCAATACTGAACCCTGGATTAGGGGAAAACCAAGAGCATCCAGGTATTTTTCTGTTGCTTCAGATAGCCTTACATTTCATTTCAGTTCCTGGTTTTAGCACCACAGAGCTGCACTTTGACTCTAAGCACAGACAACTAGATAACTTAATAATAGCAAAACATCTTTGGACCAGCTAAAATCACAGAAAAATTGCAAAACAGGCTCTCAGAAAAAGTACACATCTCAAAAATCATTAATGACAAAAATCAGAAAGTGATGAATATGTGTGCCTTCACAGAGTCTGCAATAAAAACCACTCTGAGCTTTGTGTTAATGTCATGCTATGTAAAACTAGAAGCTCTGGAAGTCTCACAACAGGCGATTGGTGGCCTGCCCTGCACAAGTTACACTGTCTCTATAACTACAGTGTTTCTTCTCCAGATTGGGCACTTTGAACATATATTAAGTGTGCTGCTGAAGTGCAAACTGTGACTTGTTTCTAAGTTACTTTCCGGCTTGCTAAAGGAGTCATATTAGCAGGAGCTTGTAAGTGTTGCTTATCCTGTTGAGATTCCATTTCCTGGACCCTTACAGTTGGAATTGCTTTTACAAACCAGCCATTTCCCTCAGCTAGCGCTGCTGCATTATTAATGTGCCTGCCTTGCTCCAGGAAGATATTTTTCTGCTATAAGATGAAGTTTAGGTGACAGGCTTTCTTAATTTTGGGGTTTTTGTTTGTTTGTTTGTAAGCTGCTGCTACTAGATGGCATTTTAAGCTTTTATTTTTCATCATTAAATTTGCATCATCTGCTAGAACTTAAGCCTTGATGGACGGGCTACTGCAAGTACTCTGTTGGCCAGGCTGCTCAAGCATGTTATCATCTACATATGTATTGCTAGGTGCTGCACTCCATGTTTAAATTTAACTTGCTCTCCAGTTGGTACTATTCCAGAAAAGCAATGCAGGCAAACTATATTAAGACTATTGCTAAGATCAACAGCAAATATCCTTTTCTATTGACAAAATTACTACTACTACTTAGTAAATGCACATGGTGACAAACCCTGGTAGGAGGAACATCTCTAGAGAGATGAGTTGGAAGTGAAGCCCAGAAAATCTAGATGTGCCATGCTCACACAGGAGGAGGTTAATTGCAGAACCTGCTGGTTTCCTGACCTGGCTGGACAAGAAACTTCAATGTCTGGAATGGATTCAGTTAACAGAAGTTGTACGATTTTTCTTAACTTTGCTGTCATTAAAATAGGATTTAATCTGAGGTAATGTGGCTTTTTGTGCAGAAAGGAGGGAGAGTTATAAATAACAATTTCTTGCATTATACTGCACGTTCTCTCCATGGATATTGAAGCACTTGACAGATTAATTAAGACACACGACTCTCACAGGAGATCTGTAGAGTGTCAAAAGCTGTTGAGTTACCAAACCCTAAAGACTTTTGCATGTCATCTGGGCAGCTCTTAGGTGACTGGGAGCGCCCTTAACCCATTGCAAATGCAAAGAAGGGTTCATCGGTATAAACCCACTTGAGTATATTTAAATCGTAAAGGTGGTTAGTAGTGACTCCGCTTGCAAGTGGTGACACATTAAGCTGTGGCAATATGATGGTTTGGAGGCACGTGCAGGTAATCACACTGCAACAAGTGTCTTTTTCCAGAGGGACACGATGGATGCCAAGCAGCTAAAGGCCGTATTCTAAAAGGAGCTTGTCTCTGGTTTCAGTCTGGCCAAATTTTATAGTTGCACCCAGAACACTAGGGGGTACTCTTAGCTTTTCTTCTGCAGTGGACGCTGAGGTTTTGCTGCTCCAAGTTGTTAGGGATGAGTCATTCAGAAAATTCTGGCTTTGTCCGAATTTACAGGTAGTGACAGCTCCAGAAATAGATTTGGGGGTGTTATCTGTAGGAACTGGGATTTTTGTAAGTGAACCAAAGTGGATTAGGAACCCAGCACTCTTTCCAGCTAAACGGGATGAGGCATGCGATTTCTGAAGATTCCTCGCAAAATCTGACTCTGTCCAACTTTGCAAGATGCAAATGGATGCATTCAGGTGTTGTGAAATAGTGACTGGCATCTAATGCGAGAAGCCCATCCTGCATTTTATTCCTCTATATCTGTGCTTGTCTCCTGTGGCAGACTACTTGGCCACTTCTTGGATGTCATTTTCTAAAGTTTCTGTGAGAAAACTGGGCCGGGAATAGCACTAGCAGATAGAAACATCAGACATCCTCTCCAGCACATAGTGAAAGACTGAGTGACTTACCAACATGGGATTCCAATTTCCCATGAAAGGATACCTGCTGTGGACCAAAAAAAGAAGAGGGTGACGGAAGCTTGATTCACCTGGGGAGCTGGTGATCGGCATTACTGGGAGTTATGTATGAGCATCAGAGGGAGAGTGTGTCCTAAGGTCTCCAGAGCTGTCATGAAGGAAGTGTCAGGGTGCCCAGGCAAGCAGAATGCACAGAAGGGGATCTGCAGGGTTGCCGCTCTGCCATAACGGTTGACTAGAGTTGTCAGTTTGGGGTAATGTGATGTATGCATCCAAAAAAAAAAAAAAAAAAAAAC
>Ga0065711_1003784_pt1 | contig 45329 bp, 38 predicted proteins | sample Hoacrofraction12_FD_59098 | JGI IMG/M metagenome (GOLD analysis project Ga0065711, IMG submission 59098) | Hoatzin crop microbial communities from Cojedes, Venezuela - Epithelial fraction 12 v2 (version 2) | ecosystem: Host-associated > Birds > Digestive system > Esophagus > Crop | place... | reverse complement strand
GGGGTCACCCCCTTCTCCCCTTTCTCCCCCGCCCGCCCTCCCGGGGCAGCGCGGCCGCAGCCTCCCTGGGGCTCCGGTCCTGCCTCGCAGCCGTGCCCGCAACCTGTTGGGGAGCCGCGGGGGGTGTGCGGGGGGCGGGCGGCTCTCCCCGGCGGGACCCCCGGGGGTGCGGGGCGGCTGGCGCGGGTTGGAGGCGAGCACCGGGGGCGTTCGCCATCCCGAGGGTTTCGGCACCCGGGAACTGCTCCGAGACTCAACTTCGAGCAGTTCCAGTACCTGGCGTAAATTAAATTTAAGGCAGGAAAGTGTTTCCGCGCTGTTAAACAACGGTCTGTTCCCGCGGACCTCCTGCGGGGGAACGGTGGGCTCTGTTTCCAGGAGACAGCTGGGGCAGCTGGTTCACAGCGCTTTGGAGTTTCGTATTTATTTCAGATGTAACCAAATGAAGCTGTGTTGTCGGTGTCAAATAAAATGTTCCCTTGTCAAGTGTAGAACTGAGCTATAAAAAGCGATTTGGTCTGAAGGTAACTGGATAATCAAAGCTTCAAGCAGAAGTTACGTTGAATATTTGCTGGTTTGGAGATCTCTGAAGGTGGCTAACTTGAGCAGGGACGGTGAGCAAATAGAATTTCCTTGTGCTGCTTGTATAAGCACCTTTGTTCATTTTTCAAGGTAAATGTTAGAGAAATGACAAATTTAATTTGAGATTACTAAGGTCCTGTGCTGCAAATGACTTAGCTCCGTGTCTGGTTACCGGGTGATTGTTCCAAGCCTGCCAGTGTGGCTTTGAAAACAGCTTTTTGAATAAAGACCGTGGCACTCCTTACGATAATGCAGGAAATGCGTGGCTCACGAGAATGGTTTTATGGAGGGAGCAAGTGTACTTTAATCCTGATTTTATTATTTCTGCCGTGATGGTTCGCTGTGGGGCTGAGGACGTAGGGGTAATAGATACCCGAACATGGAAGCGCGCGGTCAGCAGTCTGAACTTTGTAAGCGAGAAGTAAAATCTGCATGGCAAAATGGCCAGTTTGTGACCTGGACGTGTGGCGGGTGACAGCGTTGGGTTATTTGAGTTCTCAGTTTCTGCCTTTAACCGACCATCTTAAAGTGCAAGTTTCTTCGCCAACGTCACTGGCACGCTTCCTGGCCGTTGAAATAGGATGCAGCGTGACCGTACACGTGAAGGGGTTAAAACAGCTTACGGCCAAGGAGTTAATGCATCACTTCAGCTCAAGAGATTTTTATAATTCAGCTTAGTTACAAATATTGCCATCTGCCCTTTTCTTTGCATTTGCGTGTCCGTACGTATGTCTTGGATAAATACTGGTTGGGGCCGTTGGCAAAACAGTAGAAGCCACAGACATTGTTTTATTCTCGTGCATGTTGCCAGTGAAAATGACAGTTTCTGGAAAATCAAAGTAGAAGGCATCCTCCATTGTGTCTGCGTTTGGTTGTGGGTTGAGAGGTATGCAGGTATTTTATTTTTTTTTTTTTTTTTAAAGCCAGTCCTGCTTTTGGGACCGTGAGATAACTGTCATTGGCAAAAGCAGAGAAGGCAGTCAAAGCTTGTGATTATACGGAGAAAGACCTAAGCTTGTGGGTAACGGAGAAGAAATGTTTTCCTCTTTGTGTCCACATAATGCAGGGCTGTGGGAAGATATGCTTAATGAGGATGATTATTGCTGTGGCTTTCCATAAATCCACTTGTAATGGAGGCTTTGTACGGTTACTTCTGAATCTGTACATTTAAAAACTGCAAATAGCGATAATGGAGTTGGCTAATAGCAGACTGTCAAGTAAGTGCAATCCTTGTGATAACGTTCAGCCATAGATCTCCATTTAAGTATTACTTTTAAGCAGAAAATGTTTCTTGTAGGTCACAGTATATACAATTTGGAGGAAAAAACCCCCACAGTTGCTGCTGCCTGTTCTCAAATCTTAACCAGCTAACTTTAATTGTGTGAAAGGTACTTTTTCTCTCCATCTTTTTATCAGGTAGCAGGAGATCTACAATTCAGTAGATGCATTTGATTTGAATTTATGTAGTAGGAATCATAGAATCATAGGAAGGGACGATAGTAATAATAACCAGCTTAAAAAAAGCTGAAGGGGTCTACCCAAGCAGTCAGTGTGCGGCTGTGTGCAAACTGAAGTTGGGGCTTGGGCCTTTGAAGAATTGCAAACTTCCCTGTAAAGCATTGGAGTGAGCTGAACGCCGCCAGATCAGAGTCTGAGTTGACCTTGTTAGTGGTATTAACCAGGATGAACCCTTCTGTTTCACTGTTTTTTTCCAGTGGCTTTAAGAAGCCAGGGTTGAGAGTTAAATTACTCAGGTCTGCTATGCAACTTAAAAATAAAAGGTGAAGGTAAGGCAGTAGGGGAAGTTTTTCATGTGTTACCTCACCCCAGGAAGAAGTATGTAAAATCACCCATTGTTTTCAAGTACAGCACCTGTAATAGCTACTGGATGCTTTATGTAGTGTTTTGAATGCATGCAGTTTTAACTTATGTAGCTAAGAAACAGCTTTTGAAGAAATCCGACATGTGAGTTGGTTGTGTTTGTGTTTGGAAGAATTTGTTGAGAAATACTTGTGTTGCTCACCGTGACTGCTTACTCCCCGACAAAGGAATGCCTTGACTTTCACCTGGCATACAGTTTGTGAGGGCTCCTTGCGCGGATGTGCTTTTGCTCAAAATCTGGCCATAAAAATCCTTGTTTCTACAGACCTTAGTGCAGTGTTCAAATCCAAAATGTATGCTTCCTTTCCAGTAAAAACTTCTAATTACATGGGGTGGTAGCTAACTGGAAAGTATTGCAAAACATATGTAAGAATACTCTAAAACTGACGAATGACTCACTGCGCCAGTGCTATATCAAATTCTATCTATACACAAGGTTTAAATGACAAGTTTACTTTAGGCAGGGAATATGCAATTTTCTTGTACTCTTTCTCATCTAATGTCAAGTGAGCTTAATGAAATGGTACATGTGGGCATACAGGAGGCACCAGTTGTAGAGCTTTAATGAGCAAAGGGAACAAGCACTGCTTGGTGATGTTTGTAAAGATGATAGAGACGTAACTACTCTGTATATTAAAAACCCAAGTTCATGGTACTGATGCATGTCTTGAGACATTTGTTTCTTTTAATATACCTCAGTGATTTGTTTATGTGCATTTACTAACATTTGTTCTATTTTTGTTTTCCATAGGAGAGGGTACTAGGTTTGTTAGCAATATATGTATTCGTCTTTGCATATTTGTATTAGCTGAGTTTCTGACTGGCATTTCAGAATTTTGGCAATATTTTTGTCAATATAAAATTCAGGTCAGTGCCAAAATGAAAATGGGATGGTGTTCAGCATGGGAAAGGAGCCAACAATTGTAGGTTAAAGAGGAATAGACTGCTTTCCGCTGCAACAACACAGATTTTATTCGTACCTTTGACTTTGTGATTGTAATTTATTATTAGAAGCTTCATAAAGCTTTGGATAGCCCCAAAAAACCCAGGACACTTAAAGAGTCAGTAGCATCCTGTGATTGGGAAGCCTTTGCGAGCTGGGAGGAGAGGGAAGGCGGTGCAGTGGAGGTAACAGGGTCTGGTGCTGTCGTGTGGCTCGACTGTGTTTCGATGGAGGCCAGGGTGCCTGACGAAGCACCCGGGGGGAAGCCTCGCCTGCAAACCTAAGGAACCCGGTATCCACTTAGCCCTGGGTGGAAGCCTTTAAACTCTTCCAAACTCTTAATTCTGATTTAGCCATAATCTATTCTGCCTCAAAGCCTATCCCTTCTGCTTGCTGTTAATCGTTGTCTTTCTGGGCTGTGGGGAAGCCGTAGTGCAATCTTCACCTTGTGTTGCTCAGGAGAGGTGTAGTGACCAGCGCCTGCCGGTGTTGTTACTGTCTGTAGGAAGGTCAAAGCCTCCTCGGGCTGTGAGAAGAGGCGAAGGAAGGGAAGCTGGAGCACTTGCTATTTGATGTCAGTGTGCACACAGTGTCTATACGCCTGTGCCTCACTGGAGAAAAAAAAAAAAGAGATGAGACAGGTCTTGCTCCTTCAAGGACTCTGTTATCTGAGAACTTTTCAAGAGATCGAAAATACAGAGATAAGTTAGGATTTTTGGAGCAGAGGATGGAAGCAATGTATATAAAAAGCCTGGTTGAGAGCAAAATTGACAAAAGCATCTCCTAACACCCAGCTTGGTACTTGGAGGAAGTGGCTCTGTTTGGATGCTTTCATTAAGTGCAGTCCACTGTGTAGCTGAAATACAGCAATACTATTAATCTGGGAAGGGATAGGGTGGTCCCACTCTTATTCTTGTCCTTCAGCAGGCATAGAAGCTTCCAGTTTACAACCTGCCTGAAAGACATTTATTTCTTGGCACAAAATTTCAGCTGCAGCTGGCAAGTGGGTAAGTACTTTCTTCCAGCCTGAGTGAGAAAGAGAGGAATTATTTAGGTTGGCACAAGAAGTTTATAGTTCGGAGTTGTCGGGTGAAATTGAACAGAGAAAAAATGCGAAGGCTAGGCATGTGGCATTGCTCTTTGAAAAGCAGTGCTGGAAATCCCGTCATCACTGGAAACCAAACAAAACATGCATGTGCTTGACCATGGCCAGGAATTATCTGTTGGCTTCATAGGCCTCTCTTCCTTCCCCCCCCCCCCCCCGACTGTAGTGTTTGACACTGAACTGCATGTGTGTAGACAAAGGATCGCATCTGTTCTATTTTGTGAGATCCACATAGCGCAATTACTTTTTTATCCCTCCAGTGTATGGATTCTTTTCTCGTGTGTCATCCTCGCTGCTGAAGGCAGCCAGGCACTTGAGCTGCATAGTATCTCTTCTCTCTTCAGGAGCGGGAAGTTATTCATGGGATGGTACTTGATTCTTCAGTTAGATTTCCTTACAAAATTATGCCTTACAGTGTTTTGGAAAAGCCGTTATTTTTCTAGAGGGTCTTGTGAGTAGGGATGGAAGAGGGATGATTGTGTGGCTCTTTTTCTGGGGGAGTTTTGGTAATTGTTACATCAGCAGGTTAGATTTTCTGCACCAAGGAGGAGCAGTGAAGCTGGTGAGGGGTCTAGAGTACAAGTCTTATGAGGACCAGCTGAGGGAACTGGGATTGTTTAGTCTGGAGAAGAGGAGGCTGAGGGGGGGACCTTATTGCTCTCTATAACTACGTAAAGGGAGGTGGTAGTGAGGCAGGTGTTGGTCTCTTCTCCCAAGTAACAAGCAATAGGATGAGAGGAAACAGCCTCCAGTTGCATCAGGGGAGGTTTAGTTTGGATATTAGGAAAAATTTCATTACTGAAAGAGTGGTCAAGCATTGGAACAGGCTGCCCAGGGATGTGTCACCATCCCTGGAGGTGTTCAAAAAACGTGTAGATACGGCACTTTGGGACATGGTTTAGCAGGCATGGTGGTGTTGTGTTGATGGTTGGACTTGATGATCTTGGAGGTCTTTTCCAACCTTAATGATTCTATGAACTCGCTGAAAGGAGATTGTAGTGAGGTGGATTTTGGTCTGTTTCCCCAAGTAGCAAGTGATAGGATGAGAGAGAACGTCTTCAAGTTGTGCCAGGGGAGGTTCAGACTGGATGTTAGGAAAAATTTCTTCACCAAAAAGGTTATCGAGCACTGGAACAGTCTGCCCGGGGAAGTGGTAGAGTCACTATCCCTGGAGGTATATGAAAGAAGTGTAGATGTGGCACTTAGGGACATGGTTTATGGGTGGACTTGGCAGCGTTAGGTTTATGGTTGGACTTGATGATCTTAAAGATCTTTTCCAACCTAAAAAATTCTATGATTCTGTGTATTTTGATTGGATTTTAGGGTATATATTTAAAAATACAGCTTTGTGGATTTTGGCTTTTTTTCTGTTTTTTTTTTACCTGGCAGATGTTGTGATTCTGATCTTTCATCTTGAAGGAGAACCGTAAAAGTGGTAAAGAGGATCCTTTTGGACGCAGTATTGTAAGGTGTTGATATGTTATGTACTTGGAAGACGTGACACGGGGGAGGGAAAGGAGGAAAACATGACCTCTTGTTTTTGGATGGTGTTGTTGACTTTCTATAAATCACTGTTTTCTTCAAGTTGTAGTTTAACCTGGCAGCTGGCAACTCAGCACTGCACAGCCACTCGCTCACCCCTCCGCTCACCACCAGTGGGATGGGGAGGAGAAAGGGACAAAAGGGGAAACTCGTGGGTTGAGATAAAGACAGTTTAATCGGGCAAATAAAGTAAATACTACTACTAATGATAATAATACATATGCAAAAGAAGCTATATACAGTACAGTTTTTCTCATCACCCCATGACCAGTGTGCAGTCAGTGTCCAAGCAGTGATCGTGGAACCTCAAAATCACAAATTTTGTGAAATTCCCAAAAAAGTTCAAACATCCGGACATGAGAGGATTCGAACTCACAGAAAAGAGAAGAGCAGGGAAGCTTCCTGCCCCCGGCCAACCCCCATTCATAAACTCAGCCTGATGCCCATGGTATGGAATATTGCCATCGGGCAGCCTGGGCTGGCTGCCTGGCTGTACTCCCTCCCAGCTCCTGCTCGTTGGCTGAATGTGCGAAACTGGAAAAAAATCCTTGATTTCATAGCAACAGCTAAAAGCATCAGTGTTATCAACATTCTTCTCGTACTAAATCCAAAACGCAGCAGCTACTAGAAGGAAAATGAACTATATCCCAGCTGAAACCAGGACAAAATACAAAGGAGTTAGGTTTGTTTATATCTTATGAAGTAACATTTATTTCACCAAATTTGATCAAAGGTTTAGTTGTTGCAGAATCAATAATAATTCTCTTCTCTTAAGGAAAACTCTGTAATTTATGAATGTACCTTGCATTGTATTTTAACTACTTGTAATATACCATTTGTGAGATTACACAAATTGACTAGAAGATGCACGCAAAATCCAATAATACATTTTCCATGTCAAGGTTCAGTGAAATATGTAACATAATTACCATAAACAATGAAAATTAGTCTCTTAAACCTGTGAACTAGAAGGCGTGGAAATAATTTTGTAATATATATTCTCATTGGTTTTGTCGAGACTGTTCTTGGGCACCTCCAAAATTCCTTTACAGTCTTATGTACTCTAATCTCTGCATTTTTATGTGGAAAAAATGTACTGGTAAATTTGTATTTAACCTGAGGAGGCAATGTGCATTTTTGAACATGCATTTTAGATAGTGGCTGTCTCCTCACTGTAGCCTTGTTCTTGGGTAGCTTCCAATTAGTAAGTGCAGCCTTGATGAATTACACCTAGGGAGACAAGTATTTCAGCAGATTGTAGAGGTGCTGCGTCAGTTCTGCCCCGTGACATGAAGGGAGAATTACAAACTTTTGGAGGAAAGTTTGTCACCTTTGATGCGCTTGTGAGATGGAAGGCTGTTGCTAACACAGTTGCTGTTCTTGCTGGTTTGAACTTTCTCTGGATTCTGCCCCATCTTTGGAGCCCATAAAACTACACTTTGTGCTTTGGGTGTAGTGTTACGGTAGAGTACTGCTTCGGGTATTTTGGCTCAAAAAAAAGGCATTTTAGAATAGCCTTTCCCTTAGCCTAATTTCCTGAAGTTGGTCCCGTTGCAGGGGGTTCATTTCAACGCAGGTCTGTAGGTGCCAGATCCTGCTGCTTCTCCCAGGCAGGTCGAGGCAGGGAGAGCTCGTGGAAGCCTATAGCCACGATTTTAGCTCCTTTTTTTGGGGTTGGTGGAAAGCATACCTTTCTGCTGGTCACAGCTGGGTTCTGGATGAGGCTGAAGAAGCGAGCGTGGGCAGCTACCGTCCTTTGCACAGGGATGTCTGCCTCCTGGCGCTTTGTTCTCCTGCCCTTGCTGCTGGGGTCTGTGGCTGTGACGGGGAGGGGCATCTCTCACCCGTGCGCAGGAGAAGGCACAGATTGTGGCGCCGGGGCCATGGTGGGAAAGCCCCAGCAGCTCCGCAGAAGTGGGTTGTTACTGCCCGTAGCCATGCTTGGCTCCTGCTGTGTTTCTTACCTGAAGCTTTTTCTTTGTAATCAACATAGTAATAAACTGTGCTGCTATCCTGCCTCCATGCCAATCTCTTGTTTATGCCTGTGGAAGCAATAAGGAGAATAATTAATTATAAGATGGGAGTGTTCTGAAAGGTCATGTGGCAGCAGGCTGTCATGCTCTTCCAGTGATCCCCCAGCCCGGTGTCAGAAAGCTGGGCGTCCTGCAAGAGCAGTATTTTTCTGAAGAGTGATCAAAGGTTGCTTCATTGGCCAAAGCCATCTAGACAGATGGGAAAATGACTTGCATGGAGTTACTGGGATCAGCAACTTGACTGCAGCGAGATGTCCTTACAATACACTGGAAGTCGTGAGTTACATTTTGTTTGCTGAGATCATTAGGTGTGCAGGGCAGGCACCGTGAATTGTACGGTGTTGAAGAATACATGGCACAGCAGTTACGTTGCTGGAAAGCATTTGTATGTGTAAGTTTGAATTGTAGACCCACCCCCACCCCCCCTGCTTATTAAAGTTTGGGGAGTTGTGCTTTGGAGACTAATGAATTTTTGATGCTCCAAAACATTATCTGCAAGGAGCAGGTGAGGGATCTCCTGACCCCCTGTTTTTTGTTTTTTTGTGTTCCCCCCCCCCCTTTAAGTTGATACCTCTGTTGTATGTTGGTTTTGGATGTTATGAGAAATGCAGACGTTCTGGTTTTGGCGTCTGGGTGATAGGATGGGCTGACAGAACTGTGTAGGCTATAAATGGAGGATGAGCTCTCAGATACTGCCTTTCTTCGTATCTGAAGTGAGTTAACAGCCTCTTGGATTCTTGTTGCACAGTGTAATTAAAATAAACACTATAATGGTAATCATTTATGTATTTTTGCCTGTGGGTGAAGTTTTAAATTAGAAGTAGCTATACTTCGGTGGAAGTGGATTTTTTTTATTATTATTATAATGTTGCCTGTTTCCAGTCTGGTAATATTTCTGTGAGAGTGCATAAAAAATATTGCTAGGCAGATTTGTTTTTGTTTTTTATTACCTAATTGTATATTCTAGTAACAATGTAATTATTGCTTTTAACAAAAACTGCCTGACTTGAGTGTTTAATTCCATCAGACTCAAGCAGTCACTGATGAGGTGATAAATGATAGGTTATATGTAGAAGTGGATTTGCAATTATTTGCTGCTTTGGGGAAAAAAAAAAGGATGTTTTGTTTCTGTCCAATGACTAATGTTGAAAATCAAAGCGGCGCACCAGATGTTTTTTCTAATGACTGTGGTTCAAGGTCTCTTTTGTATGGAGGAGGGTTTTGACTGAGTTCGCTCTTGGCTTTGAAGTTTCTCTCGCTTGTTAATGCAGCACTCCTCTAAATCTTTTGCTCCGGACTTCTCTGTGGATGGGTTTTATGGAAGAGGTCCTTTCCCAAACCTTCGTGCATCTCGCAGCTCCCTGTTCGTCAGGAGTTGGAGGGGCAATGGCATTTCTACAGTGTGGGCTGCGCACCACCATTCACTTGTGTTTATTTCACAGAATTAAAACAAGAATAAGTGTTTCGCTTTATTTGTTGATGTCTGATTAGGTATTAGTGGAAGAAACTGAATCGCTGGTGTGATTAATGGTAGGTTTTGTTTCTGGTGTATGAAAGGACTCATTGTCTGAGGCTTTTCCTCCATCACGCTCTGCCTAATCCTGCTGAAATCACGCTAACAACGGCAGCGCTTGAGGCTCCTCGTCTTGTTCTCCTGCGTACTTAATCGTACAGCTGGAAAAATTTCCTCTTCCAGGGGACAGTTGCTTCTCGTGCTGAATCTGCTGTCACATCGTAGGGACCTTGCTAATAAGGTGGGCATTAGTTTGGGGCACCTTGGGGGGAGAGGGTGGTTAATCTGAAATCTGCAAACTGATCTAATTTGTGCTACATTTGGGTTTTGGGTGGTTTTGTCAACGCTGCCTGTCGTCTGCCTCTGCAGCCCTGGCTGAAGGAGGTGAGCTGCCTCATTCTAACTTTTAATTCCTCCCAAATTTGTGTTAGATCAACTTTCTGTGATTGCTGATACAGTACTTCTGCAGGGAGGAACTTTAAAATTTCTCTGTGTATGTTTTCAAAGCAATTTTCGAAGTTTGAGGTTTGTAGAAATGAAGACATTTCTAAAGTACACAGCAAGAAATTGCAGTAGACACGACTGTTCCTCTTTCAGAAAAACCCTGCAAGAAACACAATACCCCATGCCACGAACAGTAGCCTTTCTTTTCCTCTGAATCGGGTTGTCATTCCAAGGTCTCAGAGTGATTTAAAAATATAAAATAAGTTCCCCTGAGGAATCTATTAAAAATTACTTGGTTCACTGAACATTCAGTGCACGTTCAGTCTTGGAATCCGTTACATGCCTGTAGAAAGACTTTAAAAATCCTCTCCGACGAAGTTGGTGTGAATTGTGTCCCTTTGGCAGGTGGGCATGAGAGAATTTCATTGCTTTATTTTCAAAACAGAAGTGTGCGGAATTAATATTGATTTTTATTATAGCTGTCTGCGAGTGCCACTGTATCCAGGGGTCGTATGTCAGCTCTGCTTCTGTAGTGGCAGCTTTCCCTGTTCCTTTGGGTGAGGACTGTAGTTGTGGAGCTCTGGAAATAATTGGGAAATGCTGGGTTTTTTCCTTTGAATTCAATTTGTAAAGCTTTATTACCTAGAATTAAATTCTTATCAGGTTGAAATGGTGCATAAATTCTTGTTGAATGGAGACAAATGCTATTAGAAACCAGTGAAACTAAGCTGTATTTTAATCCTAGATTTATTTTTGTTTCCATTGTTGTACATTGCAAACACTTTGCATCTACTTTGTCCATCTGTATTGGTGTTTTCTTGTTCTGATAATTTTTTATGGTTAAATTTGAGAGAGGCAATGCGTGTTAGATTCCTGCGTATGGTACGGTTGTGTGCTGTGACATGGGTTGTATTGCTGGGTACCTGGTGTAGGTGTTGTCTGTTCCCATCACCACGTGCTGCCTTTGTGTGCTGGAGAGAGTTGTTGTGTTATTCAGCAAAAATACTTCTTTTGGAAGAACTTTCCCGTGTTTTAACTCATGGTGGTGAACAGTGATGTCCGCTTTGTTGGTGTTTGTATGCAAATATTCATAGTTGCTGAGAGCTTGGTAGTTTTTCAGAGCCTTAAAGTCAGATAAGGACTTAAAGAAAACACAAATAAGGGGCCATCCCTCCGGATATGCGAGTTTATTTGATTAACCCACCTGACCCGCAGCATTTGAGAGCAGTTAAATATTTGGACAGTCAGCAGTCCCGTTAGTCATGTTCCATTAGGTGATGGCCTCCTCTGCTTGAAGTTTACTCTGTTTCACTGCTGGTGCCAAGTCTTGTGCGATCTTGAAAGGGAGCCGTGCGTGGGGGGCATGGCGGGTGCTTTTTGGGGTGTTGCTGATCCAGGCTCCCGGGAGGAGCTGGGGATGGACGTCCCTGCAGCAGCATCAGCTGCAGCAGGTAGGGGTTTGGAGGCAAGGGAGAAAAATTGTTAATTGCGATTGTCAACACCGTAAAGGTTAACTGGTAGATAAAGTTACTAACCTAAGCAGAAATAGCGATGCTGCCCTGGGAAGTGTAAAAGACTTGTCAAAACCTAATCTAATCTTCTGCATTAACTGTGCATTGCAATAATGAATAAATGAAATTCCAGCAAGCTGAGATGGTCCAATTTTAATAACTTCTCAAAAAATCAAAATGAAGTATTGCACTGCAAGAAGCATATCACGGTTATCCAAATTTCTTTCTATAGAATCATTTTAATTTTACGTGAGCGTACACTAATGGATTAAAAACTCATTTGTCTCCTTGTCAGCAGCTTGACCAGTATTTTAGCACGAGAGACGTGGTTTTATCTTGAACCAGTCTTGTTTTTCAATGGGTGTTGCAGCCAGCTGGAAAATTGTTTGACTTTTTAACTACTGTGGGTTTGATGCAGTGTCTGCTGTAAGAAAGTAAAATTTATGTAAAACCAGTGACGCTTTCAATTGTCGTATTTCCATTTCAGTTCAAGGGGAGGGGAGCAAGTGTTACGCTGCAGCACTCAGCGTTGCCCTTTTTCTGAAGATCTGTGGTAATTCCCCATATTACGACTAGGTAAAATTCCTATCCTTGCCAAAATCTGAGGAAAGTACGGAGGAAATAGCTGCTGTGATTCGGACTTGGTGCATTTCTGGATGCATTGTTGAGGTGCTTCTGGTAGAAATATGGCTGGTAAATTTTATGGGAGAAAAAGCTAGTACAAGAAAAACTCTCTTTGGATGCAAATGTGGTTTAAAAAATGCTGATAGTGCCTTTTTGTCTATTCTAGCAAGAAAAGAGAATGATTATAATGTGTTTTCATCATACAGGTTTTGTGAGTGACTAGACAGGATTGAAAAGTCTTAAATTCCTGACTTTGGAGTGTCCAAATTGTGCATAATTAACTTAAAAGTCACTTTTTGGAGACTCAGATGTTTCACAGGAAGGTTAATGAGAAATTTAGTGTAATGTTCTACTCTTTCCAATATGCCTTTCTTACCTGAAATTACTGAGTTATAAATATTTTAAATTGAAAATGGTTCTTAAACTTTGATTCTGAAATGAGCTATGAAGAAGTGTTCTCCTGTATTTGTGGCCTAAAAGTGAAAAATGTTTTGATTAATAGAGCCACTACATTAGTTTTTATGGTAGTTTGCTGTGACACAAATGTAGTTTTTAGGTGAGCTTAAGAGGTGTAAATTTGACAGTTTCCACTGTATCTTTGCACTTAATTGCTTTATGGGTTTGTGCTTAATCTTATTAATTAAATTGTTTTTGCATGATTGCTGAAGCATCTCTGAATAGGTAAGAAGTGCCTTTTGTGGTCCAAAGGGTTGGTGGTTCGGTGTCGGTTGTGCTGTCGGTGTTGAGGTGTTGGGTGCTGCTGTTAGAGGAGGGCGGTGCGGAGTTGCCCTCTGCCTGCCTGGGAAAGGCAGTCGTCTGAGCCATCGGAAGGGAGGGCAAAATAGTTTGGCTTGGTGTGAAATAACTTGTACTGCTCTGTCTTGCAGTGCTGTCTTTTATGTGCATCTCCGTAAGGAGCCAGGGTGTTTGCAGGGTGCCTTGCTGTGTTAATGGTGTGATGAGGGGTGTGCGTTCTCGCTTTGGTCGGGGTGCGGAGCTGCTGGGGGGGGTGACACTGGGTGTTCGTCAGGTTGTCACACTGACTGCTGACGCTGCGAGACCTTCTCAGAAGGGTTGTCTTGCTATAGCCGGTGTGGGTAGGTGGAAATGCATGGCTTCAGAGGAAGTTTAAGGCAAAGGCAAGTGTCGCTGTGAAGGCAACTCCAGGGACCAGCCCGGCTGGGCAGCCGTGGGCTCAGTTTTCCGAGCAGTGGCCGCGACCTTGGATGTGCACAGGCGAGCTATGAGGGCTGCTGACAAGCTATAGAAATCCTGGGTGGATGTGTGGCCTCTCGCTCTGTTTAATAGCGGATTTTTCGTTTTCCAGGAGGGATGGAGAAGACACTGAGAGTTCCCAGCTACAACACTTTTCAGATCCTTATTTGAAAGTGTTTTAAACAAGGAACATCAGAAGCTCGGATACAAAGCAACCTTTTGAAGTTAAAAGTGGGTCTGCATGAAAATGAACTGCTTGTCTGTGAAAAGAGTCAAGTGTGAAAGGATAGGATGGTTTCACTAAATGAATTTGATAGTCTGAATAAGTGTGGTGAGGCAGAGAGGAGAATCTGGAAAGGTCAGGACTAAGCATGTGACTCCAGACAAGGCGGTGGAAAGACATGAAAGGAATTGAGTGGAAATGCCTCGGTATACATTTTTTTTACTTAGAAGTGATTTATTTATTTTGGTGAAGGTGGCCATAAAAAGGGAACTTTAGAAGCTTGCTGCGGAGAAGTGGGGAATCTGACTCCTTTGGGATCTTGTACCTTTTTCACTCAACTTTTGTGTGGTTTCAAATAGCTAAAAGATCAAAGCTCAAAGGAACTCCTTGTTACGTGTGCTGTCCCATGCGTAGCACTGCTTTATCCTGTGCGCTTTCTGCAGCCGAGCGCTTCAGCAGCTGTTTGTCTAAGTACAGGATTTCTTATGATTGCTGTCTCGTTTTTAGTGATCTATGTAACTTGCAGATTTTAACTCAAATAATTTGTGACATGTTTTCTAGGTCCCTGATACTCCTTAAAAGGATAAAGTGTGTGCTATCTGCATTTGGTGTAGATAAATGTGAGATGATTTGCATTGGAAGCAGGAAACTGTCTGAACTTTTTGTACAAAGTGATTGACTGCAGGTTGACTGTCACCACTTGGGGTGGGATCTTGAGACTGACAGTAGGTCTATCAAACCATCAGCTCTGTGCTTAGTAGTGATCAAAGAAAGCGTATAAAATTTCAAGAAATGCTATGAAAAGAATGAAGAATAAGATACAGAGCATTATTATGCCATGTCTAAATCCATGGTTTGTCCATACGTTAGATACTGTTTCATCTCCCCTTCCTTTCATCTCCAGAAGAATACGGAGCAGCTAGAAGTGTGGTGAAACGCAACATGAGTCATTAGAGGTCTGGAATGACTTCCACGTGACAGATGACTGGGAAAGGGGTGGCTGAAGAAGTATGTGACAGCCTGTGGGACTGCTGGAAAAGGTCTTCTAGGAACTGCTCAATGGACAAATCGCACCAGGCTTCGAAAATCCCTACCAGGGGAAAGTACTGAAGGCTACAGACGTGCACAGGGGAAGCGCAGATGTGCTCGTCCTGTTCTTGCTCTGCTCTAGCCCTGTGCTTCCAGGCTGTGTTGGAGAACCCGGTCTTAGACTAGCAGGACCTGTGATGTGACCCAGCACATCCATTTTTACGTTTGTGTCCTGTGCTTTGCCATGAACTCCGTGAACTTTGTGCCCCCAGTTTGTTTAACATAAGGCAAGCAGTCTGCAGTAAAGCCTTTTCTGTGGAGCTTACTTTCTTGAGCAAGAGCAGTGAATAGATAAGCTGCAGCTGGCAAAAGCTGAAAGCAAGAAGGGGGAATTGCTGCTTTCCCATTCCTGTTCCCAGTTGCTGTGGCTTACCTTGTGCTATTTTGGTGTTGGGCCATTTCACTGAAGCAGGAGGAAAAAAAACTTTAGGAGGGAGGGGAAGAGCGAAAGATCTTTCTGCTGGTTAGTGGATTAAAGCAGTTCGTAGGTGCAGCGAGTGCCCGAGGAGATGGAACTGCACACCCTGAGAGAGGGGAGCGAGGCGTTCTCCCTCTTACCACCAGCAAGCCGTAAAGGTAATTCGGTTGTCTCGGGGCACAGCCCACCTGTCTCCCAGCGGCACAGTGTTCCCTTGCTTACAGTGGTTTTGGTGAGTCTTAAAGAACCTTGCGGGAGGCTCCAGCTCAGGGATGCGGAAGAAAACTATCAATTTCTGTGGGGTCTTTGCATTCCTTAGTGAGCTTAAGTAGATCACAGATGGTGCTCGAGGGGAGCTGGAGCTCGATGCCAGCTTGGGCTGCTCCGGAGTGGAGAGGGCACCTGAATGAGCAGGTCAGCAGAAGTTATTTACTCGCTTTTGCATTGAGAGAAGGATTAGGCAGTGTTTTCCAAAAATGGGTAGAGAAAGGGAAGGTGATGGGAATTTGAGTGGGAGGAGTTTCTTCCTTGGCTTCTGTGGGTGACAGTGTGGTGTTGTGGTGTTCTATGGTGCTTGCCCAGGGAGCAGCGAATGCCAGTTCTTTTTCTGTTTCTGTGAAAGTGAATTGTTTTCTGTTCTGTTAAAATGAGTGCTTTTGTGTACAAAATGCTCACCAACGTCTTCACACATTATTAGTGTGTGCAGAAGAGCAATGTTTGCAAATGTGCCCGTTGGTTTTAAAAACAGATGGATCATGCCTTATGCCGTCTCCTGTTGACATCAGACCCCTTGAGAGACTGTGAGAAGCTGTGATCTTCAGGACTTTTTATTTTTATTGGAGAAGAAGCAAAAAAAAGGCCACCATACAAAATGAAAAGGAGATCTGCTTTTAGTTGCAGGGGGTTACCTTGTGAATGTCACAGACATGTATGAGCAATAACGGTGGAGGATAAAGATTTGTGTTTGAATTCTTCTAAGAGGACTAGCACTGAAGATTGATAGAAAAAAATGTGTTTACTTTTAAAAAATATAATACAATATTAATGTCTTCCAACTATTCTGCAAATATTTTCATCTTTCTAGGTAGATCTTTCTACCTTACCTATTTCAAAAGAGATTCACTCTACTGCTTCTATCTAGTGCTACATGTCAAAATAATTTCTCTTTCATGGACAGGCCAGCAAAATGTCGTGTAGACTTTTTTCCGTTAGCATTTTAGTATGGGCAGGTCAGTAGCACTTCATACAGGACTAGAAAATCTCCCTGCTTTTGCAAGGCTGTATAAATAGGCGTATCTGTGGCCTAGTTTTCAGCACTTCTGTGGTGTTTTAGATTTTGGTTTGTTTTTTTCAGCAAGCTTTACAGTGCATTTTTAAAACAGTCGTAATTCAGTGTGCCTAACTAGCTGAAGATCGTTAATAGCTTCTCTATTCAGTACCGTTATGCAGTAAAGCTCCTTCTGGAGTGATGCTATTAAATATTTCACTTATTTTCCTCAACTTGTTTTTCTGGTGGCGTAGCTTTTAAAATCTTTACTGAAGTCTGGTTTGAAATCCTAATCTTGTTTTTTCTTTAAAGATTAATTCCATTAGTGTGTAGTTTATGGAGGAGAATGTTCTATTATGGGAGAAACATTCGTAACCTTTATGATGGATTTTGAAAACGTCAGTATGAATACAGGCAGGACTGGTGATAGAAGACGACTGTAGAAAAAGACCATGTTTTGTTTAGCTCTTGGTGTGTATGTGTTAGGATTGTGGATAAAGATAGGTAGAACAGGCTGCGTAAGTGGAAATTTGTTTAGAGTGGTGGAAAACAAAAACATTCTTTTGATGCACTTTTTACAATTGTTTTGGTCATGGTCACAAAAGGTTTGCAAAATTTAAACTATTCAGTGAGGGGAGCGGGTCATACTGTGACTTTGACAACTGTTTATTTTGGGGAGAAATTGCTCCTTAAACTTCTACAGCCACCCTATCAGGATTTATTTTTTGCAGGGGATGTGGCCTGGAGTCATGGAGTGCTTAGGCATCGGTCATGGGTCCTTAACTTGATTTTCACCTGGGCTTTGCACTGGCTCATTTCTTCATCTGGGGAACTGGTTCATGATGAGCGATTTGCAATGCAGTCATTTCTTCCACGTTGCCCAATAGCCTTCTTTATTTTATTCCTTGGTGCAGAGCCAGGAATAACAATTAAATCCAAACCTTTACCTGCATTTTATTGAGGGCAGATTTGAGCAGATTTGTGATGAGATCTTTGTTCTTTCAGGATCATTGTGGTGTTTTGGATGTTTTCCAAATGTGTTTAACGGTCTTCAGTTCCTTTTCTCCTGGAGTGCGTGGAAGAAACTGGCTTTTCCTTCAGCTTGATGACAGTTTGCCCAGCGGTGGTTGTCAGCCTGCCAGGACTCCTTGTGTGGGTCTATGCTCGCCGCATTGTCCCGAGCTCCCACAGGGTATGGTTAAAGGTGTTCCCCCGTTTGTGCTGGTGGGTCATGCTGTGTCTCTGTGGAGCCTTGTGCTCAGGGTTACCCCATGGAGAGCATGGCCTCAAGCAGCAAACTGCTTAGCTGGGAGCCTGAGAGAGGTCTGCACATGGAGGAGAGCCAGCCTTTTCTCCAGATTAGGAGTTGTCCCAAGCCTCTTTCTCCTCAAGGCCAGGACTGAGTTTTGTTGGAACAGACTGATGAACCTGTTTTCCTTTGTGCATCTTGTGCTTCAGAGCAGAATACGCCAGGAGGGATTTGCTTGGCTGGGCAACCAGGCCCTGTGGGTGAACCTCCAGGGTGGTTGTCCTGGTGACACAGAGCTCCAGCACAGTGATACCCGGCAGCTGTCACAGTGGACAACAGCACATGCTTGGGGGCTGTGTTGGGAAGCAGCAATGCAGCTGATGTGGTTGGGAGGACATTCTCCACCTGTGCTTTGTGCAGGTGTGTTTCTCAGGATGCTGAAGAGCAGCCAGTGGGAGCTGCTCTTGCTCCATCCTGGGCACGGAGCTGCTGGCAGAGCGCCTTGGCACAAGGCTGTGCTCGGCAGGGCTGTGCTGAATCTTTATTCCCCTCAAATACACGATTTCTGGGGCCCTTGGAGTTGTGTGTGCATGTCGCACTGCTTGCAGACACCTGCAGCGCAAATGAGCATTTTGACTTCTGCTTAAAGATGGGAAGGTCACTTGCCTGTGAGTGGAGTCCTTGAAGATGTGCAGACCACCCATGTTCATTTGTTCTCCTGGGCTTGCTGGGAGGACTGGGGTTGGAAAGTGTACTCCAGTCCCAGCTGCTCACACCATGCCTTCGTGTGTGTGTGTGTCTGCAGAACGAGCACTGGTAAATCTAAGGAGGTCTCTCCTCTCTTCTCCAGAGTGCTGTGTGGTTGCCCAGCTTGTGAGCATAATTGAGGGCTACACACCTGGTACTTTGGGTGATAGTTTGGTTCTCCATCAGGTGGGCTCCTTTCTCTGGTCTGTAGAGTTGCAGCTGCAACGCTTACACGCAGGGCTTCACAGCTCCCCCTTTCCACCTGCATTGCTCATTCCAAACACTATTTGTAGCTGCTAATGATTTGCTGCAAAGACTGCTGCGGGAAGTGAAACATTGCCCAATTGTATATTTCTTTATTTTTGCCTGGAAAACAGCATTTGACTCATTCACAGCATGATGCAAAATATTTATAGTACTTGAAATGCTTGCAAATGCATGTTGCAAGCAACAATATAAGCAATGTCTTAAGCCACGTGGAGTGGTTTAATCTAACTGAAACTGCTCCCTGGGTAACTTTTTGATCTTACCAATATAGAAGACTGATTCAGAGTAATTCAATCAATGTTACTAATATTTAAAATAATAAAATTATTATTTGATATACCTCCAAATTGGTCAAAATACTTCTGTTGAAGCAGAACTTCTTCATGTCTCGAAGTTCAGTAATACTCTGAGTAAATAATAAAATGCTATTTGAATTTTATTTCGGAGCTTTACGTAAGGAATTAAAAGAGATGCCAGGAAAGGTGGACGATGATGATCTGTGGCTGGGAAGATTGCACAGAAGAGAAGCTGAACTGTTTTGCATCAAAAAAAGGCGAATGAGAAGGGGCATAAGAAGTCTAGAATGTAATAAATTAGTTATGGAATCTAGGTCAGGAGACTGTTCTTGTGTTGTGAGACAGAGGAAATCTGAAACACTTCGAAATCGGTCAGTTCAAAATGAGTGAAAGGAAAATCCTTTTTATGGTGGGTGCAGGAAGAGCATAGCAGGAGTTTGTATGGGAGATCAGTTTTTAAAGTTCAGAAGAGGGTTAGATATTTATACAGATATTGGGATTTCCGAAAACATTTGAAAAAGAATCAGAATGCTGTACTTAATTTTTTTTTTTTGAGCAATCCCTAGCTGTGAAAAGACTAGGACAAAGCTTAAACTGAACTAGGTAGTGTTTGGCTCTGTTGCAGGTCCTTGTGTCTTCCCCCAAGCCCCGCAGAGTCTCTGTGACAGGTTGGTGGTGGCTGAGTGGGCTTCGAGGCTGACCCTGCCTTGCTCGTAGCATCCTCTGAGGCTGGACATCTTGCACATCTCTGTGAGATCAGCGAAGTGCACTTCATAGGGTACTGTGCAAGTGAAAATTAGAGGACATAGCCTTTCTCTGCGAAGTGGGCAGATTGTGTTGACTGTTTGATAAGCTTTTTATCTGCAGGTATAACTGTAAAGGATTTTAATACTTAGATTGATATTGGTATCTGGTGTGACTTCTGCTGAGTTAGTGCAGAGATTCCTGTTGACTTCGGTGGGCTTTAGGTCAGGTCCCTTAAATCACTGCTATATCCTGTGTTAACTACTGTATTAAAAGGTCTGTTTTCCCCTACTTGATAGTTTTATGCTGTTGAAGGAAAATATTTTAAATGATAAGCAAAAGTCTTGTATACTGTTGATCTGGGAGGGATTACCCAATTACCGTGATCCCAAAACTCTTGCCCAGCCAGCAGTATTTTTAGCAGTCGCTATCTCTAAAGCAGGTCACATAGGTTCTTTTTAGCTACAACTTACTACTAAAATCTGCTTTGTTTTGGGAACACTTCATTCATTTCTCAGAACTGGGGCGGTTGCTGAAGGTCATCAGAGGGAAAAACTGTTTTTAAACCTTGAGGCTTAACCTTGGGAAATGTGATGGCGAAAACTCAATGTGCCAGGCAGAACTGAGGTTGCAGTCACTCCAACAAAAACTGTCGGAGAAAGTGATGATTGAACAGAAAGGACAGGAGAAAACAGGACTCAAAATGTGTGTGGTTGATACATCATTATGTCCATCCTGAAGATCCATATGTCAGATAATAAGTGTCCTTGGTCCAAAAATGACAAATTACAGATTTACCTTACCTTATCTGCAGCTATTATTAAAAAGTTTGGATGAAAATGTATAAAAAAAAATTCCGTATTTTTAAGATTGCAGGAGAGCAAATTGGTCTTTAAATGGGTACGTTGGTAGGGGAAGATAGGTGTTTCTTTAACGTCTAATCCACAGTTGAAAATAATGTATTTAGAAGTAGTGTCTAAACTAATTCTCAGTGGAAAATGGAATATTTCTGGCAGGGTTGCCACCGTATGCATGTTCCTCTTCTCCCTCTTGCGCAGAAGTAACCTGTAAACCATCTTGTATTTGAGAAAATCATCAGCCACGAAATCACTGGATTGCAGCACTGTTTGTGCCAAACCGATGGCACAACCTCCGTTGCCCTGCAATAGGAGTGTTCAGTGAACATCCCTTGGTGAAGTTATTTCAAAGTTCTGGTATTGGTGAGTTCTAAAATCGCAGTGTCTAAATACGCTTGCAGTGTTGTTCTCTGAATAATGCCTGCTTGTGAAATGATCCCGACTGTGGGAGACAGGCTGGCTGGTCAAGCACCGTGGAAAGGAATGGGAAAACAAAGCAGACACAGCAGCTCAGATAGTCTGGCTTTCAGGTACACTCTACGTTTTATCCTTAAAAAAACTTGACTGAACTTGGTCTGCTACAGCAACGAAAGAAAATGAGAGCTCTTGCCCTATAATGTTTACACCTAAGTAGACAAAGTCCTGTGCCGTGCCTGATACTAAATCCCAGTGTAATATTCTTCTGTTCTGAGCAGTTCTTTGGCATTCATTTTTATTGATATGCATGGGTGTTTGAGCTGTGCAGACAAAAATGTGGACTTTGCATGGAGAGGACAGATGCTTGACACTGTAGGAGGAGAAGATTTCGTGCCTGCTTGGTTTTTCAGCCTCCGTCCCAGTGATGGGTGAACTTCAAAGCCAGCCATGTGCCATGATGTGCAGCACCACTAAGCTTGTGTTTCTTTGCTTTGTTTTTATTATAGAAAGCTAGAAATACATGCTATGTTAAGATACAACAGTTAATTAAAAAATCGGAAAAATTATCACAAATTTTAACACTGCATGTGTGGTGTTTCTTTTCTTTGTTTACTGCTCGTATGTTCTGCAAACAAGAGGAGGTTCACCTTCTTCTTCCTCGATACATGTCTGTTATGAAAATTGTGCTTGGAAGAAAATAAATATTTACCTAATCACTTGCTGAGAAATTCATGACCTTCAGCCAACTTGAGAGCTACCCAGACTCGTTGGTCGGCCCCGGCGTGGAGCTGCTTTGCAGTATTTCCATTCCTGCCTCGGTGGGTGCGGGCAGAGGTGTTGGCAGAAGGACCCCTGGGTGTTTGCTGCGGGAGACCCTTCCGCATGTCTTCAGCTTGCTGCTGCTGGTCTCATCTGTGGGAGTGAACTCAGCTTAAATGATCGTTTTGGTCTCTCTCACGGGTCTGGTTGTGATATTGGGGCTTTAGAAGGGCTGGTACAAGGAAGCCTTCAGACACTTATCCCTATTTTCCTTTCTTTTTAAACAGGTCCATGTGGTAGCAACACATATTAGTCTGAGTAAGAACTCTCTCTTCCCAGTGGTATTTGCATCCAATTTAATACTGCAGACTTCTGTGATTATTTTTTCTATATAGCTTGCTACCCAAAGTGGGCATGTTTAGCTGTTGCTTCTCTCTTGCTTGATGTGGCATTTTTTTTTTGCATGTGCAGCCAAGGTTTCATTAATCTTTCTTGCTACCAGATCACACTGCAAACCTTGTAAGAATTTCTTGGCTCCTTGGTTGTCACTCCCACTGAATATTTCTTTCAGATTATTTTCCTGTTGGATGTCTTCGCTGCACTTTCCCAAGGAGAACCTTATTTTTAATTGCCTGCTTCTGAACTTTCTCTGTCCTCGCTGGGGCTTGTAACTCCTAAATTTAGTATCATCCACAGATTTCAAGAACACACATTTTACTCCTGTTCTGTATCATTAACTAAGACTTTTTTTTTAAGTAAGAGAATATATAAGTAAATTTCCTGCATCCTTGAGAGATACTTTCAGAGATTCAGTATGTGATTTTCGTTTTCTTTTGTTTATGTTTTTTGGTACAGTGTTCCATCTGCATCAAATCTGGTTTCTTAAATCATTTTGAAACTGTATCATTTGATACAGTCAGATAGTTTACTGACATCCAGGTGTATTTTGTCTGCTATGTGCTTGCTATCAACAAACTCCAATTCTCTAAAAAAGTGATGGGCTGCGTCACATCTTGTGCATACTTTATAAACCGTACTACTCATTTTGGTTGAAAGAAGATAATCATCTTCCAGGAGTCTTAGGGGCTCGTTTCTCCTGTCTTAATAAAAATGATCTTTTAGGAGAAGTACAGTTTTTTTTGCTTGTATGATAACAGTTTTTGTTTGTTTTCCTCTGTGAAGCTGAGGTCTAAATATGCCTTTCATCTATAGATGTTCCATGTCGTAAGGGAATTAGTGGCTATATCTACTAAGCTTGTTTTCTAATTTGTCTTCACTGGCTCAACTCCTTGGAGTAAATGATATTATGGAGTGGTTCTGATATGTATGTCTATGTTTCCTGAGGCTTTTACTTGTAATTATTAATGCCCATTTGTAATGGCTATCAATTGGTACTTTACTGAGGTAAGACAGATAAAAGTGCGGAACTGCAGTAGTGCGTTATGCCAGGAGTGCTTGCTGAGAATAGCTGTCCATCATAATTTTGATTTCTCTGTGTTTGAGTGCATATGTTTCTCACTGTAGATGTCTGAAATTTTTAATTTCTTTGTGGTGCTGTTCATACTTGTCGCAGCTAAGTATCTGTGTGTGAGTATATATATGTGTGTGTGCGTATATGCGTATTAAACATTTTAAAGTTCATAATTTGATTCTAATTGTTCAGCCTTTATTTTCCCTTTTAGATTTTAAAAGGTGGTCAGTGTAGCAAACTACTTGAGTTTTTAATTCCTTCTCCTTCATCATTTATTAATGGTCCAGCCTATCCTTGTAATGGCCACAAAGCATTAGCTCGTTTGGCTTTTATGCTGTGCTTATCTTTCCCTGCAGGCAGTAACTGCTGTGTAATTCTTGTTAGGGTGTCCTCCTCCTCCTCTTCTCCAGTACAGAGGCTCATTGAGACACAAGTCTTGGCGTAGTCTAGCTGGAGCCCACATTGATCACGTCTCAAGTTCTTGCATCCTTGCCTTTGAGAAAGCCTGGACTTAGTAAACTTCTGGGTTAGTTTGTGGATCTCACAGGGTTGTTCCACACTCTTAATCCTTTCTTCCACCTGACCTTATTCTGCTTTTAATGCCACATGGCTTTTGTTCCTGAAATGAAGCTCCAGGACTCTGATGGACACCTTGAATGGTAGTTCCCAGTTCACCTGTGTGCCAAATTTATGTAATTATTCGGCATCAAAACTTTTTTCCTTGCATCACTAGTAACTTGTTAGTAGGAAGCCGATTCAGGACAGTTTCCCTTCTTGGGAGATCTCTCATAGGTCTGTTAAGTGCCGTGCTTTGTGGGCTGTTGCTGCCTAATATTTTTTGTGTGTGTGTGTTAATTAACAAGAAGCCAATGTAACTTGAAACCCTCCTGAGTGTGGTGTCGGCGCTCTGAGGGTGCTGGTGTTCGGTCCAGGAATGCTTTGTCATCTCTACCACCCAGTTCTGCAGTACTCTGCCTCCTTGCCTCTCCCTCCCATTCATGCCCACCCAGCTTCTGGCTTGAATTCTTTCCCTGAACATACCAAACTTCTTCGTATACAATTTTTATTCCTATGTAGTTGGGTAAAACTGCTTTAGACTTTGTCTTTTGTAGCTCAGATTTCATTTGATAGTTAATTGCAACAGTCTCTCATATTCATAATATATTTCATTGCAGTTCTCATTTGTATCATCTCTCTTGGTTCTGCTGCTTTCTGGGTTGCTACCACTTACTGGATATACGTGTTGGATTATTTTTTTTCTGCTTATGTTTTCCCGGGTTGAAGCTTATAATTTCTTTTTCTTTCTTTCCTGCCATAATATACAGTCTCTGACGGTAGCTTTCTGTTTGTAGACTCTCACAGAAAATGTAGTTGCAAGGTTTATTCCCATCTTTATATACTTAATACAGCCAGAAAAAATTCTAATCCCTGTGGCAATGTAATGAACGTATTTGTTGGTATGTAGCATAGCTAACTATTTTAGTCCTTCAGCCATTCTTCAAACCACATCATGGACTTGGTAGTTAAGTCACGCTGCTTTGGAGCGATGTTTTTGGGAGGGGTTTTTTTCCCCGTCTTTGTGCCTGCCTGCTTCCAGACTGGGAGCACTTCAGATGGTGATGTCCACTGCTGCCTAAAAATTAACACGAGCTGCGGTGGCACCGACCTGCTGTGCCCTGGGGGGGCTTGGAAGCGGGACTTTGCTCTTTCGAGAGTAAGTGAAAATTAGGACATTTCTGTTAAATTAGGAAAAAAAGGAGGGTTTTATTTAACTGAAATGGACCTCAGACTAGCTGCGTGGAAGACTACGCCTTGCATTAAGGCCTGAAAAATTAGTATTAAATCTTTTTTTCCCTAAGTATTGTATTTTTGCTTCCAATACTTTAAAAAATAATAAAATTGCTGAGCTTGGGAAGGTGTTTGTTTGCTACCTGGATCGGGAGTTAGCAGAAATGTTAAATTAGCTGTAGCTCATTCCACATCTGCAGACAAAACAGTGTTGCCCTGGTTTATGTAGTGAATTCCATCCGTGGCCTCGTTCATACACTGTTAAGCCACTGAAAGATTTATTTTTCTTGTACAAGATGGAAAGTTCATTTTCTACTGTATAGGAATAAAAATTTCTCGAAAGATGATGAGACTGTTTTGACGTATGGTAGATAGATCTTTACTTTAAACCCGATGGATTTAAAATAGAAAAATATGTTCAGATAAGCCTTTTACCATTTTGTGTGAACACTTTGAAAGACTTTAATCTTTTAAGAGTCACTGTTGCATACTTTTGAGCTCAAATTCCATCCAAATTCAACTGGAACAAGTCAAAAGGAAAAGATGTAGTTAGTAAACAGGAAAGGGAAATGATGCTTGGTGTCAGATGGAAAACTGAAAATGAAAAGTGCGTGTGCATATACACATACGTGCATGCACATACACGCGACCAGGTAACACAGTTTATGTGGATACTTTAACCACGTAACTTTTTTTTAAAGCGTGAAGTGAAGGTTTAGAAGCAAATTAATGCTCACTGACACCAAGCAATCAATAAGAAACAACATTTCTTCAGGAAAATAGCTAGAAAGCACAAAAGCAATAACAAATTAAGACTGGTTATTTAAATCTAGTGAGGGAAATCCATTCTGTTTGTCACCTTTTTAAAAATCCAATCATATATATACTCTTGAAATAAATGTTATAAAGTATTGGGTGGTAATTTTTTTTTTTGTAGGTGTTTGATATGGAAGGTCTGGTCAAAAGGTGAAGAATGGGTCTGGTGTTATACCTGAAGCTAGGGTTATGTTTTGAGGCTTATCGTCACTGAAAATGTGTTGTCCGTAGTTTGCTTCTTTGCATTTCAATAGTCATGTGGTAAGGATTTAGCTCTTGAAATGGTTTAGCCAGTTTACAGCAGGTAGCTCAGATACTGATAGAAAGCCCAGGTGTCTGTGGGGTGATTTAGGCATGGCAGAGAGCTTTGCTGTGAAGCCTTGGTTGGTAAGGGAGATTTTGATGTGGAAGAAAACTTTACATTACCTGCATACATTTAGCGTTCTGCTTGAACGTAGATGCATATCATATATGCAGGACCATGCCATGTAGGTATGTCAGAGGGAAGCTCCAAATGTTGGTTCCCTTATGTTTGCTGGAGGGTTCTGCAGTGGAGGCTATCTGGAAAGCTCACAAAAGGACATTATTTGGTTAATTAAAACCAAGGGAAAATTCCTAGGGCTTTTCCCCGAACTACAGCCGCTGTTCAGCGGCATCAAGGAGGAGGGCTTGCTTGCAGTCATCAGTTCGTATTGTCAAGTTGTGCAGAAACCGAAGCAGCAGCTCGCTGGGCTGTGCGACGGTGGTTGTGGAGCAGATGCAGAAGTGTCGGTGAAGAACCAGCACTGCTGGCCACGCAGCCAGTGGCCCCGGCCGTGCGCGCTGCTGAGAGCCTGCAGAACTCGTGGCAGTGGTGTGCTACTGGGCGTTGGGCGTGCAGCTAACGCATGCACTGACATGCTGCTGACACACGTGTTGCTGAACACTTGTGAGACTTGAAAGCTGGGTGACTCCGAGCTCCTGCAACCAGGTCAGCAAATCCCAGGGTTTGAGAACTGAGAGGCAATACAGTGGCTTTACAAAAATGGTGTGGACACAGCAAACATTTTCTGTCTGGTTTAGAGGGCTCATCTCTCTTAAAATATTTGCTGTGTTGATTTTTCTATGAATTTTTGTAGCAGAGCCAGTTAGAACATGTGCCCACCAACGCTGTGAATGAACATCTTATACCTGATAAGTTACGTAGTGATATTTAACATTTGTGATTTACATTGCCTAGGAATGTGACACAATTTCTGGAGTTCGAAATGCTGTGGGTTTGTCTGATACTTGTTAATGTGCAGCTTCTGGTTAAAGTGTCTGCCTTTCACCTGCAACCCACAGTGAAATGCTTCTTCCCTCCTCCCCTTCCTGGTCCCCATGCTGCATCTGTAAAAGAAAAAAAATGCCTGACAGAGGAGGGCATGTTTCAATTGTGCCTTAGTTTTACGGTCTATAACCTTCATCTGCTCTGTGATTGTAGAGATCTGGGGACAGGGAATTCTTGGGACAAGTAAATCTTCTGTTTTCTTTTTCTACACGGGGAAAAAAAAATTACATTTTGGAGTATTTTCCAGTCCAGTAACTCAGACGGATTAACTTTGCACTCTAATAAATAAAACAGCCAAGCAGATTTTGTCCAAATGTTTTTTCACCAGACTTAAATCCTGATCCTGGACTAAAATCTCACAGGCTTGTAGTAAAATTGTTCCAGACTAAAACTTGGCAAAGTAAAAAATCTCTGTACGCAGGGTTCACAATGGAAATGCTGACGCAAGCATAACTGGAGCATTGCAAACACGCCGCCATAAGAACAGCTTTGCATATTGCTCATGAATAGCTCAGAGGTAAAAGGATTAGCACTTCTTAATACTGCTTTGAATCTGCTAGACTTTTTGCTTGCTGGACTCAACACAGATATTCTGTAGTGTACATGGGCTTCATATATTAGCCTTTTATTCTGATGCCTTCCGCCCCCCCCATCTGAGAGTCCTTTATTGCTGCAAGCAGAAGCCTTTGTTACCTCGAATTTCTTGCGTTACCTATCGGGATCTGTCAAGAGACAGAAATTAATACCAGAAATAACAATTTGAGCTCAGTGCGTAGCTATTTGATTTCCAGACTAAAGGAACTTTTGCACATCTTGTGTTCAAAAAGGAGGAGGAATGGGACTATCAGCGGAGGAGGGGCTGGATCTCTTTTAAAATAGTGTGCACGCTCCAGTGAGGCTCTAGTACTATGGGTAAAAAGCCCCATTTAAAAAAAAAAAAAAAAATCCTGAAAACGAAGTGCCTTTTATTTTGATGGTGTCACTGGATCTGTGCCTGCAGACATTTGGGTTTCTTTTTGGTTATAGCTAAAGCGTTCTGAAGTGAGCATGTGTTTGTGTAAGCTCTGTAAATGCTGATAGGCTTCTAGGCTTCTCTCTTGGAAGAGTTTCATCGTATAAAACTTGCTGCTGCCACCTCAGCCCTTTTCGTTTAGAAATGGTTACCTGTTCCTGTGAAAATGAGAGCAAAGAAAATCTTGAGGATCGTCTTAACCCGTTCACAGTTGTGTGTGTGAGTGTATACGTGTACGTATGTAAGCTCACGCATGCACACATATACATAGATATATAAATATCCTTTTGCTGTTGCCATAGTCACTCTCTTGCTGGGCTTTATACCAGCAACTGTGCAGGGAGGTGACAGCAAAACATGATGTATTTTAAATATATCTGAAACACCATCCAGCAGCAAATCAGATGTTTATTAAAGGTCCCTTTCCTCCGCCAAGATTTCACTTAATTTGCTTTCTCACAAAAGGGAACACACTTGAAATACTTCAGTGTTTAAGCAAATAATATTTTATAAGAAGGGTAATAGGCATGATTAAAGATGAAATACAAGGGCTCTGGCTGGTGATTATTTACAACAGGCATGGCCCTCAGACAGCAATGGTAAGAAAAGTGAGTATATAGTAACTGTTAATCCACTTGACAACTGATAGCAATAGAAATTATGTTGGCAGGAAAATAGGGAGAGGTCTTGTACAAACATGATATTATTATTTTCTTTGACTTCTTTTTTCTTTGAATTTTTCTTTATAAATCTGAGATAAGTGTGTATATAGATCAAAGTAATTTGAATTATATATTGAAAAAGCTTGTAGTCATGATTGCTGTAATTCACATTGTTGGTACACCTTGCTGTTTCAGAACTTACAGTCTTGGTCATTTATTATTGGTGGGTGTCAGATTTTCATGTCGTTAATGCATTTGAGTGTGCTATGATACATGCTGTGTGCGGTGCTGTGTATGAAAAGCTGAGGACATCATGGTAGTCTCTAATTTCTTTAGCTTTGAAAATTACCAAGTAAAAGAATAAGCAAGCAATGTACATAGTTAAAATTCACAATGGAAATGAAGATCCTTCAGGAAGATTTGAGTTGGTCTGGATGGTTATTAAAGTTGCTGGTTAATATTTTTAATATAACTTCTGAAGCGGCTTTTATCAAAAGATCTAGGTGCATATTACAGACTAGTTTAGACTCAACATCCCTGTGGCGAGCTGGGCAAGTATTTTCAAGAAAGTGATGTCCAGAGATGCTTGCCATGTTTGCCTGGGCTAATTTGGAAAGCTGGGTCTTGTTTATGCTTGAAGTGAATGCAGATTAAGGTAGGGTGTAAGCACAGTAGTCGTTTCTGATTAATTAAATGTGCAGAAATTCTTTCTCTGGAACAAGAGTGTCTTGTTTCTGGTTAGCATATCCTTTTTGAAATGGCACTCATTACAGAAAACTGCCCACTCGTGGCTTTAATAAAGAGCCGTTGTGTGAGCAGGAAGGTCCTTACTACTGAAGCTGGGAAGGCTGAACATAGGGTTTCTTGCTTGTGGTCCTTCATCCTGTCTGCTGGACCGGTTGGTCCAACGGGTGGTCAGATGGTCTCGGGGATCCGTGGCCACAGGCGACTGGAGCGCGGAGGCTTTCCAGTTCTTACCAGCGTTTGGCAGACGGCGCGTCCGAAGCCTGGGAGGTGTGGTGTCCCTCTGGGTGCTTCTGGGCAGTGACGGGAGCAAACCCTTAACAAACGCTGAGGGACTCCGTGTTGCGTTGGATGGCATCAAATGTTGCAAGGGAGAAAAGTCTGTATTTTGTAGTTGCTGCAGTGAAACCTGACTGCAGCTCTAACTTTTTTCTGACAACTGAGGAGACTTCCCAGCTGTTTTTCTGCCCCTCAGTGCTATGGTGGGCTAGTGAGGTCTCCTAAAATTTGAGTTAATGTTGCTGTTTGTTAGCGAATACTTTTCCTTTTCTTTCTCACTAGGTGTTTAATGTAGCCAAAAGGCTTGTCTTGTTTCTGGGTGGAATTTCACAGCCTTGCAACAGCACCTTCTGATTGCCTGAAGAGATGTGCAATTGTTGCTTTCGTGTGAAGATGTTGCACAAGTCCTTGTCTGTCCAGGTGTCCACCCAGGTACGTAGATACAGCAGCAATACAGGCTGTTGTAAGACACTTGCAGTTATTGATAGATTTTTATCCTTAGTAAATTCCTGTGGAAGCAGGACAGTAAAAGCTCCACTTCTTATATATGGAAACAGGGAATTTGGTGGATTAAATAACTTGACGTTGTGTTTTCAGCTGAGCTGAGAATGAAACCAAAGTCGCTTAAATCTCTTCCTGGGACTAGGTATGTTAGTTTCTTTCTTGCTAATTAACGTAACAATTTGCTGGTGTGAATACATGCACTTCATATTTATATTGCCTTCTTTGGAAAAGATTTGACTTAAAATGTGGGGCATGGTTGATCTGCACAGAATTGGGCTGGTTTGAATGAGCATATGTAGGTGCTCTCCTAAGTGTGTCTGCAACCACTACGTGGAGCAGGAGAACCTCCTGTCTGCATAGTTGGTTTTAGATGTCTGTTTCAAAAAAACCCCAGCAAACCACAAACAAACCAGCCCAACCCAAAACTTCTTTCCTTTCAGTAGTTTTCTCTTGTCTTTGGGTTTGCTGGCAGATCTGCTAGTTTGAGTGTTGTGTCAATCTGAACTGACATGGGGGATACTCATAAGAACCTCCATTGACACGAGTTGCGGGAGCACCCCTCACAGTGCTGTCTTGGCTGAAGGGGGGTAACATCATCCCTGTGACAGCTGTTTATGGGAGGCAACCTGAGACCACCACTGTGGCAGCAGCAAGAAAATGGAAAAAGGGAGAGCAGTGAGATATTTGGATGTCCAAAAATAGGCAGATAAAACACTTACAGATTAGTACTTTATAAATTCCCTGGTTTACTGGACCCTGAGAGTGACAGCTCAAATCTGTCTCTGGCAGAAGAGCTGTAAGACCTGTGGAACTCAGGGGAAGAAATGTAAGATGAGTGGTTCCACAGGGTCCCACCATTCTTCTGGTCGAGTGTCTGATGCTTCCTAAAGCAAAGCAAGGACAGCAACAGTACGGGCCCTGCCGCCTTGCTGCCCTTACTGCTGCGGGCTTGGCTTCCTTGGCATTTAGGATTACAGTGTACCAGGCAAAAGCAGCCCCTCTGACCATCTCTTGAGCAACATGAGAGCAGCACTGTACGTCAGTGAGCATGGGCTGAACACTTTGGTCATAGATTTTGTTGATGTCAACAGCCATAGCAATTGACCTGAAATGTCTTACTTGAGTCTCCGACTGTCTGTAGAATGGAGAGAATAGAACTGATGTATTGTATTTTAATGTTAAAAAATTTAGGAAAGCATTCTGTAAGTGTAAAGTAATTCATAATTCATCAGGGATAAGTGAATGTCTTGCTTCTCTGTTCTGAAGTGGGCATTGCTTGTTCGTGCTGTGGTCTGTTTGCTTGCAGTCTTTAGTGCTTGTTTGATCACTTAAGCAGCTCATGAGAGCACCCTTATAATACAGGAAAAAAGGCTGGTTTGAGGAGCCTTTATTTAATGTAAAATATTATGACTAGAAGATCCTATGCAGCTCTTTGTCCTTACAAAATCCTGCAGGAATACTTCCACGGGTGTCCACACACCAGCATCAGTGGCAGCTTATGTGCGAGCAGAAACGGCTTTTGCTTCACTGATGTTCTGCTTGGAAGGCGGCGCGTCTCTGGGCAGTGCTTGGCGCGATGCTGATGTCTCGGGTAAATCTGGGAGGTTTACAGTCTCAAGTGTGGGGTGAGAATTACATTTGAATGCTTTCCACGAGTTTTTTTTGTGTGACTCCCAAACACAGCTCAGGATTTTACATGGGTTGCTGGAAACTTTTTTTTTTCAAAGTAGTCTGGCTTTTTTAATTTGAGGAATAAGCTGCCTCTGCTCCTCAGGCCCAGTTAGGGTTCCTGGGTTTCCATTTCGATTATGAACCCAGCTGAAGCTGGGTTAAGACTTGTCTGTGTTGACCAGGGAGTGTTCTGGAGTAGCTCCTCATGGTAACCGTCCCTGTTGTGGGATAATTAGTGTGCTTGCAAAGTGGAGCCAGTAAAACCCACAGCGTGTCCGCTGGAGGAGCAGTTCCAGTTGTTTTCTTGCAGCAAAAGCCTGTCCAGTGACCTTACAGGTTGCTGAGGTGGGGGTACAGTTTTTTCCTGTGATCTTTGTTGCTGTGGGCTGCTCTCTCTAATTGAATCCTTTTCACGGCCACACATTGCTGAACAGTATCTATAGGATGTGTTACTAATTGCATGTTTTCACTGTGGTAGTTAGCATAATTGAAAGCAAAAGTTTCCAGCATAATAGAGTACAGCTTCTCCTGTGTAATGTTTTTCATGCTGACATTACATTTTAAGGAGTGCAGTGAAGCCAGTTTGATACTTGGGAGAAGCTGAATGTCCAAGTGGTTAGACGTCTCATGCTGTAATTTTGTATTCTTGGAAGGCCTCAGGTACACAGGGGACAAACGTAAAGAACTGGTTTTGGAGAGGTGAGATGCTAACGGTGCTCTGCTAGCATTGTTTTTTGCAGCACAGATACTCCAGTTTTATTTGGTCAATAGGAGATAATCAGGGGAACATATGACCATTAAAGACAAAAACATCATGGGCTCTGGGGGCTTCTGACACAGAAGTGAAGCAGCCTATCTGGAGCAATAGGGAAGGGCAGTCTTGGTTGGAATGGTTAAAATCATGATCCCCTAGGATTTTCTTCTGTGTTAAATGAGCGTGTCTGTTTCAACAGGTACTTTGTTGGCGTTGGTTTAGGAATCGGTAAGGTCAGAGGTGTAGTGAACTTCAGAGGATGGTTTTTGCTATCTTCCTCTGCCGAGTCGTAGTGAAAGAAAGCACAGTCTCTCCTTGTCTTTCATCTTGTGTTTGACTCTTTCAGGTGAAAGACTTGCTCAGCCAACAGGGTACATCACATGGGTCACAGCTACTGGGAGATGAGGTTTGAGAAGATAGCTTCAGTGTGGCAAGAAATGTAGGTATAGTCTCATAGTGTTGTGACCAATAACAGAGAATCAGATAATGACTGCTAAACTGAAGAACAAGCAGGCTTAGCTGACTTTTACTTCTTACGTGTTCAAAAATATTGAAGTGGAAGAGAAAGAAGATTCTTTGATCCTATTTCTCTCCATTGCTTTTTGCATCCCTCTTTCTTCTGTAGAACTTCTGTAGAGTCCTTGGGGCCATGAGTCAGTCTGTGTCGGGGCGATAAGTAACTCCAGCATAAGAATTATTCAGGGTTAGATTGAAGTTCAGGGAATATGCTTTAGTATTTCTATCTATAGTTGCCTGGTTAGTTCTTGCTGGTCTTGCCCTAGCAGATTCAGATACCTGCTGTTTGGTTGATGCTTTGTCTAATCTTAGCTCTTACTTCCCACTTCATGACTTGCCATCCCAGTCTGGGTTTCTGTATGCCCTTAGTTCTCTCAAAAGAGTCTAAGTGTCTTGTCAGGCATGCATTTGCTGGTGTGAAAACAGCAGGACTGGAACAGTTTCGTGTGATGCTGCTGTTGAGAGTTCAGCGTCCTTAGCCTGAGGATGCTGGGCTGCCCAGGCGGTGGGCCATCCCGTGGCAGTCTGTTTGCCCAAGCATGTGCCTGTTGTCTTTGTGGGAAGATAGATATCCTCTCACAAACCCTTACCGTAAATGTTTGTGAGAGTATGAAAGGTGCCTGTGCACACATGGGTGGTGCTCTGATTAAGCCTGGACAGAGCCATTGCTGTTGTACTTGGCTGATGGTGACTTTGCTTCGCTATGAAAGGACCTCACTGTACTGATCTTCCTGCATTGTAGCACCTGTCACCTACCAGGTAGGTGTTAAATACTGCGTTCAAAGGGGATTCTCACACCTCTTCTGCTCTGGCAATAGAAAAGGAAGGCAAGAGAAATTTCAGCTGTTCGAAAGGGAGGAGTAAAGGGGAATCCACTAACATGGTTGTGAAGGTCGGGAACAGCACTTTGGGAATCCTTTGGGATCTATCATTAATCCTCACATTTGGGATTTCATATTTGAGATAGATTTTGGTGTAAAACAAGCTGGAGATATGCAGTTTGAGGTTATATCACTTGAATCGATGCAGGCTGTTCATCATGGCTATCTAAAAAGCCAGTGTGTTGACGTATGACAGTGTTGTTATATCAGCATGAATTGTTCTGACAGGCTGTGGGAGTTGTGTACTTTTTTTTTTAAGGTGTACGGCTGTAGACTGGACGACTGGATGACGTGGTTGAAATTCTGCTCTTATGTGACTGTTACCTGATTGTTCCTGTTTCTGTGTGTACAGTAGTTTCTTGAATTCTCTGAGAAGCTCATTTTGTGGAGCATAACAAAGCAACAACTTGAGTGTTAACAGATATCTGGAGTGTTACATGTGTGTGTGGAAATTGCTGCTACTGTAATGTATTTCAAAGCGATGCGTTAAAAAAAGAAAACAACAAACAGCAGGAAACATGGATTGCTATCATGGATTCATCCAACCTGAGACAACTCTCCAGCAAGCTTTACTTGATCTGAGGCTGTTTATACAAACTGAATATTTTGTAACTGTGTCAACTTGTGAGTTATAGGCAGTCCAAATTAAAAGTTACTTTTGGCGTTGCTCAAACACACAACTCAGCTGGTGGCTTACTGGAGAGCAGCTAAAGTGAAAGGGCTAACTTGCCCAGAGCATCTTTTCTCCAACAGTATGGCCTGCGTTTATCCCTCCCAGCGGTTCTGGCTTCCGAACTACTGTACCAGTAGACATGTGTTGCCCATGCAGTGATGAGGAAAACAAGGGTAATATGTGCTGCAGGGTGTTTCCTGTGCATCTGCCCAGTTTTATTTTTACACAATGTATTTATATACACATGCTATCTTCCCAGTTTAGCTCTAATGCCCTCTAATTCTGGCTATGCAATTACAAAGAACGCAAAAATCAATGTAGAGGGAAGAACAGGGACCTTTAAAGCTTTGTAGAATATAAGGAATTCCCAGATCTTCAAGTGTTTTGCATGTTTAAATGAATTGTTGCTCCCTATAAAAGTATTTCTGCTGATAAATAGAAAATAAAACTCTGACTTGGGAACTGTAGCAAAATACAAGGAGACTCAAGCTGTCTGATTGTAGGCTTTAAATATCCAGAATGATTCATCCTGCTTTTTTGTTGTCCAAACCTGTAGTTAAAAATTACTGTATACTTTTAAGTAAATTGAAGAAGGGTTACCGCAGAAATGTGAGAATAAACTTGAATGACAAAACATCAAATTATTTTCAATTCCTCCTTTATAAGGCTGCTCTTACAGTCAAAGAATAATTATTAGTGACCTGCAGTGCTATCCAGAAGGAGTTTGTATTTTTCAGTTCAGTCGACAGTGAGGATTTAGCAGCTGCCTGTGTAAGAAGAGTGGGCGACATAAGCAAATTGTGAGAATTGGCAGAATGTGGCTTGGATGGCTACTTATTAGATGAAGACTGGAGCGCACAAGACAGTCTAAACAGACTGCTGATAAATTAGGCCATACCGACTAAGTAGCCTTCAGAGAGAAATGACAGTATAACAAGTCTAGGCCCTTGTATTTCGGTTCTGCTTAAACGGTGATTAGGGATGAGCTTAGCCTTTTCGTATCATCTTCCTCAACAAACGGCTTTTGCTGTCCTTCAGCCTGTGCTTGCTGAAAGTAGAGAACAGGTGGGAGAAACAATAGCCCTTTGTGTCTGACTGAGGAAAGATAAGAGAATTAGGTCTCCCGAACTTGAAAGTAGTCTGGTCATCTGGAACGAAGCTGTAGCAATGACTATGGTATCAAAAGCCCAAGCACCTTTTGTCAGTGTGGACAAATGCCTGGGACGTGCCAGTTTCTGTGCAGCAAAGAGCAGCATTTCCCTCTGCTTGAACTGTCTGGAAGGGCTGAGATTCAGAAGAACCTCTCTCTTCCCTCTCCCATCCCATCCTGATTACAGGCAGGATGGGAACTCACAGGTATTATGGAAGATGTCCTGTTGGATAGAGCTACGTGAACAATGTGGCCTTTACTGGTGTCCCAAAAGTTGAGAAGAGTGAAAGAGGCAAGAGGAACTGCAGCGCTACTTGTCTTTTGGTCTATGAAAGAAAACATAGTTGACAAGGAGGGAAGGGGGACTGTGAAGGTTTATCTGTATGATGTAAGAGGACTGGAAAAGCTGTGCTCGAGCATGGCACTTGTACCTGTGGTGAACACTGAGCAGACCCTTCATGGGCTCATTTTGGTCTCTCATGTAAAAGTAATTCCGCCATTGCCACTTCATAACTTAAGCAAGATTTGAGCTTGGGTGTCAGTTGTGGCTCTTAGGTAGGACAGCTGACTAGTTCTCATTCACCACCCTGTATGCCGCAGTGGTGATCTCTCTGCTGCAGGTTTAAGTGGTTTGGCAGGTCTGGGCGCTCCATGGGGAAGTGGCAGCTTCTCTCTGCTTCCCCAAGCAAGAAGGGGATGTCACAGCTCTCCATCTCGTGTGTGGTGTCTTGGATTTTTCCTATCTCCCTTCCAAACTAGAGAGTTTGTCTTTTGCAGTGTGTCTTGTGAAATCCAGATATCTAAGTGTCGCTGTGCTAGTAAGCAAAAACTATTTTGAAACCTGTCTTTCTGGGGATGGGGCAACTGGGGCGAGGGAACTTTGGAAGACCAGCGTTATGGTTTATCAGGCAGCGTTGCCACGATGTTTGCACTGCGTTCAGCGTGAGCAGATCTCTGGGGACCTGCTCTGACCTTGCTTCTGGGTGGCTTAGAAACAGGAAATAAATTGTTTCATCATTTGTAATGACAAAAGGGAGACATTAAACAGGGAGTCTGCAGTTTCTGAGAAATCCAGTGATGGGTGGACAATAAAGGGAAAAACGGTGAGGGGAGAAGAGATTAGAAGCGAGGAATGTTACTTGGGGAAGGGTTGTGAACTGGAGCAGCAAAATGTCTGAACCTGGCGTTTTTTTAATGGAAAAAATCTGTTTATGATGACAGGATGACTAGGGAAGAAAAATCTTGAGGTTTCTTTGGAGTGATCCATGAGTCAGAAATTGCTGGCACTTGGAGAAGCGTTCTCTCTGCTCAGCTCCTACCGTGCTCTCCTGTTTCCTTCTCTCTTTAAATGACCATGTTGTGGATTGAGAGATGAATTGGAGGAGCCCTCGGTCCAGTTCTTAAACAGGAGACATATAAACGCTAAGTTTCCACTGTCCTGGTGAACATTAACTTGTCTCGTGCTTTCTGAGTTTGCACACTCAGCCAAGACACAAAGGATTGAATAACCCTTGAAGAATGAACTCCTTTGCTGCCCACCGAGGCATAGCTGTGGCATTGTTTTCACCACGGGCAAGACGGTGAGTAATAGCGTCGCAGCTGCTTCACTGAGCTCTGTGCTGGAGGATATCGTAGTCTGCTTGGACTTTTGTTTCTAGAATCATTCATGTGTGGAAAAAGATAAAATGCATTTGTAAGCGAGACTTCATTATTTTTTTGTAAATGTAAGAAAACTGCAAGTTGTACTGTAAAAAAAAAATACATGCTCTCAGACTTCACTCTGTAGAAATCTGAAGGAATGTGGCAAGGTGTCAGCACTAACTTTTTTCAAAATAAGTTTTCAAAATGTGGACGCAGCTTTCTGCTCTTCCTATGTTCTGCATCTGGTATTACTAGTCTGGGCAGAACTTTATCTCCGTTGATCAAGGAGACTACCCTTGCCTCGGCAGCATTTAGCACTGCTCCATCCTCAAAGCCCAACAAGGAGTAGGCTGCTCATTGCATTGACTCAAAGCATTTACCTTGCAGCATTCCACTTTAATGTTTTATTTAGTAGCACCAACTACCTTTAAAAATGTTTTTGCATTGTTCTCAGCTCAGTCTGCCAAGAACTTTTGTCCAGTAAAGTTTAATCTACTTTTTAAGTGTAATTTAGACGTAATTATCCCACCAAGATTATATCTGTTGAGAGCAAGACTGTATTCATCAAGGACTCCTTTTAAAATATTTTCTCAAGTGGATTCTTCTCTGTTTTGGCAGACCCGGTTTTGTATGATGAAAGTGCTAAGCCTTCAGTGTCTGCACAGTAGTTCACTGATCATCGATCTGGTCAGCAGTGATCAAAAAAGAAAACAATTTTACTAATTACTATGAGATGAATAGAAAGTAAAATGAAGGCATAATTGCGTTGTTGTCTTTGTGCGTCTTGTGTCCTGAATGATGGTCAGTTTTTAGTCCTCCATCTAGTAGAGAATTTAGTAGAACTTCAGATTTCAGAGAAATGCAGCAATGATGACCGGCTGTCTTCTCAGATCTTCAGTAGAGACGAACCTGGATGCAAGGGAGATCTGTGTTAACCTTGACAAAGTCCTAACAGAGAGGAGAAGGGTAAAGAGTGGGGACGCTCGTTTTCTCTTCCTCAGGTGAAGACTGAAGGTCACCATGAGATTTAAGATTAAATACTTTACCCTACGTGTAGCTTGAGCTGTGAAACACGTTGCTGCAGGATGCCTTTGGTGCCCAAAGTTTAGAGAAGTTCAAAATGTGACCGGGCAGGCTTATGAGGAAAAAAAATCTTGCAGTCACACAGAAACATGGCTGGTGATTACCATGAGTCTGCCAGTTGCTCAATGATATAGTAAAAGGAATAATTACTGTGGGTTTTTTCTGTGGTTTTTCTACCCAGACAGATTTGGGACTCTGATTTTGAAGACAGTCTGCAGGTGTGCCCATTAGCAGAGCCACTCCATCTATCTAATTTAACATCCATGGGTTTTTTTTGTTTTGTTTTGTGGTTGTTTTTTTTTTTTTTTTTTGTTAAATACCTTGAGTTACCAGGTACTAGCAAGGAGTTGTGTTTTCTTTTTTGTGTGACATAGGTGACACTGTGGATTTTAAATGTTCTGGTGAACTTGATGCAGAGGAGAGACATGATGTGATGGGACACATTGTTTTAGACACACTGGGCTCATGAAACGGTCTGTCCCAGCCATAATTTTAGATACAAAACCAGAGTCTAATATTTAAAAGTACATACTTTATTTCATAGACAATGCTATTTTAATTTTTTTTACGAATAATTCTTTGGAAAGTAACCTTTCAGGTATAAATTATGTTTGTTTCTTTGTGCTTGTCCTTGTCTGGGCCTCCTTCAAAAAAGCCTAGTGTACACTTCTTTTAGTATCCTTTAGAAGTGAACTATCTTAACAAGACTTGAAGGCCACAATGTCAATACCAGTGGGTTTTTTAACGTAAAGCATTTGACATCCATCAGCGATGTCGTATCATGCCACTATCACCGCATCGGATTTGGAAGATGAAGGCAACTAGTAATTTGCAGAGCATCATTTAATCATCTTTGTCAAGTAACGGATTTATTATTGATTTCAGGCTCCTAGTTAGCTTAGGGAATTGTATCTTAGTTTGCTTTGCCTTTCTTCTTCCCCAGAGGATGTAGTGCCATGCTGCAAATTTGGTAAACCAGCTATGTTAAGAGAACATCAGGGCTGAAAATTCAAGCATTCAGTGCAAGGACTGAGAAGTTAAGAATGAGTACCATCTGTTTTATTCACTGACCGTGGCATGATTTTGTGAAAGAAATGGTACCTAGAAGTTTATTCAAGTCAGGAAACATATCCAGAAGAAGCTGGACTATTCTAATTTTGGAATGTACTTTTTTTTTTTTTGTTTGCCTTTGATTTTTTTCCTGTTTTGAATAACTTTTGCATGTAATATAAGGAATAATTCTCTGTAGTTCTTGATTTACAGAGAAAGTAATCTTGGAGGAAAAGTAATAGTTCTACTACAAGTAAGTATACTAAATCCTGTGCAGATTGTCATCGGGGTTGAATCACAGCAGTTTGTGGTGAACAAAGAGTAACTGATTGTAGTAGTAGATACCTATCCTTTATCCATGGGCTTTAAGGTGAGATGGTGTTGCTATATGCCTTCTCTGATTTTTCCATGTATTGCAAACCAGTATCTTTCATCTAGTTTCTGAGAAGTGGGGGAAGAAGTAGGGAAAGGACCCACTAGCTCACAAGGCAATTCAGTCTGCGGTCTAGATATCAAGTGTGCAGTCAGGCAGATGGGTCGGCAGGAGAAACAGCGTGATGGGCGCGTGGGATGTGGGATGTGGCTAGGGTCTTCTGCAGCTGCATTGCCGGCTTCCAGCGAGGACTGAGCTAGTGCGTGCTTTGTGTTTTGTGTAGCCACGTGCTTCTTGAAGCCTGTGCAGATGTGCTGGGTCAGTGTTCTGGTGAGTATTAGAGAAGCCACTCTGAGAGGCAGAAACCTAAGGTAAAACAATTTCAGCCTGGGCCTTAGTTGTATGTCAGTGTGCAGACCACATAGAAACAGATTTACATAGAAACAGGAGAATTGGCAATTAGCCATTTACATGATTCTATGGGAGGTTTAATATTACAGTATGTCTGTTATGTTACTTAATAAGGAATAACTTGTACTTAATAATAAGCTCTGACATGGCGTGGAAAGTGGAGCTCAGTCTGGTTACAGCACTGACTGGAGAAATGGCAACGCTGAAGGGTTCAACTGAGCTTTGCCGTCTGAGTCGGCTTAAAGTTGACAAAGGCGACTTGCATTCTGCTGTCTCTGTTTAAGAGGCATTTTGCTTTAATTGTGCAGTTTAGGTAGGCTGCATTGAATCGATAACTTCTGCAAGTAGCAGACTATTTTTCTACCAGAAGAAAAGGATATTTCTGTAGATTTAGATGGTCCTTATTACCAAATTGCAAAATCACTACCATGGAAAATTTCACTTAGATTGTTGTGTTCAGTTTCCAAAGACAGCATTTAATATTTTTGGGTGTGTGTGTTTTTTTTTTTTCTGGAAATACTCAACAATTATACAACTTGTCTCACATCATCCATTCACACCCCTGAAAGCTTTTTGTTACAATGAGAAGACAATTGTTTGCTCAGAAGCATAGTAAAATTTTCCAGTGGTGCAGATCTTGCTCTAAATTCTGTTTTATCAATAACTCAGTTTTCTCAGTAAGGCACCAGAAGTGGTGGGAGAATCAACAGGCATCTGTGCTTAGTTTTCTTCTTCAAACCATGGAGAAACTGTAGTTTCTGTAATAAAGTGGCATCCATTTTGCTAGCAAAAACAGCAGGCTTTTAAAATGGCATTTTATTTGCTCTTATAATCTTGGTTTAAATGAAAATTGTGTGTGAGAGTGCCAAGCTTACGCAGATTTGCCTTTGCAACTTCTAGAATATGGTTTCTCAAGAGGCTACATAAAATTATAAGTATGCTATGCTGTCTCGGTGTCTGCCTAAGGGGAATTTTGCCCTCCAATAAATAAGAGTCTACAGATCATAAATCGGCATTTTATCGTCAGCCAGCAGGTGACTCTCAAATGTCAAGAAGAGGTGCATGATGACTCCCAGATTTCTGTTGATGGCAGTAACTGCCATCATGTTGCATTAAGCAGTATTTTGCAAGAGGCAAATGTCACCTTTCCTAAATCTTTCAAGTGTATGCTTTCTGCCTTTTTAGCTGAGGCTCTATAAATCTAAATCTAAAATTTGAACTAAAATCTTTGGTGAAACCACGTAGAAGTGTTTGGAAGAGGAGGGTAAGCTGGAGAAGTCTTGGCATTACTGGAGGACGTGCCCAGCCTGGACTGATGTCCAATGACAGTGAATGTTTCGGTCAGGAGCAGAAGGAGATCAGCTGTTCTGCAGCGTAACCGTGGTAGAAGGGGTTACTGGACGCATTGCTCATGTTCATCAGCCTGAGGAAGTGCCACTGAGTCTGTGTAATACCTTGGTAGTGATTTGTATGGTAAAAAGAACTAGTGAAAACAGTTTTAGAAACTGGAACTCCAAGGGCTTTATTTATTGCTGGGGTGAGAACTTTTTTGTCTTTATTTAAAACAAAACACACCACCACCCCCATCCCCCGCCTCCTCCTTTCTCTTTTCCACTCCTGCTGCTCACAGCATCATGTCACTAAATCATGAACTGACACAGAGAAAAGTAAGTTAATTGTGCATCACTGGCTATCTGATTAAATCCACTCTTCTGCATTTAGACTCTAGTGGATTTATGAAGATGAAGTAAAGGGGAAGAAATGACATGGCTACTGAGGGAAAAATGAGTATTAACGTCTTTTCAGCAACAGTCTGATGAAATGTTATATGTTTAAGCTACCTGCCTGTTTCAATTACTCATGAAACAGCACGGGTTGGATGTAATTTTGCTTGCTAGTGCTTGCTAAATGCTTCATAAGTGCTTTTAGATGACTCGGTTTGGGGATTGATATAAGGAGCCTGTAATTGCTGAATGCAAAAGAAACACTCTGAAATGGCTCAGCAAAACTCCTGAATTAGGGTGCATTCTCCAGAAAATGTGGGACTAGTGTTTTAAAATGCCAGATATCTGTTTACTTGTAAAAGTGAAAAAGTGATAGTATGTCATTAATGAATTAAATAAGCGGAGCCGATCAATAGGCGAATATTTAAAGGTCTCTTTGGATGATTATGCTACAAAAAGTATGCAGGAGGAAGGAATACTAGGCTTCTGACAGCTAAATCAAGCATTGGTAATGCAGATAAGCTTGTCATCGAGATGCCTACCTACGTGTGAGGAAAGAACCAGGACAAAATTGTTAAAGATTGTTTTCAGTCTTCACCCTGAGCTTTTTTTTTTCTGAATCATCAAATCTAGCTTTGCTTAAATTTAATGGAATGGAGCAAATTAAAGAAGTAAAAGTAATACTGGAAAGCTTCAGTCTGAATAGAACGTGCTTTGAAAAGCTTGAGCCTTTGACATCGGGGTTAGATCAGATAGGCTGCTCTGCAATTTCAGTTGCTGGCTGTGAAGGGTTTTGTTGCTCTTTCTACATCTTAAGTCTTAGACTTTAATATAGGCAGTTTCTGTGGAAGTAGTGAGGAAGGAATTTTCAAAAGTGCAAAAACTTGCTCAGAACCTTATTTTTAGTGTGCCAAATCACAATTATCATACACATTGCACATTTGGAGTATGTGAACAGTCTCATCCACTGCATCTTGTGTTATGAATACATAATCATACTTAAGTGGTTGACTTTTACAGATGCACCCCTTTTCTAGGGGTACTTTTTTTTTGTAATGCAACTTCCATCAGTTAAAGTGGATAATATTCCACTAGTGAAGATCATGAGTGCTAGCTGGCATGCTGGAACTATTTACTCCTTGGACAGAGATGCAATAAAAAACTCAGCACTTTCTCTGTAGTCTATATTTAGCCTACATCCCCCACCTCTGCGGAATGGGTTTAACTTGCATTACCTTGAACCTCATACCTGTTTAGTCCAACACAGCGCACAATGAGGTCAGCCTTCTGATGTGTGAGGGTTTCGTTTTATGGTCGCGCTTGAGCAGGCAACAAATCATGGGTGAACTTTGGTTCTTCCAAGTTCTCGTTCCTGTCCTCGGTCCTAGTAGTGTTGCACCTCATGGCTGGAATGGAGAGCACTGCTGCGCTTCATGATCTGCTGCGATGGCTAGGTGTAGGGTACCAGTTTGGCTGGTCCTCCCGTGCGATGAGGCAGTGGGTGAGGAAGTGAAGTAGGAGAGGAGGTGAAATGGATGGATGCTTCTGCGGGGTTGTGCTTGTGCAGCTTGTTGCCATCCGAGAGACTGGCTGTCCCACCAAACACTGCAGCAGCCATGCTGCCTGCTGACCAGCTGGGAAGCGTGTCCCAGCGTGGTGTGTCCCGGGTGAACCCCGGGAGGACCTGCATAGGTGAAGGTAAAATAAAAGACCTAGTAGTTGAAGACACAAGTCGCTACCTCACCTTCCCCTTAGGTAGACCCCTGAAGAGTGACTCTTGTTAAACCCAGAACATAATGTCTAGCATGTATTCTATGCTTTATGGTAGGATCCCCTCAAGGCAGAGACTGACTGGTCCTTCCTAGATAATAGAAAAGCTTTCCTTATCTCTCCAGGCATCTCTGCAGTGCACAAGGTGAATCTTTGAAAACTTAAGCTTCCACTACTTCTCTAATACCTTGATGCCAGTTGTGTTGCCAATGTGTTTCGCTGTTCTTCTGTGAAACATGTCTCTGCTGGAGGACAGTCTTAATTTGTGGATTGCAGACTTTCTTTCATTGATGGCTTGAAGATTGTTTGCTTGGTGGTTTGAAGGTTGTAATTCCAAATATTTAATTTCTCAGTTTGTGGATGGATCCATTTACTGCAACTGTTGGGATTCTCATTAGGAGAAATTAACACAAGCTGTGACATAGCTTGGTTTGACTTTTCCACCACAGACCACAGTTACAAGAGCTGAAATAACTCATTACTGAAATCATTTGTAGTTAAGAGAAGATTTCTGTCAAGTGGATTTGCAGAGGACACAGCACGTTTACAGCCTGGGGAGCAGTGTAACACAGAGCAGTTGCTCCACTGGAGCAGGACGTATGGCGAGCCGTCGACTGAGCCTGCGTCTCCAACTTGACGGCTGTGATTGCCCATCTCCAGTGTGCGCTGTAAGATAGCTGATGCTGCAGGCAGAAAGAGGTGACAGTGTTACCTGGGAGGGAGCCAATGTAAGAGTGCATTCTTCTAATACTGTGCATTTCTAATACTTATTCTTAGAAAATGTGTTAAAAATCAGAAGGGGTTTAAAAAAGGTGCAGTATGACATGAGGTCTATGGAGCCTGCTTTGCCTAAGCTTCTGTACTCTCTGTTGGTGGCTTATTTCCAAGAAGGTTCGAAGACAACTTAATTACCACCAGTCTACAAGTGCCTGCATGAACGGGGAATATCTGGTGGGCAGCTGTTGAATTTAGCTGCAGAATGAATGATAAAATCAGTTGGAGCAAAAAGAAAAATAAGTTGAGGGCCATAAATACCCTTTCCCAAGGAAGGGATATTTGCAATCAGGATGACTGAGCAGAGGTGTCAAAGTACCGCTGAGGACGGTGGCTTGCCTCTGCTGCTGGGTCGAAGGTAGAAGCCTCGTGAGGAGAATCTATATAGACAGTGGTAAAAAGGACTCCCTGGCCACAGGGAGGTAGGTGCAGGTTTGCTAAATGTAGAGGAGGTTTGCCATAGCCTGTTGGCTTTACTGCCCTTGGCACATTCCATGTTTAGCCTACTTTGTTCCGCACCCCACTTTTTTTTTTTTTTTTTTTTTTT
>Ga0065711_1027872_pt1 | contig 45335 bp, 18 predicted proteins | sample Hoacrofraction12_FD_59098 | JGI IMG/M metagenome (GOLD analysis project Ga0065711, IMG submission 59098) | Hoatzin crop microbial communities from Cojedes, Venezuela - Epithelial fraction 12 v2 (version 2) | ecosystem: Host-associated > Birds > Digestive system > Esophagus > Crop | place... | reverse complement strand
AAGCTGCACAGGACCTTGTCCAGGCGGGTCTTGAATATCTCCAGAGAAGGAGACTCCACAACCTCCCTGGGCAGCCTGTTCCAGTGCTCCATCACCCTCAGAGGCAAGAAGTTCTTCCTCATGTTCAGACGGAACTTTCTATGCTTCAGTTTGTGCCCATTGCCCCTTGTCCTGTCGCTGGGCTTTTGCAAAAATGAAAAAAAGAGCTTTTGCAAATAGCTGTTGAGGCAAGTGTATAGGCAGCACCAGGCACCATTTACATAGCCCATGCTAGAAAATGCTTTTCCAGATGAGCAAAGATGTATTTGCAAGCATTAAAAAGTACAGGATATTGATCCTCAGTGGGATCTCCGTTTAGTTTCATTTTTGTCCTCTCTCTGATGTCACCTTTTTGCATCCTTTGATTAGTGACATTTTGTATCTCTATTTCAACAAATTTACTTATCCAAGTAGTTGCATTTTATTTAAAATAGGCCTAAATATGTCTTCAACACACCAGAAACTTTGAGCATGCACTACGTAGTACATGAATATGCATTTCTGTCTAGGAAATCTTGGAAAGAAATACAGGAGTCTTACCAAATGTATTTGGCAGGCCAAAGCCATGGTTGTAGTCTGAGGTTTTGCAGGTGGGTTCTCAGACTGGAAGGAGAAAAGAGTAGAAAAAGAGCTGGATTATACATATTTCAAGCACATTATGCACTACCTGAGCAAATAATGAATGCGGCATCTTCCGAAGTAATGGAAATTTCCCATTCAAAGACAAACTGTGCCAGGCATCTGATTTCTACAAGCCACATATTTAGCATTTGTTGACATTCAAGGTTTCTTTTAGGGAAAAAAATGTTTTCTCATAGGACCTGTTTTCTGAAACTATTCTAGTTTCTTGCTGTGATATTTCTTTTCTCCCCCAAAACCACCCAGCTAATTCAAAATTCCATTAATTAAATTTTGCGAGATTAAGTACCTATTGTATTGATGGTATTGATTTTATATATGTTACTCTACGAATATGTGGCCCATATTTAATTATTAGAGCTAATTATGGCAAGAAAAAGTGTAGTTTTCTACTGAACCTTGTATTCCTTTCATATGTGACATATGGAATCAGAGAAATCTTATAGGAAAGAATTCAAGAGTAAGTATTTTGCCTTCTGAATGTGAAAAACTCTATTAAGAGTCCCATTTTGGCTTAGAAAGTGAAATAAAGATATAATCTAATATCAATCCATAATTTTCCTATTTTGTTTGATTTTATTGGATCAAAATAATCTGTCTTCTATTCACAGCGCAGCAGGAATCACTTGCTTCTCTGAAAATCTAATGGTTTTATTTGCTTTGCAATAACAGCACCTTTCAGCACCATTACATTGATGGTGTGTCGTTGTATAACTAACAATGCCTTTAACTATATTGGTCCCAGACCTAGAATTTGAATTAATTGGGTTTTTCTGGAGCTGCTCACATTCTGAGTTACAAAACCTGACTCCTTGTAAATATTAAGGCTCTTTGAAAATCTGGGCATATATACGTGTATTAAATGTAAGTCACTCTTTAACCTGAAAGAAGATAATTTGAAACGCTAATCTTAACATCTGTCTTGTTCATATATCTTTGATAGACCTAATGGAAATAAAAGTATAGTATTTCTCTCTTCTGCAGATAGTTGGAGATAGAGAAGGTGACTTCATATTACTTATGTAAACTTTCAAAGGGGATTCTGAAAATATCAGTATCTTTTAATTGTTTACTTTAGTTTACATTTTTTGTAGCAACTATATACTATACTGGTGCACAGGAACTCTGATCTGCAGAAACTTAAGAGGCAAGCATTTAGAAGGTGGAAATCAGAAAAAAAACATAGTTGGAATGAATATGAAAGAAAAGACTGAAGTCAAAATCATGAAGAACAAGGAAGAAAAGGAGTTCTATTTATCAAATGACACAAGTGGTATGAAAGAAACACTTTATAAGATCTTTAAAGGTTGGAGAATAACTATAGGAAGACCTTATCCATTACTGAAACAGGGGAAGCAAAATGTTTAATGCTTTACTGCTTCACAGTTCCCTGAAATGTAAAGAAATCATTGGTTAATAACAACAACAGAGACCTGGAAACTCAGCCTAGAATAAATTGCAGTAATTTTGATGGTTTCAGATTTCTCAGATTCTAAGAAATTTCTGCTGAGATGTTTAGGAGGCTGTCTGAAGCTATCTCAGGACCTTTATTATTTCACAGAATCGTAGAACCATAGAATCATATAGAATATCTCAAATTGGAAGGGACCCATAAGGATCATCAAGTCCAACTCTCTGCTCCTTGCAGGACTACCTAAAATTAAACCATACAACTAAGAACATCATCCAGATGCTCCTTGAAGTCTGACAGGCTTGGTGCCATGTCCGCTTCCCTGGGGAGCCTGTTCTGGTGATAGACTACCCTCTCAGCAAATAACCTTTTCCTAGTGTCCAATCTGAACTTCCCCTGATGCAGCCTCATTCCAATTCCTCATGTCCTATTGCTGGTCACCAGAGAGAGGAGATCAACACTTCCCCATCTGCTGCCCTCCTTGAGGAAGCTGTAGACACCAAGGAGGTCATGCCTCAGCCTTCTCATCTCTAAGCTGAACAAGCCAAGTGACCTCAGCCACTACTAGTAAGTCTTGCCCTCAAGACCTTTCACCACTTTGGTTGCCCTCCTCTGGACACACTCTAATAGTCTGATGTCCTTATATTGAGGAGCCCAAAACTACACACAGTACTCAAGGTGGAGCAGCACCAGTATGGTGTAGAGTGGGACAATCACAGCTGGCTATGCTGTGCTTGATGCACCCCAGGACACAGTTGGCCCTTTTGGCTGCCAGGGCACACTCATGACTCATATTCAACATGACAACAACCCAACCCCCCAGATCTCTTTCTATGGGCTGCTCTCTAGCCTCTCGTCCCCCATTTTGTACAGATAACCATGATCACCCCATGGAGAATCATCGGTTACCCAGGTGGAGAATCTGGCACTTGCTCTTGTTGAATTTCTGAGTACTAGTGGCATACAATTGGCATTATAACAGTCTGAGGAAAAGTCAAACGTTGAGTCTGTTGATAAAAGAACAAAAATGGTACCAGAGATTTTTAGATCAAACAGCCGGAGAGCAACTCTTTCAAAATACACGGTTGGCTAGCTCATGACACAGACTGTTGTTATGAACGTAAAAGAAACAAAGACATGAGTAACAGCCAGTGCAGAACTGTCAGGAAGAAGTCATGTTGACTAAATTGGACTAATTTTCATTTCCAGTAAGTAATGCATCATGAAGCAGTAATAGTATTTCTTGATTTTAGTAAGATTTCTGTTTTACATAGAAGGCCTTATTTTCTACGACATTCTTATAGGCAAATTGACAAGATAGCTGAGATGAAACTTTACTTAGATGGAGAAGAAACTTGTTAGGAAATGGTACTCAGAGAATACAGAGGTTCACTGTCACAGATGCATTGGAAAGATGCATCTAGAAGAGTCACACAGTAGGTTTCTGCAAGGATATGTCCTAGGTTTGAAGTTATTCACACATTACCTAATTATTATCATTATTAGAAGACATTATTAGAAGGCATTAAGCTGGGAGGAACAAATATAGTGTCTGAGGACAGGACTGGATTTAGTATTTTACAAAAAATAAGATGAACCTGAGCAAAACTAGTGAGAAATGCTGTTAGGTCAGAATAACCAATAGAAAATATAACCTGGTTAAACATCTTCACTGCAGGATCCAGGGATGATAAAAAATCACAGACTGAGCATGAGTCAGACTATCTGACAGTGCTGTGAAAGGACAGACATTACACTGTTACATAAAAGTATTCGTAACTCTTTAAAAGCACAGTTTTCAGGTTTGGGTATAGAAGTCCAGATTGTTAAGCCCCTAGACTGAAAGCAAGAGCTAATGGACATTTGCCAGCATACACTATATTTATGAAAAACATATCACACTTACTGAAAACAAAACATACAGCTGATTTGCAGATAAACAATGTAGTGAGTACTGTGTATCTCACTAGCTGTCAAGTACAAGCTGTATCCATGGTCTTCTGAATTCTGATGACAGCCTATTCTGTAACACACAGAAAGTAAACCTTCAGTTGTAAGGGCTCAGCTGGACTACTTACATTCAAATTTTGGCAGTAAGTCTCATAGTCATTTGAAGAGAAACAAAAGAATTAGTAGAGGAACACCAATATTCAGAATTTCAGAAAGATTCACATAGAAGGAAACTATTAAGGACTTAGAACTTAGTCTAGAGAGGACAAGACTGATGGGAGACAGCAGTATTCAAATAAGTGAAATATTTTCGCAAAGAAGTTGTCTGCTATGCATAGAACAAGACTTAATGGGCTTAAATGTTATCAAGGGAGATTTAAGTTACACATTTGAAAAAAAATCCTAATGGGAAGGACAGATAAGCAGTAAAATAGGTTGCCTAGGGAGATTTTAGAATCTTTATCTTTAGCCAATTAATTATTGGGAATAATTTAAATATAGTTGATCCTACCCTGCGGCAAGCTACCAGATAAAATGCTCTCTCCAGGTCCCATCTCATCTTTTCTGTGAGGCTTTGCTTCTCTCTACACCCCACAATATGTACAATTCACATTTTATGTCTGCCATACCATCATTCCTGAAATTCCATCCTGTTCCAGACCTATTTATCCTTTTTTTACTTCAAGGCCTATCATAAAATTTAAATACATTCAATTTAAATACAAAAAAAAAAAAAGTCTAAAGTAAGGCAAAAAAGAAAAGTATAGAAAATAACACAGTCTCTAGAGCAGGAAATATCAAAAGTACTTCCACAGGTTATCTTTACAAACATTTATCTTCATTTCAGCACAGGTAAAAAATGAGATCATATTATTACTTCCTATGGTCTGTAAAGTGTAAAGGAAGAAAGGGATATTCACAATATGTGGATGTTTTTCTTCTTGTCCACAAATGAAATATATCAAAATGCAGAGGGAAGTGCACATGGTTGGAGAACTGATTTGCTGTTGTTCTCTGTTAGCTGTTACTGTGCAGGGTATATTATCTTTCTCCACCTTTAAAAAGACCAATACTACCTAAATCCTCTGTCAAGAGCTTTAGTGAACTGCGTCCTTCATAATTTCCAGAGTTTATCACATTTTCAGTATGACATTTCCTAATGTGATGATGAAACCAGGCATATCTTGCATTGCTAATGCATGAAACTGAAGAACTGCTAAAAGAAATAAAAAACTACTTTTCAAAGCAGCATTTAAAAAAAAAGTATTATTTTTGACAACATTAATAATTCATTTATGCTTCATGTTAGTAGAGGATCACATGAATCGTCATCCCTGATTTTCTACTCACTGACAGTTCTCCCTCCCTCCTTTTTTAAAATGAAATATTTAAAAACATTCATCCAAAATTTCTCAAAGAGATGAGAAAATGGTTCATTCATTCAATCTCTGCGTAGAAGAAAGAAGACATTCTGTACAATAAGAAAAACATGTCTTGTAAGATGAATTAAAAAGTAGTATGCATTAAAACTATGTTTATAGCATTAAATTGTTTATTTCCTTTTTTTTAAGATGCTCTTCTCTAGAGACTCTTCTTTGAAAAGCATTTCATATGCGTTTATGGCTTTGTTAACATATATTTGAATAGAGGATGTTTTTTGTCTATATCTTTAGATTTTTTGATTTAAAAAGAAGAGGAATTTCAAGCAATTCAAGCAATACCAAGATTTCACAATATATAAGCATTTTGTAGCAGTTTTTGTGTTTTGCACTGGCTAATGATTCTTCCTCTCAAAAGTGTGCATCTACAGACAAAGGTTTGAGGAATGAATTTGATGATCCTTCTTTTCAGAAAACACTTTAAAACTTTACAGGATCTTAGAGAGAATTCTGATAGAATTTGCCTAATGAGGGGGAAACGAGTTGGGGAAAGGAAAATGTCTCATTTGAACATTTTCTAGTGTTTCAATTTTGAAGTTTATATTTTTCTTTTTTATTTGAAGATTTTATTTTGAACTCAGTGATCTTTTTTAAATGCAAGAAGGCAAAAGGCTTCCACTAGTAACTAGCAAAACTCAACAAATAGAATATAAGGGAATATGAGTAAGATATTACATACTCTTTTCCTGAACATTAGTTTGACTTTCTGCTTGAATCATGTATTTGGGATGGATATAACAATTTTTAACAAGGAAAAGGTGAAAAGGTCTGTTACATGAAACACTGTATTAAAAACCCAAAGGTCTTAGAACCACATTATGAAACATCATATTTGCATCTGATCTTTTCCAGATATTAACATGGGATATTGTGTATAGATAGACAGATGAAATAATAAAGAGAACAAACAACTTCACTGAAATGTGAGAGAACATACAGTTTAGAGGGAAGGCTGCCTTCAGGCGTATTGACAGAGGCAGTGGGAGTTTTCATAAATTAGGGCTAGTTACTTGTCATAGAAATTACGGTGGTCTAAAAGTAAGGATTATTGAAATAACAAACATGAACTATAATGCAAATAGGAGATGCTTTTGCATTCTTTAATAAGTGATAGTAAGTATTAATACACCATTTTGAAAAGATTCTTCTTCAAAATTAAGAATGCTTTAATGTACTTTGTCACTTTGACATATTTCCCGTAAGATTATTACTCTACTTCTGCTTTTTTTCCATAACCTCAGTATGATTTTTATTATATTATGACAAACTGTAAGTTCTAATCATGAGTAACTTTTAGCAGACATCTATCTAATTTGTCTGTAAAGTCCCATGAATACTCTTGATGTTAATGAAAGTATAAGTATTTATAAATATAAATAGCTGAACAAACTCGAGTCCTGGTCTAAAGAATACTGTAGACGGTTGGACAAAAAATTATTGGATGGGCAAAGGCCTACACCTCGAATGACAAAAAGAAGGGAACAGATTCATGAACCTGAAACTAACATAAAATATCAGCACTGAAGAGGTAAATGTTGCAGGAGAGATTGATAGATTGAGTTTTGAGGAAGCTAGGAAATACTTCCAGACCTGCACTGACCTGCTGTTCTCCCTTTTTATAATGTGTAGTTCCAAGCGACTCTGTTACCCCACCCAGTGTATAAATGAATGGGTTACTGTTGCCTTACACTGAACATATGAACTTTTGCTACTCATAGAGAGTTTTATGTATAAATAAAACCTGATCTTACTCTTCTTTTAATACCACCTTTGTCTCAGTTGTCTAGGTATGAGTCAATGAATCAGTAGCATTCTACTGCATACCTTTCTTGAAAAAGATTAGGCTCCAATGACCCATTCCACTTTGAAATGTAATCACCATGGTAGGTAGCATGGAGGTTCTTTGCAGAAGAAAATTATTCTCTCTGGTCTACTTTGGTAGTTCAACCATGTAAGTTCCATGGTGTTAATAAATAAGGATGATTCTGCGGTCAAGAGAGAGACATGGTCTTAATTCCTAGCTGTTCCAAGGACTTGCCGTCTTGGGCAACATTTTTTTCTATCTTTTTTTGCTATTAGATCTAATAATAGTTTTCCTAATATGGGGGAAAGAAAGGATAGAAAGATATCATCATTATTATCTCCGTAACTGCTGCTTTGGGGTGTGTGAAGAGGGAAGAATAATTTTTATGTGCATTTTTCCAACCTTTCTGGGCCTATGTGTGCATGTCTTGGGATATGCAACCACACCCAAGTTTAAAAACCCATTGTTATGCTCTTTACTTGAAATAAACTTTGCTCAGCACAGGAACTGTTTTTCTCTAACAGAAAGGTTACTCTCACAAATTATCTGACTTTGTTTCTGAAAATGCATTCCTTCTCATACCTCACTGAATACTGTTTCTTTCTCTCTAAAACGCTTCTTTCATTCAAGCATAGATTGCTTTTTAGCAATGTGCCACAAAAGGCTCATTACCACTGAAGAGCAAGAGTTTTCATTTTACAGTCCCATATTACGGCATGCTTTTCCCGTTCCCATCTGCTCATGTAAATTAATATCTCTGCCAAAAAAAAGGTATTTATTTTATCTTTTGGATAAATAATTGTTGCCTTATTGAATAATTTGCATTGTGTTCTCTCACAAACAGTTTCTCACGAAGCCTGAACTGCTATTAATTACAGAAGTGCTTACAGGTGTCTGTGGCAACTTAAGAGCTGTTAAAAAAACTGAGACTATTTCATATACTACAATGAGAGGTTCTGTCTATGGAGTTAGAAAGGCGCTTCTGTATAAGACTTTTTATCCCCTTAATCTTGGTAATGTTCAGATATCAGTTTTCAACAAGATAACCAAGTTGCAAAAGCTCCTTTCTTATTTGAACTGACCTATAAAGAACTGTAATGTACAGGGAAATGCGCATTTAATCAGCTTGTAGCATTTTTTTCTGTCAGGATGGAGTGTGACTGGCAAGGATAAACTTGATTACAAAGGCAGCCTGTAATTCACATAAGATACTAAAGAGCACTAAGGAGTATGTTACTTGCAGCACAAATCCTGGACTCTCAGGAGAAATTATATGAAAAATATAGCACTTTTCATAGCAGTGTACTGTGATAGTGTGTCATTCAGAACTATTATCATGTCTGTTACCAGTGAAACCCTGGAAACAGAGAACTTGTAATAAAGAAAAAAAAAAGTCAAAGATAAAATATATAAAAGCACTAGAAAGTCCACTGCAAAACCTGTCATTCATCCATTTCAGAAAAAAATATTCTGTCAGACCTCTGTATTTTAACTTTATTGGTTTAGTATATTTAGATGAGATTTTCTTCCCTTTTATAGTAATTCCCTCATTCATAGTGCTAACCTATTAAATACTCCCCAAAAGCTTATAAACTACTCTTCCAGAGGTTTAACAGTATTGCTAAATTAAAACTGAATCTTAGAGGCAGGAATTAAAGGTTGTGTCAGCTCTTTACTGGAATACGTTAAGTTGAAAGGCAGTTGTAGTGAGGTGGGTGTTAAGTCTCTTCTTCCAAGTAACTAGTAATAGGACAAGAGGAAATGGCCTCAAGTTGCATCAGAGGAGCTTTAGATTGGATATTTGGAAAAATTTCTTTACTGAAAGAGTGGTCAGGCATTGGAACAAGCTGTCCAGGGAAGTGGTGGAGTCACCATCTCTGGAGGTGTTCAAAAAAAGTGTAGAAGTGGCACTTTGGGACATGGTTTAGTAGGCATGGTGGTGTTGGGTTGACAGTTGGACTTGATGGTCTTAGAGGTCTTTTCCAACCTTACTGATTCTATGCTTCTATGATTTTCAGTTAACCCATTGTGTTTCTGAAAGAAAGAATAAAATTATATTGATAACCAATTGCATTCTAAAAATACCAGATTAAAGTTTAATAACTAGTATTGCAAATTTAATCTGAAAGATATACCTACCCAGTTAACTGAAGATTAGAAAAGCATTACAGATTCACTTAGTGTAAAATCTAGCAACATACTGTGTCTGCAAATTGATGATTGTTTAACAAAGATGAGATATAGTGACTCTCTTATGTAACTCAAAATGACAGTCAGATTTCTACTAAATAAATTCATTATGGCCAGTGAATGAATATCTAATGAATTTGGAACTGAGGATATCTTACATTAAAAGTAATCCATTGGGAAATACCCAAGTAAAGTCTTGTAGAAATTTTACTCAAAATGCAAATCAAATCAAAAAAGACAAGCAGGCTAAGCAGACAAAACCCATTGTCAGTTCCTTGAGAGGCAGTGATAGGTATAACAAAAGAAAAAGAGTCTTTGGAATTACTTGATACATAAACAACAGAACAGGCTAGCCTTTCTTTACCAAAAGAGAGAAGGAGAAGAAAGGGAGCAGCTGATCCCTTTTGACTGCAAGCTACAAAGAAGTATTAAACTATCTGTGAGCCTTGGTTTTAGCATAGATTAAATATAAGATCTGTGACCTGGCCCTCAAAGGTCAGTGTCTAACATCGGGAATCCAGTAAGATTATAGGCTAAGGAGTTCTATAGCTGTGTTTGTTCGGATTGACTGATGGAGATGGAGATGAAGAATTCCCTTTCTTCCATCAGTACTTCTGTCAGGATTAAAAAGCAGGACTGCCTTTTAAAGCGAGACTATAACAAACCATTTAGGCCAGCCATTCAGATCTGTCAGTCTGAGATAATTAATTTCCTGAATAAACAAAGTAAAACACAGTTGTGATAGGTGCACTCATGACAAGACAGAACAGACTAAACTCATACTGCATACTTTAGACAAAGCAAAAATCTACTCCCCAGAAAAAAAAAACATTAAAATTGCATTAATTCTGATACGGGCTTGCACTTCCACACATGACGAAAAAGCCAGAAAATAAGCCATTAAATCCTTCCTGTCACTGCATCAGCTTTACATGATCCCAATTAGATATTCCTTCAGAGAAAAGTGCTAATATCTCTGTACTGACAAATCCAGTTCAGGGCTGAGTGGAAACAATAGTGATGAAAGCCTCTACACTCAGAAAATACTAATTATTCAGAGGTAAGATATTGTGTTACAGCAGGTTAAATTTAATAGTTTTAAATTTTAAATTTAAGAGCAAAACATTTTTGAAGAAAAAATAAATGACATACACTTCAAACATTAATGTTTCTGAAAACTAGAGCATAATTTTTCAGTTTATATATAAAAAATACAATCCATTGGATCAATTGGATCCAATATATATAAAATCCATTTTTACTTATCCAAAATTGTATGAAATCTCATTCTGAGGAATATCTTTAAGTATTTAATTTTATTCTGTTTCATAGGAATATAGGACTTGAAAGGACCTCACAAGTAGAAACAGTCCATCATAAATTGAAAAAGCTCCTGGATAAAACTAGAAAGACTGTTTGTTCCCATTGCTTCAGGTTCTGGCAGAATTAGAACACCATTGCTCTGTTTATTATAAACCTTCTCCTACTCTTTGATTAAAGTTTATTCAAGGTTTCTTTGTATTCTGTTGCTATTGCATCTCCACCATCCTTCAGACTACTTTTCTGGGAAACAAAGGAATTTGCATGCCTTTCTGAAGATGGGAGAGCCGGGTTTAAAAAAAAATTACATTCAGTATTTAAAAAAATATTTAGTGTAAAGAAGAAATATTCCATAAGTGCAGGTCAATTAGGAAGGATAAAAGGACTACATGAAGAGCTGAAAGAAATTCTTAAGAAAATAAGATGCCCATAATGATTAGCTAGGTGGCATCAAACGGTAAAATCTAACCTATTATTAGATGCTTCTCACAACAAAGGTGGTTGGGATTTAAAAATAAATATTTTTCTTGTATTAAAAAAAGAAGCTCAAACAATAATGGGACACCCAACAACACTGCTCATCCATTGTAGGAGTCTCAGATGACTGTGTTGATGGCTGTGGCATTTCTTGGACTGAAATTCATTACATTGTCAAAGTAGTTCAATAAATCAAAAGAAACATCTAGAGCCTAAAGGGCAGAGAAGGTTCTTTTGAATACTGTTCCAGCTGTACTGAGTGCATTAGAGCCAAAGGTCAAGTTTTTCCCTCCCCCGACTCAAATGATAAAACTTGAGGTGTCATTTGAAATGAGCAAAGAAAAGCTGCAAGCTGTGAGGATGCAGTAAGACACCGTGCAAGTAGACTTCTAGGGCACAGGAAAAAGTAGTTTCAGATACTTTAGCTCTGGAAAAGCTCCAGCTGAAAAGAGAGGCAACTTTATGACTCTCTGTATAAAACATAAAACCCACCAGAATTCCTAGACTTTACAATGGATCCAGCTGTTCAGAAGTCTGCAGAAAACATTCCCTGAAAACTGCATGATTTTTCAAGCTTGGTGTCTTGTGCCACGCTTCATCTATAAGGAAACGCAGAGCTGTTAAGATGCCAAAAATGGCAGATGTATTTACATCTTTAAGGACTAGGGCATGTTTGCACTGAAATTGTAGATTCCTCTCTGCATTCCAAATCTCCAGAAGTGCTTTATTTCAAAACACAATTAAAAGAAATTAGGCAGAGATGGGTACACCTAGGGTGAAAACCAAAGCATCTTTCTGGAGTAGTTGAATGAAGCTTGTAGAATTTCATATATTTTGAGTATATTGATTTTAAGAGCTGAAACTTTGAGTATGATTTTGACATAAAACTCTAAATTGTCTAATAGTGGGTGAACACACCTGATATTCCATCAGCTTGCAATAGATAGCATATAAAATGCAGAGAGTTTTGGGGATATTGGCTCATGGGAATTGTAAAAAGATGTTGTAGACTGAGCCCAGAAAGAGCTCTCAGACACTTCAGTTGCCTTATAGAAGCCATCTATATGAATATGCAGACTGAAATTTTTAGGGACCTAGGAGTCATCCAGATTTAGACAGATCTTTTAGACTGGATGGTCCATGTTTACAGTTCTGTCAAGTACTTTCCACAAAAAAGATGGTAGATTTTCCTAACCATAGACTTGTGAGACTTATTCTGACATAATCTCCCCAGCCCTGTATTTGGAAGAAATTGACCCATCACAAAGCTTTAAAACAAAGGAAGAAATAAGCCTAAGGCAAACATCTACCACAATGAATTCCAACACATATGATCAAAGACATAAGCAACTTAATATAAGATTTTATAATGGGAATTGTCAGTCAATTTTATTTTTATATGTTGCTGTCGGCTCCACCTATAATTAATAGTATTCCACTCTGTTGTTCAGCTGCATCGTCTTTTCCCACATTTATCTAGAATGAGTCATATAGAAATAAAATACATCAACATTCTCAAAGCAGAGAGTTGATGTACGAGGGCAGATGTCTCTGTATTTCCCCAAACTGAAACACCTAGTTTTGACAGACAATGAATAATTTCTCAGCAGTCTCTACTGGTTTTATCAGTTTTCATCTGACCCTTAGGACTGGTCTGAAATGTATACAACCCTCAACAATTTAGAAAGGATTACGGAAGAGCAAAAAATACTTTTCCGAACTTTTCTTGAGGGCATGAGACAACATCATAGGTGTACATATCATGTGAGACAGGAGCTGCTGTATATTTAGTCCAAAAATCAAAAAACAGGAGTCATAAATTTGACCTTGTTATTTGAACCTTGCATTTAGGACAGGTGCAGAACTTTGTGATTGCCTTTGTTGAACTTCATGAGGTGTTCCCTCATCTCCTTAGCCTGTAAAGTCTTCCTGAATGCCAGCCCTACCCTCCAGGGAGTCACCCTCCCTCCAGACTGGTAGTACATGTGAATTTGACAAGGGTGAATTCCATCCCATTATCCAGGTTGTAGTGGGGATGTTAAACAGCATTGGCCTCAACATTAACTTCTGAGGAAAGGCACTGGTAACTTGTTATCAGCTGTACCATTATACGTTAAGATGAGAGATTTTCAGGAACACAAGGAATACTTAGGAAACCATCTTCAACAGGTTGATGATGAGAAATTCTGCATCCCAACCTACATGAACATGTGCACTGACAATCTGGTTTTACAGCCATTGTTTCATTTTACCTCAGAGTTAGGGCCTGAAATAAGCTCTCTGGAGGTGGGCGGCAAGTGTGCTAGCCCATGTTTCTTCCTTCGTCCACACCCCTTATACCTGCATGGATATTTTTAAACCATAGCAACTACATCCGCTACTATGAAACAGTATCTTTTATAAATAAATAAGGTGTAAGCTACTCTGTCCAGTGAGACAGATCTCAAAACTCTATGACTGATAGACTCCTGTATATATCCTCTCTTTAATTACCTGGAAATACTGGTAGGCTAGAGAAATGGACTTCCCTCCATGGAGTGAGCCTGACCTGTTGTATGTGTTTGCCACTTGTCAGCTCATTCATGACTATATATACTCAGAGGTTGTCTGATGTACAAGATTTTTTCTTTTTTAATGTATCATTAAAAGCTATAACACTTAAGGTATATTAAGCTCTCTTTTGCAATAGATTAGGGAATTGGGTAGGATCTATGTCACTACACTATTATTATATTTAACATTTTTCTCCACTTCTTCAAGGCTGAATACAGAACTGTAATGTGTGATAAAAAAATCATTGGAGTGTTCTATCATCCTATGTTTTGAAACCTGCAATTAGGTGGTTCTGTGCATATCATCTGTTTTTCCATCATTGCTTGTAGTCAAAATTATGTTGATTTTCTCTGTATACATTTATCTAGAAACTTTAATTATGCTTTACCGTCTCACCTTTGGGGAAGGCATAAATCATCTGCATAATATCCTGCATGAAATTATACTGCTAACTTGGTTATTTAAGAGGACTCAGGACAGCCCTTACTTACTGCAGTGTCACTTAAAACACATAACTAAAGTGTAATAAATTTTGAGTTGCTAGGAATTTCTGTGACATCATCACATATTGTAATGATGTGATTATACATCATATACTCGAGTCATAATAACATTCTAATTATGCAAGGAGAAGTATTTATACTAAAACAGGCAATTAGGTGTAATTACACTAATGATGTAAATGTGAAAGAATTAACTGAAATTGATTTGAAAAGGAACTAGGGAAATGTAAACAAATAAAATACATTTGGTGGCTAAAAAAAAGCAAAGCTCTCTGAAACAAACGTGAAGTCTTAATTATGTATTAGGAACATCATGCAAAGAAATGCTCTGAGGTGATTTTTCCTACCAGAGCTCCTACAGAATGCTGCTGTTCTCTGGCCCTTAAGGAGAGTGAAAGATTACTTTTTTCCCCCAGATCTTTTCAGCCAAATGGAGAGGAATCTCTAAGAATGCTCTCCAAAAGAAGCATCTGTAACTATCTATGTGGTTAGTTATTACATAGTGCAACTAACCGACATTCATATTTTTCATATTTTCCCCCAAATAAGTAAGATTTCTTACATACAGTTACCTGGAATGTCATTTCTTACTTCCATTGTCAATATTTGCTTTCTAGCCTGACCACTTTCTTGTTCTCAGATTCCTGTCTTATGTCCTTCCTTCCTTGTTTACCACAGGGCACTAGCTAAATCAAAATTGTATTTTAAGAAAATCCTAGTCTTAACTGCCCACACATGCAGCTACCTCATGATCTGTAATGAACCTTGCAGAATTTTCTTTTACTTGATTTTATCTGGGTTTACTTGAAAAATCATGAAAGTTTTCAGCACAGTTTTGTTTGTGTGAATCACAGTTTAAACCAAAGTGCCTATCTGAAATGCTTATTAAGAAAGCAAAGGAATGCTTAGCATCATAGTCTATAAACAGAGTAAATGATACATGGGCAAATTTTTCAGTGTTTCACAACTATGCATAAATTGCACGTTTAATGCACACATTGATAATTTTCTGTCATTCTAAAATAAACTAGTGTATAGCATCTATGTGAGTGTGTATGTCTGAAAACACAATGAAAACTTTGTGTGTTTATATATATGTGTGTGTATTTATATGTACACATATATTTCATAGACATACACATGAACATTCAGAGAGTTTCTACTGAGCAAGCGGTCACTTTCACTCTGAATTATGAAAGTTGCTGATTTCATCCCTGAATTGTCAAAGAAGTTTTTGGCTCATCAGAATGGATGGATTGTCCAGAAATGCTGCTTACAAGGATTCTCCTAAGGGAACATCATCTCTATCATCCTTTTGTCTTTCTGCTCAGGTCTGGTTACAGTGAAATGCTCTTAAATGTTATAGAATACTGCAGACAAAAGGAACTTTATATTTTGCCAGTTTTACTTTATTCTAGACACACAAAAAGGTTATGAAGTCATGACATGATCATCAATTCAAAAGCACTTGTAAAACTCTTCATGAACCTTTAGCAGGCATTACTCTAGAAAAGCGTGATTGCATTTGTCTTTGATAAGTGTGACACAAAGAGAAGTTATCTCTCAGCACAGTTTTCAGATCTTGGCCAGCGCAGTCCTGATACAAAATTGAAAACTTCTGTTGTTAGTCCATCCCTGATCTCCTTCACCGTCTTTTTGTTTCTCAAACCTGAGAAGCAAAAACTGCAGTATTGTAGATAGATGGCTGACCCCTGTTCTGCACCTTTGTATTTCTCTTGTAAGCCTGTAACGGCATCGCACTGCCTTACAGCTTGCAGCTGTGATACAACCTGTATACTGGATAGATACTTCACTAAATCTCATGGAAGATCAAGGGGTTTGCTTTTAGGTCAAAGCTTTTCTCCAGCACTTAAAATGCAAAATTTTGTAAAGTGGTAAATTGATCTGCACATCATGTAATAACATCTGTTTCAAAAAGCATCTGAACTTAGGCACCGAAAGAGTTGTTGAACATTAGAAGTCCAGTACCTTAAGGAAACTATCTACTCACTGTCCATCTGTGAGCCCTTTCCTCTCTATCCACCTCTGACCATAGTAATCAATTTCAATGAAAGTTGAAAACTGAAGAAATGACAAAGCTAATTAAATTATCTCAAAAGTTCTGTTAGCTGGGCGGATGCAAGAATCAAAACTTGTCTCCTTACCGAATGTCCTGGTTTCAGCTGGGATAGAGTTAATTTTCACAAGAAGCTGGTTGGGCTGACCCAAACAGCCAATCAGATGGGATATTCCATACCATGTGATGCCATGCTCAGTATTTAAGAGGGGATTTGGCTGAAGGAGAGGCTTTTGCTACTCAGGAGCAAGCTGAGTGTTGGGTGGTGAGAGCACTGCATGTTATATAGGTTTTTTATCAGTATTATTGATTGTTGTTTTTTTCTCCCCTTTGCCATTCTGTTAAAATGTTTCCAGCCAACGAGTTTTTGCCTTTTTCCTTCTGATTCTCCTGCCTGTCCCACCAGGGAGGGGGAAGGAGTGAGAGAGTAACTATGTGGTTCTTTGTTGCAAATTGAGGCAAAACCACAACACTGAATTAACGGCAGAAAAAAAACTGTTAAATATTCAGCTTGGCAGCCATGAGTTGGTCAGTACTTATCAATTATTCTCAGAATAAATGCCTTCTACATTGCCCTGAAAAATACAAAGGAAGAGGAAGGCTAAGTGGCCAAAGACTTGAACCTGTAGAAAGCCAAGCTACTTCAGAGCCTGTAATGTTTCACTACTGCTTGTGTTATTGAAGTGACTGCTACCTGTTACCCTTTTCACAGGATTCTCAAGTTTCAGCTGTCAGATATGCAAACCTATGTCTTCAGGGTAAGGTTTCAATTCCATTTTCTGCATGCATAAGCAAGTTGAAGCTAAGTCTACAGCTGAAATATTACAGATTGAAGCAATTTGTTTAGTGGTATAAGTTCAGACATGCAAGGCAATATATATCATGTAAGGCAAACTGAATTCCATACCCCTTCCCAAAACTTTTAAAGATGACATTGTTCAAACTGATAAAGAATTTTTAATTTTTTTTAATGTATTGACTTTTAAATTTTTACTTAAAAAAATGATTAGGAAAAGGATTCATATCCACTTCTGCTTTAATAACTACCACCAAGATTATATGTTTGTGAGAAGTCTCTCCCTAGGAGATGAAAAGAAGAAATATTTCCTAAGAGCTCTTTTTATTTAAATCTCGTTGATTCAGGAATAATGCTTAGCAGTAGACAAAAGAAAAGCAATTGTGATAACAGAAACTAAAGACAAACAAAATGACTGCATAAATGTAAGTGGATTTGAATTTGAAATAACCCTCTCCTCTGTAAATTTGAAAATGTTCTACCTCAAAGGTTTTCTTTTTCAAATAAATATACAGCCATATTATGTAGAGGCAAAGAATATTTGATGGGAAAACCGGGATGCGTGGAAAAGGAACAGAAAAAGTGCTGTGTTTTGCCATATGTGCCTCTTCTTCATGGAGCCAGTAGTGCTGAAAGGAACTGACAGGACTGTGACTCAGGCAAACTAATAGGCTAGACAGTCACTGCTCATTCCAGACTAACTCTTATTTATTTTTAAACTAAGCTGATGCAATGTTAAGGTTGTGACATAAACTGACAAATAAATAGATTTTAAAAGTTAAGGTTAGAATCTGTCCCTTATCCTTTTACAGTCAGAACTTAGTGTTGCCCACTGACCTCCAAGCACAGTTCACGATATAGTTGGTAAAATAAACGATTTTGCCCGTAAGTGGAGTGTCAAGTCACTGTTCTATTTCTTAGAGGGATGTGAGTTCTCATTCTGCCCTTCATTTTATCTCACGAACTGAGTTATCTGGTAGGTCAATTCCAGCCTAAGTTGGTATAGGGTGTGCTTTGTATTATTTCATTTTTGAATGGCATACATGTCTCAGCCTTGCGAAGACAGATACAAAATTGACACTAGACCAAAGACAGTAACGAACTTAACTGATGATGTACAATGTTAGGTCATACTACAAATGGATATCAGCAGTTTTGGGTGAAGTTCTTTTTCTAGTATGTTCCCCTGCTTTTCTAGTCTTTTCAGAGTCAATGCCCCAAAAAGATTTAACTAGAGAAAGAACAAGAAGAAAGCAGTTGCTTCTGTTAGGCTCTGCAGAAGATAGGTCTAGGTGACATATCCTGTAGAATTCTTTCCTACTTGTAATGCTGCCAATCTTTCAACCATTAAGGAATTCAGTAGTATGATTTTGCCAGAAAGCAAGGTATGTAAAGAAAAGGGCAACAACATCTGCATTTGAGCACAAGCTGTGTGGGAGCAGAGTGTAATTCAATAGGTGACCAGTTAGGATGGTTTTCTGGGAGGTTAGATGACTTGATCTTCTGTTATTAACGATTGAGCAGACCACAGATTAGCTCCAGCAAATGCCAGGTTGTTGACCACTGTAATTTTATGACTTCTGTCAAAAACTCGTAAGTCAAACAGCTAAGATGATTGGGAAAAAGTCTGAGCTCAAGTCACATCCATCCCAGGAGCATTCTATGAGCACTTGATTATAGGGACAAAGAAAAGCAGAAATATCTCTTTCAGAAATTCATTTTCTAAAGAAAGAGTGACATGCAGAGAGAATCTACAGCTATGATTCACAAGCAGAGATGGAATTTCAGCTGTTTTTTTAACCAAATGCTGGTAATGGTTTTGTGGAGTACAGTTAAAGCTTAATCTTTCCTCAGCATTTCTTATGAAGTAGTTTACGAAGATTCTTTCTGTCCTCCTAGTGTATGATGTTCTCAGTCTGAAGTGGTTTACTTCCTAGACATGGATGGACCTCAAAGTCTAACTTGGGGTCCTGCAGGGTGCTAAGAAGTTGAAGAGATGCAACACAGCATTTTGTCACTTATTTCTCACTTTTATGAGCTGAGACCAGCTGTTTAAATGTGATTGCAACTCTTTTTTTCTTTTTTTTTTTTCCAGAAACATATTGGTTACAGGGCAACCCTCTCTTTCAACATCTGTTCAGCATATTACTCATATATTCAGATTTTCCTGCTCACTCAGCATGTTATAGCTCATTACAATGTACTAAATATTCTTTTAGAGTGAGCAGAGGGGTTTCACAGGCTTCAGGTGCTGCTGGTTCCAGCTACAGATGATCCTAAATCCAAAACTCCTAGCGTTGACCACTGTGACTTCGCATGTGGTTTCTCTTGCGTAGTTATGTGCTGCAGTCTTAGCACCAAGATAAAGTGGTAAATAGAAAGGTCCATTACATAATGCCATAGTACATTTGGCTCAAGTTCTACTGAATGAGGTAAGCCTCACGCAAAGCATCATTATTCTGTTGTTATATGCAACATTCAAGCTGGCAGAATGACCATTTTTAGACAATCTTTAGAGCAGTATGAGAACATAAAATCAAATTATTTTTAACATGGTTTTTGTTTGATTTCATAAGACGACAAGCTTCGTCTATTCCTTTCTTGCATCCTCTTCTATGTTTTAACTAAATTATTGGTCAATTTTGATCAAATCTTAAAAAAAAACAAGTGGTCCAAAAAGTAAGTGCTTTCAAGCAGCAAGAAAACCAGAAATTGCCAAGCAGACAAGAGAATTAGTTTTGCAGAAATAGCAGGTAGATCTTTGCTTGTGAGTATTTCTAGGTTGTAAAATCTGCAGCAAAGAGCTAGCTGGCTAAGCACCATAGACAAACAGCCCATCTAGTTAACATGACTCATTCAAGACAAGCCACAGTACACAGTGTCTCTTTCCTATACATCTAAGCCAGGTGTTGCAGAGAAGTTTTTACCACAGATTACTACGTGGAAAGCAGAGCTGAAATTGGCAGAGTTTGGTGCTCATTATTTCACTTATACATAGAATGTTTTTTTTTTATTCAGTCCCCCCCACAGTGCTAATATAGATCTGGATTCAACACTGGCTACTTGCAGGCTTAGTTGGAATGCAAGTATATTAAAATATACAAAGTGTAGACAACTAGGTGTGTTATGGTCCGGGAAGACCAGAGCTGTAGAGATGCGTAGTTATTCCCAGAGTGAGATTAAGACACAAATGAGGTCACATGCCGCCAGTCATACAGGTTTATTGATCACTTGTTCAAACAAAGGCACAAGGAAATAGCGACAGGTAAGAGGAAAAGACAGGAAAGAAATAAACCTAGCAAGCAGTCGAGATAGTCTCAAGAGATAGTCACCACCATGGATCCAGCGGTGTCCCATCTGTCGGTAGTTCCTGTGTGCTTCAGTGGTTGGGGTCACTTCGTCGTTTCGTTGCATGGCCTTTTATAAGGTGTCTGGGGAGACTGTTCCCTAGGCAATCGCATGTACGCCGCATTCCCCTAGTCCCGTGTATGTGTTTTCTCCTCAGTCCTGACTCCAGCAGGTCAGGAAGAGGGTCAGTGTCTAGACACATCTTTGTCTGGTTTGTATATCGCTGGCCTGCCAGGGGGTCCTGCAGTGAGCTGGGCTGCAAACAAGCTTTGGTTGGCCTGCCAGGAGGTCCTGCAGCAAGATTTTCAAACCAGCTCTGAGGCAATTGTCTTAAGATGTGGTCTCAGACAAGGTGTAGAGTTCTGTACTGGTTTTGGCTGGGATAGAAATAATTTTCTTCATAGTAGCTTGTATGGAGCTATGTTTTGGATTTAAGACGAAAACAGTGTTGATAACATAGGGATGTTTTAATTACTGTTGAGCAGTTCTCACACAGCATCAAGGTCTTTTTTACTTCTCAGACTGCCCCACTAGCGAGTAGGCTGGGGATGAACAAGAAACTGAGAGGGGACACAGCTGGGGTAGCTGACCCGAACTGACTTAAGGTATATTCCAGACAAGATGATGTTGGGCTCAGCAACAGAACCTGGAAGACGAGGGAGGGAGGAGACGTCTGGAGTTACGTTGTTTGTCTTCCTAGGTAACTATTATGCCTGATAGAGCCCTGCCTTTCTGAGGGTGGCTGAACACCCACCTGCCAATGGGAAGTAGCGAATGAATTCCTTATTTTGCTTTGCTTGCACACACAGCTTTTGCTTTACCTAGTAAACTGTCTTTATCTTAAGCCACAAGTTTTCTCACTTTTATCCTTCTGATTCTCTCCCCATCCTGCTGGAGAGGAGTGAGCAAGTCGATGTGTGGAGCTGAGCTGACCACCCGGGTTAAACCATAACAACTTCTCAAGAGGAAAGTAAGTAATTATAAGGGGGTATGCAATATTTTCATTTGTTATTCTTCTAACTACAGAGAATCATAACATTAGTCATGCTATAGTTTTTGAGTTAACTTTATGTTGGTTTGCTACCTAAGTTAAGGCAATGTTTGTTTGGGGTTTTTTTTTGTCTTTAGACTTGTAAATAATCAGAAATTAGAATCCATATTTTGCTTCATCTGGTGAGTTATAATGTACTGCATTGTACAAAGAAAAAGTGATTATTATGTATAATCTATATTGTAAGTCTGAAGCATAATCTCAAGTTTAACACTTTTAAGTATAATTTGCAGATAAATTCGATATCTGCATGCAGCTACAAGTTCTACTGAAACTGTTGTTAGGAAAGAAACATTGGCCTTTCAAACTTCTTAGCAGTTAGCCTGTCTACACTGCATCTCTTCCTCTCCTTTATTGTTTTTAGCCTTTCTTTTATTGTCTATAATAATGTATTTTGCTCTTGACCACATGACCATCTGTAACTAATGATACTAGCTAAATTAAAAGGGATCATCTATGAAGTGTAAGATTGTCTTCCCATTTTGTCATAATTTTTATAACTGATATACCATGTATGCATTTTGCTTTGTGAAATACATTATTTGAAAAAAACCTAATATGTGTGAAAAAGCCTAAATGGAATATACTGAACACAGTTCTTAAGGATCTGATGTGAAACCCATTGCCATATATAAGTGTGCAGTTATGTGAGCCACTGAGCATCTAGAGTGTCAAGCACTCTTATCCCCCATTACTTTTACACAGAATTCTGTGTATCCAAAAACATTGCAGAAGGTGCTAAACTTGACGTATATAACCGAAATAACAGAATATACCAGCTATAATTCCTTCTATATAACCCGGAAATATCAGCCTCACAGAACACTGTCTGAAAATTAAGAAGCAGTTCTCTTGTGGTTTTCAAGTGATTCTATTAGACACGGTGACAATTACGCAATCTTGGGAAATCTTTCTTTGGCATACAAGACAGTAGGATTGTGCAGATACGCTGCTATCTATGTGCAGTGATTTTTTTAAGCAAAGATCCTGAGTGAGATACTGTAAAATGGTGATTTGTGAAAATCACAGAATAGCAGAAAAGCTAAAATTCATCTATTTTTTCTCATTGATTCACATAATTTCTCTGTTAAGATACAGGCTGAAGTAATAAGGTTACAAGGCATAAAAATCACAGAGGCCAAAATGTTAGCTGTGGTCAAATGATATACTCATCAGCATTAGACTATGTATGCAAAGCTTTCGGCCATTGTGTTCCCAGCTGGCAGCTACCGCTAACATCTGGGCCATTAACATCAGAATTAGTAATCTAGAGAATTGTTCCTTCTATCACTTCCAGCTAATACTGGACTCCAATTAGCGCTCTTCCAAGCCCACCTGCAAAAAACGTCTAACAGAATCAAACATCCAAATGTTACAAATTGTGGAAGGTTACATGAACAGAAAATAAGATCACGGCTACTTGGAATATTCTCTGGGTTCTTGGTGTAGGAATCATTCCCTCCATTAACCCTTTAGCAAATGACTGTGGTGACAATTTCCTTAGAGACAGAGTTCAAACAGTTTTATCAGATGTAAGTTTCCTGAGTGCAGGTCTGCAGAAAAAAATGAAGTTCTTAAAAGTAAACAACAAAAACATAATAGTGACTTCTTTGTCAGATGATTTCCCTCTTCAAAGAACCACTTCTGCTGTGACAACTAGCACTTAAACAGCGAGTGCAGAAGCCAGCGATAAGTGGTTATTTACATACTGTTTTGCTTTTATTTAGCTAACAACAACATAAAAATCTTAAAACTCACAGGTGATTTGGTCAAGAGGACCCACTACATTGCTGACAAAACCATCTTTCTCAAATGAACCCATCATTGCCACTTTCCCCTGTCCTCTTGCTATGCTTTTTAAGCTCAATACATTCTTCATGTGTTTAGTTTTAAAATAAATATAAAAGTACTGGAGCCACAGTTGTGAATTTTCTAACATCACAGGTCCTAGAGCCTTCGTTTTTCCTAGGAATAGTTAGTAATTAAAATAACAGTGTGGTACCACAGTTGTAGCAACACTGCACAGTTGGCACCACCAACAGCAACCATTGCATCAGCGGCACCACCAGCCTGCTCTTCTTTGAATGCATTTGCTCAGACCGTATAGAATCATAGAATCACATAATGCTTTAGGTTGGAAGGGACCTTTAGAGGTCATCTAATCCAACCCCTCTGCAGTGAGCAGGGATATCTGCAACTAGACCAGGTTGCTCAGAGCCCCATCCAGCCTGCCCTTGAATGTTCCTACGGATGGGGCCTCCACTACCTCTCTGGGAAATCTGTTCCAGTGTTTCACCACCCTTATCGTAAAAAAAATCTTCCTAATATCTGGTATAAATCTACCCTCCCTTAGTTTAAAGCCATTACTCCCTGTCCTATCGCAACAAGCCCTGCTGAAATTATTTTCCCCATCTTTCCTATAGGCCCCCTTCAGGTACTGAAAGGCTACTCTAAGGTCTCCCCACAGCATTCTCTTCTCCAGGCTGAACAGCCCCAACTCTCTCAGCATTTCCTCCTAGGAGAGGTGCTCCAGCCCTCAGATCATCTTTGTGGCCCTGCTCTGGACCCACTCCAACAGCTCCATGTCCTTCTTGTGCTGGGGGCTCCAGAGCTGGATGCAGGACTCCAGGTGGGGTCTCACCAGAGTGGAGTAGAGGGGTGGAATCACGTCCCTCAACTTGCTGGCCCCGCTTCTTCGGATACAGCCCAGGATACAGTTGGTTTTCTGAGCTGTGAGCACACATTGGTGGCTCATGTCCAGCTTTTCATCCACCAGTACTCCCAAGTCCTTCTCAGCAGGGCTGCTCTCAATCCCTTCATCCCCCACCCTGTATTGATACTGGGGGTTGCCCCAAACCAGATGAAGGACCTTGCACTTGGCCCTGTTGAACCTCATGACTTTCGCACAGGCCCACTTCTCGAGCTTGTCCAGGTCCCTCTGGATGGCATCCTGTCCTGGCGTGTCAACTGTACCACTCAGCTTGGTATCATTTGCAAACTTGCTGAGGGTGCACTTGATCCCACTGTGTAAGTCATTGATGAAAATGTCAAACAGCACCAATCCCAATAGGGACATCTGAGCGATACCACTTATCACCGGCATCCATTTGGGCATCGAGCCGTTGACCACTACCTTCTGACTGCGACCTTCCAACCAATTCGTTAGCCACAGAAAAGTCCATCCATCAAATCCATATTTCTCCAATTTAGAGAGAAGCATGTTGTGAGGGACTGTGTCGAAGGATTTACGGAAGTCCAGATAGATCACATTCCTAGCTCTTCCCTTGTCCACTGATTTAGTCACGCCATCATAGACAGCCACTAGGATGGTCAGGCAAGACTTTCCCTTGGTGAAGCCATGCTGGCTGTCTCAAATCACCTCCCTGTCCTCCATGTGCCTTAGCATAGCTTCTAGGAGGATCTTTTCCATGATCTTCCCAGGCACAGAGGTGAGGCTGACAGGTCGGTAGTTCCCAGGGTCCTCCTTCCTACCTTTTTTAAAAATGGGCACAATGTTTCCCTTGTATAGCTGTTTACATTAAAGCTGGGTTTTTGAGATTCTTCATTATCTCTTTCTCCTCCACTTCAACAAAATTTGAAAGGTTCCAAGTTGCATAAGGCTCAGCCAATTACATGAAAGCTGCAAAGTAATTTGGTTTCACCTAAATAGTGGAGCTACATGACATGTCTCTCCCTCTGAAATAACAAGATACTTACACTTTGAACTTGAGACTTGAGTGAAGCAGAACATCATGCTGAGAATTTGAATTCCTGTAATTTGATTTCAGAACACTACATTCATTTCACTTGCAAGTGTACAGAAGAGAGGACACTACAGTCAATTATGGTCAGATGTGTAGGAATTTGTTTAGACTGGTGAGGTAAACTGTCTGATGATTCCAGTGTGCATGGCAGACACGTACAGTACCATGTCACCAGATGTGGTGGAAAAAAGGAAAAAAAAAAAAGTTCAGTGGCAAAAATGAGAACTTGTGATCAAGTACAGTTCTCAGCTCTGAGGAGTTGTGATTTGTATATTTTGTCATCTGCTATATAATGGATAAGGAAACTTCCATTGTTCAATAAATCGAATTTCTGTTAACTAATAATGAAGGCAGCCTCAGCTGTCAGCAAACAGGGAGATTTTTTTCTTTGCTAACGACTCTTTATATGCCTTATCAAGGAAAACAATTTTGTTCAACTCGTCAATCAAAGCATTTATGACTAAACTGGTAGGCAAAGTTAAATGGCCTTATGTTTCTTTATTTTCACAAATTCGGGTATCTGAGGTAGTTTTTGTTATTCTACTGATGTCTGAAATGTATTATTACAAACAACAAAAACACAACAGTATAAAAGAAATTTCCAGCTGAGATAAGTGGATGGAGCTTTACCAGTTCCTTTGTTACTGTACTGATTTACCAGCTGTTAACCTGGCTTTTTATATAGATAGTATAAAAGCAAGGGAAAAGAATTCATATGAGAAGGTCAAGCACTTTAACTAATGACTGGCTTGTCACTAGCTTGTTTCACTACATTGGCACATAGATTCCTAGGGGAATCAGGGCCCTGTCTTTCCAGACATAATTATTTTGAAGGTGGACAATGCAGCATGTCTTAATACTGATTGACTGGTGCTATAATCAGTCAAATTATAACATGAATTTTATTAATGCTAACTACAGTGGACAAATATGATCTTGTGCCAGTAGTGAAAGAGTTAAGGAGATTCAAATGCTTTTTCCATCTTTGCCATTGATTTTCTGTGCACCCTTGGGAAAGTCACGTGAGCTCAGTTTACCATACCTTGTGCTTGGTAAACTAATTTACCAAAATTTTCCTCTCTCTTGTTGCTGCTTCAAAGGAGCAGTGTGAGACTGATTTGTTGGCAGCACTTGGAAACCTTTCCTGGAAAGGTACCACAGAACTAATAGGATTACATTACTTTGTAGGCATGTTGCACCTATGCACCACTGTGTGTGAGAAATAAGGGCCATCCATCAGTTAATCTGTCTCCAAAAAGTTCCTACGACTGAGGATATTTCAGTGATGTCTTTGATTCTTTTTCTAGAAAGATAAAAAGTGAATGACCTGAACTTAGAAATGTTGAAACAAAATATTGAAAAAAGGGAGGAAGGAGGGCAAGGCAGATGAAAGTGCTCTGTGTTTGTGCAATTGATTGGTAGATATCTGTCATACAGAAAAGTATCAAATATTGTCACTTTTCCATCTCTTTGCACCAACCATTTCCATTCTCCAATTTTTACAAGGTGAGTACATCTTTTGTATAAGTAGCAGGTTTCCTGAGTTCTTCCCCATTCAGTCGCATCCTAGCAAGTGGCATAATTTTAGCCTTTTTATTAAACTGCTACTTGATTTCCTTAATCAGATTCTCCCTTTCATTTTAAGTGGAAGGAAAGATGGCTGAAAGCCTCGCGTTATAGCAGTAATTAACTTTTAGTAGCCTTTGTTGTTGAATTCTCTAGCAGCTGAAGAGATTATTTATGTTGCTATAGAATATCAATTAGAATTTTGGACAGTTGAGAGTGCACAGCAAAAATTGTACCTTCTCTATAAGGGCCCATATATGTCAAAGCAAATGTAACAACTTCGTTACATGATGCTTGGTGAGCACGAGAAGAATTATTAGTGTCCCCTGGAAATGAGGTGCAAATCTCAACAGACCAATACCTGAAAATGTCAGGAACATACAGCTGAAAACTTAACCTGTTGGCTTCAGATACCTTGATTATCTTGGGTCTTGTAATCCTTCATTTATACTGAATATCAAATGGCTACAGACAGGCTAATAAGAATTAGAAGCAAGAAATGGCTTAAGCTTTAGAAATAATCTCTCACAATGTGTCAAAATCCAGAGAAATTTTAGTTCTTCAGTACAGAATCATTCTTGAAAGATAGCTGAATTATGTAATGTAAAAGAGGACAGCCTTCCTAATACTACAAATAATATCTCATACCAAAGGAAATTGTCACATGGACCCTGAGAAAAAACTATTTTTGAAGAATCTCTTGTTCAGTTTGATATTCTTCTGGCCTGAATCACATTACTTCAATTTCTCCACAAAACATCTAGTTACTTAATTCCTTTAAACATTAACAGATTATGCCCATGTAAATATGATATTTGGCTTTGAAAATTCGCGGAGTGAATTTAAATTTATTCTCCATGATCAAGATAAATTTCATGTGTTAGTATTTACAGTATAGTTGTGCTTTTTTGAAAACTATTCTTCACCTAGTAGATTTACCTGATGCAATAGCAGTAAGAGTTTTACTAAAAGAATTCAATTCTTATTTTGCTAGAAATTAGAGTACTTTTCAAATGTTCTCCAAATCAAGATGTTTCTGCATTACAAGAAAACAATTGAATGATATGAACAACTAAACCTAATTAATAAGACATAATAAACCTAAATAATTATAGTGAAAAGAGGCTTCAAGATGTAAATGAAGAGGAATAAAAATGTTAAAATTTATCATACCTACTGCAACAGGGAACCAACAAAAGCAGCACCAACATTTCAGTTTTTCATAACTTTCTAAAATGTGTCTTTTTGACTGTTTCTATGCCTGGATTCCATTTCAAAGCAAATACGTTTCAAAAGCATGAGAGAGATGCCTTTACTCTTTTTCTGAATCATTAACAAAAAAGGTCAAGGTATTCAATGTTTAAAATCTGTGTGTCTGGAGGACATGGCAAAATACCTTCTGAATTCTTGAAATTCCAACTTAATAACATGGACGATTCTTTAAAGAACAAGACGTCATCTGATAAGTTTTAGAAATCTGAATATAAAATGAAAAGACGTGACAATATGAAAAATACCTGAACTCATTGTGATAAAAAACATTCAGTTATGCTATCGTGATGGGAGTCTTTTGTTGAACTATCACTCCTACAAGTGGGTCTATGTAAGTTTAAGTTAAATGGCAACATACTACAATGGTAACCACAGCTAACCACTGCTAGCCTTGGAGGAAAAGGAAGAGTTAATACATGCTTTCTCCTTGAATTTAGAAACACTAAATCTCATGTATTTCCCAACAGCATATAAATTCTGAATTAATTAATTTTGTAACTGTCAACAAATCTTTAGTCTGGTCTCTATTGGGTTTGGTCAAAATATAGCCAGATTCAGATGCGTATTCTACATTTAAACCTTTACTTCACTTTAAGTGTTATGAACAATTTTTGGTCTATTTCATTGCTTATATACCATATGTCAAGGACAGAACGAGTTAGGTATGGATTTCACCTGCTCGGCACCCTTAAAACCATGAACGTTCTTTGAAGTTTGAGTTTCTTTGCATCTCATACAAATTACTATAGCCAAATACTACTGTCCTTTTGGTAGTATGAGGAATATAGAATTACCTCATTTTATATCAGATTTTATAAGGTTTTCAGTACAGAAGACCTTTGAACAGAATATCTTGATGTGTTATTGAACTTTTAGATGTCTTTTATTTTTTTTTTTTCTGGTGTCTTTTTTCAGAAGGATCATCAAAAATGGAGAGACTTAAAAAGTGATGACATCTGTGCTTATTATTACGCAGTAGAGAATGCTAAATATGAGAAAGCTTTGTCCCCAAAAGTGCAGAGGTTGGTTAAAATCTTAAAAAAAAGGAAACTTAATATAGGAAGCCTTCCTTTTAAAATGGGATGTGGGGGAGAAAGGGAGAAATTTTTTTCAGTTTGTATATAACACTAAAACCAAAAAGAGATGGTTTCTCTTTTTGTCCCTTATGTAGGTTTTCCTTCTTGGGGTCAAGACCCCAGACTTCTTCTCACACATTTGTAAATCTGACATAACACAGTGATTTTTAACACAGATTGATATGTCTGTAATATTTTCCAGTGAAAGATGGCCCTTTCTCCAAAATAAACACATTGCTTGCTAAAAAACCCACAGGAACAGCTTTCTCAGAGACTTGGCAAAGTATCCATCTTTGGAGATATTCAAAACACCAGTGGACAAGGTCCTCAGCAACCTGCTCAAGTTGACCCTCCTCAGATTAAGGGGTTTGAACTAGAAGTCCCTTCCAGCCTCAACTATTTGGGGATTCTGCAAAATGCAAGCTTCAAGTTCTTGTAAAAAAATTGAAAACAACAGCTAACAAGCTACTGTTTTTCAGACAAAGTGTGGAAAACTTCTGAAGCACAATGCCAATGAAAACTAAATATTTTCATTATCGCAAAATTTTTCACAAGAAGAGAAACTTCCCCTGACTAGCAGCATTTCTCTAACTTTTACAATTTCTCTGCTTTTCCTAATTAATCTTGGCCTCAAGGTCAAAGACATTAACTTATAGTCACAGCAATAGATATAGTGTTTATATATTTCATGTTCAGTTCTTTTCCTCTATATCTCTCAGCCTTCAAACAATTAACATATATAACGGCATTTTAAACACTATTTCTAGCTGAGGATCTACAGTGTCCTGAAAAACTTAATTAGATATGAAAACAAATGAAAAATTGCACAGGTCACAGAATTTGGTGTGGGTGACAACCTAACAGGAACACACAGGAGGAGTAACAATATTTTATAATTCGTCTTGAAGTTAACTGGAGTGTAATAGAACATGTTAGCAGCAAATACAGTTTGAAATATAATTTATTTTCCTGCAAATGTTTAAAGGGACAATGTCTACCTGTTATGGTAGCTGAACTAGACTGTTCCATTTCTATCGTTAGAGATGTGGACATTCTCTTTTAATTTCAGCTGAACACCTAGGCGTCTGATTGATTTATCAGCGTGTAAACCATCCAGTAATGGCAGTAAGTAGAAACTGTGCTTGGGACGGAAGATATAGTCTCATAAAAAGCAAAAAAAAAAGCAGCAGCAGAGATCACAGGCTGTCAGAGTCAACCAATAAATAAAAATTCGTTTTTGTCCATATTGAAGATCAAAAGTTGTTTATACAACTAGCAAGAGATATGTCAAGATTCAAAAACCTGGTGTCAAACACCATCCAAAAATATAAGGAAGGAAATATGACTCTAAACATCCTCAGCGCGCAAATAACAACATCACAGGCTTTTTAGTTTAGGTTCGCAGTGGGCTTGGTATGGTTGCCTGCTCTGTATTAGAATAGAAGGCCATCCTTGTTTCTAGGTATCTACTTCATTTCACTGTATTGCAAGCTATTTGCAACCAAAGACCTTCACTACCGTTTTTGCCTGCTTTTTTTCTCTGTTCTGTGAGTTAATGTATATGTGTATTGCCTTATGTGACTGGCTGAGAGGTGTTTTTTCAAATAAAGTGTGAAACATATCAAAGAGAAAAGAATCTTAATGCAAAATGAGAAGTTGCAGGAAAAAGGTGGCTATGATGGTGTCTTTCTTATTTAATCTTTGATGATACTATGTACAAGAACACCTCATTCTGGAAGTATCTTTGGGCTGAATCACTGATATTTATTAATAAAAATTTGTATTAGTAAAAAACAGGGATATTTTAACAACTCATGTGAAAGACTGTAATCCCTACAACTCTTCTTTTCTTTACTTCTGCCTCATTCATGCACACCAATTAAATACTATGGTACTTTGACCAACTGATATTCCAGTATGTCTGAAGGAATAAATCAATCCTTCCAAACTGTACTGTTTTAGTCTATAAAAATGAGGAACACTCCAGCACCAACAGTCTGGAAAAGTGCCATCTTAATCCAAAGCCAAACTAACTAGAAGAATCATGCTATTCAATATTAATGTAAGTCTTTCTAGTTTTCATTCTCAGTTACCTTTACTTTAACAAGATATAAAAGAGATAAATCTTTAGTAAAATCTTGTCCTATTTGTTTTTGCTGTAGCATTTACAAAGGAAGGAATATCTCAATCATTACACTAAATATTAAAATATCTTAGGATCCGTTTCCAATTCAAAATCTTCCACTGGCTGTCTGGTCAGGTGAAGTTTCCAAGCTCACAGTGCCCTCTATCTAATTATCCTAGGTAATATTATTCCTTCTCTATTTGGAAGTGTGCACCCTGCCAATTAAAAGAGCATACCTTCCTTCTGTTAATACCAATGCCCTTAATTAGAAGTTTTGATGCTTTTCATGAGAGATCAGACAACAGCCCATCTGTTTAGGCAGAGGTTTATTTAACATTGCATATGTAAGACCTAGATAACTACAGTCATATGATTACCAAACAAAAATTGCCTTAGTCAAATAGCTCCTGTGTCCTTGAGTGACTTCAGATGACAGGGTTTCTTTCTGGTAGCCTTCTATTTACTTCAGTTCAGGAAAATTAAAATACTTCAGTTAGTATTTCTTTATTCATAACTGTCATTATATATGTTAATGCTTGTTAGCTAACTAATTACAGATCTTGCTTCCTAATTTAGTTTAGTATATGACAGGGATTAAGACTAAAACTTTATGAAAAAGGAAAGCCTCTTCTTCTACCCTTTATTTCACATAACAACAACAGCAGCAACATTTATATCACTTCATTATTTTGCACATATGTTGCTTTTGTGACAAGCTTCCAACACTGTATTTCCAATGTCTGAGGTACACAGAAATTACATATCATCTGTGATTCATACACTGCCTTTGAATTCAAGCTCATTTTCTAGAACAAATCAGTGTACTATATTTTTAAAAAAGGGAAAAACAAGAAAGAGAGCATTTATCCATTTATTAAGTGCATACACCAGCTGACACATTATGTACATCAGGCAGTCCCAGGAAATGGAGACAAGAGGGTAGATAATCCCAGGATAGTTTCTTTATCCCTTTTTTTAGAACTTTTTTCTGCCTTCAAAGAAAACCAAACCATAGCACAGCAACATAATTTCTAAGATTTTTTTCATAAAGTAGCTCTTAACAAGTTAATATTTATTCTAAAAAACCCCATGTATTAGAGGACGGTATATAAAAGCTGAACTTGAAGTATTTCTGTGGGCTGGTTATCAGCAGAGTTCAGTGCCTTCAGTGCCTTTTCTTTATACATTTTGAGTAATATGACTGTTGATTTAATATATCCTCATTAAAAGATATTTATTTTAAATATGTGGTATTACCATACATTTAGGATGTCAAGATGTGAGTGCTAAAAATGGACAGACTTCTGTGTAAAGGACAACAGCATCTTCACATATGCATAATTCCAGCTGTATGAATTTTGAATCAACTAAACCATCAAAGCTGAATGTGCTGAATGTCTGGGATCAGAAACAGGCCATTTTTATTAATATAAACAAACTCCTTCTGTCTTTGGAAAACAGTCCTGTAAGGACCAAATTGTGCAAACATACACTTCTGCTCCTCCAGATTTTGGCTTAATTAACTTTTCCCCTTGCTCTTCACTGATAATTACCCTCAGTTCCCTTTACAGAAACAAGGGTTCTCTGCAAATTGTAGTTCAAGCTTGTAGGGGCCATTACGATTGTATTTGTATTTTAACATTTATTTAACAACAAAAATGTACAAATAGTTTTAGGTGGACAGTCCAGATTTACTAATTTCCTAGTATCTTTGCATTTATATTTGTTTTGTTGGCTGTATTTGTTATTACAGTTGCCTTCCCATTTTATATCTGTATAATCCAGATGACTCCTAGTAGACGTTGAGGAATTATTTTGCACTATAAGTGCTTATATGACAATGCGGAGTTATCTAAGATTACCATATGTTAAAGAAGAATTCTTCATTCTGGTTCACCACATGGTCCAAGCAGTTGTACTACTAAGAACGAGGGAGGCATCACAGTTCCAGAATATATAGTCTGCACTAGAGAAGACTGGTGCTGCCCAGAGATGTGCACATCAAAACAAAACCCTGTAGTCAGTGACCTCCTGACACATGTGAAGGATTTATTAGCTAAAGGATCAATAGAATGTCTCACCAATGATTAGATATAAGTTGCCAAATCATATCAAAAGTGAATTACAAATTGTTGTCTTCAGCCCTTCTTAGAGTATTTCTCTCCACAGGTAAATGTGGCTTATCAGAACCCCTTAAACCATAGGCTGAAGAACAACCCACTTACTTTAATAGGAACAAATCTAAAGTGATCTATTTGGTCACTCCTCTTTCAGTTTCTTTTTCCTGAAGTTATAGCCTGTTGCAGTAGAGAAGACAAACTGCCACACAAAACCTATGTCCTTTGATGGAGTTAGAGAAAGCAAGCTCTCCAGTTTCCAGACTCCAGTCAGGGTACAGAGTTTAAGTCCTTTCACTGTGGACTGCAATGCTTTGGGAATGTCCATCAGGAACACCACTGCTAACTCCTGATACTCTGATATCTTGTCAAACACCGTCTAAAGTTGCCAGCTAGGATGTATAACTGTGGGAACAAAAGGGTAAATATAACACTAGAATAAGAGAAAGAAATAAAATTTTGTGATATATTTAAAAATGCAGGAAGATAAATGAAACATAGATATTCACAACAAAGCCTGTATGCACGATATTTTTGTTGTAAAATAGTGAAAGAAAAGTTTCTATATTTCAGTCAAGTGCTACAAATATTATCTAGGAGAGTGCAGATAGAATTAATACTTCAAAAAAACTCTTAGCATAAAATCACACTGCAGACCTCAGCATGGTGAAGCTTTAAATGAATGATCTCTCTATACTATATGGCAGTCTGCAGTGTGGACATAACCTTGATCTGTTTATATGCTCAGACTCTATACAGTATTCATCTGTTCTGGCTTCCCTCATGTCACTGTTGTTTCAGATTCCATTTTCCTTCACACAACAATGTCCATATACTGAAATATCTGTGTACTTCTATTATCAAATGCATTAACTTTATATTACAAATAAGTGTAGTGCTCAAGGTGATGCATAAAAATGTTGTTAAGAGAAATCTTTCATTAATAACCTGCTTATGCTTTTCACTTCAGTCGCCTGGCTCCTTTTCAGGATGATTCTAATATCAGGAAGCTACATCCTGCCTCCTGTTACAGAGGTAGTTCCCTTCTGCTCCTTCTATATTTCTTCCCTCCTGATAGTGATTACATTCTCTTCCAATTACCTCAGTACCAGTTTAAAAAGACATCACAATTTTGTCACCTTTGGAATGAGCTACACTGAAAAGCATGAAAAAGAAACCTACACTGACAAGAAGACCAGGTGTTTCTGTCAAGCTTTTTCTGCGAAACATTTTCAGTTTCAGCAGAGAAAAACCCAGCCATTTAAACCTACCTATTTTTTCCCTATTTATTTTTAGAACAGGTGAAGATAAGAAATTGGTTTGCAAACCACGTCTTATTATAAAATTAATCTCCAGCTTATTCAGAAAGACACCATGAAAAGGGAAAGAGGTGATACTGTGAAAAAGGGAAAGAAGCAGGGACACTCTAAACACAGGTGCATCTTGTGCATCTTTTCTGTTTGAAAGGTTTTTATTAACTCTAGTGTAGGCTCAAAAATGTTTCAACAAGTCAGGATTTCCTCCATTAAGGACTAGCAAAGGAGAAGAATGGATGAGGAGCTGTTACAGAATTTCAGCCAAATTCAATCCACTAGGTTTGTCCTGCTTCTTGTCACGGTCATAGCACATCATACTCACAATTTTTATTTATTACACTCTCTTCTTTTTAAAAATTATACACATATTACTCTCTTCTGAGTTTACCTGCTAATCCAGTGCTACATTTCTCCAAGATGAACAGTTTACTGCAGTTACCATCTTACTTTCCTTTGACTACAATGCAGAATATGAGTTCTGAACAGTTATAGGCATTTCTTCCAAAGGTTCTTATTTAATTTGCTTTGATATTTTCCTTCTTCAGATCCATTTATAGAGTGAAAAGTAGTGCACTTAACTCCAGGAAGACCCAAGACCATCCAACATGTCCATCACTGCTTTCTTGAGCTGTTTTTTTTTTTATTCCCCCCACCTGAAAAAATTCAGCATTAACACAGTCTAATGTAAGACCTCAGCTGAAATTGCATGCTCTCTTGGTACAAATGTGCTAATCATGTAGGTCATCCACATGGCACCTCTTTCTACATAGCTGCCTTAAAAATTCCCCTAAGATAATTTCTTCTGAGTTCCTGTGCTGTAAACCAGGCAGGCACAAGTTTCCCAACATACATAATTTCTGACATGCAGATTCTTCTCCAATACATAAATCCTCATTGTGTGTGTGACTGTGTGTGCACGCATGTGTGTGTGTATGTATTCATTCTGCCAGAATTTATAAATTACAAAAAAGATCAGGCATAAAGGAAGAAATAAATATGCGCATGTACATATATGTATGAATGTATATGTATCTATATATACAAACTCATTTTGCATCTCTGAATACAGAGTTTCTCACACAAAAAGAATGTAATTGAATTAATGTATCTCAACTCCAACCTGATGCAGACAATTCAGAATGTAAGAAGCTACTTTACCTTATATTTGATTTCTACTTAGTTTGCAACATTTATGATTTTTTTTCTTTCTACAAGTAATTTTCTTTCCGTTAGGAATGGGGCCATCAATTTGCTTGCAGAATAACAGCTAAATATTAAGAGCTCTTAGCAACAATACCATTTTCTGGATGCAGACTGACAAATTAAAGCTTCCACTTATAAGATCCATTATTTTTCCCTCGCATGCACGTGGAGACATGTGACCTCTCATCCCAGTGTTCAGAATAGAAAAGTCAAGAAAAAACAATAATCAAACCCACTTTTAATCAATGTTATTCTCGGAGGAGAACTAGATATAAATTGATTTGCTCACTTTCCTAACAGTATCCCTATGTAGCTATAAATAGTAACATTTTATTTATTGCACTCTCACCGATAGTCTTTCAGCAAGGTTACTTACTTCTGCAGTGATACTATCTACTAATTTTGAGCACCTCAGTACACATTTGGGCTCACAGACTACCTGAACTTTTTCTAGTAAATGGATCTCATTGGCCATCTATGCTTATTGTGTGCTATTTTTTTACTCTGTTAATTTATGTTTGGTTCACTTAGTGTCATCATCAGTTTAAACCTGGTAGAGAGAGAAGGATGAGGGATACAACTGAATAACTGAAATACATCATACTCCACCACCCAAGTTGACCTTTTAAAAAATACTGGTGTTTTGCTCATCTTGACCCACATCATATGCTAGAACCGCATACACAGGACTACAAATTGTCATGGCAATATTGGCAATAACCCATACAGATAAATCCATGTTTAAGACTTCCATCATAGCTCCTGTTTATCTTTGCTAATCCCTGCTGGCAAAATGCTTTAAACTTCTTAGCTCGAGCAGCGTTAACTGAATGCATAGGGTTTCAATATGATGCACAAGATATGCTTACTGCTCATGTATTTTGAAATGGGCCCTGAAGCTTAGGATATAAGGTGTGTTATGGTTTTAAACAGATGTTTTAAGTAACTACATTCCAACTGTACGAGTAGATAATCAGCAAAGTTCAAAATAGGTTATTCCATCCCCATGAAATCGATGCAGATCTTGCCAGTCCCCTGGGACAATGGAAGCTCCTAACATTTTCATCACAAGATGGGGAAAAGGTCAAACTGATAAGCTGTGACCTAGGGAGGGTCCAAAGAGTACGTGGATGGCACTATCAGCACCAACCAGTGGCTTTTCCCATAGAGCAGGAATCCTTGTGCCAGGTCCAGCAGATGAGCAAACTATCAACCAGTCCAGAGCTGTGCACTTGGGCCAGGGAATAGAAAACAAGCTGAATATAAACAGAGTGGAAGAAAGGGCAGGAGCTGCCTGTAGGATTACGCTGATGGGTCTGGGGAGCAGTCTTGGTTGCTTAACTGCTTGCGTTTTCACATTCATCTCACACAGAGAAGATAAATTTCATGTGAGGTACCTCCAGAAAGAGTTCTTTTGGGGCATGATTGGAAGACATCCCCACACACGGTATTTTTATTGCTTCCTGATTAGTTTTTTTCTCAACTGATATTCACATTTTAGTGTGTGCTTATGTTTGGAGTTAAATCTTCTGAAGCACTGTTGGTAAGAGCTGCCTGTGAGCCTAACACACAGCAACAGCTCACCAACTGTTCCAAATTTCACTAGTTGGTGTGGTTTCTAGGATACCCCATTGCACAATCTTCTGCTGGAAGACTACAACTTCTAGTGGAAGACTTTTGTAACATGTATTTCTGGTACCACTTTCTATTGCTTAAGGTCTTTCCCCAAATTAGGCAATCCTCCTCTGGACAGCCAAGAACAGATTTTTTCATTCTACTCTATCCCAGGATTAGAAAAGGGTCTGCAGAAGAGCAATAGAAGATTAAGCCAACTGTGTAGAAAATATTGATTCAACTTATGTCATTTACTCAAATATGTCTTATGAAGACAAAAGCATTTTTCCTACTATTTTACTCAACAAAAACAAACACCAATTTCTTTTCTGGGAAAGTGGCAAAGTGTATAAAAAACTTACCATTTTTCCATTGCACACTTTTTTTTTTTGTCCTAGCTTTTGCTGGATAGCTTTTTTGTTATGTCTAAAGCATTCAATTTCTTCGTAAAACTACAGAAGAGACCACTACCAACCTTCTCATTCTGGGATCTAGTAATGATTTCTGTATGCACAAAAATCTCAGATATGTTTTCTCTCTGTTTTATTAAAGAAAATAAATGTACTTAGAATTATCTTAGTGGTAATACACAGAGATTTCCCTCTTTTTATTTAATCTGTGGTGCTATTTAATGCAAAGTTATTGAGTTTTAAACTTCTGAATGGTAAAACTGCATAGTCAAGAATAGATTTCACTTCAGATTTTTATTTGTTTTTTTTGTATCAAGAAGGTGAATGTTTTGTGACATTTTATTTGATGCTTCACAGCTCTCTAAAAATTCATCTGTTCCTTGTTCTTTCAGGACTCCAAATTGTTCTACATCTCCTCAGCATGCATGCCTACACACATTCATGCTAATATACATCTACAAAAACACATACAGGCACACAAATACACACACATTTAACCTAAAACAATGAAAACTGAGAAGGGATATTACCACTTCTTATAAATGAATAAAAAAGCTAAACACGAGTAAAGAAGATTTTTCCAACTGAAAATGTAATGTTGTTGAAGAAAAATGGGTATCAGCTTCCCTTACTAAGTTTCATATGGTGCCATATGAAATTGTGAAAGTTTTGCCAGAAGTGAGGAGCTTTACCTTTGAGACACTAGTGCAAGATCTGCTGGTACCAGTCTAATTATAGTACTGAGTAATTAGGACTCAGATACAGAATGCAGTACGTTTCAGTCAATCTGTAATAGTGAATAGTTAGGGAGATAACAGCTTCTTTCCAGAGATAAGTAGGCAAAGACTTGTTTGCAGTAGCTGGGGAAAGAATGACCTAAAATGTTATCCTTGTTTCCTGAGATAGCTTAAATGCATGACTGCACTTATCAAATCCATTTATTTCAGACTCCTTTTTTCAAATCTGTTATAGTAATGTTTGACAATGAGCTACAGTTAGTGAGCAAGAGTTTGAACCTTTTGCAACGAAATGCAGTTCAAGCATATCACTTTTAGCTCCCTTACATCCTGTCCAAAAGGTTGGTTGAAGAAGATGTCAAAGCAAGGAACTATGGGACTAATCTAGAGTGTAATCTCGATTTTTGTCTGTTAAATTATAGAACAGTACCCAGAAAGCATCTATGAAGATATTTTACTGAAAGAGAACAGAACTGTCTGAATGTGAGATAAAAGATACCATTGTGGAAGGCTTGAAGCTACAACAAGCAAATGATGAAAAAAACAAATAATTCAGTGTGGGTGAGGTCTGAGCTACCGTCACATTGACACTGCTGCTGCCATATTGATTAAACAATAACAAATCATATAAGGGCTGACTGCTGAAACAGAGACAACCCCCATGCTTTTGCCATAGAGTATGGCAAACAATGGCAACTGGTTTGTGAGTAAGATTCCTGGCACCAGTAAAGCTATCCCTGTCCTAGTTGTACTAAACTGCGTGTACTCAGCTGGGTCTGTTCCTGGGAGCTAAACATGGTCTTTTGAGGACTTGGATGGGAGGCCACCAGGAAATTTTAGGTATCAAAGGCACAAGTCCAGGAGTCACGACTGAAGTCTAGATGACAAAAAGCAAACGAGTAAGGGAGCTGCATTTGGTCTGACTTGTTGCTACCGACGGAGAAAACTGAAGAACTATCCCGCAACATACAACACATCAGAATGTCAGCTGAGGTGTTTTCTGTACATCTGAAGGTAGGGGTGAACCTTACCATCTTTTGATCTTACCCAAAGTCCTAGCTCACTGTCTTTATAACAGAAGTAGGAAATAGGAGCCACAGGAAACATCCTTTAAGAATTCACAGGCAGCCCACTGAGTTTTCAGAATCTCAGTAAAGCTCCACCTTCTTTGTAAAATATTGTGCGACCTGATATGCATTAGTTTTATCTACACACAGTAGCCTGACTAGTCTCAAAATATGTAATGAAAATCATTTGAGCAATAATCCATACTGGATAGATTTCTGCATCGGTAGCCTGACAGAAGAATGATTTTGACTCAGAAGTCTGAATCAGCACAAAGACTGAATGTGAAAACCATTTAGATAAAAGCTCCACTAATGAAGTTCAAAGATTTAAGTGTTGTTCCTTGCACAAGATACATTCATGCAAATTTATACTTGCATATTGTATATATTTGTGTATATACATAGGCACATTGTGGAAAGTATTTCCCCATGGTGGTAACCTTGTTACAGTTGTTTCTGTAGCTTTCAAAATTGTATCACATTAAATGCTAGACTCCTAGTGTTCATGTTTTTGCAATTTGTTGTCTTAGGCCAATTCCCTCAACTTCTTGCTTTGTTTTGTTTATAAATCTCTAAGGTAAACTGTTAACTTCACGTTTTAATTGGAGGTGGTTTGGGAGTCATTGTTAATACAGAAATCATTAGAAAGCCCAATTACGGTCCATTATTCATTTTTAGCACATACATTTTCTGATTTTTGATCACAGAGGGTTTGTAAAAAGAGAATAAAAGACCTTTGAATAGGTTCCTTGGTGGTACATCATAAACTTCAATTATTTGTTCCCAGAAACTTTCTTTTTTAAATAGAGAAGTGAAATCTCTTTTAAATGGAGCATGATTCATAAACCCCTGCTAGAAATGTATTAAACATTCTTTCATTAATAACAGTAATCTGGAATCCCAGAGTGCACTGTCACTTTAAAATGTAGATCTAAAGATGTATTTTTTTTCCCCTGCAGTCCGTTATTAAGCTGAAGTCATTTTATAGCCACAATGTTGTAGCCACCACCTCTTCCTGAGAGGGAGGAGGACAGCATGCTGTTAATGCACAGCTGTCAGTCACAAACCTGCCTGCAACGCAATTGGACAAAACCACTAGTCTGTAATACTCAAAATTTTCTTCCCCTGTAATTTTCAGTAGATTTGCTTTTTTTGTCTTCCAAAATACAGTAACCCACCACAACCAGTTCATGGTGTAACCATGGCATGAAGAGAAAACCAGGCAATTCTCTTTCTGAGGCAGAAAAGCAATTTTGTTTTTCATCTCAGCTTTCCCTCTATCACACACAGACACTGGTGGATTCTGTCTCATACTTAATGACTTTTGACAGCCACTGATCTCAGAGGGAAGAGCTTGATAACAGTTTTCCTCTCTCCAAAAACACTAGTTTGCTCAGGCAAGTGAAAGTTCACAGAGCATCTGGCAGGCTCCTTCTGCTTTGCAATCATATTTTGTAAAGTACAATCATACAATGTACTTGAAAAAGCTTAACTTCCTCCCTTAGAATACAGTCCCACTTCTGAGTGCCAGAAGGGTTTTTGTCCTTTGTCAAAAGAGGATGATTGTACTTTTCACCAGTAGCAGAAGAGTGTAAGGGAGAGCATGATGAGAGGAGGCCTGACAGCTGATATGTTGACATTTTCCTATACATGCCTGCAACAAAATTGTTCTGATTCAAAAGCCATTCTAGATCATTTCTAAATTCCTCCTATAAAGAGGCTGGGTTTATGAGAAGGAGCACACTTCTGCTATCTCTCTCTCTCTCTCACACACACACACGTACATAAAAATTAGCTCTCATAAATACCTTATGAAAATCCGTATGCTTTATACCATTTTCTTTCTATTACACGTGCATCTCAATTTCTAGCTTCAGTGAAGATAGAGTGAAGGAAGAAAGAGAATGAGAATGGAAAGTGGGGGTAGGGGCAGCTTTAGTTTAAAATGCAGACAAATCTGCCTTTTCTGCTTGATGGCCTGTAACATTTCCATGTAGTGTACTTTGCATGGCAGAATAGCTACTAGTAATAGAATTTCTCACAGTGGAGGTTAATTACTTTTCAGCGACTGCGAAATAAATTTCCTGTCAAGCCCAGTGACAGGAATATGCCACTGTCACCATTTTTACCTGCAGTTTTAATTCATTGTTAGTATTTGACACTAGCTTGCATTCAGGGGACTGGTCTCTAGAACAGTAAGGTTTCCCAAAGGAATAGGACAGACTGGCAGCAATGTAGTCTCAAGATATGTGGGAAAGAGTACACTGCGCCTTTCCCCCAGTGCACTGCAAAGAAGATTAACTGACCTGTCTCTCACTTTAAAGAACAAAAGAGAACCTTGCACTCAATGAAATAAAAATGACACGGTAAGGTGCACCTTAAAATACAGGGCAGAAGAGTGAGGTGGCATGTCTGGTCTGACCTTATGGCAAGCAAACCTACATAACAGAACACTTCCTTTCTCTTTTCAGCTTTTCAGGGCTTTGAAAGTCCATTTTTTGAGCCTGATAATTTTGTTGGAAAAGCTGAACTCTGTGGATGAGACAGTAAAGCTTATGAGGTAGTGAATGATAGAACTCATTTCTCTTAATTGCCTTCATATTCTTCAAATTAGTTCTCACATTTCTTTGTCTTGAAAGAAATCTCTCCTGCTGCAGAGAGAATAATGCCATTTATCAAGTGCTGGTGTGATATGCATTGTCCCACTCTAATCTTTAAATAATACAAAGTCCTATGTGAAGTCACATTAGTAATCCTTAGGGACATAACAAAAGTGTGCCTAGGGCTTTCCAAGCTCCACTCGGGCTGGTTAGACTAGAAGGGAAACTCCTTGACTCATTTAGCTTCCCTAGTCAAAGTCTTATTTTCCAACATTTTAGTGATTTTCATGATTCTGAGGAAATCAACATGCTCCCATATTTGCCTGCTTATGCATCCTGGACTAACAAAGTGGGGGTTTTTTATAGCTGAGGCTTATTACTGCACTACTCGGGAAACATAAGGAAAACATAACGTCTTTTCTTTTACCGATATTAAAACCAGAAGGCAGAAAATGAAATATCAGGAATTTCATCATAGGCTTTTTTTCCCCATACATTAGCCTTGGTTATTTCTCGCTACCTGTGCTCTTCCTTTTCAGGAGGTGGCCTGTGACAGTGCCTCAGTGCTGATGTTTCTTAGGTTTCAAATGAATTGTCTGAATTTCTACACCACTAAATCCAAATAGGATAGCATTAGCATGAGTTTTAAAAATGGACCTGAAAAAGGGGGCAGCCTTATTAAGAAGCATGGTTCCTGTTGAAATAAATGACTTGAGGTAGAGCTGGGGAGTGCCTACTGCATTTAACACCTGGGTCCCTGATGACATTGAAGACAGAGTTTACGGAAAAAAATGGAAGAGGAAGTCTGGATCCCTGCTTCACCTTAGGAACATATGATGTTACAACAAACCACAAAAGATAGGTCACAGTTTCTCATGTATGAAATATTTCATTTTAGCTGCAGAGATTGGTTATAAACATGAAAGCATTAGATTTAATTGATTTTATCGTTGTTTAAGGAACTGGAATGGAATTTCTGGTTTTCTGCAAACCACAGGAGGCATCAGAGTTTTCCAGATCTTCTAAAAAAACCCTCAAATCCTGTCTGCCAATGTAATTAGAACAATTGGGCCTACTGAAATTGCTTTTTTTCAGAGCACTAGGCTCAATTCTGATCGTTAAAGCAGAGATGAACTTCTGGCTTAGAAATTAAGCTAGCCCAGAAGGGTGCTATTCAGCACGGTTTGAATTTCTGATTCATTTTCTGAGCTATTTGAAACGGCTTTATGTTGCTTGACTCATGTTATTCATCTCTGTGAAAATCTGTATTAGTGAAATGTCAGCTCCTTTGTGGTGGCATATGGGGCCTTTTAAGGTGTCTGTTGGTTCATAACAATATTAAAACAGACACCTTTCTCTCAGAAAAAGTTTCAGTGGTTTCAACCTCTCACGAAAAAAAGCCCCAGGCAGCACAGTGCAGCTCGTACCTACACCACCAAAATGTCCACACCAGTGTCATTCAGCATTTTTTAATATGTCCATATATGTCTTGGTTTTCACTTAAATGACCATTGGCAACTCCTTAAAATTAGGAAGGATTCTTAATCTGCATTTTGTGCTACCTGGTTTGCATTTTGCTGTCACTCATTGCTGTTAGCATTTAAACTGAAACAAAAATTCACTGCCTATATGGCTTGGAACACCATTTCTTGCTTCTGAAACTTATATGAAGCCTTAAACAGAAAACTATAACATCACACAGAAAACAAGAAACATGACCAGATAAGTTTTTGAGAAATCAAGTCTTAACTGTGAAAATACACTGAATTCCATGTAAAATAAAACAGAAGGTGTGTGAGCTGCCTACTGATGTACGTATGTGATTTTCTTACTTGCTATTTTCATTTTCCTCCTTAAGCTTTCTCCACAGCAACTGTTCAAAGCAGGAAACTACTACAGAAAGGTGTCATCTTAACTTGTGGTGAGTTAAATCTTATCATACCTGGAAGATCAGGCACAGCTTCCTAAGAGATACTGCTGTTGTTGAAAATAATTGCCTATGGCTAAAGTAATCTGTTATGAAATCAGTTAAATGCATCATGTGATCATCTAAACAGCAGTGTAATTTACATATGCTGTTTCCATATTTCCACACAGCTAATACATGTAATATCTGTAAAGGAATGAGAAGGAGGCATTAAATCCCTTGTTTACCATACTGGGCATTGAAAATCAACAAGTGCATAGCAATTTGTTTAAGAAGACAGGAAATAACAGAGACGGGGAATTAGCTTTGGCACCTGTTTTATAGCTGTGGGACTATAAAGAACCAAAGTTAAGAAAAATTGGTATTTATGGCTTAGAAAGCATCTCCCAAAGACAGTGCTTCCTTTACTTTTTTTTTGTTTTTTTCCTTTTCTTTTTTTTCATTCCACAATTTCTGATTTCTCATATGTTATATAGCATGTTACAAAATTAGTAACAAGAAACATGATCTTCTAATCTTGGCTGTCTTAAAAACATTAGCAAAGGATGCCATTTGTCATCATATTTCTTATTAAAGCTTGGAAGAAAGAACACACAGCAGTACATCTTGGAAGTCATAGCTGTGAAGAAAAGCATTTTCTGCTTTTTTCTCACTGATTGTGGCTAATGTTAAAATAATTACTGGTAAAGGGTCTCCCTGCTGTTTGATTGCCAAGTTCCACAGTTCCAGTGACTTCAGGTTCTTCCCTATTTAAAACTTTAGTTGGCTTAGTGCAGGCTATTTTATGTGTCTCTTTGTATGTTTTCAAAATCCCTTAACACCTCGAGCTCCCTTTGTCAAGGACTTGGCAAAAATCAAAGTCTTAATGAAGATGCATTTTGAGGGAGCCTGTGCATTCCAAGTGATTTTTTCTCTCTTTTAGTAAAAAAAAAAACGAGGGGGGG